>Ga0222623_10000464_pt1 | contig 12852 bp, 9 predicted proteins | sample PLMtaG_FD_177336 | JGI IMG/M metagenome (GOLD analysis project Ga0222623, IMG submission 177336) | Groundwater sediment microbial communities from an aquifer in East River, Colorado, USA - PLM2_30_coex | ecosystem: Environmental > Terrestrial > Soil > Riparian zone | place: USA: East River...
CGGCCGGGTCGACGTCGACGTGGATGATCTTCGCGCCCTTCGCGAACGAGGACAGCTGGCCGGTCACGCGGTCGTCGAACCGCGAACCGAGCGCCACCAGCAGGTCGGCCTTCTGCATCGCGGTCACGGCCGTGTACGCGCCGTGCATCCCCGGCATCCCGAGCGCGAGCTCGTGCGTGTCGGGGAACGCGCCGCGCGCCATCAGCGTGGTCGTGACCGGGAGCCTCCCGTCGTTCGCGAGCTTCAGGAGCTCCTGGTGCGCATCGGCCTTGATCACGCCGCCGCCCACGTACAGGACCGGGCGTTCGGACTCCATGATCATCGTGGCGGCCGAACGCACCTGCTTGAGGTTGCCCTTGGTGGTCGGCCGGTAGCCGGGGAGGTCGACGGAGTCGGGCCAGCTCCAGGTGAACTCCTGCAGCTGGACGTCCTTGGGGATGTCGACGAGCACGGGCCCGGGCCGGCCGGTCCTGGCGATGTGGAACGCCTCGCGGATCGTGACGGCCAGCTCGTTCGCGTCCTTGACCAGGAAGTTGTGCTTGGTGATGGGCATCGTGATGCCGGTGATGTCGGCCTCCTGGAAGGCGTCGTTGCCGACGACCGGGGTCGGGACCTGCCCGGTGATCGCGACCATCGGGACCGAGTCCATCTTCGCGTCGGCGAGCGCCGTCACGAGGTTGCAGCCTCCCGGGCCCGAGGTGGCGATCGCGACCCCCACCTTCCCGGTGGCCCACGCGTACCCCTCGGCGGCGTGTCCGGCGCCCTGCTCGTGACGGCACAGGACGTGGCGGACCTTCGAGTCGATCAGCGGGTCGTACGCGGGCAGGATCGCCCCGCCGGGGATCCCGAACGCGAGGTCGACGCCCTCACCCTCGAGCGAGCGGAACAGCGCCTGCGCGCCCGTCACCTTCATGGGGCCGCGACCTCCGCCCGACGCTGGTCCCGTTCCTCGACCGGCCCGGTCTCGACGCGGCGGACCGTGCACCCCAGCCGGTGAGCCAGGTTCCGTGTCGCCCGTTCGAACTCCCAGGGGGTCCAGTCACGACGACGCGTCGTCATGCCCGCGTCGTCCATCCCGCCGCCGAAATCGAACCCCGCGTCCAGGTACGCGACCTCCTCGCCGAAGAACCGGTCGAACTGGGGCCGGTCCGCGGCGTCGGTGACGTCGACCGTCACCTGTCCGGGACCCTCCCACAGCACGTTCGCGACCGTCTTGCCGCCTCGCTCGAACTCGTAGCGCATTCTCGATCACCCTCCCCGTTCTCTTGGCCCGTTCTCTTGGCCCGTTCTCTTGGCCTGTTCTCGGCCTCGTCGGTCGTCTGGATCGGTGCGAACCGGGGTACAAAAAGCCCCTCGCTGGGCGAGGGGCATCTGGCGCGGGTCCCGGGCCTGTCTCGGCCCGGCCGCGCCTACGCGATAAGTACGAGGGCTCGCGGCCCGGTCTTCTCCCTGATGAACATGGTCGGGCCAGTGTACGGGCGTGGTTTCCCCTGTCAACCCACCGGTTGGGTGACCCGCGCAGGAACAATCAGCCGACACGCCGTAGTCGTTCGGAACCGCTCAGCCTTGACCGGAAACGATCACCCCGGCTAGCGTCACCCGCCGTGGGCCCCGATCCGCAGCTCGATGCCGTGATCGCGGCCGTGCCGGACTGGCGGGGGCACGAGCCGACGATCACCCCCATCGAGGCCGGCCGGACCAACCGCAACTACCGGGTCGAGGTGGGCTCCGCGACGTTCTTCCTCCGGCTCTCGCACGAGGACACCGCGCTGCTCGGCATCGACCGCGTGGCCGAGTACGAAGCCGCGCTCGCCGCCGCGGCCTCCGGGGTCGGGCCCGAGGTCGTCGCCCACCTGCCCGAACACGGGTGTCTGATCACGGCCTGGGTGGCGGGGGAGCCTCTCGCCGAGGGCGACATGGAGCAGGAGTCGGTGCTCGCCGACGTCGTGCGCGTCGTCTCGACGATCCACGCGGGGCCCGCGCTCCCGGCAACCTTCGACGCGTTCCGTATCGTCGAGGCGTACCGGCGCGTGTCCGTGGAGCGCGGCGTCCCGATCCCCGAGGCCTACGGACCCGCCCACGCTCACGCCGAACGGATCGAGGCCGCGTTCGCCCGTGCGCCCGTCCCGGCGCGCCCGTGCCACAACGACCTGCTGTCGGACAACTTCCTCAAGGGGACCGACGGCTTCTGGCTCGTCGACTACGAGTACTCGGGCATGGGCGACCCCTTCTTCGACCTGGGCAACCTCTCGATCAACAACGGGCTCTCGGAGGCGTCGCAGGAGACGCTGCTCCGACTGACGTTCGGCGAGCCCACCCAGGCGCATCGCGCGCGCCTGCAGCTGATGCGGATCATGTCCGACTACCGCGAGGCGATGTGGGGCGTGATCCAGCAGGGCCTGTCCACGCTCGACATCGACTACGTCGCCTACGCGGACCGGCACTTCGAGCGGCTCTTGCGTTCGATGGCGGACGAACGGTTCGAGGGGTGGCTGGAGCAGGCCGCCGAGGCGATCTGACGTGCCGTCCGAGGTGACGGAGGATCGCGCCCGGGTCGTGGTCGTCGGCGGCGGCGTCGCCGGGACCAGCATCGCCTACCACCTGACGAAGCTCGGATGGAACGACGTCCTGCTGCTCGACCGCTCCGAACTGACGAGCGGTTCCACGTTCCACTCGGCGGGCCTGGTCGCCCAGCTCCGGAACTCGGTGAGCCACACGCGGATGATGATGGACGGCGTCGAGCTGTACTCGAAGCTCGAGGAGGAGACCGGTGTCGATCCCGGATGGCACGAGGTGGGGACGCTGCACCTCGCTTCCTCCCCGTACCGGCTCGAGGCGCTGGCCCGGCAGGCCGGCTGGGCCAAGAGCTTCGGCCTGCCCGTCGAGATCGTCTCGGCCCAGGAGGCGCTCGAACGGTTCCCGCTGCTCGACGTCTCGAACGTGCTGGGGGCGCAGTTCGTCCCGACGGACGGCCACCTGGATCCCACCGGGCTGACGATGGCCTTCGCCGAGGGCGCCAAACGCGGTGGCGCGAGGATCCGCACCGGCGTCCGCGTCCAGGAGGTCGGCGTTCGCGACGGGCGGGTGACCGGCGTCGTCACCGACCACGGCGCGATCGAGGCGGAGGTCGTCGTGAACGCCGCGGGGATCTGGGCCCACGAGCTCGGGCGGCTCGGCGGTGTCGAGATCCCCGTGGTGCCGATGGAGCACCAGTACCTGATCACGCGGCCGATCGACGGCGTTACTGCGAGCTTCCCGACCCTGCGCGACCCCGACAACCTCGTGTACGTGCGCGAGGAGGTCGGCGGTCTGGTGGTCGGAGGGTACGAGCGCAACCCGGACCCCTGGCACGTCGACACGCCGATCCCGCAGGACTTCAACCACCGGCTGCTGCGGGAGAAGTGGGAGCGGTTCGAGCCGATCGCGGAGGGTGCGTTCAACCTGATCCCCGCCCTGCGCACGACCGAGATCAACCGCTTCATCAACGGTCCCGAGGCGTTCACGCCGGACGACGACTTCATCCTGGGCGAGACCGAGGTCCGGGGCTTCTTCGTGGCGGCGGGCTTCTGCGCCCACGGCATCACCGGAGGGGCGGGCGTCGGGCGGTACACCGCCGAATGGATCGTCGACGGTGAGCCGTCGATGGATCTGTCGAAGATGGACGTGCGGCGGTTCGGGGCGCACTACCGGAGCCGGCAGTACGCGCTGGCGCGCGCCCACGAGATCTACGCGAAGCACTACGACGTGAAGTACCCGGGCGAGGACTACCAGGCGGGCCGGCCGCTCAAGGTCTCGCCCACCTACGCGCGGCTCGAGGCGCTCGGCGCGGAGTTCGGCGAGAAGGCCGGCTGGGAGCGCGCGAACTGGTTCCGCTCGAACGAGGATCCCGTCTACGCCTCGCTCCGGCCGCGAGGGTGGGCCGGCGAGCACTGGTCGACCGCGATCGTGGCCGAGCACGTGGCGACGCGCGAGCGCGCCGGGTTGTTCGACGAGACGAGCTTCGCCAAGCTCGAGGTCTCGGGTCCGCAGTCGTGTGCGTTCCTCCAGCGGATCTGCGCGAACGACGTCGACGTGGCGGAAGGCCGCGTGGTCTACACGCAGATGCTCAACCATCGCGGCGGCATCCAGTGCGACCTCACGGTGACCCGCCTGTCACCGGAGCGGTTCCGGATCGTGACCGGCACGGCCTCGGGGAGCCTCGACCTCGCGTGGATCGCCGGGCGGCTCGACGGCTCCGAAGACGTCGAGGTCCGCGACGTGACCTCGAGCCTCGCGTGCCTCGGGCTGTGGGGCCCGCGCGCGCGAGACATCCTCACCTCCGTCTGCCCGGACGACCTGTCCCACGAGGGCTTCCCGTTCATGGCGTCGCGCGAGGTCGCGGTGGGCGACGTCCCGTGCCGCGCGCTGCGCGTGACCTACGTCGGCGAGCTCGGCTGGGAGCTCTACGCACCATCGGAGCTCGGCGCGACGCTCTGGGACACCCTGATCGAGGCGGGTGCGCCGCACGGGATGGTCCCGGCCGGCTATCGCGCGATCGACTCGCTCCGGCTCGAGAAGGGCTACCGCACGTGGGGCTCGGACGTGACCCCCGACGACTCGCCGCTCGAGGCCGGCTTGGCGTTCGCCGTGGCGGCGGGGAAGGACTTCGTGGGCAGGGAGGCGCTCGAGCGGGTCCGCGCCGAGGGGGTGCGACGCAGGCTGGCCTGCCTGGTGCTGGGGGACCCGCGCTCCTCGACGCTCGGGAACGAGCCCGTGCGCGCCGCGGGCGACGTCGTCGCGCGGGTGACCTCGGGCGGCATCGGCTACACGGTCGGCGCCAGCATCGCCTACGCGTACCTGCCCTCGGACCTCGCGGTGACCGGGAGGGCCGTCGAGGTCGAGGTGTTCGGCGAGTGGATCGGGGCCGACGTGGCGGACGAGCCGCTCTACGACCCGAAGGGTGAACGCATCAAGGCCTGACGGGCGGCGGGATGTCGTCGCCGACGAACACCGAGCCGTTCCAGTACGCCTCGAGCCTGTACGAGCCGCGCCGCCATCCCTTGCGGTCGACGTGGAGCTCCTCGGGTTCGCTCAGGTTCCCGAAGTCGTAATGGAGGACGAGCCCGTCCTGCTCGAGGGACCGAAAGCGGTGCGGACGACGCGAGGCGCGCGTGAACGTCGAGCGGCGGCTGGATCGCGGGGGCTCACAGTGCGTCTCGAGCCACACGTGCGAACCGACGACGCCTCGGTGCGGGTCGAGCCAGACCCAGACCTCGCCACCGTTCGCACCGATGTACTCGGCCGCCTTCGCCGTCGTCACGATCTTCATGCGCGCAGATGATGCCACCAACAGAGGAGAAGGGGCTGCCGGCGAGGCCGCCCCTTCGCCCCGTGCTGAAGACGGCTACTCGATCGACACGATGCCCGAGAGATCTTCACCCGTTGGCACCACCGGCTCCCACGGCTTCTTCCGCTGCGCCGCGAGGTAGTAGATGGCCCCTCCGATCAGGATCAGCGAGAACACGGTCCAGATCACCGGGATCTTGTTCAGGAAGTCGATCTTGAAGTCGACCAACTGCTCGCCTTCAACGTAGTAGTCCGTTTGGACAGGCTTCGGGTTCGAGATGATCCGCATGTAGTTCGCGCCCGAGGCGTTCGGGTCGAACGCCGAGCTCGCCGACGAAGGCGTGAGGAAGTTCAGCAGCATCGCGAGGCCCCACAGGATCGCCACGATGTTCACGAGCTTGCCCCACCTGCCGAGCGAGAATGGCGCCTTCGTCCTCGGCCATCCCTTCGTACGAGCACGCATCACGGCGAGGTTCCCCAAGAGGTAACTGAAATAGATCGAGGCCGTGGCACCGACCGCGATCACCGCGGCACCAGCGAACTGGATGAACGGGACCGCCGCCAGGGCTCCGACGATCACGCAGGTCCAGATCGGTGTGTGGAGCCGCGGGCTGACCCTTGCCATCGTCTTCGAGAACGGGAGTTGATCGTCACGCGCCATCCCGAAGGCCAGCCGGATCGTGGAGGTCAGGATCGACATGCAGCACACGAAGATCGCGGCCGAGACGACCAGGAGGTACAGGGTCGCTCCGGCACTCGACATCACCGCCTCGATCACCTGCTGTGGACCGGTCGCGAACGACGACACCGCCTCGCCCATGTCCGGCACGGCGATCAGCACGCCCCACAGGAAGATCGCGCCGATCACGAACGAGCCGATCACTGACGCGATGACCGCCTTGGGCGCCTCGGCGCGCGGGTTCCGCGTCTCCTCGGCGAGTGTTGATGCCGTATCGAACCCGTAGATCACGTACAACGACATGAACATCCCGACCAAGAAGAACGATGCGCTGAGCGGCGCGGGGAACTGGAAGATGTTGCCGCTCTTGTCGGAATCGAAGATGACGCCGACGCCCTGGTTGTTGTGCACGATCGCAAGGAAGATGGCGAACACCACCATGCCGAGGATCTCGAACACCACTCCGGTGTTGTTCACGATCGCAACGAGCCTGACCCCGTAGATGTTCAATATCGTGATCAGGGCCAGGGTGATCAGAGCGGTGACGCGCTGGTCGGCGCTGCCGAGGTCGGTGTTCAGGCTCCAGCCGAACATGCTGTTCAGCGCGGGCAGCAACGCGATCGGGAGCGTCGCACACACCGACGCGACCGTGAGGATGCCCGCGAAGACGTAGAACCACCCGGTGAACCAGGCATAGGTCCGGCCCGCCAGGTACTTCGTCCACTGGAAGACCGAGCCGGCCACCGGGAAGTGGCTCGAGAGTTCCGCGAAGTTCAAGGCCACGATCAACTGGAACAGCGCGACGACCGGCCAGGTCCAGAACAGGAACCCGCCGAGCGCCGACATCCCCAGGAAGAACAGGGTGAAGATGCCCGTGGACGGGGAGATGTAGCTGAACGCGACCGCGAACGAGCTGAACGTCCCGAGCCCGCGCTTCAGTTCCTGCTTGTAGCCGAACTTCTCGAGGTCGGCGGTATCCCGCGCCGCCTGCTCGTTCACGTCCATCCGGGTCCCCCCCTTCTCTCAGGCCGCCTCACCCACTGCGCGAGACGGCCGAGGCCCGTTCGGCCGCAACGATGACCTCGATGCCGGCTTCGGTCAAACGCTGCCGATACGCTTCGGAACAACCCTCGTCGACCACCAGCGCGTCGACCTCCTCGAGCGAGGCGATCACGAAGTCGGCCACGGTCCCGATCTTCGAGTGGTCGGCCACGACCAGCACCCGGCCCCGCGTCTGCTCGATCATCACGCGCGCGATCTCGGCCTCGGCCGCGACCGGCGTGGTGAGCCCGGAGCCGACGCTGATGCCCTCGACGCCGATGAACGCCTTCGTCGCGTGGGTGCGCCGGAGGGCCTCGGTCGCGAACGGCCCGACGACCGAGTTGCTCGGCGCCCGATAGTGGCCGCCGAGCAGCAGCAGCTCCACGTCTCGATCGGCCGCCTCGAGCGCGATCCCGACGTGGTTCGTCGCGACCTTGAGCCCGGTGGCACGCAGGTGCCGGAACACCTGCAGCGTGGTCGTCCCCCCGTTCAGATACAGGGCGTCCCCCGGCTCGACCAGGGCGGCCGCGGCTGCCCCGATCAGGCGCTTCTCGATCGGATTCGTCGAAGCCGCGTCCCGGTAGGCCGGCTCCGACCGCACCCACTGGGTGGCGACCGCGCCGCCGTGCGTTCGCTCGAGCATCCCCCGCCGTTCCAGCACCTCGAGGTCGCGCCGGATCGTCACCTCGGAGACACCGAGCTGCTCGGACAGTACCGAGACGCGAACGACCCGCTGCTCCCGGAGGAGCTCGTGGATGCGGCGGTGCCGTTCCGCCGGAAGTGGCTGCTCCACGCCCGACCTCGACCCCCTGCCCGGCTCCAGTGACCGGATCGGAGCGAGTGTGTGCCTTCCCGATCGACGTGCGCAACCCGAGCGTGCGGCGGCCGAACGGACCCCGCATGGCCTGTCACAAAGTTCGAGCTCACCTGGTCTGGGGCACCGCCCGGCAAGCGAGGGAGCTCGCCTGCCTGGACGACGGCACCCCACTCCTCCTAGCGAAGGACTGGAAGGCCGAGGATCAGCGCAGAATGGCTGCTTCGAGGTTAGACACGCAGATCGACAGGCGGCGGCAACGAAGAAACGGCGGCGATCCCGAGGGGGATCGCCGCCGTCCCGTGCGTTGCGCGTCTACTAGCAAGCGGTGCCGGTGCCGTCACCAGTGTAGTTGCGGCAGAATACGATCACTCCGTTCTGTGTGATCGTGAGGTGCGCGCCCGTAACGGTCACAACCGGATTCACGACCGTCCACTGGGTGCTCCCGCCACCTCCACATCCAACCTCCTGTGCCGAGGGAGCTGGGTCAGGGGCCGTCGCCGTTGCAGTCAGATCGTTGATCGTGCCGCGCCCGTTATGGTCGGCGTTGCCGAGGTCCTGACTCGCGAGCCCCGGCTGCGCCGCCACAGGATTCTGGCCGGGGGACAGATGACCCTGCGGGTTCGCGCAATCATAGTCAACCGTTCCCGTGACCTCCAGGGTGGCGATCGCAGGGACACTCCCCAGTCCGCTGAAGTTGCCACCAAACAGAGTCACCGACGCTGCGTCCGGGGTACCGAAGTCAGCCACGGGCAGCCTCTTCACGTTGACTGCTGCCAGTGCACTCGAAGACGTGAGGGCAAGAGCGAACAGTGCCGCTCCGGTTAGCAACAGGAACTTCCTCATCTGCGATTCTCCTTCCTGTAGTCGACGTCCCGCTCCCCGGCGCCTTCCAACCCCACCTCCTGATCGCTCGCGTCCGTCGAGAAGCGGCTTACTTCAAGTTTCAGCCGCTGCGCGATCTCCTCGCACCAGCATCAAGACGGACCTTCGTGCCCCTTCGATTGCTCGGGCGACACGAACGGACGCGCAAAAGGACCTATCGGGAACTTGATGCTGCCCCTTTGGGCGCCGGGTGGGTGGGCCTCAGAGGAGCCCTAGACGGATACCCTCAGCGACGGCCTGTGCCCGCGTGCTCACTCCCAAGGTCAGCTGGATGTCGTGGACCAGCGTCTTGACGGTCCGCTCCGAGAGCTGGAGGTCCCTGGCGATCGTCCGCGTATCAGCGCCCCCGGCGAGGAGCTTCAGAACATCGATCCTGCGGGGATCCATGACGTCACCGTTCAGCCGGCTCAGGCTCGGCGACTCGACCTGTAGCCCGGCTGCAGCGGCGTGAACGCTCGCGACGAGCTCCTCGGCCGTCAGGCGGTCGTGGGGCAGCGTCGCCTTGACGTTCGGCGACGAGTGACAGCTCTCCGCGCCTTGGAGTTCCGGGATGGCCAGGCAAACGAGCGGACACGACAGCCGCACCCGGTCGAGCACCCTCGAACACACGACCGCCACGTCGAGGCTGTCCTCCGCGCCGGCCGCTTCCGGGGACATCTCTCGATCACCCCTGAGAACGATGCATACACAGTCATCTTCGTTGAGGACCGCCATCACGCCGCGACGGTAAACCTCGTCTTCCTCGAGGATTCCCACGCGAAGATGTTCCATCTGGCATCCTCCATCGCAACGGATAGCGGCGTCTACGCTAGCAAGCGTAGGGGGATCGCAGGACGTGATTCCTGTCACAAATCGTGTGATCCCTGTCACACGTCCCCGTCCCAGCCAACCCCGCGCGTTTGTGGGCGATGGTGGAAAAGACCGAGGACTGCTGGGTCTGGACCGAATCGACCGCGTAGAAGGGCTATGGCGCATCTCCATTGACGACAGGATCGCGCCGGTACATCGCGTGGTTACGAACTCCTGGTCGGTCCCATCCCCCGAGGGCCTGCACGCTCTCCACCATTCGACAACCCGCCGTGCTGCCCGGCCCACCTATTCGTGGGCACGCGTTTCGACAATATGCAGGACGCGCAGCGTGGACACCTAGCCAAAATGACAGGGAGAAGAACTCCCGAGCCCAACTGACCACTGAGCAGGTGGCCGAGATCAGGCGGCGCTACACGCTCGCTTACCGGCAGGGGCTCACGAAGGCGGGGCCGCCCTCCGGGTCGCGCCGATGACCCCGATCACCAGGTGACGGCGCCCCTGGAGGCCGAACCGACGAGCTTCGCGTATTTCGCCAGCGCCCCACTCGCGTAGCGCGGTTCTGGCTGTTGCCACCCGGCTCGCCGTCGATCGAGCTCGTCGTCGTCCACCTGCAGATCGATCCTCCGGTTCGCTGCGTCGATCGCGATCGGGTCACCCTCGCGGACCAGGGCGATCGGACCCCCGACGAACGCCTCGGGCGAGACGTGGCCCACGCTGTAGCCCTTCGAGGCGCCGCTGAACCGCCCGTCGGTGATCAGGCCGACCTCGGAGCCCAGACCGGCGCCGGCGACGGCAGCGGTCACCGCGAGCATCTCCGGCATCCCCGGGGATCCCTTCGGGCCCTCGTATCGGATCACGATGACGTCGCCCGCGACGATCGAGCCGCTCGTGACCGCCTCGAACGCCTCCTGCTCGGAGTCGAACGGCCGCGCACGCCCGCGGAACTCGAGCGACGCGGCCCCGGCGATCTTCATCACCGAGCCCTCCGGCGCCAGCGACCCGTAGAGGATCGCCGTGCCGCCCTCCGGGTGGATCGGCTCCGAGAACGGCCGGACGATCGTTCCGTCGGGTGGGGGTGGCCCAACCTCCTCGAGGTTCTCCGCGATCGTCTTTCCCGTCACGGTGAGGGCGTCGCCGTTCAGCAGGCCGGCTTCGAGGAGCTCCCTCATCACGACCGGCACCCCACCGACGCGATCGAGATCCTGCATCACGAACTTCCCCGCCGGGCGCACGTCGACGAGATGCGGCACCGACCGGCTGATGCGGTCGAAGTCGTCGAGCTCGAGCTCCACCCCAGCCTCGTGCGCGATCGCCAGCAGGTGCAGCACAGCGTTCGTCGACCCCGCCAGCGCCATCACGACGGCGATCGCGTTCGCGAACGCGCCCTTGGTCAGGATGTCCCGCGGCCGGATGGCCGACCCCAGCAGCTTCGTCAGCGCGAGGCCCGACTCCCGCGCGAACACCTCGCGGCGGTAGTCGACGGCGGGCGGGCTGGCGCTGCCGGGCAGTGACATGCCGAGCGCCTCCCCGGCCGCGGCCATCGTGTTCGCCGTGTACATGCCGGCGCACGAGCCGGTGGTCGGGCACGCCGCGCGCTCGATGCCGAGGAGCTCGGCGTCGTCGATCGAACCCTTCGCGTGCGCCCCCACCGCCTCGAAGACGTCCTGGATCGTGATGTCGCGGCCCTCGTACGTCCCGGCGAGGATCGTGCCCCCGTAGAGGTAGACCGAGGGCAGGTTGAGCCGGGCCATCGCCATGAGCATCCCCGGCTCGGACTTGTCGCACCCCGCGATGCCCACGAGCCCGTCGAGCCGCTCGGCGTGCATCATGAGCTCGACCGAGTCGGCGATCACGTCGCGGCTGATCAGCGACGCCTTCATCCCCTCGTGCCCCATCGCGATGCCGTCGGAGACCGCGATCGTCGTGAACTCCATCGGAACCGCGTCTCCCTGGCGGACGCCTTCCTTCGCGAGCGCGGCGAGCTTGCCGAGGTGGTAGTTGCACGGCGTCACCTCGTTCCACGACGAAGCCACGCCCACCTGCGGCTTTCCGAAGTCCTCCTCGGAGAAGCCAACGGCTCGGAGCATCGCGCGCGCCGGGGCGCGTTCGGGCCCATCGGTGACCATGTGCGACCGGGGGCGATCGACCATCGCGATGTCCTCCTGAAGGACCTGGCCAAGAGACGTGGCCAAGAGACATGGAAGGATGGGTTCGCACGATACCGCAGGGTCGACGGGCGAGGCCAAGGAAGCAGGACGACGCAGGCAGGAAGGACGCGATGCCACGCATGGATGCACCCCGCCCCGCCGAACGTTCGTGGTGGCTCGAGGAGGCGCTCGCGCTGCCGGAGTTCGCCGGCCCGGAGGCGCCGCCTCTCGAAGGCGACACGACCGCGGACGTCGTGATCCTGGGCGGCGGGTACACGGGCATGTGGACCGCGTGGTTCCTGAAGGAGCGGCACCCGGACCTCGACGTCGTGCTGCTCGAAGCCGACATCTGTGGCGGCGGCCCGAGCGGCCGCAACGGCGGGTTCTGCGACGGCTGGTGGGAGAAGATCCGCGACGTCCGCGAGACCTACGGCGACGCGGATGCGATGGAGCTCCTGATGACGTGCGGGCGCGCGCCGACCGAGATCGGCACCTGGTGCCGCGCGAACGGCGTCGATGCCTGGTTCCGTCACGGCGGCGACCTCGCGGTCGCGACGAATGAGCGGCACGAGGGAGCCTGGGAGGGCTCGCTGGAGGCCGCGCGCGCGCTGGGCGTCGAGGACGAGTATCAGATCCTCACCGCCGGCGAGGTCCAGCAGCGGTGCGCGTCCCCGCGGTTCGGAAGTGGGGTGCTGATCGCCGACGCCGCGACCGTCCACCCCGCGAGGTTGGCCCGGGGCCTCCGGCGCCTACTGATCGAGAGCGGCGTCCGGATCTTCGAACGCACGACGGTCACGCGGCTGGGCATGGGTGCGCGGGTGACGGCGGAGACGCCGAGCGGCTCGGTGCGGGCGGGCGACGCCGTGGTCGGCCTCGGCGCCTGGGCGACCTGGTGGAGGTCGTTCAAGCCGCGGCTGACGCTGCGCGGTTCGTACATGATCGTCACGGCGCCGGCACCCGACCGGCTCGAGGACCTCGGCTGGACCGGCGGCGAGGCGATCCGGGACCTGCGATCGTCGATCCACTACGCGCGGACCACGCCCGACGGCCGGATCGCGCTCGGGCTCGGCGGCCTGCAGCCGAACCTCGCCCGGCGGATCGACCATCGGTACGACTACGAGCCGCGGTATGCGCGACGCGTGGCCGACGAC
>Ga0222623_10000466_pt1 | contig 12844 bp, 10 predicted proteins | sample PLMtaG_FD_177336 | JGI IMG/M metagenome (GOLD analysis project Ga0222623, IMG submission 177336) | Groundwater sediment microbial communities from an aquifer in East River, Colorado, USA - PLM2_30_coex | ecosystem: Environmental > Terrestrial > Soil > Riparian zone | place: USA: East River...
CGGCCAGGCGATCGACGTCGCGAAGTTCTTCGCCTGGACCCGCGGCCTGCCGCTCTTCCAGGTGCCGACCGCGATGACCGTCAACGCGCCATTTGGCCATCGGTCAGGGCTCCGCGACCGGGGCAACGTCCGCTACCTGGGCTTCGCGGTCCCGGAGGCCGTCTACGTCGATTTCGATGTGATCCAGAGCGCTCCGCCCCTACTCAATCGGAGCGGCGTTGGCGACATCCTCTGCTACCACACGGCCCACGGCGACTGGCGAATCGCCCGGGACATGGGTCGGGAGGAGGCACGCTGGCCGTACGACCAGGGCCTCGTCGACGAGGCGCGGCTCCGTCTCGACGACGTGCTCGCCCACCTCGACGACATCCACGAAGTCAACGAGTCCGGGATCCGGACGCTCATGCTGGCCCATCGCTGGGGCGGCGCCACGTTCCACAATTCCGGCTGGAACCCGCGCCACATCGAGGGGGTCGAGCACTTCCTCTTCTACAACCTGGAGCGGCTGACCGGCCGCCACTTCATCCACGGCCAGCCGGTCGGGCTCGGGATCTACGCCGGATCGATCCTCCAGGACAACGAGCCCGACGCGATGCTCGCCGCCCTCGTCAGGGTCGGCGTCGATATCCGCCCGGAGGCGATGGGCGTGACCTGGGACGACGTCGGGGAGGCACTTCGGACGTTGCCTGCGTTCGTTCGCCAGGCCGGGCTGTGGTTCTCCGTCGCGGACGCGCGTCCGATCGGCGAGGAGGTGGTCGCGGCGGTTCGTGATGGCGTGACGAGCGCGTACGCGCCGTGGGCAGCCGAGCCGTGAAGGTCGGCATCACGCTGCCCCAGGGCTGCGATCGCGAGTACCTCGGCGTCGAGCCTGGCGTCGCCTGGACGCGGACCGTCGAGGCGGCCCGCCGGGCCGAGGAGCTCGGCTTCGAATCGCTCTGGGTCTACGACCACATGCAGGTCGATCCGCCGCCCGAGGAGGCGCCGATCTTCGAGCCGATCGTCGAGCTCGCGGCGATCGCGATGGCGACGTCCCGCGCCAGGCTCGGTCACCTCGTTCTAGCCGCCGCCTATCGGAATGCCGGCCTCACGGCGAAGGCGATCTCGACGATCGACGTGATCAGCGGCGGACGAGCGGAGCTCGGGATCGGCGCGGGTTGGAAGGAGGACGAGTGGCTCGCCTATGGCTACGGCTTCCCCGACGCGCCGGAGCGGCTGGCGATTCTCGCCGACCATCTCGAGATCATCACCCGGATGCTCGCTCCGGGCCGGGCGACGTACGACGGCCGCCACGCCCACGTGATCGACGCCATCCATGAGCCGAAGGGCCTCCAGCAACCGCGCCTTCCGATCGTCGTCGGCGGCAACGGTCCGAAGGTGACCTGGCGGCTCGCCGCGCGCTTCGCCGATGAGCTCAACCTCGACGCGCTCATGCCCGACGAGGTCGAACGGGCGCTACCCGTCATCGCCGAACGTTGCACGGAGGCGGGCCGCGATCCGGCCTCGCTGCGGGTCTCCGTCCATGTCTGGGGAAGGCCGGACGCCGCGCCCGGGACGGCTCGGCGACAGCGACTTCGCGACTACGAGGGCCTCGGTCTCAGCCGGACGATCTTGCAGGGGTTCGGTGCGGTCTCAGACGACCGGCTCCTCGACGGCATCGCCGACGATGCCTCGGCCGTCGGCCTGCTCAGCTGATCCCGGCGAACAGGTCCGTTTCGGGGACCGTCGCCTCGACCCGCGACTCGCGGAGGATGTAGCTCTCCTTCGCCCAGAACTCGCGCCACCCGTCGAGGCCAAACTTCATGAAGGGGCTCTCGTCGGAGATCTGGGTGACGTGGCGGCGGATCGCATCCCATTTGAGGTCGATCGTGTCGGCGATGTCGATCCACGTCGTGATCGTCTCGTCCGGAACGAGCATCTTGGCCATCCGCTCGTCGAATTCGGCCTGCTCCTCCGGGGTCGCGTCCTTCGGCGGCAGCCAGAAGCTGTCCGCGCCGAGCTCCGTCAGCCGATCGTTCATCGCCTTCCGGACTGACGCACCGATGGCCTGTTCGTAGAGCTTGGCTGGTGCCCACGGCTCGAGGCCCGCCTCGAACTGCTCCGGGTACCAGCTGGGATCGCCGGCGCGCGGAAACGCCCGAACCGTCACGTCGTGCGTCCGGATGTGGTCGGGATGGCCGTAGCCGCCGAAGTCGTTGTAGGTCGTGACGACGTCCGGCCGGTTCTTGCGGATGAGCCAGGTGAGGCGGCGCGCGGCCTCGTCCAGATCGGCCTGCCAGAACGAGCGGGGGTCCTGGTTGCCTGCATCGTCCATCATCCCGGAGTCGCGGTAGCCGAGGTTCTCCCACTCGGTCACGCCCAGTACGCCCAACGCCGATTCGAGCTCCGCGGCGCGCGTCTCGGCGAGCCGGCGGTGGTTGTCGGGGGTGTCCAGTTCGGGGACGACGATCTCGCCGAGCTCCCCGCGCGTGCAGGTGACAAGAACAACTCTGTGGCCGGCTCGGACGGCCTTAGCCATCGTGCCGCCGGTCCCGATCGTCTCGTCGTCGGGGTGGGCGTGAACGGTCATCAGGGTAAGGGGACGGGATTCAGGCATGGCAGGATCGTAGCCGGGACCGGCCGATGAGGCGCAAGCGGGCGCCAGCGGCCCCGCGACGCCCGCTACCATCGGCGAATGTCCAGCCAGCCGACCGGTCCGCTTGCCCGTCTCCGCGTCGTCGACTGCTCGACGGTCCTTGCCGGGCCGTACTGCACGATGCTGTTGGCCGACCTCGGGGCCGATGTCGTCAAGGTCGAGCCGCCGGAAGGGGACGCAACCCGCGGCTGGGGCCCGCCGTGGGTGGGCAGCGAGGCCGACGGCACGCGAACCGCGGCCTACTACCTCGCCGTCAACCGCAACAAACGCAGCATCCAGCTCGATTTGAAGCAGCCCGAGGGCGGAGAGGTCCTCCGCCGGCTGCTCGCCCGAGCCGATGTGCTGGTCGAGAACTTCCGATCCGGTGGCCTCGCCCGACTGGGGTTCGGCGACGACGTCCTAGGCGCCATAAATCCAGGTCTCGTCCATCTCGCGATCACGGGTTACGGCTCGACGGGTCCCGACGCCGACCGACCGGGCTACGACTTCGTCATCCAGGCGGTGTCGGGGCTGATGTCGATCACGGGGGCGTCCGACGAGGACGGCGGCGGCCCGACGAAGGTCGGCGTCGCGATCGCCGACGTCATCGCCGGGCTCCAGGGCGCGGTCGCGGTCCTCGCCGCGCTGGCCGCCCGGGACGCATCCACGACCGTGGCCGGCCAGCGGGTCGACGTCTCACTGCTTGCGTCGACGCTGGCGATCCTCGTCAACCAGGCCCAGAACGCGTTCGTCGGCGGGGTGGCTCCGGGCCGGCTCGGCAACGCCCATCCGAATATCGTCCCGTACGAAACGTTCCCAACGGCTGACGGCGAAATCGCGATTGCGGCAGGCAGCGAGCGCCAGTGGCCGCGGCTGTGCCGCGCGCTCGGGTTGCCCGCCCTTGCCGACGACCCGCGGTTCGCGACGAACGGCGACCGGGTGGCGAACCGGCGGGAGCTCATCGCGACGTTGCGGGAGCGGATCGCAGAACGCACATCCGCCGAGTGGCTCACCGCCCTCGACGCGGCCGAGGTCCCGGCCGGACCGATCAACGACGTCGCGGAGGCGTTCGCGTCGCCGTGGGCAACTGCCCGCGGGATGACGATCGACCTGGATCATCCGATCCTGGGTCCTACCCGCCAGGTCGCGCCACCGTTCGAGCTCAGCCTGACGCCGGCGAGCGTCCGGACGCCGCCGCCGCTGCTCGGCGAGCAGACTGACGAGATCCTCGGCGAGCTCGGCTACGGCGCAGCCGAGATCGACGCCCTGCGACAAGCCGGGGTCGTCTGACCCGGCTCGACCCGTGCGCGACTGCAATCAAGCGCCCGGTCGGCCGGTTTGCCCCTGCTAGACTCGGCCGGCCGCCCTCTTCCGCGGCACAGATCCCACACGAACGAGCCGGAGATACCCATGACCGACGACCGCGAGCGCTGGGCGCTCATCCTCGGGGCTTCGAGCGGCATGGGCGAGGCGACCGCGCTGGCCCTCGCGGCGCGGGGCTACAAGATCGTCGGGGTCCACCTCGACTTCCGGGCGGCACTGGCCCACGTCGACGAGGTCAAGGCGGGCATCGCGGCGGCCGGCAGCGAGGCGCTCTACATCAACATGAACGCCGCCGATGACGAGAAGCGGGCGGCCGCAATCGCTGCGATCAAGGAGCGCTTCGATCAGAGCAGGTCCGCCGGTCGCCATCCCTACCTCCGGGTCGTGATGCACTCGCTCGCGTTCGGCTCGCTCGTGCCGTTCATCGCCGACGACCCGAAGGACGCGGTCGATCGCAAGAAGATGGAGATGACCCAGGACGTCATGGGCAACAGCCTCGTCTACTGGGTCCAGGATCTCTACCACGCCGGATTCCTCGAGCGTAGTTCAAAGATCTACGCGATGACCTCGGAGGGGACGGACCGGGTCGTGCCCTCGTACGGCGTCGTTTCCGGGGCGAAGGCCGCCCTTGAGTCGCACATCCGACAGCTGGCGATGGAGTTCGCCCGGCGAGACACAGGAATCGCCGTCAATTCGATCCGGGCCGGCGTCACGGATACGCCCGCCCTCCGCAAGATTCCCGAAGCCGCGCGGATGATCGAGGTCACGATGGCCCGCAACCCTCACGGCCGGATGACGACCCCGCAGGACGTCGCCGAAGCCATCGTCAGCCTGTCGGAGACCGACTCCGATTGGATCAGCGGCAACATCATCGGCGTAGACGGCGGCGAGTTCGTCACGGGCTAGGACGGTGGGCGCGCGCGTCATCGTTGTTGGCTCAGTCAATATCGATCTCGTTGCGACGGCGGATCGGTTGCCGGCGCCCGGCGAGACGGTGACCGGCGCCCGGTACTCGCAGCATCACGGCGGGAAGGGCGGCAACCAGGCGGTCGCGGCCGCGCGCCTCGGGGCGCCGACGGCGTTCGTCGGAGCGGTTGGTGACGACCCGTTCGGGGAGGAGGCTAGGGCTGCGCTCGCCGCGGAGGGGATCGACCTCACCGCCGTCCTGACCCTGCCGGGCGCGACCGGCGTTGCCCTGATCCTCGTCGACGGCCGCGGCGAGAACCTCATCTCGGTCGCCTCGGGTGCGAACGCGGAGCTGACGCCGGACCACGTTCTCGCGGCGTTCGCAACGCTGGCACCGCGCGCCGGCGACGTCGTGCTCGTCGGCCACGAGATCCCGACCGTGACCGCCAAGGCGGCAGTCCGGGCCGCCCGACAGGCCGGGGCGACGACGATCCTCAATCCCGCACCGGCCGATGGGCTGGATCGGTCGGTGTTCGGCGACGTGGACATCCTCACGCCGAATCGCAGCGAGCTGGCGACGCTCGTGAGTGAGGACAGCCGCCGGATCGGACGCGGCGGGCGGGCCGGCGAGCGGCCGGAGATCGCGGCCGCGACGCTGCTGGACCACAACTCGGAGGGTGCGGGAGTCCGCGGCGCGGTGATCGTGACGCTCGGCGCGGCCGGGGCCGTCGTCGTCGCTCGCGATTCTCAGCCGCTCGACCTGCCCGCGCCGGCGGTCACGGCGATCGACAGCGTCGGAGCAGGCGACGCGTTGAACGGCGCACTCGCGGCCGGTCTCGCCTCCGGACTTTCTCTGGAGCGGGCGGCCCGCCGAGCGATCGCCGCCGCCGCGCTTTCGACGACCCGTTCGGGCGCGCGTGAGGGGATGGCCACGCCCCCTGAGCTCGAGGCTCTGCTCGAGGGCTGAAGGTCAGCCGAATCCGCGCTGAAGGTACCGGCCGCCGCGGACCTTCGGAGGACGGCGCGGACCAAGCTTCGTGACCAGACTTGTGGGGCGTGAATGTGGCGCATCGTGCGCACCACGCTCAAGCGCTCAGCCGCGGGAAGGCCGAGATGACAGTCGACGTCGCACGGCGGCGAACGCGGAAGCCGAAGATCGCATCGAAGTCGGAGTCGCTCTCGATCGGCGAGATCGACCAGACGGTCTTTGCGTGCCCGGCTTGCGCCCGGCCGCTAGCCCTCGGCGCCAGGCACTGCCCGGGCTGCGGAACGCATCTGATCCTCGGCGTCCAGGCAAAGCGAGCCTCGATCTTCGCCAGTGTCGGCCTGATCGCCGGGGTCGTCGTCTCGGGCCTGATCGGTGCGACCGCCGCCGCGATCGACACAGCGATGCGTGACGCCGACGCCGCCGCTGCGGCCGCGGCCATCGCAAACGCCCTGCCGTCGATCGCCCCGACCGTCGCCCCGTCGCCGAGCCCCTCGCCGTCGGCCACCACCGGAACGACCTCCACGTTTCCCGGGCTCACCCGCTCAGCGCTCGTTGAGGCCGCGGCCATCCACACGCGACTCGCGACCTCGTCAGCGACCCTCGTCGCCGCGGTCGGGAGCGGGCCATTCGACACGTTGACGGTCTCGGGGATCCTTCGCGCCACATCGGGCGACGCCGTCATCGGCCTCCAGCTCGCGCCGGTCATCGGAGCATGGTCCGGGGGCGAGACCCTGAGCGCCGACCTTCGATCGTTCTACCTCGCGGTCCAGGCGACCGCGGCCGAGGGGCTCTCAGCCTCGATCCGGAACGACACGGCGTACCGGGCGGCCGCAGAGAAGATGATCGCGCTGCTCGGCGGCCTTGAAACGGTCGATGCCCAGCTTCGCGACGTCGCCGGTCGGGCGGGCGTCTCGCTGGTGCCAACCCACTGACCTAGGGCGTCTCGGTTTCGGCCGGCCCATACCCGGTCAACTCGACATACGCCTCGCCTCCAAGGACTTTGTCGCCGCGCTTCGCGCTGACGACCTGTGAGCCCTCCCAGTAGATGCTCGTCGTCGCCCGCGTGTCGAGCTCCTGTCCGGCGACCGTCGGGGTCAGCTCGATCTCGAGGTCCTCGCCGGGGATCGTGATCCGCCAGCCCGCCGGGTAGTCGATGCCGGTCTTCGGGCTCAGCCAGTGGTCGGTCACCTGCACCTCGAACGCATCGCGCGGCAGGTTCCGCGTCCGGCCGGAGGCGTCAACGAGTGTGCCGTAAACGATCGGATACGACCCGTCGATGTCCCGGTTCAGCGAGAGCATCAGGTCGGTTCCGTCGGCAAGGTTGATCGCGAACCAGTCCCAGCCACCGCCACCGACGGCGATGAAGTCGCCCCACTGGTGGTCGAACCAGGCGCTTCCGGTCACGTCGAAGGTTCGGTCGCCGAGTGTGAGGGAGCCCGTCGCGTCCATCGCCGTGCGTGAGTAGTAGTACGACGACCCGCCCGCCCCGAAGTCGACCCAGCCGTCCTCGTCATGTAGCGCCGGCGGCTTCGTCGCGTCGAGCGCGAGATCGATCCCGAGCCCACCCGGCGACCCTGCCGCCAGAGCCTCCGCGGCCGTTGCCGCTGCCCGCAGCGTGTCGTGGCCGTCGTCGCCGGACATGTCCCAGTTCGCGCCTGGGGCAGACATTCGGAAGGCGAAGACCGGCAGGCCCTGCGCGTCCAGGTCGACCTCCCGCCCGAATTCGACGCGCTGCGCGTTGTGGAACGCGCCTCGGCCTTCATCGGTGACCGCGAGGTGCGATGCCCACGCGACCGGGAGGCCACCGCGCTCCACCCGGAAGATGACGAACTCGAAGCCGTACCGCGACCGGTCGTCGGCGGCGAGGTGGCCGGTGTAGTACCACCACTCGGTCAGGCGATCGTGCGGCGCGTCGTCGCGGGGCAGCTCGACGGTGATCGGGTCCGGCGGATGCGAGGGGAGCGGCGTCGAGGCTGCGGTCGTCGGCCGCGGCGCCGGCGGGTTGGCGAGGATGGGTCCCGCGGCGCAGGCGGCGATCAGCGGCGTGGCCAGGACGAGGAGCGCAGTTCCGACCACCGGCAAGCGGCGCAGGCGGCCGGGCACCCACCAGTTCCAGTGGCCGAGCAGCCGCATCGTGGCCGGCACGAGGAGCGCCCGAACGACGGTCGCGTCCAGGGCGACCGCGAGCGCCATCCCGATCCCCAGCGCCTTGATGAGGACGATGTCGGCGAACGCGAACGAGCCCGCGACCACGACCACGATGAGCGCGGCCGACGTGACGATCCGCCCGCTTCGTTCGAGGCCGCGGGCCACCGCCTCCTGGTTGTCGCCGGTCCGATCCCAGACCTCCTTCATCCGCGACAGTAGGAACACCTCGTAGTCCATCGACAGCCCGAACAGGACGCAGAAGAGGATGACCGGCTGGGTCGTCTCGACGAAGCCGAGCGGCTGGAAGCCGAGGAGGGCCGAGAGGTTGCCGTCCTGGAAGATCCAGACGAGGGCTCCGAAGCTCGCGACGATCGACAACGTGTTCATCACGAGGGCCTTGGCCGGCAACACCACCGACCGCAAGAGGAGGAACAGCACCAGGTAGGTCATGACGACGATGAACAGGGCTGTCCGCGGGAAGTCCGCGGCGACCCGGCCGACGACGTCCGTGACGTCCGCCGCGCCGCCTCCGACGAGCACCTGGATGCCGGCCGGTGGCGCGAGGGCACCGGTCCCCGATCGAAGGTCGGCGACGAGGGCGCGGCCCTCCTGGCGGTTCGGGCCGAACGGCGTGTAGATCGTGAACGAGGTCAGATCGCCCTTCGTCGTCGCGTTGAGCACGGTTGCGACGAACCGGTCGCGGGGCCCGTTCGGGTCGGAATAGAGGAGCTGGTACTGATCCAGGCGGATCCGCGGGTCGACGTCGACGAGGCTCTCGACCCGGGTCACCCGCGGATCCGCTTCGAGGCGACGCGAGTAGTCGAAGAGCGCGGCCAGGTTGTTGGTGCTCGTCGCCGGGCCGTCGGTTCGGATCGCGAGGGTCAGCGGCGCGAACTCGCCCTCGCCGAATGCGGCTGCGAGTCGGTCGAAGGCGGCCCGGGACGGGACGCTTGGCGGCAGGATCGTCGAGTCGGGGGCGTTGAAGCGGACGTGGAGGAACGGCGAACCGAGAAGCAGGAGGATCGCGAGCGTCGGCACGAGGACTGCGACCGGGCGGCGCATGACCCAGCGCGCCAGGCGGGCCCACGGGCCGTTCGGGTCGTCGACGGGCACAACCCGCCGGATCGCGAGGGCGTCGATCCGGGTGCCGACGATCGCGAGGATCGCCGGCAGCAGGGTCATGGCGGAGACAACGGCGAGGAACACGACGATCGCGCCGGCGATGCCGACCGAGCGAAGAATCATGAACTCGAACAGCACGAGCCCGATCAGCCCGAGCAGCACGGTCAGGCCCGAGAAGAACACCGCCCGCCCGGCGGTTGCGACGGTCGCGACGACGGCATTCGCCACCCGGTCCGGTTCATCGGCCGGCCGGCCCGCGAGCTCTTCGCGGAACCGGCTCGTCATCAGCAGCGAATAGTCGACGCCGAGGCCCAGCCCGAGAAGCGTCGCGAGGTTGAGGACGAAGATGCTCATCGGCGTGAGGCTCGCGATGCCGAAGATCGCGGCGAGAGCGACGATGACCGCCGCACCGCCGACGACGAGGGGGACGCCGGCCGCGACGACAGAGCCGAACACGAGGAGGAGCGCGATTGCCGCTAGCGGCAGCGAGATGATCTCGCTCCGCTGCAGGTCCGCCTCCGACACGGACTGGACGTCGCCGTAGAACGCCGGGCCGCCGGCGACCTCGACGAGCAGCCCTGGCGGGTGGGCGAGTCGTTGGACGATCCCCGGCAGGGCGGCCGGCGAGTCGTCGGGGGCGATCGACAGGAAGACGACGTCGTACGCCGTCCGGCCGTCGGCGGAGACCTGGCGCGGCGCGTACGTGTGCGGGAACACCCGCACGACGTACGGCGCGGACGGCACGTCCCGGATCGCTTCGGCCGCGGCTGCCTCGAATTCCGGTGAGCCGGCCGTCAGCGTGTCGCTGTGATAGACGACCACGATCGCCGACGGCGGCGCGTCGAGCTCCGCCTGGAGAAGCGCCTTCGCCCGGGCCGACTCGAGGTCGTCGAGGATGAACCCTCCGGCCCGCAGCGCGCCGACGACGTTCGGGGCGATCGGAACCGCGACGGCGAGGGTCGCGAGCCAGACGGCAACGATCCACCAGCGGCGGCGGACGGCGAATCGGCCGAGGCTCGCGAAGACACCGTCGGGCGCCGACCCGACCTCGGGCTCAGAAGGGGAGGACATGCGGTCCTCATGCTATACAGCCGTGACGGATCGGACGGTCTGGCCCTCTGGTAGCATCAGCGCCGACGTCGATCGACCGAATCGAGGGCCCCGGTGCAGCTCTTCACGATCTTCTTCTCGCGCCCGATCGAGTTCGGCCTCGCGACCGGCCTGACCGTGCTGATGCTCGTGATCCTGGCGAAAGCGGCGTTCTCGGCCCAGGGCCCCAGCGGACTCGGCCGGATGATGGCCAAGCCGTCGTCGAAGTGGCTGTTCGGCCTGCTGTTCTTCGTCTGGGCGGTCGTGTTCGGGATCGGCCTCCAGCTCGTGCCTCACGAGGGCGCGAACTCACCGTACGGCGGCATCGGCCTGATCATGATGTTCAGCGGCGTGTTCATCATGATGGGCTTCCTCTGGTCGGTGATCGGGGAGTAGCTCGCGTCCCTCCTCCCGCCAGATAGTCCGATTCCGAACGCCGCGCCACGTCACTCCCGTCGCGACCGACCTTCCGATGTCGGACTCCGGAATCGGATCATGTTGTGGAACGCAGGTGATTTCCGGCGACGTCCGGAATCGGACGATCGCGCCATTCGATCGACCGGGACGATCGACTGGGGGACTCTTTCCCACGACACCGCTACGGTCCGAGTGTGAATGCTCCCGGCAAGCCAGCGATGGTTTGGACGCGGCGAATCTGGAGATTGACGGATCCCGATCGCCCGAGGTCCGCGGCTGTATTCGTCGTGGCGAACCTCGTTCCGCTGGTCGGTGCGGTACTGCTCGGCTGGAACGTCGGGGCGATCGTTGTTCTCTACTGGTTTGAGAGCGTCATTGTCGGAATCCTGAACGTCCCGAAGATGGCGCTCGCTAAGGGCGGTCCGGCGACCTCGGGCGCCTCAGCGGCCATCAGCACGATCGTCAACAAGGTTGTCGCAATCCCGTTCTTCGTTTTCCACTACGGCGTCTTCCTGCTGCTCTCTGGTGTCGCAGCGCTGTATCTGGCGACCGCCGCTGGCGGCTCGCAGCCGCCGACCAACTTCTCGCCCAGGGCGTACTTCGCCTTGCTCGACCTGCCTGTCACGGGGTTGATCCTGGCTGCAGTGGGGCTTCTGGTCAGCCATCTCGTCTCGTTCAACGACTTCCTCATCGACCGCGAGTACGTGGGCATCGACCCTACCGTCCAAATGTTTGCGCCTTACCCGAGAGTAGCCATCCTCCTGGCTGCCGCTCTCGCAAGTGGCAGCGTCGTCGCTCTGATGGGCAACCCCGTTTGGGCGGTAGCTGGCTTCGTGGTCGGCAAGATCCTTCTGGAGCTACGTCTCGCCCAATCGCAGCGCCGGATACGCGTGGCCTGAGCGAGGCGCTGGCTCAGCCCTTCGGCCAGCGCTCCTCGAAGACGGTTTCCTCGCGCGGCAGGCGCGCGCCACCGGCAGCAGACTTCGGTCGTCGGGCGGCCTCGGTCGGGTGGCCGAGGACCACGATCGTGCGGATGAATCGGTCGGCCGGCAGGCCGAAGATCTCGCCGACGGCGGCGCGGATGTCCGATCGGATCCAGGCGATCCCGGCGCCAAGGTCGATCATTTCCGCCGCAATGAGCATTCGTTCGGCGGCCCGGCCCTCGTCGAAGGCGTAGCTGACCTGTTTGCCCTGCGCGTCGGGCATGACGATCGCGATCGCCGCCGTGGCCGTCTGCAGCGATCGTGTCGACGGCATGCCGATCGGGGCGAGCTGCCGCAGGACCGAGCTGTCCGCGATCACGATGAACCGCCACGGCTGCGTGTTCTGACTGCTGCCGGACCATCTCCCGACATCGGCGATCGCGTCGAGCGAGGCACGGTCAACTGGCTCGGCGGTGAACTCACGGAACTGGCGCGTCCGGCGAAGGGGCCTCAGGAGATCGGCAGGGGAGTCGCTCACGCGCCGATCCTACATCGGCCTGACACATCGACCTGGACTGAGGCGTCTCGTCGGGCCTGAGAGACTGGAGGCGCGATGAAGCGGGCGGTCGGCGTCGGGATCGGGCTGGCGTGGCTGGTCGCCGCCTGCTCGTACGATCCGTCGCCGTCGTCGGTGCCTCCGCAGCTATTATCGGTCGTCCCGAACCAGGCGTCCGCCCCGACGCCCTCACTCGAGCCGGCGCCGAGCGGGCCGACGATCGCCTGGGAAGAGAACGGCGCCGCGATGGAGGTGGACACTTCGGTTCGACAGTTCGCCGTCGAGAACGGGGGTGTGCGCGTCTCGATCGAGATCGATCGAAACCCGGTCACGGCCGGCGAGTTCAGCTGGGTCACGGCGACGGTCGAGAACACTGGTCCGGACCCGATCCACTGGTTCACGGACGGCTGCGAGATCCACGTCGGCGTGTGGGGTGAGCTGCCGCTGCGATGGGCATGGGGCCAGCAGGAACCATCGACCGGGTCTGCGCCACAGGACTTCGCCGGGTTCACGTTCAAGGACTGGGCCCTCAACACCGCCCCTGGCGGCGCCGGCGACGACCCGATCCGCCTCGATTTCACCCCCGAACCACACATCGGCCGTGGTGAGATGGGCTGCGCGGACGTCGGGATGCTCCAGGATCTCGGCCCGGGCGAGCGAGTCTCGCAGCGCCGACGGTGGGACGGACAGGCTGCGCTCGGGTTCGGGCCCGCGCCGTCCGGCCCGGCCGAGGTCCACGCCTGGTTCCGCCACTGGTGGCG
>Ga0222623_10000468_pt1 | contig 12797 bp, 15 predicted proteins | sample PLMtaG_FD_177336 | JGI IMG/M metagenome (GOLD analysis project Ga0222623, IMG submission 177336) | Groundwater sediment microbial communities from an aquifer in East River, Colorado, USA - PLM2_30_coex | ecosystem: Environmental > Terrestrial > Soil > Riparian zone | place: USA: East River...
CGAGCTCCTCCGCGAAGATCGTCGTCACGCCCTCGCGTTCGACCAGGTCCCGGAGCTCGGCGAGCCGGCGCGGGTCGGGCTCGGCCTCGGGCGACAGGCCGAGGATCCCCACCTGCGTCAGGCCGTACGCGTCCGCGAGGTAGCCGAACGCCTCGTGGCTCGTCACGATCGTCGTGCGCTCGCAGTCCGACAGGCCCGCGCGGAACTCCTCGTCCAGCGCGGCGATCTGCGCGATGTACGCCTCCGCGTTCGCGGCGTAGGTCGCCTCGTTCGCCGAGTCGGCCTTCGCGAGCGCGTCGGCCACCGCCCGCACGATCTCCTCGTAGCGCGCCGGGTCCAGCCACACGTGCGGGTCCACGGTCAGACCCTCCTCCGCCTCGCTCGCCGGCGCCGCGTTCGTGGCGACCGCGTTCAGGGCATCGACGGTCACGGCGTGCTCGGCCTCCGCGAGCGCGTCCTCGACGGCAGGCTGGAACCCGCCGCCGAGGTACACGATCACGTCGGCGTTCGCGATCGCCTCGATGTCGTCGGGGGCCAGCTCCAGGTCGTGGGGTTCCACCCCCGGCGGCGTCAGGTTCTGGACCGAGACGAGGTCTCCACCGACCCGGGAGGCCGCCTCCGCGAGCGGGTAGAAGCTTGCGACCACCGACTCGCCCTCGCCGGCGCTCGAGGAGTCCGAGCCGCAGCCCGAGAGCAGGAGCGCCACGGCCACGAGGCCGATCGCGAGGCGCGTCGATCTGGTCACCGGGGCAGGCCTCCGCCGTCGTCGCGTAAGGCGAGATGAGAATGATTCCCATACTCGGATCAGAACCGAAGGCTACGACGGGGCCCTTCCGGCGTCAATCGGTCGACCGTTGCGCTCGACGCACGGCTCCGCGCGCGTCGGCGTCCGAGACCCCGAGCTGCCGAGTCCGGGCCACGAACGCGCGGGCCGCGTCGTCGAGGAGCGCATCCGCCTTCGCGGGTCGGACCGGAAGCCGCTCGGCCACGAACGTTCCTTGCCGCCCACGCCCTTCGACCAGCTCCTCGGCTTCGAGTGCGCGGTACGCCTTGGCGACGGTGTTCGGCGCCAGCTCGAGATCCTCGGCGAGCGCCCGGACGGTCGGCAGCCGACGTCCGGGCGCGAGCGAGCCTCGGCGGATCCGACCGGCGATCGCCGCCGAGAGTTGCTCCGAGAGCGGCTCGGTTGAGCTCTGATCCAGCCTGATCCGCACGCCCGCATCATCCCCGACCGATGTAAGGGGCCGTGTAACGTCTCGGCGATGGGTGTTCGCGTCGGCGTCGGGCTGTTCACGGCGCAGCTGCCGGCCGGCTCGAAGCGATCGTTCGAGCAGGAGTACCGGGAGACGCTCGAGCTCGTGCGCCTGGCCGAACGCGTCGGGTTCGACTCGGCGTGGGTGAGCGAGCATCACGGTTCCTCGGACGGGTACCTGCCATCGCTGCTCCCGATGCTGGCCGCGTTCGCCGCCGTGACCGAACGGATCGAGCTCGGGACGGGGGTCATCCTCACGCCGTTGCACGACCCGCTCCGGCTGGCCGAGGACGCGGCGGTCGTCGACCAGCTCTCCGGAGGCCGGCTGATGCTGGGGATCGGGAACGGCTGGCGCGAGGAGGAGTTCCGGATGTTCGGCGCGTCGAGGGCCGAGCGCGGCGCCCGGACCGAGGAGACGATCGAGGTGCTCCGACGGGCGTGGACGGGCCGGCGGTTCTCGTTCGAGGGACGGACGCTCCGATACGACCGCGTGAAGGTCACCCCGCAACCCCCGAGGCCGGGTGGGCCGCCGATCCTGCTCGGCGGGTACACGAGCAAGGCGGTCGTTCGAGCGGGGCGCCTCGCGGACGGGTACATCACGGACGAGACGGGCCCGGACGAGGTCCGCAGCAACCTCGAGCTCGTCGCCCAGGGCGCGAGCGGCGCCGGCCGGGACCCCGACGCGATGATGGTCGTGCTGTTGCAGAACGCGTTCGCGTGGCGAGACGGCGATCCGTGGCCGCTGATCCGCGACGGCGTCGTGCAGCAGCTCGGGGCGTACGAGGCGTGGGGGGAAGGGGCGGATACCCCGGAGCACGACCGGCTCGAACCGGCGGCGCCGTCCGAGGAGGACCTGCGGCTCTCGACCGCGACGGGAACCCCGGAGGAGGTGCTCGGAAGACTCCTGCCGTTGCTGCGCGTGCTCGAGGACCGAGACGTCCACCTGGTCGTTCGGCTCCACTACCCGGGTATGGACCTCGAGACGGCGGCGCGAGCGGTCGAGCTCTTCGCCTCCGACGTACTCCCCACCCTGAAGTCGAGCAGGACGACGACGTAAAAGGTCGCGCGGCGACATCGGGCTCACGACCGCCTTCTCGACGTCTGCCCTCATCGCTCAAGGGGCGAGTTCCCACGGCCGACTCTCATAGGGATCGGGAACGTCGACCTTGGGCACGGGGGGTGCCACGTGGCTCACGACCACTCAGGCGGCCAAGCTCCGCTCGACGGGCCACCGCGTGGGCCGGAGGCGCCGAAGCCGGACCTTCGTCCCGACCCGCCCGGAGCGGGCACGGTCGGGTCAAGCCGGCCGGGGGGCGCCGATTGGATGCCGCCCCCGCCGCCGATCGTTGGTACCCCGCCTCCGCCTCCGCGGATGTGGGAGAGGGGACGGCGGCTCGCTCTTCGCCCGATGCGGGTCGGCGAAACGCTGGATGCCGCGATCAACCTCTATCGGATGCATTGGAAGACGTTCATGGCCATCGTGGCGATCGTGAGCGTTCCGTTCGTCTTCCTTCAGCACTTGTCCTACACCCTGGTTGGGGGCAGCACTGCGCTCACCGAGGCACCGGCCCCCGACGCCAACGCGGGCGCAATCGTTGGGCTGACGTTCGCGTTCACCGCGCTCGACTTCCTGCTGGTACGGCCGTTCTTGACGGCCGGGATCGTGAGGGCCGTCGCGGCCGCCTATCTGGGGGAGGAGCCGGCGGTGGCTCCTGTGTATGCATTCGCCGTCCACCACTTCGCGTCGATCCTGTGGGTGCTGCTCCTCGGCTTCCTTGCGATAGGGGCCGTCTGGGTGGCGGCGTTCGGCTTCTCTGCGCTGTTCTTAGCAGCCGGCGCACCTCCCCTCATGATGTTGATGATGGTGGCCGCGATCGGGTTTACCGTCGTCCTGTACATCCGGTGGCTCTTCGGCCCATCCGTCCTCGTCGTGGAAGGCCTACGCGGTCGCGCCGCACTGGCACGCTCCTGGCGGCTCTCGTCGAAGGCGTTCTGGAAGGTCGCGGGAACGATGGTTCTCGGGAGCATCCTCACGTCGCTGATCGGCGGTATCTTCGCGATCGTTCCATCTCTTCTGTCGGTGCCGCTCGGCTCCGCGGGCTGGCTCCTGCGGGCCGCCGGGTCCAGCCTCGCCGCGGTGGTCACCACGCCATTCATCACGATGGTCGCCGTCTTGCTCTACTTTGACCAGCGGATCCGCAAGGAGGGGATGGATCTGGCCATCATGTCCCGGGAGTTGGACACCACCGCAAGCTTGTGAGATCGAACGCACCTGTCGGCCGGGTCGCGGCAGTGGTCGCGTCCGCGTTGCTCGCGCTCTCGTTCCTGGCCTTCGGGGCGGCGTCGTCACGTGCCTCGGTGACGGTCTCGGCACCCGGCTTCCTCGAACGCATCGAACGAGCCCGGATGCTCGCCGAGACGGGAGAGCGGGAACCGCGACCCGCGATCATGGACTCGGTACGGGATGCCCTGGGGCTTCCGGCCACGCTCGAGATGAGCGACGCGACGCTCGAGCTTCGTTCGGATGTGTTTCTCGAGGCGCTCCGGGGCGACGACGCGACCGACTTCAGTCTCGCGATCCAACACCTCGATGTGATCGCCGGCGAGGTTGGCGGGGCGGCACGGGAGCCGGCGCTCGATCCCCAGCTACTCGACCGAAGACTCCAGCAGGCCTACGCGGGGCTCCGACCGCTGAACCCGCTCCAGAGGTTCGGCGCTTGGGTCAAAGGACTTCTGTCGCAGGTCCTCGACGTGGCGCTGACCCAGTTCCGCGCCTTCAACGGGGTCGGAAGCGTCCTCGCCTGGATCGTGGTGGCGGGTGTCGCCACACTCGTCGTGCTCGTCCTTCGACGGCTCGGCCTGGGACTTGTGCCGGAGCGATCGGCGCGTACCGGAGCTTCGAGCGTGACGGGAACCGACTGGGAGCGCATCGCCGACGACGCGCTGCGCCGGAACGACCTCCGGGAAGCGACGCGGGCTCTCTATCACGTCCTGGTCGCTACGCTGACGGCTCAACGGGTCCTGACGGGTACGCCAAGTACCACGGCCGGTGAGTGCCGTACCGCCGTCGCGCGGTCTATGCCAGGTCTTTACCCCTCGGTGTCCAGGGCGACCGATGCCTTCGAACGCGTGGTCTACGGGGGAGCACACCCGGCCTTGTCGGACGTCGAGGCGATCAGAGTCGCCAACAGGGAAGCGGCGCGATGAAAGCCAAGGGGCGCACGGTCGCGCTCGTCACGATGCTGCTCGCCCTCTTCATCACCGGGCTCTGGATGGCCGGACAGCCGGTGGGCGACGATACGCTGGCTTTGCGCCGGTTCCTCTCGGAGAATGGCTCGGATGTCCACACCTCGGACGGTCCGCCATCGCGACCCGGATCGTTCGTGTTGCTGAGCGACGTTCGGACGCCACAGCAGTTCGCTCCCATCCTCCGATGGGTGGAGGACGGTGGACGACTCGTCATCACCGATCCGGACTCATCCGCCCTGGCATCCCTGGGGGTAGGCCAAGGGGACCGACTCGGCGGGATCGGAACGGTCTCTCTGACACCCGGATGCCCAGTGCCCGAAGCCGTCGGCGTGGTCGAGATCGAAGCCGATGCCCGAGACCTGTCCCTGCGTTCCGATGACCCGGACGCGATCGCGTGCTTCGTGAGACCAGGAGGCGCCTACGCCATCTTCATCAAGCGGGGTCTGGGGCGCGTGGCGATCTTCGGAGGCAGCTCGTTCCTCAGCAACGAGCTCCTCGATCACGGCGACAACGCCACCCTTGCGCTTCGAGTCTTCGGTGGCGGGCCCGTGGCCTTCGGAACGCCGGCTCCTTCGGATGCGAGCTCGCCCGGCCTCTGGAGCCTTCTGCCGGACCCGGCTCAGCTGGTCCTGATCGAGATCGCGATCGCCGCGACGCTGTTCGCCGTCGCACGGGCTCGACGCCTGGGCAAGCCGGTCATCGAGGATCCGATCGCACCGATCCGGGCGAGCGAGCTCGTGCGTGCAACGGCAGGGTTGTATCGAAGGGCCAGAGCAACCGCCTTCTGTGGGCACCTGTTACGGAGCTCCGCCAGAGAGCGGCTCTCGCCGCTGATCGGTACCTCCCCGGACGCGCCAACCGAGCAGATGGCCCAACTCGTGTCCGGGTCGACGACACTGCCGCTCGGCCGGGTCGAGCATGCCATCGGCGGACCCGAGCCGACGAGCGACGGCGAGCTCCTCGCCCTGGCCGCGGATGTGTCGGTCCTCACCGGCGATGTCGAGGGAGCGACCCGTTGAGCCGGGATCGAGACGTCTTGGCGGCGGTCCGCGATGAGGTGAGCAAGGCCGTGTTCGGCCAGGAGCCGATCCTGTGGGGTCTGACGGCCGCTCTGCTGCTACGCGGGCACGTGATCCTGGAGGGCGTCCCGGGAGTCGCGAAGACGCTCATGGTGAAGGCGTTGGCACGCTCACTGGACCTCGGGTTCCACCGGATCCAGTTCACACCGGATCTGATGCCATCCGACGTGACGGGGAACGTGATCTACGAGGGTGGAGCGGGCGGGTTCAGGTTCCGACCGGGCCCCGTCTTCACGAACATCCTCCTGGCGGACGAGCTGAATCGGACCCCGCCGAAAACCCAGGCCGCGCTCCTGGAGGCGATGGAGGAACACCAGGTGTCGATCGAGGGGGAGACCCACCAGCTGCCGAAGCCCTTCCTGGTCGTCGCCACCCAGAATCCGATCGAATACGAAGGAACCTACCCACTTCCGGAAGCGCAACTCGATCGGTTCCTGTTCAAGCTTCGCGTGGACTACCCATCTCGAGAAGACGAACGTGCCGTGTTACGGATGCACGATGAGGGCAAGGATCCCCACGACCTCAACGCACTCGGCATCTCACCGGTTGCGGGAGCAGACGACCTCGCCGCTGGGGCGGCAGGAGTGGCGGCGGTGCGGGTCGGTCCGGAGCTGACGTCGTACCTCATCGACCTCGTCACCGCGACGCGGCGCAGCCCTTCGCTCGCACTCGGCGTCAGCCCGCGGGGCGGGGCGATGCTTCAGTCGGCCTCGAAGGCCTGGGCCTACCTGTCCGGGCGTCAGTTCGTGACCCCCGATGACGTGAAGGCGCTCGTGAACGCGACGTGGCGGCATCGGGTCCTCGTGCGGCCGGAGGTGGAGCTGGAAGGCGCGACCCCCGACGCGATCCTCGATGGGATCGTGTCCCAGGTGCCGGTCCCCGACTGACATGTACGTCTCCACTCGACTGGCTCTCATCGCGATCGCTGCCGCATCCGTCGCGGCGCTCGCGCCCGTGTCGCCACTCGTGGGCCTCATCGTTGCGAACGTCGTTGTGCTCGGGGTGCTGGTGTACGACATCTGGCAAGCACCGCACCCGAACACCTTGGGCATCGAACGGCTCGCACCGTCCGTGTTGACCACCCATGAGGTGGGTCAGGTGACGCTCCGACTGCACAACCCGAGCCGCCGGCCCCTCAACGTCGCGATCCGCGACGCGACGCCCCCATCTGTGGCCCGAACGCCTGTCGTGCATCGGAACCGGATCCGCGCCGAAGGAGGGGCACTGGATGCTCAGATCGCGCCGGCCAGGCGAGGTCGGCTCGATCTCGGACCGGTGACGGTCAGAGTCTCGGGACCGATCGGAGTCGGCGGCCGACAGGCCACCCTGCCGATCGTCGACAACCTGAAGGTCTACCCGGCGCTCCCCGGACGATCCGAGGTGGAGCTGCGGCTCGAGCGGGCGCGCCTGCTCCAGGGTGGTCGGCGCTCGTCGCGCCTCCGAGGCGGCGGGACGGATTTCGACTCGCTCCGCGACTACCACCCCGACGATGAATTCCGCAGGATCAACTGGAACGCCACGGCTCGGGCGGCCAAGCCCATCACGAACCTCTACCGAGAGGAACGCGATCAGCAGATCGTGCTCCTCCTCGACGCCGGTCGGACCATGGCGGGGACCGTCGCCGGGCTGTCGAGGTTCGAGCACGCCCTGGACGCCGCGATCGCTCTCGCAGAGCTCGCCGCCCGGTCGGGCGACCACGTGGGCGTGATGGCGTTCGCATCTCGTGTCGAGGCGATGCTCAGTCCACGCGGTGGACGTGACCAGCCCCGACGCGCCCTCGACCTCCTCTTCGACCAGCAACCGTCCCTCGATCCGACGGACTATCGGGGTGCGTTCGCAACGCTGCTCTCCCGCCACCGCCGTCGATCGCTCCTCGTCCTGTTCACGGAACTCACCGAAGAGTCGGTCATGCAGCCACTCTTCGATGCCCTACCCGTGTTGCTTCCGCGGCATCTGCTCATGATCGGAAGCATCGTCGACCCTGAGGTCCTCGCGCTTCGGTCGGCTCTCCCCGGTTCGTACGAGGATGCCTACTTGGCGGCCGCCGCAGCTCAGTCCTTCTCGGCTCGGAACCACGCATCGGCGCATCTGCGCTCGCTCGGAGTCTCGGTCGAGGATCGCGAACCGGGAAGGCTGGCGGGAGCATTGGCCGATCGCTACCTTCAGATCAAGGACGCGGCGCGCCTGTAGCGGTCCGGCGCAGTCGAGCCGGCCAGCCGACGAGGAAGGCGACGTACAGTCCCGCGAACGCGAGGCCGATCACGATCTCCAGCGCGTCCGGCAGCGCTGTACCGGTGATGAAGCCCTCGATCAAGGCGGCGATGACGAACGCGGGGATCACGCCGATGACGACCACCACGGCCTCACGGGTCTCATCTCGGAGGGCACGTCCCCGCGGCCGGTCGCCGGGATCGATGAGGGACCATCCCATGCGCAGGCCCGCGCCTGCTGCGATGCAGATCGCGATGAGCTCGAGGACGCCGTGGGGGAGGATCAGCAACCAGAAGCGCCCGGCGTTCCCAACCACCTGAAACGCTCCGGCCAGAACCCCGAGCAAGAGCGCATTCTTGACCAGAACCACGATCGTTCCTACGCAGAACGTGATACCGAGGGCGAATGCGAGGAAGGCAACCAGGACGTTGTTGAACAGGATGAACGCGGAGAGGCTCGCCGGCGGACCCAGATCTGCACTCCTCCCCCCGGCCTCCCTGATCGCGTCGCGGGCGGCGGGCGGAAGCAGCCCGACCTGTGCCTCCGGTGACGTTGCGACCCACGCCCAAGCAGCGAGCACGATCACGAGGAGGATCCCCGCGGCGACGAAGACGAAGGGACTCGTTCGACGTAAGGCCTCCGGGTAGCGCACCGCGAAGAGACGGACGAACCCTCGCTTCGTCCTCGGTTGCGTGGAGTAGATCGCGGCGTGAGCCTGGGTCACGAGCCCATTCAGATATCCGTCCAGGCGGGGATCGTGGAACTCCGCGCGTGCCTGGGCGAGATGGGTCGAGGCTCGAAGATACAGGCGGATCGTCTCGCGGATCTCGGCGCCGGACAGGGACGACAGGCCTCGACCGCCTTCGGCGCAGGCGGCCTCCAGTCTGGTCCATTCGCTCCGATATGTAGCGATAAAGGAGTCGATGTCCACGCGAGAAGTGTAGGGAGCCATGCGATCCGCTCAAGGAACCGTACGGTTCGTCACACCCGAGGCCGTCCCGATCTCGGCTGACGTCGCCGGGTTGGGTTCGAGGATGATCGCCATCCTCATCGACTCTGCGATCCAGGGGGCGCTCTTCATCCTCCTTGGGATCGGGGTGGCCGGTATCGGACTGAAGGGCAGCGCAGCCACCGCGGCGGGGCTGGGAGGGATCCTCTTCCTCTACCTCGGCTACTTCTTCCTCTTCGAAGGACTGTGGGCCGGGCGAACCCCCGGCAAGCGAGCGCAGAGGATCCGGGTCGTGCGAGCAGACGGTCAGCCCGCCGGTTGGACGCAGGTCGGCATCCGAACCCTCCTCCGACTGGTGGACATCCTGCCTACGGCATACGCGATCGGGTCTCTGTCCATCCTGCTGACCGCAAAGAGCCAGCGGCTCGGCGATCTGGCGGCGGCGACCTTGGTCGTGCGTGAGCGCTCCGCACCGGTGCCGTCCCCGGTTTCGATATCGCCGGCCGTCACCACAGCCGGCGTCTTCCTCGACACGACCGGAGTCAGCGAGGAGCTCTATTCGGCGATCCGATCCTTCCTTGAACGACGAGTCGGTCTCGTCGCCGGCGCGCGTGCTCAGCTGGCCGCGCAGTTCGCCGGCTTGGCGCGCCGCCACGTCGGCGGGGCGGACGGTTGGCGTGGAGGCGACGAAGCTCTCCTGGAAGCGGTCGTCGCCTCGTATCGAGCTCGATTTCAGCCAGCCAGCCCAGACATGCCGGCACCACCGCCGGTCTGATCCCAAGCGACCGCTTCAAGGACGCAACGACTCGGACTCGGAGAGGCGTTCGTCGGGACACCACAACGAGACCCGAGCCCGATCGCGATCCGATGGAGCAGATCGAGCTACCCGTGAGCTACCGGATCACGAGTCGGCGAGCGAGATCCCGATCACGTTGCCCGCCGGATCGCGGAACTCCGCCCACGTGACCATGTCCGGGATCTCGGTGATCGGCGTGACGACCTCGGCGCCCATCGATACCGCCTTGTCCAGGTACTTCTGGAGGTCGTCGACGTCGACCACGACGTTCACGCGCGCGTCGCCTTCCGTGATGCCGCCGCCGATGCCCTTGTCACCGGAGTTCGTGTGGACGATCCCGTAGTTCATCGGGTTGTCGGCGTGGATCTCCCACCCGAACAGGTCCGCGTAGAACGACTGGAGCTTCGACGCGTCCTTCCCGTAGATCTCGAAGTGCACGACCGGTGCGCCCATCGACTTCTCCTTCCTTCCGACGGCCGAGACGACCGTCACATCGCTCCCGACATCGACCACGGGTCCGGCCCCGGGTCGCGTCCCGTCGCCGCCTCGACGAGCCGCGGGACGAAGTGCTCCCAGCCCTCCATGTGCCTCGGCCCCTGGCCCGCAGGCAGGTCCCGATGCACCAGGTGCAGCACCGTTGCATCGCCGTCCGGCGTCAGCGTGACCTCGACGATGCTGGAGCCCGGCGGGACCTCCTCATCACCCTCCCACCCCCAGGTGAACACCAGGCGACGGGGAGGGTCGATCTCGACGAATTCGCCGACCACGGTCGCACCGCCGGCGATCCCGCCCACCCGGTACATGCCGCCGGGTTGCGGGTCGAGCTCGGCCTCGGTGCCCTTCCAGCGTTCCATCTTCTCGGGATCGACGAAGAACTCGAACACGGTCTCGGGGCGCGCCTGGATGCGGACCTCGAGCTCACCGGCGTCCGGTCGCAGGACCTGCGCCACGTCGCCTCCTCTCCTCGCGCTCGGCCTCATCCTTCAAGGTGGCCAGCCGCTCCGTCCACATGTCCTCGATGAACGCCCGGAGCTCCTCGACCCCCTCGGGCCGGAAGCGGTAGATCCGCTTCGTGCCGTCGCGACGTTCGGAGACGAGGCCGGCCTCCTTGAGCACGGTGAGGTGCTGGCTGATCGCCGGACGCGTGACCTCGAAGTGGGAGGCGATCTCGCCCGCGGTCATCTCGCCCTCGCGGACGAGCAGGAGGATCTGCCGGCGGCGTGGTTCCGCGATGGCCTTGAGCGCGGCCTCCATGCCGAGCAGGCTAGGCCCGACTTACGTTAGCGTCAACTTACACCGCCGCGATCACTCGGCCAGCCGAACCTCGCCCAGATCGTCCACGATGAGACCGTCCGCGGTCAGGGTCCGGACCGCGGCATCGATGCGTTCGGGCGGGAAGCCGGTCTCGCCGGCGAGCCGGGTTCGGGTGAGTGACGCGTGCGAGCGCAGCGCCCGCACGACCGCTCCCCGAACCTGCCGGCTGGAGCCCGCGAACGGCCCCTGCCGCCTCGGTCCGCGAGCCGCGATCGATCCGGCGAGGTGGAACCGGCAGACGCGCGCGAGCGGACAGACGCCGCACCGGGGGTTCGGCCGGCACACCTCCCGTCCGAGATCCATCACCGACTGGTTCCACGCGATCGGATCGTCGAGATCGAGCCACGCGTCGGCGAGCGCCCACACCTGCTTCGCCGGCGCCTCGTGACCGTCGACCCCCAGGTGCACCCGAGCCACGACGCGCCGCACGTTGGTGTCGACCACCGCGACCGGCTCGCCGAACCCGAGCGAGGCGACCGCCGCCGCGGTGTACGGACCGATGCCCGGGAGCTCGCGCAGCGTCGCACGGTCGCGGGGGATCCGGCCGCCGTGATCGCGGACGATCGCGCGGGCGGCCTCGGAGAGCCGGACGGCGCGACGGTTGTAGCCGAGACCGCCCCATTCCCGTACGACGTCCCGGCGGGGTGCGGCCGCGAGCGCTCGGACCGTCGGGAAGCGGCGCAGGAACGAGCGGAACGCCGGCACCACGCGGCTCGCCTGCGTCTGCTGGAGCATCACCTCGGATACCCAGACCGCGTACGGGTCGTGCGAACCGCGCCACGGGTACGCGCGGCGCCGGGGCACGTACCAAGCGCGCAGGGCTTCCCTGCCGAGACGCCGGCGACTAGGCTTGCTGGACGGCATGACGACGGTCCGAGACATCATGAGCAAGGACCTGGTCGCGGTCGAACCCACCGCCACGGTCGCCGAAGCGGCGACGCTGATGGGCGGGCACCACGTCGGCTCGGCGCTCGTGATCGAGGACGGCCGGGCCACCGGGATCTTCACCGAACGGGACGTGCTCCGGGCGCTCGCGAGCGACTTCGACGCCGCCCATCACCCGGTCGCCGACTGGATGACGCACGACCCCACGACTGTCGGGATCGAGGCCGACGTCAGGACCGCGCGAGACCTGATGCTGGACGGCGGCTTCCGCCACCTGCCGGTGCTGGACGGCGCCGAGCTCGTCGGGATCGTGTCCATCCGGGACATCTCGCGCGCCGAGTGACGAGCCCTAGAAGCCGGTGCGCCCTCGCTCCGGGAGCTCCTCCACGGCCGCCTTGAGCGCGACCCACACGTCCTTGAACACGTCGCCGGCGAAGGACGCCGGCTGGCTGTTCTCGCCCCCCATCGCGCCTCGAACGGCGGATGCGGTGATCTCCACGGCCTTCTCGAACACTGCCCAGTCGAGCTCTCGCGCCATCGCGGATCGGACCTCCGGTGTCGGTTTTCGGACAGGCTACCCGCCGCGGCGCTACTCGTACGCGCGGAGCCCGGTCAGCGCCTCGCCGAGGATCAGCGTGTGGATCTCGGTGGTGCCCTCGTAGGTCAGCACCGACTCGAGGTTGTTCATGTGTCGGATCACCGGGTACTCGAGCGTGATCCCGCTCGCGCCCAGGATCGTGCGGGCCTCGCGGGCGATCTCGAGCGCCTCGCGGACGTTGTTGAGCTTGCCCATGCTCACGTGCTGCGGCGCGAGCCGCCCCTCGTCCTTCATGCGCCCGAGATGCAACGCGAGCAGCGTCCCCTTGTTCAGCTCGACCGCCATGTCCGCGAGCTTGCGCTGGGTCAGCTGGAACCCGCCGATCGGCTTGCCCCACTGGACGCGCGTGGTCGCGTACGCGAGCGCCGACTCGAAGCAGGCGCGCGCCGCGCCCATCGATCCCCACACGATGCCGAACCGCGCCTCCGACAGGCAGGAGAGCGGCCCCTTCAGACCCGAGACGC
>Ga0222623_10000470_pt1 | contig 12777 bp, 14 predicted proteins | sample PLMtaG_FD_177336 | JGI IMG/M metagenome (GOLD analysis project Ga0222623, IMG submission 177336) | Groundwater sediment microbial communities from an aquifer in East River, Colorado, USA - PLM2_30_coex | ecosystem: Environmental > Terrestrial > Soil > Riparian zone | place: USA: East River...
CGCGACGCCGAGCTCGCCCCGCTGTTCGCCGTGGCGGAGCGGCTCCTCGACCACGACGAGGGGTTCGCGCAGTGGCGGTACCACCACGTGCTGATGGTCGAGCGCGAGATCGGCGCCAAGTCGGGGACCGGCGGCTCCTCCGGTGTGGAGTACCTGCGCTCGACGCTGAGCAAGCGGTTCTTCCCGGAGCTCTGGGGGTTGCGGAGCTACCTCTGACCGCGGTCCGGCCGTCGCAGCGGCCCGCCGCGCCGACCCTTCGCGGAGTCCTCGATCAGCGTCGCAAGGCGTCGCTCGCGGCCCTCGAGCCGTTTCGCGCTCATCACCCAGTAGCGCGCGATCGCCTTGTAACCCTCGGGCTGGGCGTCGAACCAAGACCAGGCGCCCTTGTTCGCTCGGAAACGGCGCTCGAACCCTCGGTCGAGTGTCACCTCGTACCGTTGCTCGTACGAGTACACGGCCGTCCTGTCCTCGCGCCGCTGGTCGAACGCACGCCGCCCTGCTGGCTGGACGCGTCCCTCGTCCTCGAGCTCGTGGAACCGTCGTGTGTTCCTCGCGCTCCAGTTGCTGTTCGGCTTCCGCGGTGTGATCCGGTTCATGTAGCTCTGCTCGTCGATGCCGCGCCGAATCCCGTCGATCCAACCGAAGCACAGGGCCTCGTCCACGACCTCCGACCACGTGATGCTGGGGCGGCCGGAGCCCTTCTTGTAGAGCCCGATCCATAGCTCGGTGGCGGCGTCGTGGTGCTCGTCCAGCCACGCGCGGAGCTCCCGGCGGGTCGCGAAGAAGGTGGGCTTCATGCTCGCGTTCGGACGTACCCGTCGATCAGCTCGAGCAGTCGGTCCCGGCCGAAGGAGTCGTCGTGGCCGCCGTGCACGATCCGGACCGGGACCTCGCGCAACCGTTGCATACTGCGGACGTAGTCGGGGATGTCCGATTCGGGGAGCCCGTCGAGCAGGATGCCGCTCTCGTACACGCAGTCGCCCGAGAACAGCGTCCGGGTCGACTCCTCCCAGAGTCCGATCTCGCCCGGTGTATGGCCGGGGAGGTGCAGGACCTCGAAGCGCCGGTCGCCGAGATCGATCTCGTCACCCTCCTCCACCACTCGGGTCGGGGTCACGGCCGTCACCCCATAGGAAGCGAGCTCGTACCTCTCGTGCGGCAGCGCGGTGAGCAACGACTCCGGAGGGTCGTAACCGGAGAGCTCCTCGGGCGGGTAGTCCTCGATCGCGAGCGAGGCGAACCCCTCCGCGTTCGCAACCGCCTCCGCGTCGTCGCGATGCACCACGACCTCATCGAACTCGTGCAGCCCACCGGTGTGGTCGAAATGCCGATGCGTCGCGAGGGCGATCGTCGGCCGCTCGAACAGCTCGGCGAGCTCTCCGCGCAGCGACCCGATGCCCAGCCCGGTGTCGACAAGCAGGTCGCGGTCGCGCCCGCGGACGAGGAACAGGTTCGCCTGCAGGAAGGGGTCGACGTGTGGCTCGCGGATGCGCAGGACGCCGTCGTCGACGGTCTCGTGCTCGAACCATCGGTCGGCCACACGCACGCGCGCGATGCTAGCGGCTTGACGCGGCGGTCCCTGCCGGGATAGGACCGCTCCCACGCGTCGAAAGGAGGGTCCGGATGGCGACCGATCTGTCGATCTCGCTGCCCGACGAGCCGGGTGGGCTCGCGAAGGCCGCGAAGGCGCTCGGGGCGGCCGGGGTGAACGTCGAGGGCATCGCGGGTCTCGGGGGTGGCGGCCACGGGCACGTCCACCTGCTCGTCGAGGACGCGGCCGCCGCTCGGACCGCGCTCGAGGGCGCGGGGGTCACGATCGAGGGCGAACGCGATGCCGTGGTCGTCGACGTCTCGAGCGAGGACCGTCCCGGCAAGCTGGGCGACCTCGCGCAGTCGATCGCGGACGCCGGCGTGAACCTCGCTGCCTGCTACGTGGCTTCGCGGTCCCGCGTCGTCTTCTCGTCCGACGATCCGGCGGGGTTGCGCTCGGCGCTCGGCGCCTGAGGCGAAACCGAGGGTTGACGCCGAACGGGCGTGAGCGTAGACCGGCGGGCGACGGGGTGGGTGTCTCAACGAAGGAGGTGCCGATGAAGGACCTCACCGTCTCCCTCGAGGACCGGCCCGGGACCCTCGCCGATCTGGGCGAGGCGCTCGGCAAGGCCGGGATCAACATCGAGGGGTTGTGCGCCGTCACGAGCGAGGGACGCGCGATCATCCACCTGCTCGTGGCGGACGCCGCAGCGGCGCGTACCGCGCTCGAGAGCGCCGGCGTCAAGGTCGAGGGCGAGGCCGAACCCATGATCTCCGAGCTCGACTCGGCTCAGGTCGACCGCCCGGGGGCGATCGGCGCGATGGCCCGTGCGATGGCCGACGCCGGCGTCAACATCCAGGTCGTCTATCTCGCGACCAAGAACCGCGCGGTGGCGGTCACGAGCGACAACGCGAAGGCGCGTCAGGCGCTCGGGGTGTGATGCGGCTCGCCGGGGGCGGCCGGGGCCGCCTCCGACGGCTCGGCCGCATACGCGCGGTCGAGGATCTGGATCGGGTGGAGCACCCGCATCGGTGAAGCCAGCTCTCCGAGTCCGGCCATGATCTGCATCGTGCACCCGGTGTTCGCGCTCGCCACGACGTCGGCGCCGGTCGACGCGATCGCCTCGGCCTTGCGGCGGCGGAGCTCCGACGACATCTCGGGTTCGAGCACGTTGTAGAGGCCCGCGGCGCCGCAACACACGTCGCCGCCCGGCACGTCGAGCACCTCGACGTCCTCGATCGTGCGGAGCAGGGCACGCGGCTGGTCGCGGAGGTGCTGCACGCGGAGCGCGTGGCACGCGTCGTGGTACGCGATGCGCCCGAACCCGGGCCGGCCGCCGGGCGGCCGGGCGAGCCCCTCGTCGTGCAGGAGCTGCATCACGTCGCGCACCTTCATCGAGAAGGCGCGAGCCTCGTCGGTCGCGATCAGGTCGCCGAGCTGCTGCAGGTGCGCGCCGCATCCCGCCGCATTCGTCACCACGACGTCGACGCCGGCGAACGCACGGAGGTTCCGCTGGGCGAGCCTTCGCGCGGTGTCGAGGCGCCCGTTGTGCGCGGCCAGCGCGCCGCAACATGCCTGGGCACGAGGCACCTCCACCCGCCACCCGTTCCCGGCCAAGACACGGATCGTGGCGCGGTTCACATCGCGGAACCATCGATCCTGCACGCAGCCGCTCAGCAACGCGACGGTTCCCCGACTCTCACCGGCCGGCTCCGTCGCGCGGGGGAGGCGGCGGAACAGCTCGGATCGTTCCGGCGTGAGGGTCCGGACCCGTTTCGGGAGCGCGAGGCGCGCGACCGGCTGTATCGCTGCGGCGAGCCACAGCAGCTTCTTCCTGGGCAGCGCGACATCCAGACCGAGCCACCGCAGGAACCGGGACGGGCGGGAGCGGAGCGGTTCGACCTGGACGCGCGCCCGCTCGACCATCCGGCCGAACGGCACGTGCGACGGACACACGTCCTCGCACGCGCGGCAGGCGAGACACAGGTCCATGAAGCGCGCGAACGTCTCATCGGGCTCCGACAGCCCCTCGGCCACCGAACGCATCGCCGCGATCCGCCCCCGCGGTGACGCCGACTCCTCCCCGGTGACGCGGTAGGTGGGGCAGTGCGGCAGGCACAGGCCGCACGCCACGCACGCGGCGAGGTCGTCATCGGCCGGGGCGTCGAGCGGGAACCGCCACCTCGGTCCGAGGTCGGGCGTCGGCCCGACGAACCGCACCCCGTCGGGCATCTCGCCGCCGAGCACGAGATCGATCCCGGGGTCGCCTTCACCAAGCATGACTTCCTGCCGATGCTATCCGGTAGCTCGTGGCGGGTCGGTGGGTCGCGATCGTCCATCCGCGGAAGGAGCGGGACGTGCAGACGCCGATGAGGTCGAGCGGTACCGAACTCCCCCCATCCCCCCAGGGGATCGACGGCGTTGGCCGGCGCGGGATGCCCGGACGACGAGCGGTCGTTCTCGCGGGCGCCATCCTCGGGACGCTGATCGTTGCTGGCGGGCTCGTGGCCCTCCGGCAGTCGGGTGGGGACGACGACGGGGCTCGCCCCGAGACCGGCGGCAACGATGCCCCCAGCGTCGAGCTGTCGTCGACCGTCACCGATGTCGAAGCCGAACCGAAGCCGTTCGCGGTCCGGCTCAGTTGGACAGCACCCGAGGGCGAGGTCGAAGGCATCGTCGTACTCCGCGACGGAGCGCGCGTGGGGCGGGCCGAGCCCGGTGTCACGACGTTCGTGGACGACTCGGCGCTCCCGGCCACCCGATACACGTACGTGGTGGAATCCGTGCACGACGGGCGCTTCCTCCGGAGCGAGACGATCCGCGTGAAGACCCCGCCGGCGTCGCTCTCGCTGGCTCGGCTCGACGGCGTCTACGCGATCGACGCGCGAAACACGTCGCACTTCGGCCTCACGGGCGTCGTCGACAACCTCGCCTCGGGGTGGCGGTTGAGACCCGTATGTCGGCGAGGTCCATGTGATGTCACGTGGAAGGACGTCCAGGGGAATCCGCTGTCGGGCAGGCTCGAACGCAGCGGAGTGCACTACGAGGGGACGGGCAGCTCGAAGTTCGCGACCTGCGGCAACATCTCGAGCGTTGGGACGTTGACGCTGCGGTTCGAGGTCGTGCGAGCTGAGTCGGTTCGCAACGCCTGGCGGGCTTCCAAGCTCGTGGGCACGTTCGTCGAGCGTTACCCGCCCCAGCTCGGATGCGTCGGCGCGGGCGTCGACTACGACATCACCGCCACGCTGATCGCCTGAGGCGACGCTCTCTCATCCTGTAGCCCTGTCGTTCTCAGAAGGGAGTCAGCAATTCAGGGCCGCGTCGAGCTCCTGGATCGTCGCCTTTGATGGCGGGCGCTCGCCCCGCAGGCGTGCCTCTGTGCGCTCGGCCTCGCGCATGACCCGCAGCAGATTCCGGCCGACGATCTGCATGAGATCCTCGTGGCGGTAACCGCGGCTCGCCAGCTCCTCGAACAACGCCGGATACCGCGACACGTCCTCGAGACCCTCGGGCATGGTGGGCGCGCCGTCGAAGTCGCTCCCGATACCGACGTGATCGACCCCGGCCACCTCGCGGACGTGGTCGATGTGGTCGGCCACATCGGACACCGTTGCATGCGGTCCTGGGTTTGCCTCGGACCACGCGTCCATCGCCACTCGAACGGCCTCCGGATCGTCGGGATGCTCAGCCCGAACGCGCCGAGCCTCGGCCCAGACCACCCGGTTGAACTCGGCTCCCTCGGGTGCGACGAACGACGGGACGAACGTCACCATGACCACGCCGCCGGTCCGGCCGACCAGCTCGAGGACGTCGTCGGGCACGTTCCTCGGCACGTCGCACAGGGCCCGGGCCGAGGAGTGCGAGAAGATCACCGGCGCCTCGCTCACCTCGATCGCCTGGCGCATCGTGTCGTCCGATGTGTGGCTGAGGTCCACGAGCCAACCGCAGCGGTTCACCTCCCGGACGACCTCTTCGCCGAACCTGGTCAGCCCGCCGTGCGGGTGCTCGCCGGTCGCCGAGTCCGCCCACGGCGTGTCGTCGTTGTGCGTGAGCGTGAGGTAGCCCATGCCGAGCTCGGCCAGGACCCGGAGCGTCCCGAGCGATCCGCCGATCGCGTGGCCGCCCTCTACGCCGATCATCGACGCGACCCGTGCGGCGGCGGCGATCCGCTCGACGTCGTCGGCCGACCGGGCTAGCTCGAGTCGATCGGGGTTGCGGCGGACCATGTCGAGGAGCGAGTCGATCTGCTCGAGCGTCATGGTGACGGCGCGGTCCGCCGGCAGGTCCGAGGGCACGTAGACGGACCAGAACTGGCCGCCCACGCCTCCTGCCGCCATGCGCGGCAGGCCGGTCATGAGCGTCGGGTCCGCCGGATCGCGGCCCTGCCGGAGCTCCCACAACAGGTCGTTGTGCCCATCGATGAGGGGGGCGGCGCGAAGGAGGTCGAGCACAGGCGTCGGATGCTACCGGGCCAGCCCCATCGACTGGCAACCTGACCCGGCCGATTGGGCTCGCAGAAACAGCTCCCTCCGGCAATGAGCGAGCAGCCCGCTGAGCCGCACCTACCCGACTGCCAGGAGGCTCACACGGCACCGACAGTCAGCAGCCCAAAGCCATGTGGACCGGCGGCGAGGACACAGGCGGCATCGACTCGGCCATCGCGAGTACAGCTCGTGGCGAGAGCCACCCGAACAAGCCGAACACGCCGTCGGGGTGCTTGAGCGTCGCGGGCCAAACCAACTGGACCCACTTTCGCGATGAGCCGTCCGGGTCGGCGGAGACGCGCAGGCGTCCCGGCTGCCCGGACACCTTCACGGGAACGGAGTGCTCGGGCGCGCACCCGTCGAGTCCCGCGACCCCGTACTGAATGCCCCATACGCCACCTCGTTCCGTCGCGAGTTTCAACTGCGCCAATCGGACGCCATCGCGTGTCGCGAGGAAGACCGAGGCATTGGTGTCCAGCTCGACGTTGGAAGGAACCCAAGTCGGGAGCGCGATATCCCCATCCATGTGCCTGCTCAGGAACGTAACGGCGTCGATCGCCGAGGGGAAGGAGAGGTCAGGTGATTCCTCATGCTCGCCCGGCCACCGGAACGGCATCGCGCCCGATGATTGCGCCGGGAGGGACGGTGTTGAGGGCTGCGTCGGGGACAGGCTTGGGGCCGTCGGTTCGCACGCGGCAAGAACGACGAGAACAGGTAGCCAGACGAGTCTCCGCCGGACCAACAGACGCGCTCCTTTCGACTCAGAAGCCTAGCCTCCGGCCGGGGATCCCAGACAAGCAGCTCGACCCTCGGTGGTGTGACTTTTAGGGAGACAGATTTCAAGGGGTCCGCATTGTGCCTCCCGTCGCGGGCGATCACGAGTCGAAGCCTGTTTGTTCGAAGATGTCGTTTCCGTCAAGAAACGAATTCCTCGAACGCTGCCGTCGGGGCTAGAGTTCTCGCCGAGTTGCCGATCAAGGCGGTCTTCTTCGACTACGACGGCGTCCTCTGGGACTCGGAGGTCGCTGCCCTTCGCTCATGGCAGGAGATCTACGCCGAGTACGGGCAGTCCCTCCCGCTCGATTACTTCGTCACACGTCTGGGCACGGTCGGTGGTATGGACCTCGTCGCCGAACTCGAGCGACTAGTCCGAACCTCTCTCGACCGTGAGGCCGTCGAGCGTGGACGCTGTCAGCGGAAGATGGAACTCGTGCGCGAGCTGAAGCCGCGCCCTGGCATCCTCGACTACATCGTGGAGGCTCGCCGTCGAGGCCTTGCGGTTGCCGTCGTGAGCACCGACGACACCGAGTGGATCATGACTGGATTGACGATCCTCGGCTTGTCAGATGCGTTCGACTTCATCGAGTGCGCCGAGGGCGACAAGAGCCGGGCGAAACCGTCCCCCGCGCTGTACCTCAGCGCACTGGACCGGCTGGCGCTGTCGGCTGAGGACGCGATTGCGATCGAGGACTCCCCGAACGGCATCCATGCAGCAAAGGCCGCTGGCCTCTTCTGCGTTGGCAATGCGAACGCGGTGACCCGGCTACTCGACCTCAGCGAAGCCGACGTCGTGGTGGACTCCCTCGACGATCTCCCACTGTCCGACGTGCTCCAGGCCGCCACCGCGGCCCGCTGAGCATGTGGCTGACCGGGGACACGCTCGGATGCGGCGATGGCCAGGCCGATCCTCCGTTCGAGGTCGCCTACGTCAGACCGCGCCAGGCCAAGGCAGTGAGAACGAGGCGGACGATGGCGAGCAGCGGTGGGATCGGCAGAGCGAAGCCGTACCAGAACGCCGCCTCGACTGGGAGCAACCCAAACTCCAGCAGGGCTCCCGAGCGTTTGCCGATCCACAGTAGCCAGGCCGCCCACGCCTGGGCGAACGCCAGCAGCAACGATGCGCCCAGCAACGCGACGAACGTGCCGCGAGAGAAGTTGAAGTAGAACGGGCCACCATTGGGCTCGCCGATGATCGGCAACACCGGCAATCGACCGCGCACGAGCACCCACCACATCAGCCACGGGGCTGGAAGTCCCCATCCCGCTGCAACGATCCACAGCAGCACCGCCGCGGCACGACCGGCCGCAGGCACGGCCGATGCCTCGCCCATCACTTCTCCGCCCGCTCCTCAAGCAGGTCCTTCAGCGGGCTAGGATACGCGTCCACGTATGCCAAGAATCAGGCCTTCCCGGCGGGCGTCGTCCTTCACCGAGTCGGTCATCCGCGAGATGACGCGCCTGTCCGTTCGGCACGGCGCCATCAACCTGTCCCAAGGCTTCCCGGACTTCGCGGCGCCGCAGGAGCTCAAGGACGCAGCGCGGCAGGCCATCGCGGACGACATCAACCAGTACCCGATCACGTGGGGCGCCGAGCCGTTCCGGGCGGCGATCGCCGACACATACCGCTCGCGATACGGCATGTCATGGGTCGAGGCCGAGCGCGATGTGACGGTGACATGCGGTTCGACGGAGGCCATGATCGCCGCGATGCTCGGCGTCCTCGACCCGGGGGACGAGGTCGTCGTGTTCGAGCCGTTCTACGAGAACTACGGACCCGACACGATCCTCGCGGGGGCCGTGCCTCGCACCGTCACGCTCTCGCCGCCGGACTGGACGTTCGACGAGAACGAGCTCGCGGCGGCGTTCAACGCGCGGACCCGCGGCATCGTGATCAACACGCCGAACAACCCGACCGGCAAGGTGTTCGCGCGCGAGGAGCTCGCCGTGATCGCGGAGCTGTGCCAGCGCTGGGACGTGGTCGTGTTCACCGACGAGATCTACGAGCACATCACGTACGACGGCTTCCGCCACGTGCCGCCGGGCGCCGTGCCCGGGCTCGAGGACCGGACCGTCACGATCAGCGCGCTCTCCAAGACCTACGCGGTGACCGGGTGGCGGGTCGGGTGGATCGTCGCCCCCGAGGCGCTCACCGGCGGGATCCGCTCGGTGCACGACTTCCTCACGGTGGCCGCGCCGGCGCCCCTGCAGGAGGCCGGGGTGGTCGCGCTCGGGATGCCCGAGGCGTTCTACGAGCGGCTCGCGCTCGAGTACCTCGAGCGGCGCGACACGCTCCTGCGGATCCTCGAGGAGACGGGGTTCGGGTCGCACCCGACGCGCGGTGCCTACTACGTGATGGCCGACGTGTCCCACCTCGGGATGGGCGACGACGTCGAGGTCGCGAACCGGTTGACGACGGACGTCGGTGTGGCGGTCGTGCCCGGCTCGTCGTTCTTCTCCCGTCCGGAGCTGGGGACGCATCTGGTGCGGTTCGCGTTCTGCAAGCGCGTCGAGACGCTCGAGGAGGCCGGGGCCCGGCTTCGCAAGGCGTTCGCCTAGACCTCGGCGGCCTCCCAGGCCCGGCCCGGCGCGAGCACCCCGTTCGGATCGAACGCCTGCTTCAGCCGGCGCTGCACCTCCGGCGCGGCCGCGGGCGAGTCCCCCAGACCCCCGGGACCGCGGACGACCGGCGCGATCCCACCGATCGCGCGGACGCGTTCGCGGACCTGGACGAGCTCGCCGTTCGGCCACCCCAGCCCGACCCACGCGAGTCCGACGCCGGCGAGCGCGCCCCACGCGTCGCCGACGATCGTCGCGTCGAGCTTCGATGGGGGGACCGCGGCCTCCACGACGACGGGCATCGCCTCCCACGGGCGTTCGAGCGGGAACGGCGGGTCGTCCTCGGCGGTTGCGTCGGCGACGCGCCGGGCGCTCGAGGTCTGTTCCTCGACCTCCTCCGGCCACCCCTCGAGCCGAAGTTCGATCGTCCCCGGTGTCGCGAGGACGGCGGTCGAACCGTGCACCGCGTCCACGAGCTCCCGCGCGAGCGCGAGGTCGCCCCCGAACCGGAGCGTCCGCCGCGCGTGGGGGAGCGGTCGCACCTTGACCGCGACCTGCACGATCACGCCGAGCGTCCCGAGCGAGCCGACGACCAGCTTGTGGAGGTCGTACCCCGTGACGTTCTTCACGGTCCGGGCGCCGCTCCGCACCAGCCGTCCGTCCCCCGTCACGATCTCGGCCTCCAGGACCGTGTCGCGGAGCGCGCCGACCCTCAGCCGTCGCGGGCTCGACGCGCCGCTCGCGAGCACGCCGCCGACGGTCGCGTCCGCGGGTGCGTCGCTCGGCCACTCCTGGCCGCCGTCCGCCAGGATCCGGTCGAGCTCGCCGATCCGCATCCGCGTCCGCGGGTGCGTCGCTCGGCCACTCCTGGCCGCCGTCCGCCAGGATCCGGTCGAGCTCGCCGATCCGCATCCCGGCCTCGACCACCGCGATCATCTCGGCGGGCTCGTAGGCCACCAGCCGGTCGAGCTGGGTCGTCCAGAGCTCGGCGTCGACCTCGCCCGGGTTGCCCTTGTCGACGTGCCACCGCCCGCCGACCACGAGCAGGCGGCGCGCGATCGCGTTCGCGTCGCGGACCGCCTCCACGACGTCGGCCCTCGACGACGGGTGGATCAGATCCACGATCCCTCCGGGAGCTCCGCGGCCGCCGCCGCGGCGTCCGAGCCGCGCGCCATCGCGAAGTCGCCGCACCGGGCCCCGTCCGGCAGCACCTTCTGCGGGTTCATCCGCCCCTCGGCGTCGAACGCCGACCGAACGCACGCCTGCGCCGAAAGGTCCTCGGCGGAGAACACCAGCGGCATGAAGTCGCGCTTCTCGAGCCCGATCCCGTGCTCGCCCGAGAGTGCTCCGCCCGCGTCGACGCACAGCCGGACGATCTCCTCGCTCGCGCGCAGGACGCGTTCGAGCGTCCCGGGCACGCCTCGGTCGAACGAGAGGAGCGGGTGCAGGTTCCCGTCGCCGGCGTGGAAGACGTTGGTGACGACCAGCTCGTGGCGTGCCGCGATCTCGTACACGCCGGTCAGGACCTCGACGAGCTTGGTCCGGGGGACGACGCAGTCGTGGAGGTGGTAGTGCGGTGCGATCGTCGCCACCGCGCCGAACGCGTTCTTGCGTCCCTTCCAGATCAGCGCGCGTTCGACCTCGTCGACGGCGACCCGGACGCCGCGGGTGCGGTTCGCGCGCGCCGCGGCCTCGACGGCCGTCGACTGCGCTTCGACGGCGGCCGCCGTGCCGTCGACCTCGACGATCAGGATCGCTGCCGCGTCGGTCGGGTAGCCGGCGTGCGCGAAGGCCTCGGCCGCCACCACGATGCCGCGGTCCATCATCTCGACGGCGGCGGGGGTCACGCCGCTCGCGATGATCCCGCTCACGGTTGCCGCGCAGTCCTCGACGGTCGCGAAGTCGAACAGCATCGTCCGCACGGCGGGGGGGAGCGGCGTCAGCCGAACGCACACCGCCGCTACGACCCCGAGCGTCCCCTCGCTGCCCACCATGACGGCGCGCAGGTCGTAGCCGGCGGCCTCGGGAGCCTCCGAGCCCAGGCGGACGACGCCGCCGTCCGCGAGGACGACGTCGAGCGCCAGGACGTGGTTCGACGTCACGCCGTACGCGAGGCAGTGGGGGCCGCCCGCGTTCGTGCTCACGTTCCCGCCGATCGACGAGGTCTGTTGGGAGGACGGATCGGGCGCGAACGTGAACCCGTGCGGGCGGAGGGCGTTCGCGAGATCGAGGTTCGGGACGCCGGGCTCGACCCAGGCCAGGCGGTCCTCCGGCCTGACCTCGACGATGTTCGTCATCTTCGTCGTCACGACGACGAGCGCGTCCCCGATCGGCGTGGAGCCCCCGGCCAGCCCCGTCCCCGAACCTCGGGGGACGACGGGAAGTCCGTGCCGGGCGGCGACGCGGACGCACGCGACGATGTCCTCGCGCGACCGGGGGAACGCGACGAGCGCGCAGCCGCCCTCGACCATCGAGGCGTCGCGGGCGTAGAGGCGGAGCGCCAGCGGGTCCGAGAGCACCTCGCCGGCGCCGAGCGCGTCCTCGAGCGCTCGCCGGGCGCCCTCGACATCGGCCACGTTCCTAGGGTAGGCCTAGCCGGTGGCGACGTGGGCGGGGTTCGAGCGGGCCGACGCTCAGCTTGCCGCGTTCGGACGAGAGCGGCTGGACGGCAGCGTCTGCTTCCACGCCACCCTGCGTCGGGACGGCAGCCCTCGCGTCCATCCCGTCGAGCCGTGGATCGCGGCGGGCCTGCTGATGGTCCGGTTCCGTCGGAAGAGCCCGAAGGTGCGGGAGGTCGGCCGCGACGCTCGGTACGCGCTGCACTCACCGATGGACAACCCGGACGGCGTGGGCGGCGAGTTCCTCGTCCACGGATGGATGGAGCAGATCTCGCCCGACCATCCTGCGGCGATCGAGATCGCTCGGGCGACGCGGACGCCGCTCGCGTTCTACGCGCTCTCGGTGGAGGAAGCCGTCGGCACGACCTACGAGGGCACGGACCGCGACCCGGTCTACCGGCGTTGGCGTTCGAGCTGAGCGATCAGGCGACCTGACCGGCGGCGCCGTCGGGCGTCGTGAGCGGCCGGCCCTGGTCGGCCCACTCCTCGAGCCCGTGTTCAAGGTTGTAGGCCTCGAACCCGCGCGCCCGCAGCATCAGGGTGGCGAGCTCGCTGCGGTTGCCCGAGCGGCAGACGACGACCGTGGTCTTCTCGGGATCGAGCTGGCCGGTTGCACCCGCGAGGATCGTGTTCAGGGGGATGTGGATCGAGCCCTCGATCCGGCCCGCCTGCCACTCGTACGGCTCGCGGCAGTCGACCACCTGCACGTCGTCCAGGTGCTCCGCCAGACCGCTCGAGGTCGTCAGGTCCGTCGCCACGTCGCTCATGTCGATGCGAATCCTAGCAGCGGGGTGCGGAACGACCGGAA
>Ga0222623_10000471_pt1 | contig 12754 bp, 16 predicted proteins | sample PLMtaG_FD_177336 | JGI IMG/M metagenome (GOLD analysis project Ga0222623, IMG submission 177336) | Groundwater sediment microbial communities from an aquifer in East River, Colorado, USA - PLM2_30_coex | ecosystem: Environmental > Terrestrial > Soil > Riparian zone | place: USA: East River...
CTCGGGCAAGACAACCGCGTCCGCCAAGCTCGCTCGGATGCTGAGAGAGAAGGGCAAGCACCCGCTGCTCGTGGCGGCGGACCTCCAACGCCCCGCGGCCGTCGAGCAGCTGTTCACCCTGGGGGAAGAGATCGGCGTCCCGGTGGCCTCGGACGGCACGGATCCGGTGAAGGTGGCCAAGGCGGGGGTGAAGCGGGCCGAACGGGAGGGGCTCGACGTGGTCATCGTCGACACGGCCGGGCGCCTCCACGTGGACGAGGAGATGATGAAGGAGGCCCGGCGGGTGAAGGATGCGATCAAGCCCCATCACGTGTTGATGGCCTCCGACGCCATGACCGGCCAGGACGCCGTGGTCCAGGCGCGCGCGTTCATGCGTGAGGTCGACACGACCGGGTTCATCCTGACCAAGCTCGACGGCGACGCCCGGGGCGGGGCGGCGCTCTCGATCACCGCCGTGACCGGTCGCCCGGTCTTCTTCGCGGGGACGGGGGAGCGCCCGGCCGACCTCGAGCCGTTCTATCCGGACCGGATGGCCTCGCGGATCCTGGGGATGGGCGACGTGCTCACGCTGATCGACCGTGCCCAGGAGGGCCTCGATGCCGACAAGGCCAAAGAAGCCGCGGAGAAGATGGCCACCGCCCAGTTCACGCTGGAGGACTTCCTGGTTCAGATGCGGGAGATGCGAAAGCTCGGGCCGCTCCAGGATCTGCTGGCCATGCTCCCCGGGATCCCCGGAGGCAAGGACGCGCTGAAGGACCTGGCCGGCCAGGTGGACGAGCGCCAGCTGGCCCGAGCCGAGGCCGTCATCTGCTCGATGACCCCGGAGGAGCGCCGGAACCCCGCTATCATCGGTGGGTCCCGGCGCCTGAGGATCGCCCGCGGCTCCGGGACCACCACGGCCGATGTGAACTCCCTGCTGAAGGAGTTCGACGGGGCCCGGAAGATGATGCGGACGATGCTCGGCGGCAAGCGGGGCCTGAAGATCCCGGGCCTCCCGGGGATGCCGGGGAGCTCGTAAGAGAAGGAACGGGATGACGACCAGGATCAGGTTGCGGCGGATGGGGGCCAAGAAGCGGCCCTTCTTCCGTGTAGTAGTGGCCGACCAAAGAAGCCCTCGCGACGGCCGGTTCATCGAGAACATCGGGAAGTACCACCCGCTCGAGGATCCATCGCTGATCGACATCGACGAGGCGAAGGCGCTGGAGTGGCTCCGAAAGGGCGCGCAGCCCAGCCAGGCCGTTCAGGTGCTGCTGACCAAGGCGGGCATCTGGGAGAAGTTCCAGTCGGAGAAGAAGGAGAGCAAGGCGGGGTCGTGAAGGAGCTCCTCGAGTACATCGCGAGGGAGCTCGTCGAGAACCCCGACGCGGTCGAGGTGAACGAGGTTCACGACGATCGCGGGATCCTCCTCCAGCTCACGGTGGATCCCGAGGACATGGGCAAGGTGATCGGCAAGGGCGGGCGAACGGCGCGAGCCATCCGCCAGGTCGTGAAGGCGGCGGCCATCCGCGAGGGGGTTCACGCCGCGGTCGAGATCGTCGACCAGGGATGAACCGCGAGCCGACCGTCGTGGTCGGCCGCATCACCCGGCCCCACGGCCTGAAGGGCGAGCTCTCCGTCCTGGTGCTGTCGGAGGTCGAAGGGCGATTCGCCGACGGGGCTGTGGTCTATCGTGAGGACGGCAAGCCGCTCACCGTCGAGTCGGCGCGCCGTCACCGCGGTGGGCTGCTGGTGAAGTTCCGCGAGGTCCCCGACCGGACGGCCGCCGAACGCCTGTCCCGAAGCGTCCTGGTGGTGCCCGAGTCCGCGTCTCCGCACCTCCCCGACGGCTCATGGTGGGACCACCAGCTCGTGGGCTGCGCGGTGGTCACCGAGTCGGGCCGTCCGTTGGGGACCGTGCGCGAGGTGATCCACACGGCAGCGAACGATGTGTGGAGCGCGGTATCGGATGAAGGCGAGACGCTGATCCCTGCACTCAAGGACGTGGTCGTATCGGTGGACACGGCGGGCAAGCGCATCGTGGTCCGCAAGGTCCCCGGCCTCACGGTCCCGGAGGCGGAGCCGTAGCGTTCGCCGCGGGGAACCGTCTCGGGCCGGGCGGTGTAGGAGGGGTGTTCGCCGAAGAGAGGCCTTGATGCGCCGGTCTGTGGTCGCGCTGAGCGTCCTGGTCGTGGGAACCGTGCTCGCACTCGCCGCCGCCGGGCCGGCATGGGCGAAGACCCCTCCATTCGGCGTGCAGCTCTCCACGACCCGGCCGCGGCCGGGGGAGACGGTGAGCGTGACGGTCCGGTTCTGGGACGATCGCCGGCACACGAAACCGGCCACCTGGTGGGACGTCCCAAGGATCCCGCACCTGTTATGGGCGGTCCCCGTGGACGCGCAGGGGAACAACGATCTCGAGGCCGCCGTCCCGGTCACCGTCCGGCGCGGCGGCTTCGCCGAGTATCGAGGAACGCTGACGCTTACCGAGCCTGGGTCATACGTGCTGGTCCCGTTCTCGGTTGAGGGCGGCTTCGACGCGCCCGCGGGGTATCCGAAGCCGATCGCCCTCGACATCGCCGCCGCACCCTCGCCCGCCATGTCTGCCACGTCCGGTTCGGGAGGCGGCCCGTGGCTCCCCATCGCGATCGCGTCGGCGCTGGGCGCCGCCGTGCTCGGGGCGCTCCTTGCGCGGCGCGCGAGCAGGGCGCGCGCGTCCCGCCCCGCCGCATGATCGAGCGCTGCTAGCCTGCGCGTGTGCGCATCGATGTGTTCACCATCTTCCCCGGCATCGTCCAGGGACCACTGCGCGAGAGCCTCCTGGGCAAGGCCATCGAGGCCGGCGTCGTCGATGTGCGGGTGCACGATATCCGCGCCTCCGCCACCGACAAGCATCGGCAGGTGGACGACGAACCCTACGGTGGCGGACCGGGCATGGTGCTGAAACCCGAGCCGGTCTTCGCCGCGGTCGAATCGCTGGGAGAGGGAACCAACCGTGTGATCGTGCTCTCGCCCGCCGGACGCCGGTTGGACCAGGTGCTCGTTCGTGAGCTGGCGAAGGAACCCTGGCTGGTGCTCATCAGCGGCCGGTACGAAGGCGTCGACGAACGCGTCGTGGAGGGCCTTTCGGCCCAAGAGGTCTCGATCGGCGACTACGTCCTCTCGGGTGGCGAGATCCCGGCCCTCGTGGTGCTCGAAGCGGTCACCCGCCTGGTTCCGGGGGTCGTCGGCAAGGAAGAGTCGCTGGAGCGAGAGTCGTTCGAGGACGGTGCCCTCGACCATCCGCACTACACGCGCCCGAGCGAGTTCCGGGGGATGGCGGTCCCGGACGTGCTGCTCTCGGGGAACCACGCGGAGGTCGAGCGGTGGCGACGGGAGGCTGCCCGGGAGAAGACCCGCCGTAACCGTCCCGACCTGCTGAAAGGCTGACCGGGAGGGTCCGACCCGGCTGCTATCATCGGGACTCCCGCCATGAACAAGACCGATCTCGTCGACAAGCACTATCTGCGCTCGGACATCCCGCCGTTCCGGCCCGGAGACACCGTCAAGGTGCACGTCCGGGTGGTGGAGGCCGGCCGGGAGCGGGTCCAGGTGTTCCAGGGCGTCGTGATCCGGCGTCAGGGCGGCGGCCTCCAGGAGACGTTCACCGTCCGCAAGGTGTCATTCGGCGTTGGGGTTGAGCGGACGTTCCCGGTCCACTCGCCGTCAATCGCCAAGCTCGAGGTGGGAACCCGAGGGAAGGTGCGTCGGGCCAAGCTGTATTACCTGCGCGAGCTCCGAGGCAAGAAGGCCCGGATCCGGGAGCGGCGCGTCGGCCCGGAGGAGCTGGCGGCTGCCCAGTCCACCTCGGCCGAGGGAACGCTCGAGGGGACGACCGAGCAGCAAGGGGCAGTCGATGAGGCGGCCGGGATGGAGCCGCTGGAGGTCCCCGAAACCGCGGCGGTCGAAGCCGAGAGCCAGGGCTAGGCGTGGCGGAGCCGAGGCCGGACGCCGCCGAGCCGGCCCCGGCAGATCCTCGAACGATCAACACCACCCCTCTGCGGGGGGACGAATTCGTCCTGGGGCCCAGGGCGCCGGAGAAGCGATCACCGGCTCCGCCCAAACGAGCTCGGGGAAAGGACCGGGGCCTCCTGGCCTTCCTTCGCGAGCTCCCCGTCCTGATCCTCCTGGCCTTCGCCCTGGCCCTCGTCCTCAAGACCTTCGTGGTCCAGGCGTTCTTCATCCCATCGGGCTCCATGGAGCCCACGCTCATGCCCGGCGACCGCGTGCTGGTGAACAAGGTCCTGTACGAGCCGCACCGGGGTGACATCGTGGTGTTCGAGGACCCCTCCGGACAGCAGCCGGACCGGGGGGTGGTCGGAGGGTTCCTGCATTGGCTGTCGGAGGGCCTGGGCTTCGCCCGGCCCCCGAACGAGGACTTCATCAAGCGGGTGATCGGGCTCCCGGGCGAGACCGTGGAGCTTCGGGACGGCAACCTGTACGTGGACGGTGAGCGGGTTCCCCAGCCGTACCTGAAGGGCCCTCCGGACACCCGCCCGTACGGACCGAAAACGGTCCCGCCGGACTCCCTGTTCGTCCTGGGAGACAACCGCCTCTACTCCAACGACTCGCGGTTCGGGTTGGGATTCGTCCCCATCGACAAGGTCGTGGGCAAGGCGTTCGTCACCATCTGGCCGCCCTCGCGGATCGGGTGGCTGCACTAGGCCTCGACCTCGGGCGCTACGAGCGCCGGCTGCGCGAGCAGGGCTTCAGCGCCGTGGCCGGCGTGGACGAGGCGGGGCGAGGGGCCCTGGCCGGGCCGCTCGTCGCCGCCGCGGTGATCCTGCCCGATGACTTCGACCTCGACGGGGTGAACGACTCGAAGGTCCTCACGCCGCACCAGCGGGAGGTGGCCTACGATCGGATCGTGTCCGGGGCCCTGGCCTACGCGTGGTGCAAGGCGACCTCGTCGCGCATCGATCGCCGGGGCCTGCACAAGTCCAACCTGTGGCTCCTCCGCCGGGCGGTGTGCACCCTCTCGCTGCGACCGGACTATGTGTTGATCGACGGGTTCCCCGTTCGCCGGCTCCCCGCGACCAGCCTGGCCATCAAGAAGGGCGACGCGGTTACGGCCTGCGTCGCCGCGGCGTCGATCGTGGCCAAGGTGACGCGGGACCGGATGATGCAGCGTTACCATCGCCGGTATCGGAAGTACGGATTCGAGCACAACAAGGGCTACGGGACGCGCGAGCACTGGAACGCCCTGGACCGCCTGGGCCCCACGCCCATCCATCGGATGTCCTTCAAGGGCGTGGGGGAGAACGGCACCGTGGACGTGGAGGCCGTGGAGGACCCGTGAACGAGGAGGACGACATCGAGCGGTTCGAGGAGGAGCGCGAACTCGAGCTGTACCGCGAGTACCGCGATGTCGTACCGATGTTCACCTACGTCGTGGAGACCGAGCGCCGCTTCTACCTGGCAAACGTCGTCGACGTGCAGCAGCGGGATGACGGGTGGGTGGAAGTTCGGTTGTCCGACGCGTGGGTGTGGGACATCTTCCGCCCGGCGCGGTTCGTCTCCAACGTCCGGGTCATGACCCGACGCGACGTGAACGTCGAGGAACTCCGCCGTGATGAGGCCATCCCGGGGGATCCCACGATCGACGCCTGAGTGTCGGTGGGCCGAGATACGGTCGGCCTCCGTGGAAACCATCGCGGGACACGCCTCGCGTGCGTCGCTCGGCCCGTGCCGGCGAGGACGCGGCTGCCGCCCTCTACCTGCGGCGGGGGTTCCGCATCGTCGCGCGGAACTGGCGATGCCGACTCGGCGAGCTCGACCTCGTGGTCGAACGCGCGGGGCTGTTCGTGTTCTGTGAGGTCAAGGCCCGTCGTGGAAGCCGCTTCGGCGGCGGCTACGAGGCGGTGACGGGTCTGAAGCAGCGCAAGCTCCGGCAGCTGGCGGAGATCTTCACCTCCACCACCTATGGTCCACACGACAACGTGCGGTTCGACGTCGCCAGCGTTCACGTCGGCACAGGTGGGGCGAGCGTCGAACTGTTCGAGGACGCGTTCTGACTGTCAGTGCCGCGCGCTAGGGTCGCGAGGTGTACGGGCGCGTCATCGGGATCACCATCGTCGGGGTACGAGGACACCCGGTCGCGGTCGAGGCGCACATCGGCCGAGGGCTTCCTTCGCTCACGTTGACCGGCCTCCCCGGCGCGCCCACGCAGGATGCCAGGGATCGCATCCGGCCCGCGGTCGAGAGCTCGGGCTTGGAGTGGCCGCTTCGCAGGATCGTCGTGAACCTGTCCCCTGGGAACCTCCGGAAGGACGGGCCGGGCCTGGACCTCCCCATCGCCATGGGCGTGCTTGCCGCTTCGGGTCAGGTCCCCCGCGACCGCCTGTCCCGGCTTTCGTTCTTCGGGGAGCTCTCTCTCAGGGGTGGCCTGGTGGCCACCCCGGGAGTGCTTTCGGTAGCCATCGCTGCGGCCCGCGCCGGCCTTGACGGTGTCGTGGTCCCCTCGGCGAACGCCGGAGAGGCCGCGTTGGTGGAGGGAGTGCGGGTCGTCGGGGCTCGGGGCCTCACCGAGGTCGCCCGGTTTCTCCGCGGCACGTGGCATCCCCCGACGCCCCTCGCACGCGAAGCGAACGAGGCAACGCGGCATGGGGTGGACTTCGCCGAGGTCCGGGGGCAGGCTCAGGCACGGCGGGCCTTGGAAGTGGCGGCGGCCGGCGGTCACAACGTCCTGCTCGTCGGTTCGCCGGGCGCGGGCAAGACCATGCTGGCCAGACGTCTGGCCACCATCCTCCCCGCCCTGTCCCGAGAGGAGGCTCTGGAGGTCACGCAACTCCATTCCGTGGCCGGCATGCTGGACGAGGGTGGATTGGTCCGGTCGCGGCCATTTCGGTCGCCGCACCACTCCATCTCCCTGTCGGCGCTGCTGGGTGGTGGAAGTGGCTTCGTCAGGCCCGGGGAGGTCTCGCTCGCGCATCACGGCGTCCTGTTCCTCGACGAGCTGACGGAGTTCCGACGCGACGCGGTGGAGGCGCTCCGCCAGCCGCTCGAGGACGGCCGGGTCGTGGTGACGCGTGTCGCCGGGTCGGTCGAGTTTCCCGCCGGATTCACCCTGGTCGCGGCGACCAACCCGTGCCCGTGCGGCTACGAGGGCGATCCCAAACGCCAGTGCCGTTGTCCTCCGCACCGCGTGGAGCTGTACCGCCAGAAGCTGTCGGGACCGCTCCTCGATCGCATCGACATACGACTCGTGGTGCCGCGACTCTCCAAGCGGGAGCTGCTGGGTGAGACCGCCGGAGAGGCCTCGTCACCCATCCGGACTCGAGTCGAGGAGGCCAGGGCGCGTCAACGGCACCGGTATGCGGCGCTCGGCTTCCCGTGCAATGCCATGCTTCCAGGGCCCGTGGCCCGGCGGCAGGCCAGGATGTCCTCCGGCGGAAACGACGTCCTGGCCGGCGCGGTCGATGCCCTGAGCCTCACCGGTCGGGGATTCGATCGGGCCATCAAGGTCGCGAGGACCGTTGCCGACCTCGCGGGGGCCGAGGAGATCGCCGCCGGACACATGGCGGAGGCGTTGACGTATCGGATGAGCCTTTCTGAGGGAAGCCTGGCTCGTGCGGGCTGATGGTGCGGCCGACCGGGGTCACCGGCCGGCCATCCGCCGGAGGCGCTCGGGGAACCGCCCATCACGGTGGCCGCCAGGCTTCGTCGGCGGCGAGGCGGATCGAAGGGCATTGCTCGTCCTGATGGCGCTGCGGGGCATCTCGCCGCTCAAGCTGCTGGAGCTTGCGGACCGGGAGCGAACCGCCGCCGCAACGCTGGAGGCATTCCGAGGGGGACGCGCCGGCAGCGACGCGGACCGCGAGTTCGCACGGGGGCTCGACCCCGACGACATCGATCGCGCCCTCGTGGCATGCGGCGCGAGCCTCGTGCCATTCGGAAGTGGCGAGTACCCGCCGCAGCTCGAGAACCTGGAGGACCCGCCGGCTGCCATCTTCGTCAAGGGCCGGCCCCTTCCACCGCGCGAGCGAGCCGTGGCCATCGTGGGAGCGCGCAACTGCTCCGAACTCGGCAGGGAACTGGCCACGGCCATCGGCCATGACCTCGCGACGTCGGGCATGTGCGTCGTCAGTGGGGCGGCCCGTGGCATCGACGCCGCCGGCCACCAGGGCGCGCTCGATGCGGGTGGCCACACGGTCGCGGTGCTCGGGTGCGGGATCGACCAGGCCTATCCGAGGTGGAGCACGCGCATGATCGAGCGAATCGCGGACAGCGGTTCGTTGGTCAGCGAGTATCCGCCGGGCGTCCCGCCAGAGCCGTACCATTTCCCGGCCCGCAACCGGATCGTGGCGGCCATGTGCACGGGTCTGGTGGTCGTGGAGGGTGCCGAGGGAAGCGGCTCGCTGATCTCGGCCGAACACGCGCTGGATCTGGGGCGCGACGTGTTCGCCGTACCCGGGGCCATCACCAATCCCTTGGCTCAGGTTCCCAACGTCCTCATCCGGGAAGGGGCGACCCTGATCCGAGGGGTCGACGACCTGATACGGGACCTGAAGCTCGGGGATGGGCGGAGCGGTGCCGCCGTGCGGTTGGACCTGACCGTGGCGGAGCAGGCCGCCCTCGAACTCGTCGTCGGACCCGTGCTGCCCGAGGTGGTGGCGAGGGGGTTGGGCGTCTCGGTCCCCGAGGTGCTCCCGTTGCTCCTCGGCCTGGAGTTGAAGGGACTCATCCGGAGCATCGGTGGCCGGTTCGAACCTCGGCTGAAGGCGGCGACCTAGGACCTCGCCGGCATCTGCTTCCCCAGCGCCCTCGCCCAATCTGGGTGGGGCGAGAAATCCATGCCGTCCGACGGCCGTTGGGGGGACAGAAACTGCCCGACGTTCGTGGGAAGCTTGATTGCCCTTTCTCTCGTTGGTACAAGGGCACCCGACGACGACCAGGAAGGACGATGCAGGCGCGGGAGGACCTTCCCCATCCCGAGGCGAAGCTGATCGGCGAGTTCACCGATCACTTGGCGCTCGAGCGGCACCTGTCGGAGCACACGGTGTCCGCCTACCGCCGGGACCTCGAGCAGCTGGCTGTGTTCCTGTCGCGCCAGCGGCGCTCGCTGGCCTCGGCAACGTACCCGCTCCTCCGCCGGTTCCTGGCGCAGCAGATGACCTTGGGGTACGCACGTGCGTCGATCGCCCGGCGCGTGGGAGCCATTCACACCTTCTATCGGTGGGCCGCGGCGAGAGGGTCGTGAACGCCGACCCGGCCGCCCTGCTCGGCCGGCCGAAGGTGGCCAACAGGCTCCCCACGGTGCTCAGGCCCGCCGAGGCCGCCGGACTTGTCGAGGCTCCGGGAGCCGATTCGCAGGACGAGATGGGCCAGGCCGTGGCACTTCGAGACCGGGCGGTCCTGGAGCTTTTGTACGGGTCGGGCCTGCGGGTGGGGGAGGTCAGCGCACTCACGGTCGATCGGATCGACCTGGATCGCGGGCGGGTACGAGTGATGGGGAAGGGCTCCAAGGAGCGCGACGTCCCGATGTCGGACTTCGCGGTGGAGGCCACCCGGGAGTATCTCCGCCTGGGTCGAGCGCCCCTCGCCGTCGACGGGTCGGCCGCGTTGTTCTTTAACCGCAAGGGCCGGCCGCTCGGGGTGCGCGACATCCGGGCTCTGGTCGAGCGATACGGCTCCGGGAAGCTGTCGGGACGCCGCGTGACCCCGCACGCGCTCCGGCACTCGTTCGCCACGCACCTCCTCGAAGGGGGAGCGGACATCCGAGCCGTCCAGGAGCTGCTCGGTCATTCGAGCGTGGCCACGACTCAGCGATACACGCACGTGTCGCGCACCCGACTGTTCGCCGCGTACCAACGGAGCCACCCGAGGGCGTGATGAGGGCCAAGGCGAACGCGAACGGGAAGGCGCCGCTCCCCGCGAAGGGGAAGAAGCCCGCTAAGCCCGAACCGGCGATGAAGTCGTCGGGATCGGCCAAGGCCGGACCGGCCATCAAGGTCGTCCCATCGCTCAAACCGGCCGCAAAGGCGGCCGGGCGGTCGGTGGCGGTCCTCCCGGAGCCGGCTAGGCCACCGATGGACGAGCTCGCCGCCCTGTGGGCCGAGTTCAAGGCGACAGCGTCGCCACAGGCCCGCGAGCGCCTCATCCTGCATTACGCGCCGCTCGTGAAGTACGTGGCCAGCCGAGTGGCCACCGGCCTCCCGGCGAGCGTCGAGCAGGCCGATCTCGTCTCCTACGGGATGTTCGGGCTGATCGATGCACTCGAGAAGTTCGAACCGGCCCGGGGGAACAAGTTCGAGACCTACGCGATCCCTCGGATCAAGGGGGCGATCATCGACGAGCTGCGGGCCATGGACTGGGTGCCACGGTCCGTCCGGTTCAAGGCGCGTCAGATCGAGAAGGCGTACTCCGACCTCGAGTCGATCATGAAGCGAGCCCCCAGCGAGAAGGAGGTTGCGGCGCGCCTCGGCGTCACCCTCAAGGAGCTCCACGACGTGATCACGCAGATCTCGTTCGTGTCGGTCCTGGCGCTGGATGAGCTGCTGTCGGTGGGGAGCGACCGCGGGGAGCAAGTTTCGTTGCTGGACACGCTGGCCGACCGGGGGAGCGACGTCTCCATGGGGCTGGAGGGGCAGGAGACGCGGGGCCTGCTGGCCGCGGCCATCAACTCGCTCTCGGAACGAGAGAAGATCGTGGTCACGCTGTACTACTTCGAGGGTCTGACCTTGGCGGAGATCGGCGAGATCCTCGGCGTCACCGAGTCCCGCGTGTGCCAGATCCACACCAAAGCGGTGAACCAGCTCCGGCTGCAGTTCGTCGAGACCGAGTAGCGCCCGCCGACCCTCGGGATGTGATCACCCTCACAGCGATCCAGGCCGCGTGCGGTTAGCGTTCGCAGGAGTCGCTGGCCGTTCGAGGGGACAGGCTGACAAGAACCTCGAGAGAAGAAGAACAGGAGGACCGATGCCGCTTCGTCATCGGCTCGTCATCCTCCCCCTTCTACTGCTGGCGTCGGTTGCCCCGTCGGTCGGGGCCGGCCCGTCCGGCGATTGGGCATGGCCGGTCGTGGGCCCGGTCATCAGAGGCTTCGATCCACCGTCCACACCGTTCGGCGCGGGGCATCGGGGGATCGACATCGCGGCCCCCATAGGAACTCCAGTGCTCGCGCCGGCGCCGGGCGTCGTGGCCTTCGCCGGCGCCGTCGCCGGCCACCTGTTCGTCACGGTGGATCACGGGGGTGGGTTGTCATCGACGTCCTCGTGGGTCTCCGCCATCCTGGTCCGCAAGGGCGACGCGGTGGCCCGAGGTTCGGCGGTGGCGCTCACCGGGACCGGCCATCCTGGCGTGGAGCCACCGCACCTGCACTTCGGCGTTCGGCAGGGTGGCGAGTACGTGGATCCACTGGCATTCGTCGCTCCCCCCAGCCTCGTGGGGCTGATCCGGCTGGCTCCCATCCTTCCTCCGACCCGATGAACTGAACGGCGTCTCGTCGGGCCCGCCTAGAATGGGCGCCCGTTCGACGGAAGGTCACCCACCTGTTCCCTGATCGGCTCCGCGCTCTGTCGAAGGCCGCGCTGGCGGTCCTCGTGGCGTTCGTACCTATGAGCATGTTGGCCGGCCGGGCCCTGGGACAGGCGGCCGAGCCCGGACCGGCCTTCCCCTGGCCGCAGTTCCAAGGGGGTCCCTCGCACCCGGGGAAGGCTGATGGGCCGCCACCGCCGTACCGGCAGTCCTGGGCCTTCCCCGTGGCACCGGTTGGGCAGCAGGGCACCTCGGCTCCCGTCGTCGCCGCCGACGAGGCCATCGTGGTGGGGCCCGCCGCCGTGTACGGGATCGATCTGTCTACCGGGCAGGAGCGGTGGACCCTCGCGCGCGCCGAGGGTCCGTCGACCACCCCGGCGGTGGCGAACGTCAAGGGAACCGCGGTCCTGTTGTTCACCGAGGGCTCCTCGAGCTCGGACGCGAAGCTCCGGGCGGTGGAGCTGGGAGACCGGGCGCCGGCCTGGACGTCGCCGTTCGACCTCGGTGAGCAGAGCCACTCCGGTGTGACGGTGGCCGGTGGCACGGCGTTCGTCGGGGACGACGCCGGCCACGTCGTCGCCGTCGACCTGGCCACCGGTGAGGAGCGGTGGTCGGTTTCGCTGAACGATGGGGTGCAGGGACCGCTCACGGTGGTGGACGGCACGGTCTACACGGTTCCCCAAGGCCGGCTGGCGATCGGCGCCGCCGCCACACCCACCGTGACGCCGACGCCGTCGCCGTCCCCGTCGGGGCAGGTCATCGGGGAGGAGAACCGGCTGTCGCTGGTGGCACTGTCCGCGTCTTCGGGCGAGCCCTCCTGGGTCGTCCCGCTCCCGGTGGGAACGTTCTTCACCTCGTTGCCCATCGCGGTGGGCGATTCGGTGTACGTGGCGGTATCGGACGGCGCGTTCAACGGGGAGCTGCTCGCCGTCGACGCTGCGGACGGCGCGGTGCGATGGGTCCACCGCGGCGTCGGCCCGGTGTGGCAGACATCTTCGCCGACGGCGGCCGGCGGTGCCGTGTACGTTGCCGACGGCCGCGGCGGGGTGTGGGGGTTCGATCCCGCGGACGGGAGGCGCCTGTTCGACTTCCAGTTCAACGAGTTCATCCGGCGGAGCTCACCCGTGGTCGTGGGAGGGACGGCCCTCGTGGGTCTGGGCGATGGCCGCCTGGTGGCCGTGGACGCTTCGTCCGGTCACGAAGTCTGGGAGTCGGGGACCGGTCCCGGCCTTGTCGGGGGGATCGCCCCCGCCGGCGATCTCGT
>Ga0222623_10000472_pt1 | contig 12733 bp, 13 predicted proteins | sample PLMtaG_FD_177336 | JGI IMG/M metagenome (GOLD analysis project Ga0222623, IMG submission 177336) | Groundwater sediment microbial communities from an aquifer in East River, Colorado, USA - PLM2_30_coex | ecosystem: Environmental > Terrestrial > Soil > Riparian zone | place: USA: East River...
ACGAACATGCGCGTGGCGTTTCTGGTCGTGTCCGGAATAATCTTCGCCTCTGGACTGGCCTGGCTCTTGGGGGTGAAATATCTTCCCGCGGATACAGCTGCTGTAGAAACTGCCGAAACCGCCTGAACCCTCGTCCAGTCCTGGGAAATGCTTACGTCGATCTTGCGCCATTTATTGATCTGCTTCTTGATGTGCCTGGTAGGCGGTGTTTACGCCGAAGGAATTCCCAATGATTGCACGCAGCTCATTCTCGCAATCGCGCCGACGTGGAACTCGATGCGCGGAGAGCTGCGATTGTTGGAGCGACCGCGCGGTGGAGAGTGGGTTTCGGTGGCTGGACCTTTTCCCGTGCTGTTTGGCAAGAATGGCCTCGCATGGGGCACGGGTCTGGCGGGGCAAAACGAGCCGGGTCTTCGGAAGCAAGAGCGAGATGGCCGCGCGCCTGCGGGAGTTTTTGAGATTGGCCAGGTGTTCGGATACGATTCGCACCTGCCTGCGCGAGCTGATTATCCCTATCATCAGGTCACTGATGCCGACGTCTGGAGCGATGACCCGCGCTCACCGAATTACAACCGGCATATCGTGATCGATCCTAAAAATCCGCCAGACAATTACACGCACGAAAAAATGCGTTCGGGTGACTTCGCATATCAGTGGTTAGTTGAGATCAGGCATAATTCCGATCCGCCGGTGCCCGGCGCAGGAAGCGCAATTTTTTTTCATACTCGCCGCGGTGTGGATCGGCCAACCACTGGCTGCACGACAATGGCGAGGGAGAACTTGGTGAAGGTCATCACTTGGCTACGAGCGAAGGGGCACCCGTGTTACGTCCTGCTGCCAGCCGTCGAGTACGATAAGAAATGGCGTTCTTGGAATCTGCCTCCTCCAGAAGCGCCGAAGCGCGGTGGCACTGCTCGCGAATGACTCTGATGCTGTAGCGTCCGCTGTCCTCAGCGGATTGAGCACGTGCTGCGCTGAGACAGCGCACCCTACAGCCGCTGGAAATCTAGCCGTCCGGTTCTGCACGGTTTGCTTTGGTCAAAATGTTTGGGAGCTCCAAAGCCGCTTGGCAGTCCGAGCGCGTTTTCTGGCGATACGCCTTCCAGCACTCCAAAAATCCCGGGGCGAAATCTTCAGGTCGTCCCGATGTCCAACCGTCGATAATCGCCGGAAGAAAAAATGCGCCTTGCTCGATTTCAGACTTGTCCGGCACGAGATCTCCACAAGCCAGCCCTCGATACAGCCAGATAAACTCCTGATCAGTATTTTGCGAGGCTAGAAGCTTTGAAATTTTTTCGAGAGGCACCGTGACGCCCAATTCCTCCTTCAATTCGCGCCGAGCTGTTTCGTCATAATTTTCGCCGGCGCTTACGTGACCGGCAGCACTCGAGTCCCACTTCAATGGATGCCGATCTTTAGACCGCGAGCGTTGCTGCAAATAAACGTCGCCGGCGTCATTAAATATCAGCATATGGACAGCGCGATGGCGCAAGTTATTCCCATGCACCTCCGAGCGACGCGCGTATCGCACAATTCGATCGTTTTTATCAACGACTGGGAAGCGTTCATTGGTCGTTACGCATGTGTCAGGCGATGGAGGCGGCGCGATGGAATTGGCCAGGCCAATCCATTGCAGCAACGATAGCTCTTCCGCTCGAGCGTTAACGGCGATGTTAAGACGGCGCGAGACTGTGTCCCAGTCCTCGACGTGTTCGCGAATTAATTTTCTTAACTGTTTTCTTCTCTGAGAAAACCCGGCGCGGATCAATTCTAGAAGCAACCGATTATCGCGCTGCGGCAACTCGAGCGGATCGCGTGGCAAGATTCGCAACACTGCAGAATCAACTTCAGGTCGCGGAAAAAAAACGGTTGCAGGAACAGTGCGCAAATATTTTACGCTATGGTGCAATTGCACGCGCAAGGTCAGCGCTCCGTAATCATGCGTGGATGGCGCTGCTGAAAGGCGCGCTGCAACCTCCTTCTGTAACATCAACAACAACAATGATATAGGGCTTGGATATTCAAGGAATTTCGACAACAACGCGCTCGAAATGTTGTACGGAAAATTCCCAACCAGCTTCACTGTGCGATGCGCAAAAAGAGAACGCGGATCGAATTTCAGTGCGTCGATGTTGAGTAATTCAAGTCGTTGATGACGAAGGTGCGTTCGCAAAAAATCTGCGAGCCGGGCATCTTTCTCGATTGCAAGAACATGCGCGCCTTTCTCAAGGATGAAGCGGGTCAGTGCGCCTAATCCAGGTCCAATCTCGACAACGTAATCGTCAGGGGTGATCTGCGCCTGATCGACAATCCAGCGAGCAAGATTCTGGTCGTGCAGAAAATTTTGCCCGAGTGTTTTGGCTGGCGAAACCTGAGTTTCGCGAAGTGCGGTGCGTATCTCTGAAAGTTTCATACGAACACTGCATGCTCCGCGGTGGGACACTCGAAATTGCCATCTCTGTTCACAAGATCGTGTGAACAAAGCACGCAGGAACCGAAAAGTTATTCACAAGTTATTCGATGGCCTTGGAGGCTCTCGTCGGCCCATCCAATCGGCGCAGCTTGTGTGAGGCTTTTTTCCGGTCGTCCAGATATTTTCGTCGTGCATCTCTCAACGAGACGCCACCGATAAAGAATGCGCTCGCCGCGCGACCGATCGCGTATGTGCCGGCGCCAGCGATCATGCCGCAGAGAACGTTGCCCCAGCCAGGCAAAAATTTCAGTATCGCTCGGGCACCTTCGCGAAGAAGCATTCCTGCGCCGACGTTTGCGCCGAGCGCGGTGATAAATTCTGTCGCGGCGCGTAGACTTCGTTCCCGGCCACTGACGTACATGATGCCCGAGACCATCATCACCTGAAGCGAGGTGAGAACCGGCATGTCCGCGAGAGGAATGGGTTGCGCTCCGATTGCCGTGCAAATCGCAGTCGTCGATTTTATCAACATTTGTGCGACATGATGCTGCGCATCGCGATCGCGCGAAATTCGGATCATCTCGATCTTGGCCTCGTTTGGGAGTTCTCCCACAAGGACCGACATCAAACGCCGCGCGTCGGCCGATTCTTCTCCGGTAAGGCGGATGACGATGAGCAAACGATCGCGCAATGCCGGCTGCGCCTGGAGCGCTTGTTCCAGGTGCGTCACCCGCTTTTCGGACCCGATGCAAAGACCAACAATTTTTCCGCGGTCCGTCGGCCTACCGATTTCCTGTCCCACGCGCGTCACTGTGTTAGTTGCTATTAGCGGCTTCAAATCCGATTCGTCGTCGTCGAAAAAGAAAATCACATCGGGGGGTTGGCGCTCGAGATCTTCTTCGATTTGCATTTCAACGGATTCGACAGCGTCCCGCGCATCCAGAATCGAAATCGTTCCGTGGCCGGCTATGTTCCAGTCGGTCCATCGGTGCACCGGCATGAGAGTAACATTTGAAGGTGTTCCTGGTTCCTGAGGAAAAAGGAGGTCAATGATTCGTTGCATTGGCGTTCTACTCGATCCGACAAAGACGAATCGCGGGGAGCGCTGTTTTAGGAAGAGTTCTTTGAGCGGTGTCAGCTCACGCAATACCGGCCGGCGAATCTTCTCGGGGAGCCTGGCCAGCAGACGTTCGAGTCGCTCGATAATGTGCAAAAGGGCCGTCTGATTCATCTCCGGATTACAGATCGCTGATATAGAAGAAAATTCTCGATGTAGAACGAGAAAAGCGAAAGTCGGAAATCATTTTCCTTCCATTCGTCTCTGCTTATAGAACAACCATGAATTTGAACCTTGAAATTCTTTCAAAAGCGGCGACTCAGGCGCGCGGTTTGTGCATGGATGCCGTGCAGGCGTCACAATCGGGGCATCTTGGCCTTCCGCTCGGTTGCGCGGAAATCGGCGCGGTCCTCTACGGCTACGCGCTTAAATACAATCCGGACCAGCCGCGCTGGATCAATCGCGATTACTTTGTCCTCTCAGGTGGGCACGGCAGCATGTTCCTTTACGCGTGGCTGCACATGAGCGGTTACGACTTACCCATGTCGGAGATCGAACGCTTTCGGCAACTGCATTCCAAGACGCCGGGCCACCCTGAATTTGGCCACACTCCTGGTGTGGAATGCACGACGGGTCCACTCGGTCAGGGCGTTGGCAACGCGGTTGGCATTTCTGTGGCAACAAAAATGGCAGCGGCGCGTTTCAACACTGATGAGCACAAAATTTTCGATCAGCATGTGATTTGTTTGTGCAGCGACGGCGACATGCAGGAAGGGGTGGCTTCCGAGGCGAGCGCACTGGCCGCTCATTGGGGACTCGATAATCTGATCTATATCTACGATTCAAATGCCGTCACACTCGACGCGCCGGCGAAGGAAACGCAGAGCGAAGATACCGGCAAACGCTTTGAAGCATACGGGTTCGACGTCCAGGAAATCGATGGCCAGGACATGCAACAGTTTCTCGACGCGTTCAACATCGCGAAGGAGCGCGACAACGGGAAACCGCAGTTCATCATTGCGCATACGCTGATCGGCAAAGGCATCCCGGAAGTCGAAGGAACCTATAAGGCCCACGGAGAAGCGGGCGCAAAATTTGTCGACGCTGCGCGCAAAGCGCTTGGCTTGCCAGATGAACATTACTTCGTGTCTCAGGACGTGTATGACTACTTCGCCGAGCACAAAAAAAAGTTGCTCGCCGATTACGATCGCTGGGAGAAAACTTACGACGCGTGGCGCAAGAAAAATGCTGACAAGGCGAAACTGCTCGATGCCGGAGTCGAGCGAAAAGTCCCGGCCGATCTCTTAGCAAAGATTCCGGAGTTTCCAAAGGATGCGAAGCTGGCGACGCGGAAAGCCGGCGGCGAAGTATTACAGCCGATCGCGCAGGCCATGCCGGTGCTGATAAGCGGCAGTGCAGACCTGTACGGCTCGACCATGAATTACATCAAGGATGGTGGGGATTTTGAGCGCAACAATCCCGGCGGCCGCAACATTCGCTTTGGCATTCGCGAGCACGGCATGTGCGCGATTCTCAATGGCATCTCGTATCACGGACTGTTCCGCGCATCGGGTGCAACATTCATGGTATTTACCGATTATTGCCGTGCTTCCATTCGACTGAGCGCTCTCGCGAAGCTTCCCAACATTTACATTTTTACTCACGACTCGATCGGCGTCGGCGAAGATGGCCCGACCCATCAACCTGTAGAGACGGTTAGCTCTGTTCGTTTAATGCCGAACATTGATGTAATTCGCCCGGCTGATCCGGAAGAAACCGCAGGCGCATTTGTCGCCGCAGTGCAGCGTATCGAAGGACCGACGTTGCTCTCCCTGACGCGTCAAGTCGTTCCGACGCTAAATGAGATTGATGCAACCTTGCGTCGCGAAGGCGTGCTGCGCGGCGGTTACATCGCGAAAAAAGAGACTGGAAAACTAGATCTGATCATCCTCTCGTGCGGAAGCGAACTGCAGCACGCTCTCACAGCCGCGAAAGAACTCGGCGATGGCGTACGGGTTGTTTCGCTCCCGTGTTTTGAGCGGTTCAATCGCCAGCCTTCGGAATACCGCGAAGAAATTTTGCCTGACAAATGCCGTAAACGGATCGCAATTGAAGCTGGTGTGCCGGAAATTTGGTACGAATACGTCGGCCTTGATGGAAAAGTCATTGGGCTGCACGAGTTCGGCTTGAGCGCCCCCGGCGCCGAAGTGATGAAAGAGCGTGGCATCGATGCACAGCACGTGATCGATGCGGCAAAGTCGCTCTAAAACGCTTCCTCCGATTCAGCCGCCTCTTCCGCGCGATCTTCAAAGCGCGTGAAGTCCTTTAGGAAAGTAAGTTTAACTTGGCCGATCGGACCATTTCTTTGTTTGGCAATAATAAGCTCAGCCTTGCCTTCCAACTCTGTTCGTTCCTCGTCTGAATCGGCATAATATTCCTCTCGAACAAGCAAACCGACAAGATCGGCATCCTGCTCGATTGAACCTGATTCTCGCAGATCCGCCAGCCGGGGAACTCCTTTGCCGCTACCTGTTCGGATTTCCGGATTGCGATTCAACTGCGCCACAACAATGATCGGTATTTTTAGTTCCTTAGCTAAGCCTTTGAGCCCCGCGGAAATCTCGGAGATTTCCAGCTGCCGATTGTCCTGCGCGCGGCGAGATGTCGATCTAAGCAGTTGCAAATAGTCAACGATGATAAGCTGGACATCCTGCTGCGCCTTGAGCCGCCGGGCCTTTGCTCGCAATTCGAGAATCGTGAGACCTGCGCTGTCATCGACGAAGATTTTCGCTTCGGCCAGTTTCGAAGCCGCGTGCGTCAGTTTTGGAAAGTCGGCTTCCGCAAGAAATCCATCTCGCGTTTTAGCTAGGTTGACGCGAGCTCGTGAACAAAGCATGCGCTGAACAAGCTGTTGCGCGCTCATCTCCAAACTGAAAATTGCCACGGGAAGCTTCATCTCGAGGGCAGCATGCTCAGCAATGTTCATTGCCAGCGCTGTCTTTCCCATGCTCGGCCGAGCTGCGATCACGATCATCTCTGAGGCATGCAAACCGCTTGTGAGCTTGTCGAGATCGCGAAAGCCGGTCGAGACGCCTGTAATTGCGCCTTTGTTCTCAAAGAGCTTCTCGATTGATTCAAGAGTGCTCATCACCTGCTCTTTCATCGAGAGCAGCTGGCCTTTGAAGCGGTCTTCGCCCACGGCGAAAATGCGCTGTTCAACTTCGTCTAGAAGATTGTTCACTTCGTCCTGTTCCTCGTAGGCGCGCCGGACACTCTCGGTAGCGGCGGAAATGATCTCCCGCAGAATGTGTTTGTCGCGAACAATGTCGAGGTAGTACCCGACATTTGCGGCGGTCGGAACAAAGGTAAAGAGACTGGTGACGAACGCCGCCCCGCCCACGCTGTCGAGAAGATGTCGATCACGCATCACTTGCGTGAACGTGATCAGGTCGATCGCCTCGCCGACGTTCCAAAGATCGACGAGGACGGTGTAAATCGTTTGGTGCGCGGGAACGTAAAAGTATTCTTCGTTAATTTTCTCGACGCATTCCGCGATGGTTTCACGTGGCGAGATGAGCATCGACCCGAGGACGCCTTGCTCGGCATCGATACTATGCGGCGGAGTGCGGTGAATATCCTGCGCAGAACCTGTTGGCGAAATGGGGACAACTTTTTCGCCGCTTCGCGCCGCCGAACCTCGGCCAGCGCCATTTCCCGCTTTACGAGGCTTCTCTCCTGTCCATGCGGACGATTGAGTCGCCATTTACTTCGTTTCTTTTTTCTCTTCTTTTCTTCTTCGGAAAAACCGTTGTTTTCTTGGTTCCTCGGCCGCACCTGTCGTCGGCTCCGGCTTCGGTTCTTCTGCGGATTTTACCTGAAAAACAAGTTGCGCGGTCACATCATGATGCAATCTGACCGCGACCTCGTGCTCACCGGTATCCTTGATCGGGCGCTCCAGAACAATTTTATGCCGATCAATTTCCACCCCAAGTTCGTTTTTGAGACGAATAACGATGTCCTGTGCGGTCACCGATCCGAACGCCTTTCCGGTTTCACCTGTTTCCAACGTGAAGACCAGTCGCGCCTTGCCGATTCGCCGCGCCAATTCTTCCGCTTCATTCAGCTCGCGTGCTTCGCGCTCAGCGCGCTTTTGCTTTAAAGCATCGAGCTGGCGCAAAGTGCCCGGTGTGACCTCGAATGCCTTTCCGCGCGGCAGAAGATAATTTCGCGCATAACCACGGCGCACTTTGACTACGTCGGCCTCAGCACCGAGTCCCGGAACGTTTTCGGTCAAAATCAGTTCAGTCAAAGCCATATTGATTTTCTAAAACGCGCCCACGAATTTTTCAACCTGAAGCATTCCGGGGGATGCCGAGTGTAAAATTCAGGCGGGCATTGTCAATGCGAGAAAAGAAAATTTCACAAAAAAATTTGCCAATAGCTTCAAACAGATCGCGATCGACTACGTCGTACCGGCGACTATACGCGAAAACAGAACCGAGCGCTCGCTCGCTCTGCCTCAGATCATCCCGGGTTTCATCCGTCCGGCTTCGCTGATCATGTTTTGGTTCCATGGCGTGTTTTTGCCGCGGCGCCTCTCGCCCAACTGAAAAAAAGCGAAGGTCTCTTCGTCGATGTAGCGCATCGCAACTAGACGACCGCTAGCTGCGATGCGCAGATCAGGCGCACAATTTCTAGTGCCGCGTCGAGCCGACGCTTGAGATTACCCCTTGCCATGGGAGAACAAAGGACGGCGGGTTCGTGGTGAAGTCCAGTTGCCCGCCCAATTCAAAATGGCCGGTGGCGTTGGCGAAGCGACCTGTGCCGCCTGTCACCTCCGCGGTTTCATGGTTGTCGTACACTCCCGGCGTTTCCGTCGGGCACAGATACCCCACGAAAGTCCCGGAGATTTCGTCGCCATTGGCCGCAAACCAGTCAAAGGTGCCAGTGTAGGGAATATTACCTTCACAAAGATCCGGATCGGGTTCGCAAGGGCGCGGAGAAAATTCCGCTGTCCCGGTGAAGGCTCCCAATTGGTTCGCGTGTCCGAAGTTGACCACGTGTGTTGAAGGCTCGCACTCCGTGCCGGACTGAGAGTCAACGTATCCCGAGACAGTACCATTGAAGGGCACCATCTCGCTGGCTGCTGCCGGAGTAGGGGCCGAGATAAACACTGCCGCAAAGCAGGCGAGCAGCAGCGGGATCAGAACCCCTGCTGTTGGTTTGAAGTGAATGTTTCGATTTTTCATAATCTGATTTCCTCTTCTTGCTGAGGCTTTCAATGACTTCCCGTCATGAGGGGGTCACTTCTGGCCGTTTCATTGTTTGCTTGGTTTTGGTTTTGAACTGACGGAATGTTGGGCAGGCGGTGTTTGCGATTCCCCAGCATCGAGGACCATCGTCCAGCGAGTGGAGGCGAACAGACCTTCGCGCGTTGTTTCTGTGGCAAACGTCGCAGGCATGCGACGTTTTTATCCGGTGGGAGGAAAATGAGCAAGCCTAATACGCGAGAGATGCGCTAACTCCACTGGCGGGCAACGCAACCGGCTAACTCACCCGCAGGGATTGGAAGATTAAAAGGAATCTAAATCATCCCGAGCTTCATGCGCCCGGCTTCGCTGATCATGTTCTGGTTCCATGGTGGATCCCAAACGAGCTGGACGTCCGCTTCATCGATGCCGTCGATACTAAGAATTTTGCTCTGCGCATCATGCGCGATGGCTGGCCCCATGCCGCAGCCAGGCGCGGTCAAAGTCATTTTCACTTCCACCCGCGTTCCGCCCTCATCTTTCTTAATCAGACGGCAATCATAAACCAGACCGAGATCAACGATATTGACCGGGATCTCTGGATCATAGCATTGCCGCAATTGGTTCCATACCTCTTCTTCTGAGACTTCACCGTTTGTGGTGCTCGCAGGTTTTTGAGCTGCTTGCGTCTGCGGTTTTTCTAAACCGAGAGCATCGAGATCTTTCTCCGCAATGCGTGCCAAGCCCTGGTAAGTAGCGATTGTATAGCTACCCCCAAGGCTTTGCGTGATCACGCCCTGGGTTCCGGCCGGAACGGTCGTCTTTTGGCCACTGGGAATCTGGATCGCCTCGCAATCACGGCTCAATGTGAATTCAGTATTTTCGTACATGGCTTTGTTCTATGTCGTTCCGAGCGAAGTCGCTTGCCCCGCCGTAGCTTTATGCGAAGGCGGGAGGAATCTCTCTTTTCCGGCAACTGCGCTCGCAGTTTCAACCATTATTATGCCACAAATATGATCAATGACGAAATCCGAATGACGAATGCCGAAAGAATGAAGGGTACGCGATCGGACATTCCTTCATGCTTCGACATTCGCGCTTTGTCATTTAATACACGTCCTTCTTGTAACGCTTTTCGTTCTTGAGATTCTCCACGTATTGGTTGGCTTCCTCGAAGCTTTTACCGCCTTGTTCGCGAACGATGGTGCGCAGCGTCGCATCGACGTCCTTGGCCATGCGCCGCGCATCACCGCACACGAAGAAGTACGCGCCCTCGGTTTCAATCCATTTCCAAATTTCGGGGGCATTTTCCATCATTTTGTGTTGCACGTAGCTTTTCTGTGCCTGATCGCGTGACCACGCGCAATCGAGTCGCGTGAGAAGCCCCTCTTTTTGGTACGCCTGGAACTCATCGCCATAGGCAAAGTCGCACTTCTCGTGCTGCGCTCCAAAAAAGAGCCAGTTCTTTCCCTTCGCTCCGGTGGCTTTTCGCTCCTGCAGGTATGCGCGGAATGGCGCCACTCCGGTTCCGGGACCGATCATGATGATTGGAGTGTCAGCGTTCTCCGGCAAATGGAAGTGTTTTGCAACAGTTGGAAAAACTGGCACTGACACGTCATCAGCGCGTTCGGCAAGAAAAGATGAGCAAACCCCCTTACGCACGCGGCCGTTACTTTCATAACGAACGACATCCACGATGAAGTGCACCTGGTCGGGGTACGCCCTTAAACTCGAGGCCACTGAATAAAGTCTCGGCTGCAATTTGGTCAGCAACCCGACAAACTCTTCAGGAGCGAAACGGACAGAAGGATGTTCCCCGAGGAAATCGATTATTTCCATGCCCCAGAGGTAAGTCTCAAGGTCGTGCTTACGATCTGGAGCGAGAAGGTACTTTAACGTAGGCGCGGCGGAAGCTCGCTCCGCAATCGCCCTCAAAAACTTCGGGGTCGGCTGCGTTATGCTGTAATCGCGCAGCAACGCCTCGCGCAATATCGTTGGCTCTCCTCTCGGTCGCGGAACTTTTTCTCCCCCCGTCAGGCGTAGCGTGTGGATCATTTGATCGACCAGTTCCGGATCGTTGGTGGGGTAAACGGCCAGTGAATCGCCAACTTCAAAGCTCAAACCCCATCCGCTCAGATCAACCTCGAAATGACGCGTGTCTTTTGCGGATTCGGGACCGCTAAGCCGACGATTAACCACGAGGCGAGCAGGAAAAGGATTTACGCGTGTGTATCGTGCGGGGACAGCCGCAGCGGTAGCAGCAGCAGTTGCAATGGCAGTGGCAGTACCTTCAGTCATAAAATGTTGTAGCGGCGATCCGTCACCGTCGCAAATTTTCATCCGTCATTGCCGGTTGCGAGCGTGGGACAAACTTGCATGGTGCGCTGGGCAGCGGCGGTTTCCTCGGGTGTCTCGGGTTGTTTAGAGAAATGAACAGCAGTTTCGTCGCGATTGTAAGTGATAAGGTGTGGCGCTTCCTCAAGACACATCCGACACAGAGCGCAGCTGGTATCGACATACCACTAGCCGGGCGCGTTCTCGGGCTGTTTGCTCAGTCTGTCCGCCATGCTTGAAATAAACGCATGGCTTCGGACAAACTCTCTGTCGAAATCTATCGTTGGAGTGGCCGCGTGGCGTCCGCCGCTGATGCGGTAGCGCGAGGTTATGCGAAAAGTTTGGCAATCGTTAAATCGTTGCCTTCTTCGCCAAGGCTTCGGCAGGCCAAGGAAGCGTTGAGGCGGGAGAGAACCACGGATGGCGCGGATAAAACGCACAAGGAACCCAACGAAGTGGGGTTGACGGACACCGCATCGAGACGATACGGTTTGCGTGATGAGCGTTGAGGAACTAAAGAAGACCGTAGCGACGCTTTCGCCGGGAGAACAGAACGAGCTGACTGCTTTCCTTTTTCATCTCCGGCACCGTGGGGACGTCGCATACCAAGCGATGTTGAAGGCTCGCATGGATGACAAAGACCCATCACATTGGTTGACGCCGGAAGAGTTCGAAAAGCGCTTAGACGCCGAATGAGCGCCGGTGGAACCCTACCAAGTTTATCTGAATATTGATCTACTCGAAGCCGTGCCGAAAAGCGGCCGTCAAAGACAAGAGATCATGAAGTTCATTCACGGTTTGCGGGACCGCCCGCGGACTAAAGGCGACTATACCGATAAGGATGCCTCGCTCCAAATCCGGCAGGTCAAAATCATCGGTGACTATGCGATCACGTACTGGCTGGATGATGCCGTAAAAAGCGTCATGGTAGTCGATGTGTGTCCGGCTGACAGATAAGCGGTTCTAGGAAATTCGGCGAACCGCGACTGCTTCCCCAAACATCCGTGTTATCAGTGTAATCCGTGGCCTGCCTCGGCAGCGGCGGGTGAAATCATTTCGGCTTTTCCTCGCAAAGCTCTTGGAAACGCGGATCATTCCGGAGCGGATCAAACATCGGATCGAGTCGGAGCAGAGCAGGAGTAAGTGGCGCGTTTGGCACCATACCCCTATAAGGTATCGACAGAAGTTTCCGCAAAGCGGCGATGGCGCGGTCGGGCTCCTCCATCTGCGCTGCCACGCGAGCAAGGGCCTCAATCGATCGGGGACCGACCACCGCGTCTTTTTCGATCGGGAGGGCGGCCATCGCCTGCTCAGTCAGAGCGAACGCGGCGGCTTTGTCACCAAGGCCCATCAGCGCGAGATCTCCAATAAGGCTGTAGTTTTCTAGCTGTTCCTTGAGGAAAGGTTCTAATTCGCTGCGCGCCTGTCGCCAACTTTCCTGGGCAGCGGCATGATCGCCGGCGACAGCCTGCGCCCAGCCTAACCAGAAGCGCAGTTCACCATTGAAGTAACCCAGCGCCGGATCAGGCTTTGTAAGTATCTCTTTCAATCCAGGGATAATTTGTGCAGCTCGACGCTCTAAGATCGCTTGGTAAACTTGCGTTTCCATGGCGAGAATGTCATCCGGCCCATCGTACCACCATTGGCGCTTTGGATACCGGACGAACCGTTCATGAGGTG
>Ga0222623_10000473_pt1 | contig 12719 bp, 14 predicted proteins | sample PLMtaG_FD_177336 | JGI IMG/M metagenome (GOLD analysis project Ga0222623, IMG submission 177336) | Groundwater sediment microbial communities from an aquifer in East River, Colorado, USA - PLM2_30_coex | ecosystem: Environmental > Terrestrial > Soil > Riparian zone | place: USA: East River...
GCTACCATGTTTGACAAGGTCAACGTCCCCGTGCTCGGCTTGATCGAAAATATGAGTTACTTCATGTCTCCGTCCGACGGAAAGCGCTACGACATCTTTGGAAGCGGCGGCGGCGAACGTGAAGCAAAGCGGTTGCGAGTTTCTTTGCTGGGTCAAATTCCAATCGACATCGCCACGCGCGAGTCCGGCGACCGCGGGATGCCGATCGTAAGCGAAGACCGGCGATCGCCGGTGACTGCCGAGTTCAAGAGAATCGCCGAAAACATACGAAAGACTCTGCCGTAGCGAGGAGCCTGCAACGGTTGGCTGCACTCAGAGTTAAATAAATAGCGCAGTTGGCCGTCGAAACTTGGAGGCTTCGATTCTGTTGACTAGCTGCAAATTCTATGAAAGAGGAATCAGAGATGCCGTCTTTGGAAGAAGATCAAGCTCAATTCGTCAAGGATTCAGCGCTCTACAAGGAATTCCTTGCCGAGCGGGCGGAGATTTTGAAACACAAGTGGATTGAAAGCGAAAAAGCCGGTAAAGACATCGGCTTTGAGAGAGCTCTACTTGATTGGATCGTGAAACATCGCTCCAACTGGCGAGAGCGGCGAAGGAAGGAGGCGCGCACCGAAAAGTCCGCCTCCTAAATTTTTTCCTTTAACGCGATCCCGCGAGGTCGCCAAGGAAACGCATGAAGCCAACAAAACACAATTCATCAGCCGCCGTCCCGGTCATGGACGCGGAAGCAATGCGTCGCGCGCTTCGACGGGTTGCGCACGAAATGATCGAGCGCAACCCGCAGCTTGAGAAAGTTGTGCTCGCGGGAATTCCGTCGCGTGGCGTGGAGATCGCGCGGCGAATCGCCGCTTTTATCCGCGAGATCGAAAACATCAATGTTCAGACCGGCGTGATTGATGTGGCAATGCATCGCGACGACGTCGGAACGCGCCCGGAGTTACCGGTGGTGCGCGCATCGGAACTTCCATTGCCACTGGAGGGCCGCACGGTCGTCATTGTTGATGACGTTCTTTACACTGGCCGCACCGTTCGCGCGGCCATGGATGCCATCAGTTCGTTCGGGCGACCTGCCCGCATCCAACTTGCAGTGCTGATCGATCGCGGGCATCGCGAATTGCCAATTCGTCCTGATTACGTCGGAAAGAATTTGCCGACGGCGACGGGCGAACAAATTCAGGTGCGCCTGCAAGAGACCGACAATGAGCCGGATGCAGTCTGGCTGGAAAAGGATTCATGTTGACGCGACGCGAACCTGTTCTGGGGAGCGCAGGCTGCCAGCCTGCAGCATTCGGCAGCTTGCCGAATGCATCTGGGCCGATCTCGCGCTTGATTGTCGATACATGTTCGCGGCAGGCTGCCGCGAACTACAGGCTGGGAGCCTGTGCTCCCCAGAAAATCACATGACCACTCGCTGGACACGTAAAGATCTTCTAGGCCTGCGCGAGTTGTCGGCCGACGAAATCAATTTTGTTCTCGAGACCGCGGATGCATTCAAACAGGTCGGTACTCGTGAGATCAAAAAGGTTCCGGCGCTGCGCGGAAAAACGCTCGTCAACTTTTTTGTCGAACCAAGTACGCGGACGCGCACCTCATTCGAGTTGGCTGCTTTCCGATTGAGCGCGGACGTGATCAATATCTCGGCGACCACATCCAGTCTGACCAAAGGCGAAACACTAAAAGACACCGCGCGCAATCTGGAGGCACTGCACGCCGATATTCTCGTGCTCCGCCACAGTTCCGCGGGCGCGCCGCAGTTCCTGGCAAATCGACTCAAAGCAAGCGTAATCAATGCCGGCGACGGTGCGCATGAACACCCCACGCAGGCCCTCCTCGATCTTTACACGATCCGCGAACGCAGAGGAAAAATCGCTGGCCTGCACGTCGCGATCATTGGCGACATTCTCTTCAGTCGCGTCGCGCGCTCCAACATCTTCGGGCTGCTTAAACTCGGCGCGCGCGTGACGCTGGTCGGGCCGAGCACGCTTGTGCCACGCGAGTTTGAAAAACTCGGAGTCGAAGTTTCGTACAAAATCGATGACGTGCTGCCGAAAGTCGATGTCGTAAATCTTTTGCGAATTCAGCACGAGCGCCAGCGCAGAGAATATTTTCCCGGGCTCGGCGAATACATCCGGCTGTTTGGTCTGACGAAAGAACGCGCAAAACTTTTGAAACCGGATTGCCTGATCATGCATCCCGGCCCGATCAACCGCGGAGTCGAGATCGACAGCGAAGTCGCCGATGGATTGCAAAGCGTGATCCTTGATCAAGTCACCAATGGCCTCGCCGTTCGCATGGCCGTTCTCTACCTGTGCGGAGGAATTGCAATATGAGCAGGCCGGCGCACGCAAGTCTGGGGAGCGCACGCGTCGCGCGTGCTGGCGATCGCGTCCTCGCCGTCGCGGACTTTTATTGGAATTTCGCTGCGCGGAAGAGGGCGACGTCTAGAGAAAGCCTGTTTCGGCGCGACGCCGAAACCAGCACGCGAGACGCGTGCGCTCCCCAGACATGAGCGCGCTCGTTATTCGAAACGGGCGCGTGATCGACCCCGCCAATAAGCGGGATGAAATTGCCGATCTTTACATCACCGACGGAAAAATCGTCGGCTCTAAATCCGAAATCCGAAACGCGAAACCCGAAATTAAGGAGATCGACGCGCGTAATCTCATTGTCTCTCCCGGCTTGATCGACATGCATGTGCATCTACGCGAGCCGGGATTCAGTCATAAGGAAACGATTGAGTCAGGCGCGCGCGCGGCCGCGGCCGGCGGATTCACCACCATTGTGTGCATGCCGAATACGTCGCCTGTTCCGGACAACCCGAGCACGATTGCCTGGATCAAAGATCGGGCCTCAGCCATCGCGTGCGTGAATGTTCTGCCAACCGGCGCGATTTCAAAAAATCTCGCAGGCGAAGAACTCGCGCCGATCGGGTCCCTCGCGCAGGCGGGCGTTGTGGCGATCACGGATGATGGGCATTGCATTCAAAATCATGAGGTGATGCGGCGCGCGGTCGAATATGCACGCATGGTTGGCGTGCCTGTGCTCGATCATTGTCAGGATTACAATTTAGTCGGCAACGGCGTCGTGCATGAAGGCTACTGGAGCACACTGCTTGGGTTGCCGGGCTGGCCCGCGGCCGGCGAGGAAGCGATAGTTATGCGCAACATCTTGCTTGCTGAACTTTGCGATCATCCGATTCATTGCCAGCACCTCACTACAGCCGGAAGTGTGCGATTGCTGCGTGAAGCGCGCGCGCGCGGCGTAAAAATAAGCGGCGAGGTTTGCCCGCATCACATCGCGCTAACCGACGAGGCCATCCAAGATTTTGATACGCACTACAAAGTGAATCCGCCGCTGCGCTCGCAGACGGATGTCGATGCGCTGCTGGAGGGAATCGCTGACAGAACACTCTCGATCTTGTGTTCCGATCACGCGCCACATGCCGGTTTCGAAAAAGAAGTGGAATTCGATGCCGCGCCATTTGGGATCATCGGACTCGAGACAGAGCTCGGATTATTTCTTGATCTGCTCGTCCACAAATACGGCAAGATCGATATCGCCCGGCTGATTGAGATGTACACAGTTGAGGCGGCAAGCTTGCTAAAGATCAGCGCTGGCACGTTATCAATCGGTGCGCGCGCCGATGTTACGCTTATTGATCCAGAATTGGAATGGACAGTCAGCGTCGATTGCTTTGAATCGGCCTCCCGCAACTGCCCGTTCGACGGCTGGAAGCTCAAAGGACGTGCTGTGCGGACGATCGTAGGCGGCAAAACGGTTTGGAAGTTGTAGGGGACGTTTCTGCGAACCCCGAAAGCCTTCGGGGCTGACACAGACGCCCCACAGAATCACCCGGCGTATCCGCCATGGATGTAATGTTCCAAGTGCGCGATTGCGGCGCTCTGGCAGGAAATGACGTGCTTGACCAGGTCACCGATCGAGATCACGCCCACAACTTTGTCATCTTCGACCACGGGCAGATGGCGAATGTGTTTGTCGGTCATCAGTCGGAGACATTTCTCGACTGGCTCACGAGGATTGGTGACGGTGACATCGCTCGACATGATCTCGGCGACTTTCGTTTCGCGCGATCGCTTGCCGCGCAACATTACTTTGCGCGTGTAATCGCGTTCGGAAATGATGCCCACCAGCCGTTCCTGATCCATGACCAGCAGTGCTCCAACATTCTTCGCGTCCATCATTTCGACCGCTTTGAGAACCGTTGCGTCGGGGGAAATCGAGAAAACGTCGTCGCTTTTCTGATTCAAGATCGACCGGATGGTTCCGCTGACGTCCATAACTGAGAATTTCACGATAGACTCACACCAGCCTGCGATGCAAAACAAATAAACAACGTGACGGCTTCCGCTTGGCTCGCCCTAGCCTTGGCGAATCCGTCCTGTGGCGGACCGTCGCTCCTTGTCGGCATAGCTCCGCGGAACGAGTTTCGGCGGACGTTTTCCATTAACAAACGCGCCCGCAATCGCCACGTACGAAAGCTCTTGTCGATCCATCGCACACCGCAACATCAATCCGCCACGGCTCATGTCGCCACGTCCAATGAACTCCGACGGGAATCGCAGCCGGTCACGAAAAATTGCCATTAAAACATCCACATACTTGCCCGTGGCAATGCTGCCGAGAAGAATGACCTCGCTCTCGACTGGTAGCCTCTGTGCCAGAAGTTGTGCATCGCGCTCAATCGGTAGTCGATAACGCGAATCGTCCTCGTGAATGTCGACCGTGGCGAACTCACGCAGGTCGTCGAGATGAATTCTCTTTTTTGCATCGACAAGCCCGCGCGTCGGCGTAATGACAAAGACACCCGGAGTTCCGCGCGCCGGCCGCGCAAATGCGGTCGCATAGGCAATCTTTCCACGAAAGTAGAGGCCGCTCAGAAACGTGAATACTTCCGCGATTGGCGCGCCCTTTTTTCCGCGGAGTTTCCGCGCGAGTTCGAATTGCGCCTGATCGCTCAGAATCATTCGCGCTCGTTGACCTCCGGCGTAAGCGGGTGAGAGAAGAAAGATGCGACAGCAGGCCTTGTTTCCCATCCGTTTCAATTTTCAACGGCACCAGGGGTTGCCGCAAGCCGCGCTCCCCGCTTGCTTTTTAAGTCGCCTGACAAAATAATGCGACGTGCGTTTGGCTTGGCCATTCAAATCTCAGATCGACGACGTCCGCAATGGAGAAGAGCATCACTGTTCGACCGGCGATGCGTGTCCGGACTTCTTGTGCGTGGGCGCGCAGAAAGCGGGAACTTCATGGCTTTATCGGCAACTGGAGCCACATCCGGATTTCTGGATGCCTCCGGTGAAGGAGCTGCATTACCTGGACAATTTGAATAGGACGAGACGATTTAGTCCTCCCCGCTCCAGGGATGGATGCGATGTCTGCTTTCTGGAGAGCATGAAAAACCTGAGGGCCCAATCGTACATAGACTTGCAGAATTACGGTGAGTTGTTCCGACACAAGGGAGCGCTTTTGTCAGGTGACATTTCGCCCGCCTATTCGACCCTGAGCGAAGAAGTCATTGAGCGAGTCGTCAATTACTTCCCCAATATGAAGGTCATCTTTCTCGCTCGCGACCCTGTCGAGAGAGCCTGGTCGCAATTGTCGATGGGCGTCCGGCTGGGAATGATTAGTCGGTTTGACGCGACGGATGCCGAGGAAGTAATTCGGAATTTGCTAATTCCAGGGGTGCTGGCGCGCTCGCATCCCAGTAAAACCGTCGCGCGATGGAAGCGGTATGTTCGGCCGGAATTCTTTCGCGTTTATTTCTTCGATGATCTGAAACAAGAGCCGGCAGAGCTCCGACGTTCGATTCTCCTTTTTTTAGGCGGCGATCCGAACAAGCCAAGCGGTAAGTTCAAGCCGGATGACAATATGGATGCCGCCAGGGAGAAGCTTCGGCTGACTTCGAAAGTGCGCGCCCGTGTCGCTCAATTTTTTGAGCAGGAACTGAAGGCCTGCGCAGCAGAACTGGGCGGACCGGCCAAACGTTGGCCAGCCCGATACGGCTTTTCAGTAGTCATCTTTCTCGCGCAACTAGTAGACGACTTCGATATCCTTTTCTGGTGCGATTGGATCGCCTGACGCTGGCAAATCAAAGCCGGTCTATTGCTCCTTGAAATGACCGTAGGCTTTGCTCGTTCTTGCCTTTTTGATTCTAAGAGAAACATAATGCAGGCATGAAATGGACCTGGCGATTCAAAGCTCGCACCGGCGCCAACGGTCATAAGGAAGCGAACGGGTCTGTTAATGGCGATGCACAGCCCGATTTTTTGTGTGTGGGCGCCCACAAAAGCGGAACGACCTGGCTTTATCAGCAGCTCGACTCCCATCCGGATTTCTGGATGCCTCCAGTAAAGGAGCTGCATTACTTGGATCAACTGAGCAGGGTTCAACGCACATCTTCTCCGCGCTGCAGAGACGAGCGCGATCTTCGCTTTCTGGAAAACATAAGGATCCTCAGTGCCGAACAGCATATGGACCTGGAGCGCTATGCCCAACTGTTCGAACCCAAGGCATCGCTCCTTTCGGGCGATATTTCGCCAAACTATTCGACGTTGAGTGATGGAGTCATTCGGCGAGTCATCGGATATTTCCCGAACTTAAAGGTGATCTTTCTGGCGCGCGATCCTGTTGAGCGCGTGTGGTCGCACTTGTCCATGGAAGTGCGTTACCGCCAAATTGAGCCGTTCGACGCGACCGATATCGACCAAGTCAATCGGAATTTGCTCCGTCGAGGGATGCTGTTGCGCTCGTACCCGAGCGCAATTGTCGCACGTTGGAAACGCAATGTTCATCCAGACAGGTTTCGCATTTATTTCTTTGACGATTTAAAAAGAAATCCCACTGAACTGCGCTGCTCCATTGTCCGTTTTCTGGGTGCCGATCCAGACAAGCCAAGCCGCCGGGTGACGAGGGATTACAACAGTTGGGCAGGAATGGAGAAGCTTCCGCTTACAGATGAAGTGCGGTCGCATCTGGCTCAGTTCTTCAAGAAAGAGCTAAAGACCTGTGCGGCGCGACTGGGTGGGCCAGCCAGAGATTGGCCGGCGCGATATGGCTTTTCAGTACTTTTTTTTCTCTGGGAGTTGGCAGACGATTTCGATCTCTTTGCGTGGTGCGACTGGATTGCCTAGGCGATGCGCAATCAGCCGCGCTCAGCGACCGAGGCTACAGCCTTTGCCCGGGCCCGATTCGCCTGAAGTTCAGCCAGGTGTTTTTCCGACCAGCGGCAAAGCGCTTTCAACGGCTCAATCAAAGTCCGACCCAATCTTGTCAGTGAGTATTCTACTTTCGGCGGCACGACTGGATGAACGGTGCGTTGCACCAGACCGTCGCGCTCGAGGCTCCGCAAGGTTTGGGTAAGCATTTTCTGGGAAATGCCTCCGATTTCCCGCTGCAACGTCGCGTAACGCATCGTCCCGCGCGCGAGAATCTGGATGATGAGAGCGGTCCATTTATCCGCGATTCGATCCAGTACGAGCCGGGAGGGACACTGCGCGTCCATCACGGACGGGGGAGAGGAGGGCTGTGGCATGCCTCTTTCTAATCTGTGCCCTTCTCACGTTCAAGCAGAGAGTAGCATTCGAAAAGTTATGTATAGCCGGGAGCCACATGTAGTTGACTGCCGGTTTGGTTGCTCGAAATTTAATTCATGACAATTGCATCGCTTTCAAATGAAAACGCTGCGCGGATGGATTTTCTCTTAAACGAGGGGGATCCCGGAGCGGGCGCAAAGCCGGGCGGTGAGGCCGAAGCGACCACGGCGGCACTAGACGATTCCGCTTTGCTCGATGCCTATTCCCGCACCGTGGTGAGTGCAGTCACGCGGGTCGCGCCTGCCGTTGTGAAAATCGATGTGACACAACGCGTCAACGTCCGCCGCGGAGCGGGTGAAATCAGCGGAAACGGCTCAGGTTTCATCATCACACCTGATGGATTCATCCTGACGAACAGCCACGTCGTTCACGCAGCGAACTCTATCACAGTGAATCTACCGGACGGACGCGAATACCCGGCGCAATTGACTGGTGACGACCCGGACACGGATCTCGCGGTCATTCGCATCGATGCGCCGCAGATCACGCACGTGCGTCTTGCCGACTCCGAGAGTTTGCGCGTTGGCCAACTCGTAATTGCTATTGGAAATCCGCTCGGCTTTCAAGCAAGCGTCACTGCGGGCGTGATCAGTGCGCTCGGTCGCTCCATGCACGCCCAATCTGGCCGTTTAATCGACAACATTATTCAAACTGATGCTGCTTTGAATCCGGGGAACTCCGGCGGACCACTGGTTAATTCGGCCGGTGAAGTGGTAGGCGTGAATACTGCGATGATCAGACCGGCGCAAGGAATCTGCTTCGCCATCGCCAGTAACACAGCAAAGCTGGTCGCTGGATGGCTGATCCGCGATGGGCGAATCCGGCGTGGATATATCGGCGTTGCCGGCCAGAATGTGCCGATTCATCGGCGGATCGTGCGATTTTATGGTTTACCTCTCCAGACGGGAGTGCTCGTGGTTTCTGTTGAGGAGAAGAGTCCCGCCAAGGGCGCTGGATTGCGCGAGGGCGATTTGATTGTTGCGTTTAATGGTCAGCCAGTCGGGAGCGTGCATGACTTGCATAAAGTTTTGGTCGGAGAACAAATCGGTGTTAGCGCCAAGCTCACAATTATTCGCCACACCGAGCAATTGGAGTTGACAATCCTGCCTGCTGAATCGCGCGGATAAAACCTCCTCTAGCCGCAAGCGTGCCGCTTGCCTGCGGTGTGAATGTTTTGCAGCCGACACGGCTGCCTCTACAGTCCCGCTGCGATTGCTCCTTTGATGAAGATTTTTGTGATTGGCAGCGGCGGCCGCGAACACGCTCTTGCATGGAAACTGCGGCAATCTCCACATGCTGAGCGTATCTTTTGCGCACCGGGAAACGCGGGCACTGCCGAAATTGGCGAGAATGTGGCGATTCCCACGAGTGATTTGCAAGCGCTCGTTCGCTTCGCGAAGGAAAATCGTGTCGATTTAACGGTGGTCGGCCCGGACGATCCGCTTGCCGCGGGGATTGTCGATCTGTTTGCGGCTGAGAAATTGCGCGCGTTTGGGCCGACGAAATCGGCCGCCCGCATCGAAGCGTCCAAAGTTTTTGCAAAAGAACTGATGCGCGCACACAACATTCCCACCGCGAAAGCGAAAATATTTTCCGAGAGCAGCGAAGCGCTTCGTTACTGTGAGCGAGCGAAATTTCCCGTGGTGATCAAAGCGGATGGCCTGGCGCTCGGCAAAGGGGTAATCGTTGCGGCTGATGCTGTCACAGCACGATCGGCTATCGATGAGATGATGAACCAGGGTCGCTTCGGTGACGCGGGCCGGCGCATCGTGATCGAGGAACTTCTGCGCGGCACAGAATGCTCGTTGCATGCGCTGGTAGACGGAAGCAATTATCTTCTGCTGGAATCGGCGCGCGATCACAAGCGCGCGCTGGACGGCGATCAAGGGCCGAACACGGGCGGGATGGGGGCCTTCAGTCCCGCCAATAATTGGAACAGCAAACTCCAAGCTAGGTTCGAGGCGGAAATCATGCGGCCGCTGCTGCACGGTCTTCTCCAAGAGGGAATCAACTTTCGCGGACTTCTTTATCCCGGCTTAATGATCACCAGCAAAGGCCCGCGCGTGTTGGAGTTTAACTGCCGTTTCGGTGATCCGGAGACGCAAGCGCTTTTGCCACGCATGAAATCGGATCTGTTGCCGCTCTTGGAATCGACGATTGATGGAAAGATCGGCGCGTGCGCAATTGAATGGGATACGCGCGCCGCGGTCACGGTCGTGCTGGCGTCTACCGGCTATCCTGGCAAATACGAAACTGGGAAATCGATCTCAGGTCTGGACGACGCAGCAAAGCTCGAAGATGTCCAGATTTTTCACGCGGGAACGAAACGCGCGAACGGCGAAATCAGGACTGCGGGTGGCCGTGTTCTCGCAGTCACTGCGCTTGGGTCAATCATCAAAGAGGCGCGGGAACGCGCATACGAAGCCGTTTCACGTATTCAGTTCGAAAACTGTCAGTACAGGCGCGACATTGCTCTGAGTGCTGTTGCGGCTAACATCGAGAAATTATCGTGATCTCTCGATTTTTGCAGGCCACGTTTGCCATCTTCATCTTCGCTGCGAATCTCGCCGCGCAAACGCCATCCGGTGCGGCACTGCAGAGCCCGTCGAAATCGCCTGGTATGCCAGCGGCTTCGCCGTCGATCGCTCCCACCACAGAAGACGTGGTTAATTCGTTAGGGCCGGCCGATCTACAGGCGGCCATCACGCTTCTGAAAAGTAATTTCGTAAATCCGGACGCAATCACTGACACAGAGTTGAGTCGGGCAACTGTTGAGGGTCTGACCGCGCGGCTGCCACGAGGCGTAATGCTTTTACCGAGCAAAGAGAACGCCCAAGCCCTTCCGGCAAGCCCCTTTTACAGTGAGATTATCGCAGGGCACATCGCGTACGTGCGTCTCGGGTCATTCAATAGCGCCAACCTTCAAGCCCTGGACAAGAGCCTCAGCACTTTCGCGCCGAAAAAGGTCAACGCCGTGATTGTCGATCTTCGTTCCAGCGGGGCGACAAATGATTTGGCGTTGGCCGCGGAATTTGCAAAGCGATTTTGTTCCAGAGGCAAAACCATATTTACCTTGCGCAAAGCCGCGGGACGTCAGGATCGCGTATTTAATTCTGATCGTGATCCGGCATTTCGGGGCCTGGTCATGGTGCTCGCCGATGGCGACACCGCTGGTGTAGCAGAAGCCATCGCCGCTGCGCTGCGGTTTCACGACAAGGCTCTGGTTATCGGGCAACCGACAGCCGGTCGCGCGGCCGAATACTCCGACTTATCATTGCCGAGTGGCAAGATTCTGCGTCTTGCCGTCGCTGAAATGATTTCGCCGGAGGGCCGCTCATTATTTACGGACGGAGTCAAGCCAGATTTGCCCATCGATATGTCGGTAGCAGACAAGCGAGAGATTTTTCAATTAAGCAGCGAAAAAGGACTGGGCCCGTTTGTTTACGAAGCGGGTCGGCCACACATGAATGAAGCAGCGCTGTTGGCCGGAACTAATCCTGAGGTCGAAGCAGCAGAAGCAGCGCAGCAGCGCCGCGGCCGCGTCCCGGAAAAGCAGTCACCGCACGATCCAGTCTTGCAACGGGCGCTCGATGTGATCACCTCGCTGGAGGTTTATCAAAGCCGATAACGCAGACTGGGTTCGTCGACGAGTAGTCTCGGATTAGCTTGCCTGTTATCCCCAGCCTTGTCGCGGGTGAGCGACATGTAGTATTCTCGGAGTTCGCTCAGAATGACACGGATGTGACACCGCTCGAAGAACGCATCGGTTACAAGTTCCGCAATTCACTTTTGCTGGCGGAAGCATTGACGCACCCCAGCCTGGGCCACGAGGCGCAACGCTATCATTTTGATTATCAGCGGTTGGAGTTTCTGGGCGACGCAGTTCTCCAGCTGATTATTACCGAATATCTGTTTCGCAATTTTCGAGTCGAAGCAGAAGGACAACTAACCAAGTTACGTTCGCGGCTGGTCTCCCGCGAAGCGCTCAGGACGCATGCGGCTAGCCTCGATCTCGGACAGTACATCTTGATGGGGCGCGGTGAAGAAGCCAGCGGCGGCCGGGAACGAACATCCACATTAGCCGATGCATTCGAAGCGCTCATTGGCGCCCTTTACCTCGACGGCGGCCTTGAGGTGGCAAAGCACTTCATTTTGACCCAGACTCGCGCCGATCTTGACGAGCTGGCAGAAAAACCGGTGGACATAAATCCTAAGGGCGATCTTCAGGAGTTGTTGCAAAGCATTTCGCCTGAGAGTCCGGTCTATGAACTGATTTCGCAAAGCGGCCTCGAGCACGAAAAGACGTTTTTCTCGCAAGTCGTTTGGGAGGGAATTGTCCTTGGCCAAGGTTGCGGTCGCAGCAAGAAACAGGCTGAAACTGCTGCGGCAATCGAAGCGATGCAGTTGAAACACTGGGAGAAGAAGCGCGAAAAAGAAAGCGCGTGAAATTTTATTTCGGAGGCACGGATCGCGAATACGGCCGTGCAACATGGCGGCGCGCCCGGCGGTCGCGCCCTACCAGCTCAATGTCTCAGTGCTTCGAGAGGCTTCCCCGTTTTAGATCTCCACTTGAAACGTCGAGCGATTGACTGGGTCACAAATGTCTTGGCCCGTTGAATTGCATGTTCCAGCGACAAACCTGACGCAAGACCAGCCGTGATCGCGGCTGAGTACGTGCAGCCGGTGCCGTGCGTTGCGACATCCCGCGCAAACGGCGCTGAGAACGTTCTCAGTTTGCCCTTGTGAAAAAGTAAATCGGTCGCCTCGTCGCCTTGAAGATGGCCACCTTTCAACAAGATCGAGACGCAATATTGGTTCGCGAGAGCCTTCGCCGCTTTCTCCATCGCTGTCCGGGTTTTGATTTTCGTCTCGAGCAACAAGCCTGCTTCGTCCAGATTGGGTGTAATAATCGTCGCGAGCGGGAATAGTTGGTCTTTGTAAGCGTCAATAGCTGGCAGCTCGAGAAGGCGTTCGCCACTGGTCGCAATCATTACGGGATCGATCACGAGCGGAATGTGTCGCCCCCGTGTGCGGTAGGTCTTTCCTATCGCTTCGGCCACGGCAGAAATGATCGCCGTGGAGCAAAGCAGGCCGGTTTTTATCGCG
>Ga0222623_10000478_pt1 | contig 12676 bp, 17 predicted proteins | sample PLMtaG_FD_177336 | JGI IMG/M metagenome (GOLD analysis project Ga0222623, IMG submission 177336) | Groundwater sediment microbial communities from an aquifer in East River, Colorado, USA - PLM2_30_coex | ecosystem: Environmental > Terrestrial > Soil > Riparian zone | place: USA: East River...
GTTAAATCTATTCTCTAGTGCTATTTGATGATTCATTTTCTCTATGTCTACATTATCAAATGAAAATTTTCTATATCAAATTCTGTCAATTATAGAACTAGGAATTGATATTTTTCTACCGACAACATTAACAATTTCACTCCATACCACATCCTTAACTCCATCCATCGCCTTTATTTTTTCAAGGATGTCAAGAATTGACGCATTATCTTTAAGAATTGTTTCTACTCTGAGATCAATTGTATGTTCTCCTATGCTCTTACCGATGTATGTTACTTCATCAAAATCGATCAGTTTTTTGGCAACAGCATTTACCATTCCATCCCTTATGGAAATAAAAAAGTCAACACGCTTCCAGCCAAATTTGTCTATATCCAATACATAATGTATCTTTAAGAATTTGCTTTCTAACCGCTTACGTCTCCTTCTAACAGTAGTAACTGGTATGCTTAATTTTGCTGATAAACCTTTGGTGGATTTTAAATCACCATTTGGCGATAGTAAAATCTTTAATAATTTTCTATCAAGAGCTGATAAGGTAGCTGCTTTTTTATCCACTTCCTAGACACTTCAATATAATCAAACTACAATTATATAATAATTACTTTAGTAAATGCATATATTGTAATTAATTTGAAAGTGACAATAATTGTTCGAAAAACCTAGATATAAACGTAAATTAAATTAAGTTTTTAATCCAAACAATATGGGCACATCAGAATAAATTGATTAAATTTTTTGAAATTTTGGTTTTAACGATCAGAGTTATTGTGGCTGACGGTTTATTGGAGCTGAAATCACATATTCTGTGGATATTAGTCATTTATAGTTGACACATATTACTATTTAACGCCTAGAAACACAAACTGTGGGGGTTTGGTTGTTCTTGTTCATCGAACGCAAAAATCCAATATCCCCCAGTCAATGATTATTGATTGATTTATAATTTAGAATTTTGAAATAATCTTTAAAGGCTCGAGATATTATGTTCCTTAATGCATTTTGAGCACTTATTATCTCAAGATTATCTAACGTTAATCAATGACGGTATCGAGTGGTCGGATGTTCATTCGGGTTTATTTGGACATTGGTGTATTTTCATGTAGAACGGCTCCGTCGAACAATCTGACCACAATAGCCCTTAACTGAATGGCGACGGACAGAGCAATAAAGAGCAATAAACGTCATGAAATGGTTTTATTTTTATACGTGATTCTTCAAAATCTCTAGATATGACTGAAGTGGAAGATGTAGTGAACAAGTTCAATATACTAGACGACACATTAAAACACGTATTTTCAAAGGTAGATCCACTTTTGGTAGTTTCTTTGATATTCGATAGAAATGCAGACAAGAATCAGATTTACACTCTGCGGGTCATGATGAAACCCGGCTTGAACAAAGATGCGATCCGCCAGGATGTCATTAACATGACTGGAACGACACCTAGCTTCTATCTGGATGGCACGGAAATGGTAGTTAGTCATAAGCTTGACTTGGATTTCTTGAAATGGATCAATGACCAAGTAGGTGTTACTAGTATCAATGGTAGCAAATTCAGTGCAGGCGGTTCTAGCGACTTCTAGCATTGTTCAACTATGGGATTTCTTTTCATTTTGTAAACTTGGACACGTTCCTATTTACTCACTTTGTGAAAATAAACTTTATTTAAAAATTTATTTATATTACCACTACGAAGAACAAAATAATAGATGCCCATATCAAGAATTGCTGGAAGAAGAAATGTTGGAGTAGTTGATTATGATGAACCTGAAGAGAAAAAGGTTTCCTACTATAGGGAATGTTTACAATATGGCTTACAAATACCTCTAAAAAATAGAATTTATCCCAAGGGGGAACCAATACCACCAGATAATGATCAATGGCTCCAATGCCACAATTGTGGGTTAATAGTCCCAATCTATGAAAAGAAAAATGAACCAGTAATACAAGATTTTACAGAAACTTATGATAGTCCTTTTGATGTTGCCAAAGATGTTTTTATTACAATTGATTCAAGAAAGGCAAGAAGGAAGGCAAGAAAGAACAATGATAGATTTGGTGATATCAATGACCCTGATCTAAAAAGAGAATTAGCAAGTGGTCAAACTAGATTAATATCGTATACAGAATCATAGTCGTTTATTTGATATCTTTAATCATTGAACTGGTGGACCCTATGCATGATGGTTAAAGAGCAGGCCCACCAGAATGAAAGCGTAGTATGCTTCGTCCGGCACTTGTCATATGATAATTCAACAAATTATAAAAAACTTTAGCCTGATGGGAGGTTTGCAAACGTGTTTTTGACATGAAATCCAGTGCGTAAAGTAATATAATATTGTCATATGAAAAATAAATAATTATCTACATGAATGTTTAATTAAAGAAAAATTGATCTTGCCTTACTGTAAAAATTCCGATCTAATTAGAATTTCGAGCATAATCTTTATTGGAGTAACAATAGTTAGCAACTGATGGGTTAATGGAAAACCCGTTTGAATGAACAAGAAACAATCGAGTCCCACCAGTTGCTGTGTTTAGACGTTGTAACAGAAACGCTCAACAAATTATATAACGTCTTGGGTGGGAAATTATGTAAATTTCGAATAGAAGAAAGTGATAAGAATTATGAATTTCTGAATCTAGTAGGCAATTTTTTTCTAACTCATTTTATTATTAGATTGTTTTTTCTTAGACCAAATGAACCGACCAATATAAGTCTGATGGGAGGATCGATGGGAGGATGAATGGTAGACACAAGGAATATCATTGACCCAGTTGAGCCCATTAATAATATCCTAATCTTGTGTCTCTAAATCCCCTATCTCTTCATTTATCGAAAATTTAATTTCAAGTCCCTTATTCGGTTCTAACTCGTATTCATACTTTTTCATACAAGTTTAAGTAGGATATATTAAATTAGAATTTCTAATTATGTTGTTTAGCCAGATATGCCCAGAGAAGTAAAACTTTTTACCGCGCAAAAAGAAAAACGGCAACGGCAACGGTAACAAGAACTTAACAAATGACATAAGCCTTGAATTGGTAATTAAAAAACTTGCGACAATAGGCATTACTTTAGACTTGGAAGAAATTGCGTAATGTATAACCTATAACGTGAATATCAAGCAAAACTTAACAGAATAGCGAGAGTTAATCAAGAATGGTTTCAATGCCGATCTTGTCAAGAAGCCTTACCACTGGAAAATTTATGCGATCATGAGGGCTTGCATACACTTTGCTTTAATTGCTGTCATGACAACTACGATCCAATTACTGAATCAATAAAAGGAGATTTAGATTAATGCAAAATCTATTTCGTAGATTTACTTTAATGATCGACTACATGAAAACAGAATCTTACAAAAATGCGACGGATAACCATTTAACATAATCGAGTAATTTCGATTTCTCTGTCTAAATTGTAAACATCCGAGGGAAGAGTCACAGATAATTTTTAGGTATCATGACACTTGCCAGCATAATTGGATTTGCAAACAATGGATGAATTTCAATGATGATAGCAAAACACGGAAAAAGTAAATCAGGTTACTGACACTAGATCCTATAAATGGGGACCACTGATTTTGATAAGATCTTAGCGTTTACTTGATATCAATGCTAGTAACTTCTTAAAAAACGACTCATAACCGTATTCTCGCATTATCCAGATCAAAGTAGATACGGTATACACAGGTAGAAAGTCTCCTACAAACGGTATAAATTCTGCAAGGTTCATAATGACTGATACCTTGCTTTTAGTTATCGAATACAACAATCCAGTTGTCATAACATCAAACACGTCACCGATTATTGGGATACTAAATGCCGGAGCAGCCAAGTAATCCAGAGCGTCTGCAATAATTGATATTGCTAGGGCTAAAGCAGCAGTATTGAAACTCCGTTTAGTTTTCTTATTTGTTTCCTTTTTCGTTATTTCCCAATTGGTTATATCACCCATGCAATCCATTACTCAACATCGGTATTAACTATACAATTCTTATCCTGCATCAAAGACTACCCTTTATATCATATGCTGCTTCATGATGTTATATGAACGAAACAATAGATTGGGACAAGGTCATAAAAAAGGAAGCAAGGGGATTGGACGACTACGATTTGGGTGAGGTTCAAGAACTAAATGATCAATTTGTGATAACAAAAAAAGGGGTTGTTGATAAAGATAAGTTTTATCTACCTAGAAGCAAAGCCATAAGGTTCGAGGGAGACAAACTGTGGTTAGACGTTAGTAAAGACGAGGCCAAGGCTTATAAGCATGATTAGCACTTAAGTTACTTTGTTTTATATCCTTTTTATTTCGTTACTATAAACTAGATATAAAATCCAATCCAATATCCTTAATTTACTATGCAACGGATCGCCTTCAAATATAGAATCTGTTTCGTTTACTTTATCTATAATTTCATTCATTTTTGATTCTATAATTTCACAAATAAAAATATCCGGATTATTCATATTTTCTAGAACCCAGTTTATTAAGTCAATTCTTTTTTGAAGATCTCGTTTGTATGTAGAATCATCCTTTTCTATTTCAAACCATCTTTTAGATTCTTCAATTTCTTTTAGTAAAATTTGTTCGGTAGACATAGACTAAATTAGTAATATTAGGATTTAATATGGCAAGTAACTATTAGGGTGGGAGATTGGTCTACTCTGTCCTGAAAAAATTGAAAGACATAAGCATAATTAAGTCAATATTCTATTATGTCTGAAGAAAGAATCGGAGATAAGTTTCTTCGGAAACTCTATGAAAAGACGGTAAATAATGGGATTGAAAGTATTGACAAAGATGAGATTGGAAAAGAACTCGGAATAATAGATGTGCAAATGGATAACCTATTAAACGAATTGACTTCTGAGGGTTATATAAAGAAAATAGGTCGGACTAAAATTTACTTAACCGATGATGGAAAAAAGAGAGTAGAAATTTAGATTATTTTACGATAGCCAAAGACATATCTAAAAGCAATACAAACAGCAAGAGATAATAAGATACAACTGGTACCAATGGAGGAGAATGAGAAATGATGATTCGTCCTGATTACAAATTGGTGGTACTAATACCGGTCTGTTTAATCATAACCTTCTTCTTGTTAACAACTATCTTTCGTACACATGACGTAAATATACAAGTGACTCTGGGTATTGTTGAACTCCTTATTCTTGTGTACTTCACTTTTACAGCATATAGGATGAGGGCTGTCATACCGCTGGAGAATGAGAAATGAGTCTATGCTATGACTTTCAAAAATGGTCCATCTTAACCTTATCCAGTGTTTTAGCAGTTAATATAATAGGCCCAGTTTTACTATTGAAGTGAATAAGTGAAATTTGTCTAATTGAAGTCGTCATTGTCTATTTTTTCGATTACAGAAACAACAGTAAGACCGTTAATTGCTATCCTAATTATTCTTATATTTTTTTATCCTCACTTCTATAGTTTAGAAGTGGATGCGAAAGTTCGTACTAATGAGACAAGCGATTTTAATTTCGCCGTAGCGGGTGACTTTGGTTGTGACAAAGAAGCAAAAAAAACGATAGATGTCATTAAAACCAAGCAACCAGAATTGGTAATTGCATTAGGCGATTTAGCGTACAAAAAGAACCCACAGTGCTGGTTTGACCTGATTTCGCCATTAGACACCAATAGTAAGTTTAAGATTTCTTTCGGTGAGCACGATGTTTCTCGTGGTAACAGTGCTTATCGCTTATATCTCGAGCATTTCAATCTTACAAAGCCATATTATTCCTTTGATTATGATAACATTCATTTCTTAGCAATGGCAACGGCAAAAAATAAAATAATACCATATAATTATACCTCTGAACAGTATCAATTTGTAAAAACAGATCTTGTGAAAGCATCACAGAACAAGAACATTGACTGGATAATAGCATATTCATTTAGAACCTTCTATTCTTCAAATACTACGCATCCTGGTTTGGATGAGTTGCAGGATGCGTACCATCCTTTATTTGACAAGTATCATGTGGATCTTGTTTTTCAAGCCCACAATCACAATTATCAGCGGACTTTTCCTCTCTCATACAATACCACTAGGCAATACACTCCGATAATTACTGATAGAGATACCCAAGATTATAGAGATATTCAACATGGACAAATATTCTTGACAGCAGGTACCGGAGGGGCAGATTTCTATAATTTTACGGGACAATCACCATATGTAGTAAATCAGTTCTTACGACACGGTTTTCTAAACGTTGACTCAAAAGATAATGGATTGAAATTATTAGTTACGTTTTATGATAACAATGGAACTGCTCTTGACCGAATGTCTATTTCAAAGTCCGCCAAGTGAGTAAGTACCTTCGAGTATGGCAACGCGAACTATTTAAAGTCGGGCTCAAATTCTGGTTTAGACTTTCACAGAAAGTATTGAAAGAATTTTGGAAGGTAAAACAGTAAACAAACTAGCGCTAATCTGTTAGTTGTGTCATAGGATTTATTTTATAGGGTTAGATATGCCTATGCATGGGGGTGTTTTTTCTTTCAAGCAGAACTTAAAAAAGGAAATTTTGTTGAGATAATAAAAGATTCTTAATTATAATTTATTATTTTAATCACATACAGTAGTGAATTTAATTTTATCTACAGTTACTTCACCGTTAGCATTGATAGTAAATTGAATCACAAGTTTACCTTTTTCGCTATCCCCGTCGGTTATTTCCACCGAAGCGGTCACACTATCATGAACTGGTGCCCCATCTTCAGAGTTGACATTATCAACAATAGACGTGGTAGAACGAATGGTGTACGCGTCGCCACTATCTTGGCCAACTCCCTTAAGGTTTACATTGTTTACCTGCACTTTTGAGTGAAATCCGCCGTTTGCATCTGTAGTAGTATGAGTGACTATCTTTAGATTTCCATTAACATGTTCTACTATTTCGTGACCTGGGCAGTTACCACTCATTGTTGCATCTTCGATAGGTATCGTTAGGGTTTGTGTTTCTGTCTGGGCCGCTCCATGAGCAGGTGCAACATTCAAACCAATTATTAGTATAATGCCTACTATAGAAATAAATCTAAGATATTTCATTGGAAGAACCTTCTCTTTAACTGTACACATTAAATTAGTATTGATCAAACTCATCCGACGTCTTAAAGAAAGAATGAGTATATAAGCATTCATGCGGTCTTCGCTCAGTCTTAGGAGGCAATTCAAACAGCAACGGATAATAAGATTCCTTTAACACCTGTAGAGAATAAATAAAAATGAACAAAAAGTTATGGTTGGGCTATGGCGCTCTTCTTATTTTTGTAATATGGTTTATAGTAAATCTTGTCCTGGACTATTTTTCTCATATAGGTGTAGATGCACCGCTATTACCTTGATTTTTATCTGATATTATAGCCTTTTAGACTTGATCAATCAATTCACAGGTGAGGGAGGGAAATAATTTTCTTTTTTCTCTTATTTATCATCTCTTATACATCCCAAAATATATAAAAATGGTGCTGATGTTAATACAAATGCTACTACTCCTAGTATCAATGCAGAACCACCAACAAATATTAGACTATCTTTCATATTCATTTCTTAATCACCTTTAGATAGTTTAAGTTCATATCCAAGTAATGAGTATACAATTTTTCATTATTAAGACCTTGAGGAAAATTCTTAAGGTAGAGTATAGGCAAAATAAATTATAGAAAAAATAATTAATTAATTCTTATTTAATAATAATGACTCTCTTTTGTTTTAGTTACGATTTTACTAAATGGACGATAATTACATTATGCGCAGTTCTAGCAGTTAATGTAATAGGCCTAGCAGTTTTATTCTTGAAATGAATAAATCTTTATTTCATCAGTCAGTCTACTTACAATTATGTCCAAGTATACCGTTGCAGAAAGGCAGACTGTAAAATCTATTATCACCAGTTTATCAATAAAGAGAATACCAACCGAGCAAATCTTAGACGAGGTATTCAGGCAGACAGGCAAGAGGTTATCAAGGTCCGGTCTGTTCAGGATAAAGCAATCCATTAAGAAAGATTCGGATGTCGCATCAATGGACTATAAACGTTGTTAAATTAGGCTCAATCTGTCTACACGAAAACCACTTGAAGTCTACATCTCCGCCGTACCATTTGTAGACCATCCTAGGTCCGGCCCAGGCTCCAACTTCGTAATCTTGACCGTCACATATGGCCTTTGGTCCCCATTTATACGCTCTACTGTCAACAACTTCATTTACTTTGATCCACGTCTTGCGATCACCGTTAAAGTTCATCCATTGTTCTAACTTAACCTTCGGGTCGCTCATTTTATGAGAAAGAATTACGTGAACATATTTAATACCAAACCATCCATGGTCAGCCAATACAATATCGGGTATTATCTTTTTAACTCCTGCGGGATCATCGTGATATATATTTGGACTTTGTTTTGTGTGCTTTACTGTAGAAAGTTCAGATACACTGTTGCAATTCGTTTCGCAGTCATAACTAAATTCTTCGCAACAAATATGGTTACTTTCATCATGATGATTACACGGACCTCTAAGATATATGCCGTCATGGGTCGTCGGTTTATGGATGTTAAAGAATCCTGTTAACTCTACGTTATCCAGGTCGCTTTTGTTATGTGTGTACCCCCGTTGAATAGAATCCTTGTAACTCATATTGCAGCCTCCTATTGCATCCTTATACAAAGGATCTACATTGAGGTTAAACTTTACGTTCCTATTATCATCTGCTTTCCAGGAGCCATCATTATTTTTGACTAGTTTACTATATGTAGAACCACCGCCTATTTCAAAGTGTGAGTCAAATGGTCGTTTCTGATTCATGTACCAAACAAATCCGTTGGGCTTTGTAGGATATAAAAATGTGACACCATCAGGTCCAACTTTAGCAACTCTCTTAGTCACACTAAATTTATTCACTGTAGTAGCGCCTAGACCTAGTGTCTTTGCTACTGGTAACAAAGGGAACAACATAGATGCCGTTGTTGCAGCACCCATTAATTTTAAGAAATCAAGTCGTGATACCAATTCTATATTTTACATTAAGTATTGACCAATACTATTTTATGGTTTATCTATCTAATAATCGCCTATTCCGCATGCAAGGACTTCGTAGCCTACTAAACCATCCTGTCCGTTACCATCTTTATTTGCCTGTGTCAAACATTTCTTCTCGTCGTCTACACTCAGTTCATATGCGGGCGAGTTCTTGAACTTTTGCCAATTGACTGCGTCTTGATTTGTGCATTCTTCCATGTCTACGCACTTTGAGAGTTCACATAGAGAACCCTTGTAGGCTAGCATCTTGAATTCCTTCGATGACGGATTGTTGGAGTCGTGGTTTTTTGGATCCCAATTCATATGCGCATAGCCATCCTCGCACTTCGCATTTTTCGCAAATGAGTAGTGCATTGATAAAAATACTGTTAACACCAGCGTCGCCAATAACACAACAGTAATGTGCCTAAACACAAAACTTGTCCAAACTTATAATTAATAAATCTTTATTTCTCTAGAATTTAGACTATTTTTATAATTTTAATAAAAAATTTGGGATCTCTAGGCAGATCGTGTCTGTAAGTGGTATCATCCTTTTTTACTTCATGCAATCTTTTGGATTCCTCAATCTCTCTGTGAAATGTCCTTCTATACTAAAAGATTTAGAATTATGAAAATCTAATATATCAAGTCCCTTACGGGGACCTATACTTAACTAATATGTTCGATCCTTATTGTAACAGGGACTTTCTCTATGCAACCGAAAAAGACTTTGAAAAATATCTACCACAGTTTGAACAGATGGTTAAGACATTCAAATTTGTAAAATGAAATAAAATAGAAAGTTTATCTTTATAGAATATCAATATACAAGCGTGTCCAAGTTTACTTCAGCACAAAAGGCACAGATTAAAAGTATCGTGGCAACTTTATCGATTAAGCAGTTCCCTGACTCTGAAATAATAAAGGCAATCTATGAACAGACAAACAAGACAGTAACAAACAGATTGAGGAAATGAAGATTAAGGAATCGGAAAAATAAGAAATGATACCAACTAGAATAATCTGGATAATAGGCCTATCCCTATTCTTTCTAGGAATTGGATTGCTTACCTATGTATTTGCTTAATTACTTACGAACGATATGATGGTGGCGTTTTTCTTCACCTTCATCTGATTTTTGTTCATCGTATCTAATGACTGTGATATTACCCCTGGAAAAAGGACATAATGCCAGAGTATTGTTAGACAAGCGTTGATTGTAGAAGATGAAGAATATTACAAAACACATTGTAAAAAATGCGGTGAATGGAATGAATTTGGTGATACTGTTTGTTCGGAATGTGGACAATTAACTAAATAATAGTACCCAACACTTAGTTGATCGTACTATATTCTTTATATAACTGAAATGACAATATATTGCCGCTACGTTTGGCAAAAAGAAGGTATTTTATATTTATTACAATATCGTTAATTATAACCTTTATTTCGGTAACCATAGTTGATATTCACATTGTTTCAGGATCACCATTGACGGCTTTGTTACTAAATAAAGTACAAGAAGATTATTCATTTGTTACTGAATGGGGTTCTCAGGGAACTAGTGAAGGACAATTTTTACGTCCTCACGACCTAGAATTTGACAAGGATAACAAATATCTTTATGCGGTCGACAGAGACGGAAACCGAATTCAGGTATTTGACAAGAATGGTACGTTTCTTTTTAAGTTTGGCCAAAAAGGCAACGGTGATGGACAGTTTTTAGTGCCATATGGATTAGATGTAGACGCTAAAGGTAATGTTTGGGTTGCAGATAGAGGGAATCAAAGGATACAGCAATTTGATAGTCAAGGTGATTTCATTTCCAAGTTTGGTAACAAAGATGGACACCCAAGCAATAAGCCTGGGAAATTTGACAATCCGAGACATGTAGAAGTAGATAAGGCCTTAAAATATGTCTATGTCGCAGATTCTAAAAATAATCGCATTCAGCAATTCGATACAAATGGAACTTTTGTGAAGGTGATTGGTCGGTTCGGAGATAAGAGTGGAGAATTTAATCTTCCTACAACCATTGAGATGGATTCAAAAGGAAATTTTTTCGTAAATGAAAGGGGAAATGAGCGTATTCAGAAATTTGATAGTAATTGGAATCCTATACTAATGTGGGGCACTAAGGGCTCCTCTAATAATCAGTTCTGTCATATGGAGCACATAGCATTGGATAGACATGACAATGTATATGTAACGGATCCTCAGTCAGATCCCGGATGCAGCATGCAACCTCGTGTTTTAAAATATGATAGTGAAGGTAATTTCATTACAAAATTTGGATCCTATGGAACAAAACCAGGTCAGTTTGGAGATCCTGAACATTTAGCGTTAGACAACGAAGGAGATGTATACGTATCGGATAGAAGGAACAATGACATACAAGTATTTTCTCCCAATCATATTAGTTAGTTTTTGTTCCTTTTAGTAATATATCCTTTCAAACTAAGCCTTAAAGCATCTAACAAATCATTGTAACTAGTTTGGTCCTTATCTAGAGAATATTCCTTCGCTTGTGCGGTTATTCCTTGTTTGAGGGGTCTATCGTTTTACGTGTATTGGCGTAAACGTCTTTGAATTCCGTAATAGCGTCTACGAAAGGAGCCAGTGATTTCAATATCTTTCCTAGACTCCCAAGAATTGAATCAACCAAGTCTACTACCCTCTTGAAAACCTTCTTGCCTTTGGGACCCATATTGGCAATAGAATTATAAAGTAATCTCGATATCTGTAGAATGCTGATAATTTCACCTTAAGGTTCGCCCCGAAGAGTCCAACCGATTGTAGAGAAGTGCGGGTCAATTTACCTATGCCATTATTTATCCTATGGAGCGTGGAAGCGTTGTTAGGCTCATCTATTTGCAATTCGTTGAAAGCCGCTTCAATTTGCTTATCCAATTCTGGTCCTGTAAATATGTCATCTTTTGGAAGGATATTCGGTTCCTTTGCTAGTCTTTTTAGTAGTTTACAAATTTCAATCATAAATCTCTTTAATTGGCTTCTTGCTTCTAAAAGGTCATCTCCACGAGAATCTGACATGATTTACAATATTCGGAAATTGCATATAAGGATGCTGTAGTCAAGCGCGCTCCTTTCACATCGTCACTGTAAGTTATAACCTTTCAAACTTAACCTTAAAGCATCTAGTAAATCATTATACGAAGTCTGTTCTTTATCCAAGGAATATTCTTTTGCCTGTACTATTCTAAGGGAAACAATAAGTTTTTCATAGTATACTGATCGACCAATCAGTGTTCCAACAATGAGTAAAGGATAAATCTTCTCATATGAGGAATTGAAATGACAATGATACAGGACATGATTGATTAATGTTCGATCATAAAGCGTGGAGAAAATTATCTTATAACGAAATATTTGTATTGAAAACCTGTCCTATGTGTCACAGTTTCAGTTATTTCAAACATCTTTGTCACCACTGCGGGTTTAAGCAATGAGTGTTCTTAGAGCGTTAATAATAATCGCAATTATCATCTTGATGCAGTTTACTATAAATGAGGCACGGTAGTTTGTCATAAGATGCCTATGAATATGACTATGCCCGTGAGTGAGGAGAAATAAAATGAGTCTTTGCTATGATTTCTCTT
>Ga0222623_10000479_pt1 | contig 12663 bp, 9 predicted proteins | sample PLMtaG_FD_177336 | JGI IMG/M metagenome (GOLD analysis project Ga0222623, IMG submission 177336) | Groundwater sediment microbial communities from an aquifer in East River, Colorado, USA - PLM2_30_coex | ecosystem: Environmental > Terrestrial > Soil > Riparian zone | place: USA: East River...
CACCCAGCTCGGGCAGGCCGGGAAGCTGGCGCAGGTGGTCGGGGTGGCGATCGGCGAGATGGACAAGTGCGACTGGAGCGAGCAGCGGCCGGAGTGGCCGCGGACCAAGTCGCTGGAGCAGGTCCTGGAGGAGCACCTCGAGCCGCTCGGCGTGCCGGTGCTCTACAAGCTGCCGGTCGGGCACGCCAAGCACCTGGCAACCCTGCCGCTCGGCGTGGCCGCGACCCTCGACGCCGACGCCCGCACCCTCACGGTGGACGAGCCGGCCCTGCGGTGAGCTCCCCCGGCGCGGTCACGGTCCGCTCCGCGACGGTCGGTGACGCGCCCGCCCTTGGTCGGGTGCACGTCCGGGCGTGGTTGTCGCCGAGGTGCGCTACCGGCGGCGACTGGGTGGCGGGTAGAAGCCGAGCGGCGGAGCGCGGACAATGGTGGCCGTTGGAGCAATCGCGTACGGGGAGTTCCATGCGCGCGGGGCACCAGCGTGGCCGCGTGAGGGCGCGCACGGCCGCCAGGCTCGCCTGGTGGCTCTGCGCGGTCGCCCTGGCGATGATGGCGGCGCGCCTGGTGGTCGTGGTGCTCGGGAGAACGGCCGCGCTGCCACCCGGCTTCCCCCCGCCGGTGATCCAGGCGATCGAGGTCATCGGGTTCCTCGGCGCGCCGATCCTCGGGGGGGTCATCGCCGCGCACCGCCCCGAGAACCCCTATGGCTGGCTGTGGTGCGTGATCGGCCTCAGCCTGGGCGCGACCTTCCTCGCGGTCGGCTACGGGGCCTACACCCTGGTGGTGGAGCCCGGCGCCCTGCCCGGTGGCGTGGCGGCGGCGTGGGTCTCCAGCGTGACCACCTACCTCGTCGTTGGTCTGCTGCCGTTCATCTTCCTGTTATTCCCCGACGGCCGGCTCCCCGCTGGCCGCTGGCGACCGGTGGCCTGGACGGCCGGCCTGGTGGGCGTGGCGCAAGTCGTGCTGGTGGCGGTCCAACCCGGGCCGATCTACGACTTCCCGTTCGTCGACAACCCGGTCAGGTTCGCCGGGACCACCGGCGAGCTCGTCGAGTGGGTATTTCTGAGCGACGCCGCCAACGTGGTGGTGCTCGTGTACATCCTGACCTTGACGCTCTCCGCGGTCTCGATGGCGGTGCGGTTTCGACGCGCCAGGGGACAGGAGCGCCAGCAGCTCAAGTGGTTGGCGTCCGTGAGTATCCCGGTGCTCGGCTTCTTCCTCGTGCCCGTGTTCGTGCCCGCGTGGGAGAGCCGCCCGTTGGTCGCGGTCACCGTTGCCGTGCTCTTCTCGGCCATGTACGCCGCGATCGGCACCGCGGTCCTCAAGCACCGCCTGTACGACATCGACCTGCTGCTGACGCGCACGCTCGTCTACGGGCTGCTCACCGCCGCGTTCACAGTGGTCTACCTGGTCATCGTGGTGGGGATCGGCACGCTGGTCGGCTCGGGCGGGAGACCGAACCTGTTGTTGTCAATCGTTGCCACCGGCGTGGTCGCGGTGGCGTTCCAGCCCGCTCGGGATCGCAGCCGACGGCTTGCGAACCGGCTCGTCTACGGCAGCAGGGCCACGCCCTACGAGGTCCTGTCGGCGTTCTCGCGGGGTGTGACCGGCGCCGCCACCGACGACTCGCTGCAGCGGATGGCCCGCCTGGTGGTGGAGGCGACCGGCGCGAGGCAGGCGACCGTGTGGTTGCGGCTCGGCGATGTCCTGCAGCCGCAGGCCCGCTGGCCCCAGCGTGGGCCGTCGCCCGAGCCCGTCGCGCTGGAGGGCCGCGGCGTGGAGGAGGCCCTGGCCGTGACGCAGGCCACGGGCCTGTCGTTTCCGGTCGGGCACGAGGAGGAGCTCCTCGGAGCGCTGACGGTGACGATCTCCCCGGCCGAGCCACTCACCCCCGCCAGTGAGAAGCTGATCACCGACCTGGCCACCCAGACAGGGCTCGGTCTCCGGTTCCAGCGCATGAAGGAGCGGGCCCTGTTCGCCAGGGCGCTGGCGTCCTTCCTCCCACCGGAGGTCGCCGAGCTGGTCGAGGCCTCGCCGTCGGCGCTGTCGCTGCGGGAGGAGCTGGAGGCCACCATCGTGTTCTCCGACATCCGCGGCTTCTCCACCCTGGCCGAACGGCTCCCTCCGCGGGAGGTGGCCGAGGTGGTCGGGCGCCACCTGGCGGCCATGGTCGAGGTCGTCACCTCCCACGGTGGGGTGCTGGACAAGTTCGCCGGCGACGCGGTGATGGCGGTGTTCGGCGCGCCCCGGCCGGCGTCCGACCACGCCCGGCGGGCGCTGGAGTGCGCGGCCGCCATGCAACGCCGGCAGCTCGCCCTCAACGGTGCCGCGGAGCACGCGGGTCTGCCGGCTTTCCAGATCGGGATCGGGATCAACACCGGGACGGTGATCGCGGGCACCCTCGGCGGGCCGGGCCGGCTGGACTACACGGTGCTCGGCGATGCGGTGAACGTCGCCCAACGGCTGCAGAGCGAGGCGGCGGGCGGCGAGATCCTCGCCGCGGCCGTGACCGTGCTGCAAGCGGGCACGGACCTGGCGGAGCCGGTCGGGCTCAAGCAACTCAAGGGACGCCAAGAACTGGTGGAGGTCTACCGGGTCCACTGGGCGGCCACCCCCGCCGCGCAGCCCTAGGCCAGGTCGAGGGCGGGGTCGGCGTGGACGGGCTCGCCCTCCACCAGGGTGGCGACCACCCGCGTGTCGCCGATCGGCCCGGCGGCGGGGTCGAACGGGTCGCGGTCGAGCACCGCCAGGTCGGCGAGCTTGCCCGGCTCGATCGAGCCAGTGTCGGCCTCCAGGCGCAGCGCGTAGGCCGAGCCGATGGTGAAGGCGTCGAGAGCGGCGGGCAGGTCGAGCCGCTCCTCCGGCAGGAACGGCTCGCCGCCGCGGTCGCCTGGCGCCACCCGGTTGACCGCGACCTCCAGCTCCAGCAGCGGGTTGGCGGTGGAGACCGTCCAGTCGCTGCCGAACGCCAGCACCGCCCCCGCCCGGCGCAGGCTCGCCCACGGGTACTGCCAGCCGGCCCGCTGCGGGTCCAGGAACGGCAGGGTCAGCTCCCGCATGTAGCCGTCCAGGCACGCCCAGAACGGCTGGGCGTTGGCGACGACCCCGAGGCGGCGGAAGCGAGGACGGTCGTCGGGGTGGACGAACTGCAGGTGGGCGATCTGGTGGCGGCTGTCCCGGCGGCCGTTGGCGTCGGCGGCGGCCTGGAAGGCGTCCAGCGCCTCGCGCACCGCCCGGTCGCCGATCGCGTGGATGTGGACGTCGAAGCCGGCGCGGTCCAGCGCGGTCACGACCCTCGCCAGCTCATCGGGGGGCAGCATGCCGATGCCGCGGTTGCCGGTCGGCGCGCCGTCGCCGTCCAGGTACGGGTCGAGCATCGCGGCGGTGCGGTTCTCGAAGACGCCGTCCTGGAAGTGCTTGACGGCGGTGGCTCGCAGCCTGCCGACGGAGTGGGCGCGGGTCAGCTCCGGCAGCGCGGCGAGCTGGGCGTCGCCGTCGGCCACCTCCCACTTGACGGCCGCGACCACCCGGCCGGTGAGCGCGCCGCGCTCCGCGACGGCCCGGTAGGCGGCCAGCGTCTCGGGCGACACCAGGGCGTCCTGCCAGGCGGTCACCCCCAGCCGGTGCAGGTGGGCCTGGCCAAGCTCGATCCCGGCCTCCCGCTCGGCCGGGCCGGGGTCGGGGACGAGGTCGCCGACCAGGTTCATCGCCTCCTCGTGGAGCGTGCCGGTCGGCTCGCCGGCGGCGTCCCGCTCGATCCGGCCCCTGGGCGGGTCCGGCGTGGCGGCGGTGACGCCGGCCACGGCCAGGGCGCGGCTGTTGACCCAGGCGCTGTGCCCGTCGGTGGAGGCCAGGAACACGGGCCGGTCGCCGACGACCGCGTCCAGCGCGGCCCGGTGCGGGGCGCCGCCCGGGAAGGCGTCCATGACCCAGCCGCCGCCCTCGACCCAGGGCGCGTCGGGATGGTCGGCGGCGTAGCGGGCGACGGCCGCCGGGTAGGCGGCCGGCTCGACCTCGTGGAGGTCGCATGCCAGCAGCTCCAGGCCGCCGATGGAGGGATGGACGTGGGCGTCGTGGAAGCCGGGCAGGACCAGGCCGCCGCGCAGCCGCAGCACCCTGGTCGCCGGGCCGCGGAGCGCCGCGACGTCGCGCTCGGCGCCGACGGCGGCCACCCGGCCGTCCCTGACGGCGACCGCGTCGGCCCAGCGCCGCGCCGGGTCGGCCGTGTACACCGGCGCCCCGACCACCAGCAGGTCGGCGGCCCCGTCCGCTCCGCTCATCGGCTCCGCTCCTTCCCAGCTCGTCCCGTCGTCTCCGGCTCGCCACCCCGGCCCCGATCCACCGGGGCCCGTCCCATCGGGGGACCCCCCTGGGGTCCCCCGAACCCCCCCGGCCCCTGGGGTTCCCCGGACCCCTCCCGATCCACCGGGGCCCGTCCCATCGGGGGACCCCCCTGGGGTCCCCCGAACCCCCCCGGCCCCTGGGGTTCCCCGGACCCCTCCGGGCCCGCGGTGGGTTGTCCGCGCGATGCCGGCGCGTGGAGGACCGACGGCCAGTCCACCACGACCAGCAAGGCGGTCGCGGCCATGGCCGAGTAGTCGAGGCGCATCGCCAGCCAGATGCCGGCGTGCAGGGCGACCGCGGCCGGCAGGAACAGCCACGCCAGCCGGGGCCGCCACAGGACCAGCGGGAACCCGAGCTCCACGGCCAGGGTGGTGGCGGCCAGCAGGTGGGCCAGGACCGGCCGGTCGGCGACGAACAGCGCATACGGGTTGGGAACAGGCTGCTGGTCGCTGGAGGCGTACAGCACCCAGCGCAGGTTGCCGCTGGTCACCCAGCCCGGGCCGGCGTGCAGCAGCTTGGCCAGCCCGGAGAAGAAGTAGGCGCCGGCCACCACCACCATCGCGGTTCGCACCGGCCAGCCGTAGGCCGGCGCTGGATCGGGAGGGGCCCGGCGGGAGCGGCGGCGGGCGTCCTGCGACCAGGCCGCTCCGGCGGGCGCCGGCAGCAGCGGCACCAGGCAGAGCAGCAGCAGCACGTCGTTGTGGACCACCTTGCCGAGGCTGGAGGTCATCGCCACCAGCGGCAGGGCGGCGGCCCACGCCAGCGGCAGCGCGACCCGGGTCCACAGGCCGGCGGCGGCGAGCACCGCGCCGGCCAGCGCCAGCGCCTGGACGGCGACCACCAGCCCCCGCGGCGGCATCCGCTCCAGCAGCCGCAGGAACGAGATCGGCCGGAACAACGCCGCCGGCTGCGACGCCAGCTCCGCATAGGGACCGGTGGCGAGCCGGACGGCGAGCGCCCCGCAGAGGCCGATCCGCACCACCGCCAGCCGGCGAGGGTCCCCCGGCGCGAACAGCCACGCCTCAAGCCGGCGCATCGACGGTCCCGTCGTGGCAGGTGTAGCGCAGGACGCGGCTCGGCGGCGCGCCGCGCTGGCCGACCCGGCGCGACACGTCGGTCTCGGTCTGGTAGAGGCGCACGGTGGCGACCTCGCCGCCGCGAGCCCGGACCGCCTCCGCCCACGCCTGGCAGACGGCCGCCTGCCGGTCGGTCGTCAGCTCGGGAAAGCCCTTGAGGACCTGCACGAAGCCCTGGTAGCCGGCGGGCAGGTCGCGGAACGGCAGCGGGGTCTCGCGGCCGGCCCGATCCACGGTCACCGCCTGCCAGCCCGGCTGCCTGGCCTGGCGGGCGTCGGCGAACAGCCGCCAGCCGGTGAGCGGCCACGCCTCGAACCCGGCGAGCCCGCAGAGCACGAACACCGCCAGGTAGGCGGCGACGAAGCGGCGCGCCCAGCGGGGCGCGCGCGCGTCGGGGCGCGGTGCCGGCTGCATGCCGGCCACGCTACCGCGGCGGCTCCCCGGCCGGCGAGGACCCGGCCTCGGCGACGGCGGTCGCGGTCGCGAAGACCGATGGCCGCAGACGTGTGGAAAGCGACCAGTCCTGCGAACGTGTGTTCGAGTATCATACTCGTTGATAACGGTCCACACACGGGGGAACTGACGGCAGCAATGCCTGGCAGGGTTCGTGCCATCGCCGCGCCGTTTGTGGTGGCGCCACCCAGGGGTGCCCGCATCCGCACGCGGCCACGGGTCTCGGCCGCCGACCAGGCGGTGCTTCGCCAAGTCGGCGAGTACCTCGGCCACCTGGCCGGCCGCGATCTTGCCGTACGCTGCGGGCTCAGCCTCGGTGACAGCCTGCGGTTCCGCAGAAAGCGTGCCTTGATCGGCGAAACGAGTTCCCGCTGGGCGGGGACGATCACCCGCACCAGCCAGGATCAGTGGCAGCGGGCCCATCGCAACCTGCTGGACCAGCGGGCAGGCCTCCGACGCGCTACCCGTCGCATTCGGATACGGCTGGCCGCCCCGGTTGGCGGCCGCGTCGGGGGGGTACATGGCTACGTCAGCCGCGCGGAGCACTGGCAGAAGCAACGCCGCCTTGACCTGCTCGCCGCCCGGCTCGCGCGCGTGGACACCCGCATCGCGCAGGGGCGGGTCAGTATCGTCCGGGGCGGACGAAGACTGCTGCACACTCGCCAGCACCTCAAGAAGGCCGGGCTCACCGAGCCGCAGTGGCGCCAGCGGTGGCAGGCGGCCCGCTGGTTTCTCACCGCCGACGGTGAGGCCGACAAGCCGCTCGGCAATGAGACGATCCGTGTGCATCCCGGTGGGGCCGGGAGCACTGGCAGGTCTCGCTGCAAACCACGACACCGAGCACCACCGTGACCGTGCATCACGCGGCGGCGGTGGTGATCGGACGACGCTCGCTTGGGTATCGGGCCCGGCGGCGGCCAGGTGTGCCCCCCACCCACCGGTGGATGGGTGCCGGGGAGAGCTACCGGCCAGGCCAGCCACGATCCCAGGCGAGTGCAGGACACGACCCGCCCGCGCGGCGCCCCGGCGGTCCCTTGCGGGACGCAAGACCGGTTGCGGCAACCGGCAGCGGGCTCGGGTCCAGGTGGCCGAAGACCGTTCGCGGCCACCCGTCAGCCACTGCCACCGGCTGACGCAGAGGAACGGTCGTCGCCGTAGACGTACACAAGATTACACAGGACCGGTGAGACAGCGGGCGAGAGTGGTCGCGTCGACGTTGCCGCCGGACAGGACCACCCCGACCCGGCCGCCGCGGGCGGCGCCGGTGAGCAGCGCGGCCAGGGGCAGGGCCGCGGTCGGCTCGACGAGCTGCTTGGTCCGCGACCAGCACAGCGCCAGGGCGTCGCGCAACTCCGCGTCGGTGACGGTGACGACCTCGTCGACCAGCCGGCGCATCACCTCGAACGGCCGCTCCCCCACGCACAGGCTCCGCACGCCGTCGGCGATGGTGGCCGGGGCGGCCGGCAGGGCGATGCGCCGGCCGGCGGCCAGCGAGGCGCGGGCGTCGGCCGCGGTCGCCGGCTCGACCCCCACCACCCGGGTGGCCGGCGAGCGGCCCTTCACCGCCGCCGCGGTCCCGGAGATCAGCCCGCCGCCGCCGACCGGCACCAGCACCAGGTCCAGGTCCAGGCCGGCGTCCTCCAGCAGCTCCAGGGCGGCCGTGCCCTGGCCCGCCATCACCTCCGGGTCGTCGAACGGGTGGACCAGGCGCAGGCCGCGGGCGGCGGCCACCTCCAGCACGACCGCCTCGCGGTTGTCGGCGGTCACGCCCTCCATCAGCACCTCGGCGCCGTAGGCGCGGGTGGCCGCCACCTTGGCCGGGTTCGAGCCGGCCGGCATGACGACCAGCGCCCGGCCGCCGGTCTCGGCGGCGGCCAGCGCGACCGCCTGGCCGTGGTTGCCGGAGCTGACCGCCAGCACGCCACGCGCCCGCTCGGCGGGGTCGAGGGCGAGCAGGGCGCTGAACGCCCCCCTGGCCTTGAACGCGCCGGTCCGCTGCAGGTGCTCGGCCTTGAGCAGGACCCGGCAGCCGAGCTCGCGGTCCAGCAGCCGCGAGGTCAGGACCGGGGTGCGGTGGACCCGGCCGGCGATCCGGCCGGCCGCCCGCTCCACCTCGGCCAGGCCGAACGGCTGAGGGTCCGTCGAAGGGGCCTCCGGGGTCATGCGCCGGCGGCGGCGACGATCGCGCTGGTGGCCCGGTCGGCGTCCTCCGGGGTGACCTCGTAGTGGAAGACCAGCCGGACCTGGTCGGGGTCGATGTCGGCGGCCAGCACCCCGAGGTCGGCCAGCCGCTTGACCAGCCCGGGCGCGTCGGTGCCGAACGGCGCCGCCGCCAGCAGCACCATGTTGGTCTCGACCGTGGCGGGGTCGACGCTGCCGGGCACGGCGGCGGCGACCGTCTCGGCGCTGCGGCGGGCGTTGGCGTGGTCGTCGGCCAGCCGCTCGACCATCTGCTCCAGGGCGACCAGGGCGGCGGCGGCGAGCACGCCGACCTGGCGCATGCCGCCGCCGAGCAGCGCCCGCACCCGGCGGGCCCGCTCGACCAGGTCGCGGTCGCCGACCACCGCCGAGCCGACCGGGGCGGCCAGGCCCTTGGAGAAGCAGACCGAGAGGGTGTCGAACAGGCGGCCGTAGCGGTCCAGCGGGACGCCGGAGGCGACGGAGGCGTTCCAGATCCGGGCGCCGTCGCAGTGGAAGTGCAGCCCGGCGTCGTCGGCCAGCCGCCGCAGCTCCCGGAGCACGCCGAGGGGCAGGACGGCACCGCCGGCGCGGTTGTGGGTCTGCTCCACGGCGATGGCGGTGGTCGGCACCCCATAGTCCGCGGTGCGGACCCGCCGGCGCGCCGCCGCCGGGTCGAGCACGCCGCGCTGGCCGGGCACGGCGTGGAGCTGGATGCCGCTGAGCAGCGGCGCCGCGCCCGACTCGTACCAGAAGATGTGGTTGTCCTCATTGGCCAGGCACTCGGTGCCGGCCGGTGCCGCCAGCCGCAGGCAGATCTGGTTGCCCATGGTGCCGGAGGGGACGAACAGCGCCGCCTGGTGCCCGAGCCGCTCGGCCACCGCGGCCTCCAACCGCTGCACGGTGGGGTCCTCGCCCCAGACGTCGTCGCCGACCTCGGCCTCGGCCATGGCGCGGCGCATCGCCGGGGTGGGCCGGGTGAAGGTGTCGGAGCGCAAATCGACCATCATCGTCCGCGATTCTACGCGCCGACGTGCCACAATCGTCCGTCAGCCAGCACCCGAGTCCGTCCAGAGGAGCCATGCCCGCCCACACCGAGACCCTCGAGATCCACGGCCACATCATCGACTCGATGCTGTTCACCCGCATCCTCGACCAGGTCCTGGAGGCTCGTGCCAGCTACCGGATCGAACGCTTCGACGTCGGCCGCACCCCGGTCGACCCCTCCTACGCGCGCCTGCTGGTCACCGTCGACGACCCGGCGCGGCTGGAGGAGCTGGTCCAGTCGCTCATGGGGCTCGGGATGCAGCGGCTGGAGACCGGCGACGCCGACCTGGTGCCGGCCGAGATGGACGGGGTGCTCCCCGACGGCTTCTACTCCTCCACCAACCTCGAGACCGAGGTCCGCGTCGGCGGCGCCTGGCTCCAGGTCGAGAACCCGGAGATGGACTGCGCGATCGTCGTCCACGACGGCCACGCCCGCACCGTGCCAATGTCCGACGTGCTCAAGGACGACCAGGTGGTGGTCGGCAGCCAGGGTCTGCGGGTGCGCCCGCGCGACCGGGGCCGCGCCGGCGAGGTCTTCGAGTTCATGTCCTCCCAGGTCTCCAGCGAGAAGCCGCAGGGGCTGATCGTCCGCAAGGTGGCCACCATGATGCGGTCGACCAGGGAGCGCGGCGAGAAGAACCTCTGGGTCGCCGGCCCGGCGGTGGTGCACACCGGGGCCGGCCCGGCGGTGGTACGGCTGATCGAGGCCGGCTACATGGACGTGCTGTTCGCCGGCAACGCGCTCGCCACCCACGACATCGAGGGCGCCCTGTACGGCACCTCGCTGGGCGTGAACCTGCTGGAGGGCATCGGCGTCGAGCACGGCCACGAGCACCACATCCGCGCCCTCAACACCATCCGCCGCTGCGGCTCGATCGCCAAGGCGGTCGAGCAGGGGGTGCTGACGTCGGGGATCATGCACGCCTGCGTGCTGCACGGCGTCGACGTCGTGCTCGGCGGGTCGGTCCGCGACGACGGCCCGCTCCCGGACACGGTGACCGACGTCATCGACGCGCAGCGGCAGATGCGCTCGCTGCTGCCGGGGGTTGGCTACGCCCTGATGGTGGCGACCATGCTCCACTCGATCGCCGTCGGCAACCTGCTGCCCGCCTCGGTGCCGCTGGTCTGCGTCGACATCAACCCGGCGACGGTGACCAAGCTCGCCGACCGCGGCTCCACCCAGGCGACCGGCGTGGTCACCGACGTCGGCCTGTTCCTCGGCGCCCTCGCCGACGAGCTCGCCCCGTCCGGCTGACGCTCAGGTCCCCGGCGGCGCCGTGCTGCCGCGGGCGACCAGGCGAGGCAGGGCGTCCTCCAGGTCGCGCACCGCGGCGCCGCCGAGCAGCTCGAGCAGGCGCTCGGCGGCGTGCGCCCCGTAGGCCACGATGTCGCGCTTCAGCGCCGTCAGCGCCGGGTGCACGATCTCGCAGAGCACCGAGTCGTCCCAGGCGACGATCGACAGGTCCTGCGGCACGTCCACGGCCATCTCGTGGGCGACCGAGGTCCCGGCCACGGCCATCACGTCGTTGTCGTACAGGATCGCGGTCGGCCGGGTCGCGGCGCTGAGCAGCCGCCGGGTCACCTGGGCGCCCTGCTCGGCGCTGTAGTCGGTGATTAGGGTTTCCGCTGACTGGAGCCCGAGCCGGGCGGCGACCTCGTCGAAGGCGCGGCTGCGCAGCTCGGTGTGGAGCAGGCCGGGCGGTCCGGCCACGCGGGCGATGCGGCGATGCCCGAGCGCGGCCATGTATTCCACCACCATCGCCATGGCGCTGGCGTCGTCGCTCCACACGCCCGGCAGGCTGCCGTGGTGGCCCGGGCCGCCGATGACCACCGCCGGCAGGCCGAGCTCCTCCAGCACCGGGACCCGGCCGTCCGCGACCCGGAGGTTGACCAGGAAGATGCCGTCGACCCGCCGCTCGGCCCACCAGCGCCGGTAGGCGGCGATCTCCGCGTCGTGGTCGGGGACCACCTGGAGCAGCAGCGCGATCGAGCGGGTCGCGAGGGTGGTCTCCATGCCGGAGATCAGCTTCATCATGAACGGCTCGACGCCGAGGGTGCTCGCGGGCCGGGCCAGCACCAGGCCGAAGGCGCCGGCGCGGGCGGCCGACAGCGCCCGGGCGGCGCTGTTGGGATGCCAGCCCATCTCGGCGGCCAGCTCCAGGACGCGCCGCCGGGTCGTCTCCGACACGCCGGGCTGGCCGTTGAGCGCGTAGGACACCGCGCTCTTGGAGACGTCGGCCCGCTTGGCGATGTCGGCGATGGTGGCCCGTTTCGTCACCCGCGCTCCCCCCCGGCCACGAAGTGGTCGTCCTCGACCTGCACCAGCGCCTGGCCGTCCGGTGCCTCCGGCTCCGGCTCCGGCTCCGCCTCCACCGGCTCCCACTTCTTGTGGAGCTGGGGAACGGAGGCCAGCAGCTTCCTGGTGTACGGGTGCAGCGGGTTGCCGAACACCCGGTCGGTGGTGCCCATCTCGACGACGGCGCCGCGGCGGAGGATCACCGTCCGCTCGCTGACGTAGTTGCCAAGCGAGAGGTCGTGGGTGATGAACAGGATGCCAAGGCCCCGGGCCTTCAGGTCGCCGAGCAGGTTGAGGACGTCGATCCGCGTGGAGGCGTCCAGCATGCTGATGATCTCGTCGGCGACCAGCAGCTCGATGTCGAGCAGCAGCGCCCGGGCGATCAGGAGACGCTGAAGCTGGCCGCCGCTGAGCTGGTGGGGGTACTTGTGCAGGACCTGGTCGGGGTCGAGGCGGACGGCCTCCAGCGACGCGCCGATCTTGTGTCGCCACTCCGTGCCGCCCACCCCGGGGAAGTACTCGTCCTTGATCATGCTGAGGACGCGGTCGGCCTTGAAGATGGGGTTGTAGGTGCTGAACGGGTCCTGGAAGACCCCCTGCACCTTCCGGTAGTACCCCTTCAGGCCGCTTCCCTTGACGGTGGACACGTCGACGCCGTCCAGCGTGATCGCGCCGCTGCTGACCGAGGCGAGCCGCAGGACCATCTTCCCGATGGTGGTCTTGCCGCTGCCGCTCTCGCCGATGAGGGACACCACCTCGCCGGGCCCGACCTCGAAGCTGACGTCACGGACCGCGGTCAGGTCCCTGCCGCCGAAGACGCCGACCTTGTAGACCTTCGAGATCCTGTCGAGCTTGAGCATCGTCAAGACGCCTTCCAGCAGGCGACGAAGTGGTCCGGTTCGATCTCCACGAACGGGGGCTCCTCCAGACACTTCTCGAACGCCAGCGGGCACCGGTCCCTGAACCGGCAGCCGACCGGCGGCCGCAGCAGCGAAGGGGGCGTCCCGGGGATCCCCGTCAGCCGCTTGTCGGCGTACTTGACGCCGACCTCGGGCAGCGACGAGATCAGGAGCTGCGTGTACGGATGCCGGGGCGCGTCGACCAGCACATCGGTCGGCGCCTTCTCGGCCAGCTTCCCCGCGTACATCACCATGATGCTGTCGGCGATCTGGTAGACGAGCGAGACGTCGTGGGTGATGACGATCATGCTCTTCACGAAGCCGCGGTCCCGGAAGCCCACCAGCGTCTCCGCCACGGCCTTCTGCGTCG
>Ga0222623_10000480_pt1 | contig 12652 bp, 13 predicted proteins | sample PLMtaG_FD_177336 | JGI IMG/M metagenome (GOLD analysis project Ga0222623, IMG submission 177336) | Groundwater sediment microbial communities from an aquifer in East River, Colorado, USA - PLM2_30_coex | ecosystem: Environmental > Terrestrial > Soil > Riparian zone | place: USA: East River...
CGGGCTTTCTACCGTCGACCTATTGCAATACCAACAGCAAGACCGTGTAGACGCGAAGACGTTCAAGAAGGGGAGCGGTGGGCCTCCTGCGAGTCGCCTGCCGCTCTCTTTTAGTTAGGTGGCATGAGAGGGCGGGGCGGGTTTTGGACTGCTCCCGCTCGTTTTGGACTCTCCCCGAACCACACGTCCGGTCTAGGCTTCGCTTCATCGCGAAACACCTTGACCCGGACGTTAGAGGGGGGATGCCACCATGCACACGAGGATCTTCGCCGTCGTTGCGACCCTCATCCTGACTGCAGGCTGCTCGGACTCACCCACCAATCCACCCGCGAATCGGCCTCCGCTCTCGGCCGCGCGCAGTCGAAGTCCGATGGACGTGCCGGCCGTCAAGATGGATCGCCCACCAAAGCCGCGAGCCTGGGACACCAGTGACGCCGCGCTCGTCGCTGCGATCGCGGCGGAATCGGGACACGCGGTGATTGCGTTCAAGGAGCCGGGAAGCGGCCGGGCGCTCCAGAAGGGAATCCGTGACGGGGTCAGCGCGGGGACGGTGACCGCGGGACTGAATTTACTCCGCGCACGGGGCATCCAGATCGTCGACTTCTACGATGCGATGGGTGCAGCACACGTACGCATGGAGGCGTCGCTCGCTCCCGCGCTGAGAAGCAACCCGCTGGTAGACTACATCGAGCCCCGTCAATGGCAGCGTATTCAGGGCCTGCCCGGAATGAGCATGCTCGCGTTTCTTCCATTGGGGACTCCGCAGTCCATTCCCTGGGGCATCCAGCTGGTGCGTGCCCCGGAAGCCTGGCCCTTTACCACCGGCGCTGGCGCCAGGATCTACCTGATCGACACTGGCGTCGATACGACCCATGAGGATCTACCGCATGTGCCGGCCAGCCACTGTGGCGGGGCGTTCACCGGCTGTGAAGACGCGTACCCGGTGCCGCACGGCACGCACGTCATGGGCATCTGGATCGCCCGTGATAACACGGTCGGCGTCAAGGGTGTTGCACCGGGGGTCAACGATGTCGATGTCTACAGCTGGGGAGCGTGCGACAACAACGGGGCGTGCTCCACACCTGACATTGTGAATGGAATCAACGCCGCGGTTTTCGATGCGGACGTCATCAACATGAGTTTCGGGGGCACGCTGTACGATGCAGGCGAAGCAAACGCGGTAGCCCTTGCTTGGACCCACAACATCGTCCTCGTTGCCGCAGCCGGCAACGTGCCGAACGTGCCTGGCGGCACGATTATCTACCCTGCGAACTACACAAACGTGATCGGCGTCTCGGGTGTTCTCCCAAACAAGACGTTCGCGAGCACGAGCCCGTGCGGCAACTCGTCCAACTGGGGCTCGCACGTGGACCTCGCAGCGCCGTTCTACGCGCTGAGCACAGTGCCTGGAGGCTATGACGACGAAACCGGTGGCTGGTGCGGCACGTCCATGGCGACCCCGCACGTTTCTGGGGCAGCGGCGCTGCTGCGGGCGCAGAACCCGACCTGGACCAACCAGCAGATCGTCGATCGGCTGTTCAGCACCGCAAGGGACCGTGGCGCTCCGGGCTGGGACCAGTACTTCGGGCGCGGGCTGGTCGACGCCGCGTACGCCGTCGGCGCAGCTCCGCCTCCCCAACCCAGCGTGACCATTACGGGTCCAACGAGCGTCCGGCCTGGCGCGACGTGCACGTGGTGGGCGGACGCCTCCGGCGGAACCCCACCGTACGTCCAGTACTCGTGGACGCCACCGGGTAACAACTCGTCTGAACTCACGTATACGAACTCGGGGCAATCGTTCAACGTCTCCGTCTGGGTTACGGACGCAGATGGAGCCCGAGGGTATGACAGCCACTCGGTGACGGTGAGCTCGGGCGCACCGATTTGCAGGTTCTAGGAGACGGCCCAGCGCGAACGGAGGGGTGACCAACGCTGGCGAGCGATGCGGTTGCGGCATGAACCGCATCGCTCGTCAATCGCTCCAGGTGTAGAACCCCTTCCCCGTTTTCTTTCCCAGCTCGCCCTTCTTCACCTTCTCCTTCAGAATCTTCGGCGGCTCGTATTGCGGCTTGCCGAGCGTCGCGTGCAGATACTCGGCGATCGCGAGCCGGACATCGAGGCCGATGAGATCGGTGAGCTTGAGCGGCCCCATCGGGTGGTTGTAGCCCAACTCCATCGCCTTGTCGATGTCCTCCACGCTCGCCACATCCTGCTCGAGCATGCGCATGGCCTCGAGCCCGAGGACCACGCCGAGCCGGCTGGACGCGAAACCGGGAGAATCCCGCACCACGATCGGCTCCTTGCCGAGCTGGCGCGCGAACTCGACGGCCCGCTCGGCCGCCGGCCGGCTGTCGCGCCTGTGGGTGACCACCTCGACCAGCTTCATCACGTAAACCGGATTGAAGAAATGCATCCCGACCAGACGCGCCGGGTGCGTCATCGTGGCGGCGATCTGCCCAATCGATAGTGAAGAGGTGTTCGTGGCGAGCAGGGCTTCTGGCGGCGCCGCGCGCTCCACATCCGCAAAGAGGCGCTGTTTGATCGCAAGGTCCTCGACGATCGCCTCGATGACGATGTCGGCGGTAGCAACCGCCGCGCTGAGCAACGGCTCGGCGCGCACGCGTTCGTGGACCTGATCTCGCTCCTGCTCGGTGATCTTGCCGCGCTTCAAGCCACTATCGAGCAAGCTCTCGATGTTGCTCATCGCCAGCGCCAGGGCATCGGGTTGTGCGTCGGTGAGCCTGACTCTGCACCCCGCCAGCGCCGCGACGTAGGCGATGCCGTGGCCCATCGTACCGGCACCGATGACCGCGACGCGTCTGGATGTCATGCCGCGGGAAAGGCGTCGACGACGGGGCGCGCACGCTCGGGATGATTGGTGCAGATGCCGTCGACCCCCCACCGCACGAGGCGTTCCATGTCGGTCGGGGTGTCCACGGTCCACGCGATGATGTTCGCGCCGAGACCATGCACCGTTTTCACGAGCGGCTCGTCGATCGTCGATCGTTCCTGCCAGAGCGTCTGCGCCGAGGCGTCTTCGAGCGTCTGCTGCACGTTTCGCGTCGTGACCTCTGACAGCACACCGCGCGGCAGAGCAGGCCGCTTCTCGCCCAGCCGGCGGACGACGTGAAAGGCAAAACTGTGAACGGCGTAGCCGCTCGGATTTGGCCCGCCGTCGAGAACTGTCAGCAAGCGATCATCCCAGCGAGGATCGAGCACCTTCACCTCGACAAATACTTTGAGCTTGCCGAGCACGTCGAGCGCCTGGGCAAGCGTGGGAATGGGCTCGCCGTTTGCGAGCGGCACCGTGGCGAGGTCACGCCACCGCGCCTGCGCAATCGGCAGACCGAGCACGGACGGGTCATGATGGACGACGATCTCGCCGTCGATCGTGGCGTGGACGTCCAGCTCCACGCCGTCGGCCCCCTGGCCGGCGGCCGCACGGAAGGCGGCCAGGGAGTTCTCCAGCGCGATGCTGGAGGCGCCCCGGTGAGCGATGACGAGAGGCTTCACTGCTGCAGGCTGTCGGCTTTCTTCGGCTCGATCCAGTCCGGCTCTTTCTCGATGTCGTGCACGCGCGCCACGTCCTCCGGACGCGGCAACACGGACTGCAGGTATGCCGGATACTTGGCCGCATCGAGCGGCTGCCCGTCCACCGTGAAGTGCTGATGCGCGTACAGGCCGATGCGGCGGTTGAACTTCAGGTCTGGCACCTTGAGCTGCCGCTCGCGCTCCACGATGAACATGTTGAGCCGCTCGACCAGCTTCACGATCTCCTGGCGGTACAGATTCCGCGCCATTTCGTTCAGCTTGCTCTTGTCCGGCTCGGCGCCGTTGGTCGGGTTTTCCCGTTCGTCATAGCGGCCTTTGAGTCCCCACACGTACGCCCAATGCGCGGATGAGGAATTGTCCGTGCCGAAGAGATCGAACGCCGTCGGGATCCACTTATAGAAGAAGCGCTGGATCACCTCCGGCGGCATCTTGTCCGCCTTCACGATGCGGAGCAGCCCGTTGTTGCCGGTACCGAGGTGATAGGACTCCTCTTTCAGCATCGGGCCCATCGAGCGGGAGAGCGGGTCGAATGCCGACACGGACAGCATCTTCAGCTGGAACTTGCCGTCGCGGTCGATGAACTGCGTGTAGGTGAAGAAGTCGAGCCAGTTGTCGACGATTTCGTTGAACGAACCGAGCAGCCGTTCGCCTTCGTCGGCGCGCCGCTCGAGCAGCTTGGCGGCTTCGCGTTTGCCCTCGTCGCCGAAGTGCGTGCAGAGCAGATAGGACATCTGCCAGCCATGCCGCATCTCTTCCGTCATCACCCGTTGCAGCGACAGCAGATCGTAGTCCGAAGGCGCGTGCTGCAGCAGGTTGCGCTGCTGCTCCACCGACGCGAATTCGGTGTCGCCCTGGTAGACGATCAGATTGAGCAGCGCGTCGCGAATGCGCTGGTCGGGGATGTGCATCACGGTCGGCCATTTGCGCTGGCCTTTGTAGTGCCCGAACTCGATGTGGGGCACTTCGGGCTCGCCGAACTTTGCCTCGAACCCGTACTTGCGCAGATCACCCTGCGGGAGACCGATCGAATCCTGCCAGTAGCGGAAATAATCGATCCAGTCGTCGAAGTTGAGGAGTTTGCGGACCATCAGCGATTCCTTATGAGTTGGCGTGCTTCGGGGGTGGCGAACAGTACTTCCTGGTCGGCGATTTCCACGTCGAGCATCTCCTCCAGCGTGCTGTCCAGCGACCGATACAGGGCGGCCTTCGCTTTGCGCACCGCCAGTGGCGCCATCGACGCCCACCGCTTTGCTAGGGCCTCGGTTTCGGGGGCTAGGGACTGGTGCGGAACAACTCGATCAAAGAGACCGAGCTGCGCCGCTTCAGTCGCCGGGACCATGCGCGCACTCCACACCAGCTCCAGCGCCTTCGAGATGCTGGTGAGGCGGGGCAGGAAATAGCTGCCGCCCCAGTCCGGGCCAAGTCCCAGTTTGTGAAATACCTGCCCGATCGACGCTTGATCCGATGCCAGGCGGTAGTCGCAGGCGAGCGCCAGATTGGCGCCGCCGCCGGCGGCCGCCCCGTTGACCGCGGCGAGCACCGGCTGCGGTGCGTTGCGGATCGTGAGCGCGATATCCTTGCCGGCGCGCACGAGCTGCTCACCCTGGGTCCCGAGGACGCCGAGGTCCGCTCCCGCGCAGAAGGCGCGGCCCGCGCCCGTGATGACGATGACGCGCACCGCATCGGCGGCGGCCAGCATGCGCAACGCCTCGAGCAGATCCTCGCACATATCAGGATCGACTGCGTTCAGCTTCTCCGGACGGTTGAGCGTCGCGGTCGCGATGTGATCCGTGATTTCCACGAGGATGCGCTCGTACGCCGCCATCAGACGCGCTCTACGATCATCGCGATGCCCTGGCCGACGCCGATGCACATGGTCACGAGACCGAACTGCGTGTTGCGGCGTGTTAAGGCGTGGACAAGCGTGGTTAAGAGCTTGGCACCGGTGCAACCGAGGGGATGACCGAGCGAAATACCGCCGCCGTAGATGTTGACCTTGTCGGGATCGAGCTTCAGTTCCCGGATGCAGGCAATCGCCTGCGCCGCGAACGCTTCATTCAGCTCGACCAGACCGATCTGATCGATCGTGAGGCCGGCGCGTTTGAGCGCTTTTTTGGTCGCCGGGATCGGACCCAATCCCATACAGCTCGGATCCACGCCTGCCACAGCGGTCGTTACGATTCGAGCCATTGCCGCCCCTCGCCGCCCCTCGCCGCCCTCCGCCGCCGTCACCAGTAGCGCCGCCGCTCCGTCGTTTATCCCACTCGAACTGGCCGCGGTAACCGTCCCATCCTTGCGGAACGCGGGCTTGAGCTTCGCGACAGCATCCATCGTCGTTCCGGCGCGGGGATACTCGTCCTTTGCGAACGTGGAGCCGTCGGGGAGGGGGACCGGCACCAGCTCGTTCGTAAACACGCACTCCTTGAGCGCCTTCTCAGCGCGCCGCTGGCTCTCCACCGCGAACGCATCCTGTTCGGCCCGGCTGATCTTGTAGCGCTCGGCGACGACCTCGGCCGTTTCGCCGAGCGAGATCGTCCATTCCTTCTTCATGCGCGGATTCACGAAGCGCCAGCCGACCGTCGTGTCCGCGGTCTCGGGCACCTTGCGACTCCACGGCTCACCCGACTTGAGCGTGACGTACGGTGCGCGCGTCATGCTCTCCACGCCGCCGGCGATGAACGTCTCGCCTTCGCCCGCGCGGATCGCCTGCGCCGCGCTGGCGGCAGCCTGAAGCCCCGATCCGCACAACCGATTCACCGTCTGACCGGGGACGTCGACCGGCAAGCCCGCGAGCAGCAGTGCCATACGGGCGACGTTGCGATTGTCCTCGCCCGCCTGGTTAGCACACCCAAGAATGACATCGTCTATGGCGGAAGGATCGACCTTCGATCGTTCGACGACTGCCCTTATTGCAACTGCCGCGAGATCATCTGGGCGCACGCCGGCCAACGATCCGCCATGCTTACCGACTGGAGTTCTGACGGCCTCAACAACAAAGGCCTCCTTCACAGTGCGACCCACACAGTCTTGGTCTCGAGGTAGCCGTCGAGCGCGTCGCGGCCAAGATCCCGGCCAAATCCGGAAGCTTTGAACCCGCCGAACGGCGCGCCGGAATCGTAGATGTTGTAGGAGTTGATCCAGACGGTGCCGGCGCGAATCGCCTTGGCCGCCCGGTGCGCCTTCTGAATGTCTTTGGTCCAGATGCCGGCGGCGAGGCCATAGATCGTGTTATTGGCGAGCTTCACGCCCTGCTCGAAATCGTCGAACGTGAGCACGGCGAGCACCGGCCCGAAAATCTCTTCGCGCGCGATCGTCATGTCGGGCTGCACGCCGTCGAACACCGTCGCCTCGACGTAGTAGCCTTTGCCATTGGGCTTGGCCGCCTTACCGCCGGCCACGAGCTGCGCGCCTTCATCCACGCCCTTCTTGATGTAGGAAAGCACCGTCTCCTGCTGCTTTTTGGACACCAGCGCGCCGAGGCGGGTGTTCTTATCGAGCGGATCGCCGGGAGTCATTTTCTTCGCGCCTTCGGCGAGTTGCTCGATCACCTGCGCGTGGACCGATTTCTCGACCAGGAGGCGTGATCCGGCCGCGCACACTTCACCCTTACCGTAGAAGATTCCCGTCTGGGCGCCGCGCACGGCGGCCTTCAGGTCGGCATCGGCGAAAATGATGTTGGGACTCTTGCCGCCCAGCTCCAGCGTGACCCGCTTGTTCGTCTCGGCCGCCATCTTCATGATCTGGCGGCCGACCTCGGTCGATCCCGTAAACGAGATCTTGTCGACGTCGGGGTGCCGCACGAGCGCGGCGCCCGCAGTGGAGCCGCCGCCCGGCACCACGTTGAACGCGCCAGCCGGGAATCCCGCCTCGAGCGCGATCTCCGCGAAGAGCAGGGCGGTGAGTGGTGTTTCCGAGGCCGGCTTCAGGATCATGGTGCATCCGGCTGCCAGCGCAGGGGCGAATTTCCAGCTCGCGATATTGAGCGGGAAGTTCCACGGCACGATCGCACCGACCACGCCGACCGGCTCGCGCAGCGTGTAGGTTAGGAAGGGGCCTTCGACCGGGAGCGTATCGCCGACGATCTTGTCTGCCCACCCGCCGTAGTAGCGCAGGGTATTGATCGTCATCCCGATCTCGATCTTCGATTCGAACAGCGTCTTGCCGTTCTGGGCCGTCTCGAGCCGGGCGACCTCGTCGAGCCGCGCTTCCAGCAGATCCGCAGCCTTAAAGAGGATTCTCCCGCGCTTTCTGGCTGACATCTCCCGCCACGCTTGCGACTCAAAACAGGCCTTGGCGGCACGCACCGCGTTATCGATGTCGGCGGCATCGCCGGCCGCGACATCAGCCACGTTCTCCTCGGTCGCGGGGTTTTCCACGGCGAACCGCTTCCCGCTGACCGCCGGCCGCCACTCGTTATTAATGAAGAGGTCGGTCTTCACTTCCCCTTGAACTCCGCCACGCGCTTCTCGTTGTAGGCCGCGATGCCCTCCTTGGCATCCTCGCTCTGGAACAGCTGCTGCTGCAGCTCGCGCTCGATCGCCAGCGCGCTCTCGAACGGCACCTCGGCGCCGGATTGCACGGCCCGCTTGATGAGCCCGACGGCCTTGGAGGCCTTGTGCGGGGGGCAGAACTGCTTGGCGTACAGCACCACCTGCTCCCAGAACGCGTCAGCGGGGAAGATCTCGTTGACCAGGCCCAGCTCCTTCGCGCGGTCGAAGGAGAACGTCTCGCCCTTCACCATCAGCTCGATCGCGAGTGACTTTCCGACGATCCGCGCCAGACGTTGCGTGCCGCCCGTGCCGGGGAGGACGCCGAGATTGACCTCGGGCAGCCCGATCTTGCCGGCGTTCTCCTTGGCGAGGCGGAGGTCGCACGCCATGGCGATCTCCAGCCCACCACCCACCGTGTGGCCGTTGAGCGCGGCGATCGTGAGCTTCGGCGTCTGCTCCAGGCGGTTGAGCGTCTCGTTGGCATGGAGGCAGAAGAAATACTTGAACCGGGGTGTGACCTTATTGAGCATCGCGATGTTCGCCCCCGCCGAGAAGAACTTCTCGCCGTGGCCGCGCAGCACGATGACGTGCACGTTGTCGTCGAAGCGCGCCTTGAGAATCGCTTCATCCAGCTGATGCATCATTTCGAACGTGTAGGTGTTCGCTGGAGGATCGTCGAGCTCGATGATGGCGAGCCCGTCCTCCGTGCGATACTGAATGAGCGTCTTGACTTGCGGTTCGGTCATGGTTGCCATGGAATTATTTCGCCTCCTGATGGGTCTCGACGAAACCGCCGAGGAAGATGCTCGCCATGAGATCGGCCAGCCGCGCGGGATCGATGTGGCCGGCGGGGTCGTACCAGTTGTAGATCCAATTCATCATGCCAAAGAGGATGTAGGTCGCCGCGCTACGATCGTGGGCGCCTTGCTCGGGTGCGGCCTCTTTGAGAACGGACTCGAGGAGGTCCACATAGCGCCGTTTGATCGCGCTCACGCTGCGCGGTGAGGTTTCATGCGACAGCACCTTCATCTCGGCCATGTGCTGCGCGAAGAACGAAACGTGATGCCGGATGAACGCCTGCAGCCGCTCCTGTGGATCGCGTGCCCCCGCGACCGCCTGCCGCGCGCCTTCCAAGACCTGTGTGAAACAGCGCTCCTGAATCAAGGCGAGCAGGTCTTCCTTGCCCCGGACGTAGTAGTACATCCCGGCCAGGGACATGCCGCTCGCAGCGGACAGGTCCCGCATGGTGGTGGGGTGGTAGCCCTTGTCCGCAAAGACCCGGGCGGCGCGGGCGAGCAGGTGGTCGAGACGCTCGTCGTATGGTCGCATGAGGGGTTCGAACGTTTGTTCGAATCTTGAAGCTATGCCCCTGAGTTCGGTGCGGCAATGGGTGTCTGGTGTCTGGTGTCTGGAGTGTAAGCCCTGACACCAGGCACCAGACACCAGGCACCGCCTTAATATTTGAGCCTCAGCCACGTCCATCACCCCGGAGCCCGATGGCCCAACCGCACTTGGTTCCAGCTGCCCACGACACCGCGCTGATTTCAGCGTGGCAAGCGGGGGATGAACAGGCGGCGGCCGAGCTCGTCCGGCGACACGCCCGGCCGTTGGCGCGCTTTCTCGCCGGCGCCGGCGCACCGGACGCGGATGTTGACGATCTGGTGCAGGAGACGTTGATCCGCGCGTTTCGCAGCGTGGACCGGTTTCGGGGGCAATGTCAATTTCGCACCTGGCTGCTGACGATCGGCGGCAATGTGCTGAAGGATTTCGGACGCCGCGCGGTGCGGCGCAAAGTGATGCCGTTGGATGAGGCCGTGCGCGATGTCACCGGTGACCCGCATGAGCATGCCGAAGCGAGCGAAGTTGAGGCACAGCTGGCGGCGGGACTGAAGCAGCTGCCGCGGCTGCAGCGCGAGGTCTTCCTGCTCAGAGCGCAGCAGGGCCTGGAATACGAAGAGATCGCCGCTGCGCTGGCGACGACACCTGGCGCAGCGCGCGTCCATTATCACCACGCAGTCCGGAGGCTGAAGGAGATTGTGAAGCCATGAATAGCGAGAGACTCGAAGGCCTGGCGAAACGACTCGGCACCGAGGCAGCCGCACGACTCGACGTCGAGGCGACCGCACGGAAAGTAGTCGAGCGGTTGCGCGAGCAGCCGGTGCGTCGCACAGTGTGGATCCAACAGACCTGGCTTCGGATTGCCGCGGCGCTGGTCATCGTGTTGGGGGGCGGACTTGTAGCCTCTCGGATGATCCCGTCTCGCTCTGGGGTCGGCGCACATGCGGCCCATCTCGTCGCCGACGACCTGAACGATCTCTCCACCGATGAGCTGCGCGATGTGCTCTCGACCTTCGATGAGTTGATCAACAGCGATAGTGTGGCCGTACCGGAAGGCAGCACGGACTTGCATGAACTCGACGCGCAGCAGCTGCGGGCAGTACTGCGCTCTTTGGAGGGATAAACATGAGAAAGTACACGCTACTCAGCTTCGCCGTTCTGCTCGCGCCGGGCCTCGCCGCCCAGGGGCGCGACAGCATCCGCGTGCGCGGCGATACGGCGGAGGCGGGGCGGCTGCGGACGCAAATCGAGTCGACGTTCACGCGCCGGGTGCAGCAAGACCTGAACCTGTCACACGACCAGGCGACCAAGTTGCGCACCACCCAGGAGCGGTTCGGGACCCGTCGGCGCGAAGCGATGCAGCAGCAGATGGGGCGTCGTCGGGCGCTAGAGAACCAGATGCAGCCCGGGATCGCAGCGAACCCCGATAGTGTGCGCAAACTGATGGATGGGATGCAGACCGGGCGCGCTGAGATGCTCAAGATCGAGCAGGATCAGAATCGCGAGATGGCGAGCTATCTCACGCCAGTCCAGCAGGCGCGCTACGAGCAGATGCGCGAGCGGTTCATGCAGCGGGTTGGTGAGCTGCGGATGCAGCGCCGGGAAGGGCGGGGGATGCGTCCCGGGATGCGTCCCGGAATGGTCCCGCGTCCAGGAGTTCGGGGAGGGCGGCGCCGGGGGATTTGATTGGTATCGAGACTGGTCTAGGGTCGAAGGATTTGATGTAGGGGCGCAGCATGCTGCGCCCCTACCGTTTATTTCCCAGCCGACGGTGCGCTAGCTGAGCACCTTGCTCAACTGCACGCAGCGACCCAGCAGGGTGGGAGCATCCAGCTTGGCCCCACTGCCATCGAGGAATCCGGCCAGTATCCACGGGTTGCCCCCAACGCCGCCTTGCACCGGCTGCTTGGGGAACGTGAAGCTCATCCCCGCCGGGATGATGGAAAGGGTTTGGCTGCGGACCGCCTCATGCGGGCCCCCTACCGGATTATCATTGTTCCGGAAGATGACTTGGGCACCGAGACCCTCGTACGCGAGACTAGCGTCCATGCTGATGAACGGCCCCGGGCTGTTTTCGCAGCCCGTGACCCCAAACTCGGCGAACGCCGATCCGGTCGTGACCTCTGCGTGTGTGAAGCCATAACGGGAACCCTGGACGCAGCGACCGAGGTAGATCTCGTCGCTGGTCGGCTTGCCGGCGGCATTCACAAACTGCACCCAGATGAACGGGTTGCCGCCGACGCCACCGAGCACCGGCTGCTTCGGGATCGTGATCGCTTGTCCCGCGGGCTGCAGCGCGATGTCCACCTGCTTGTCGACGGTGTAGTCGTGCGTGCCTTTCAGGTTATTGCTGAAGGTCATCTCCACGCCGAAGCCACCGAGCGCGGCCAGGCCATCGACCGTGATGTTCGGGCCGGGGCTGTTGCTGCAGTCCGTCACTGTGAGGGCGGCGTTCACGCTCACGGGTAACGGCAGCTCGGTGATGTTGATGTGGGGCAGGGAAGACGAGGAGGCGCTGAACACTGGAGCAGTCGGGCTGGCGGAGCGCGAGCTTTCTTGACATGCGCTCGCCAGGAAAATCGGTACAACCAGCAGGAAGGTGGTGGGGCGCATAAGCAAAGGACCTCCTTCATGGTTTGCGGTCTGGGGGATTCCAGACCGGGCATGGGGGCCGCAAGGCAGATGCCTAAGCCGAGGCGTAGTCACACAGCCCTCGCTCCACTGGGCATGTGTAAGCCAGCGCCAACATCTCGTTGCGCGACTGCGGCACCGACGCTCGCGTCAGAATTTCGTTGCGTTACTTCCAGTGTGTTCAGAGCATCTCACGTCTTCCAGGGTATATTTCGCGCGCGCGGAGACTGGCCCGAGTGGCGGAATGGCAGACGCAACGGACTCAAAATCCGTCGGGGGCAACCCCATGAGAGTTCGACTCTCTCCTCGGGCATCAGCAATCACGTGGTTCCTCTGTCTGATGTCGGCCCAACTGGCGGCAGCACAACAACCCTCGCTCCGCGGCACCGTCGTCAGCGCCGAATCCGGATACGCGCTCGGCTTCAGCATCGTCACGCTCCACCCAAACATCGGGCGCCAATTCACCGACGGCGCCGGGGCCTTCGCATTTAACCGCACGCAGGCTGGCACGTACGTCCTCAGCGTTCGCCAAATCGGATACGCGCCGCTCGATACGCAGGTCGTGATCACAGGCGACAGCGCGCCAATCGTACGGATCGCGCTGCGGCGGCTCGCAATCGAGCTGCCACCCGTCACGATCG
>Ga0222623_10000482_pt1 | contig 12633 bp, 11 predicted proteins | sample PLMtaG_FD_177336 | JGI IMG/M metagenome (GOLD analysis project Ga0222623, IMG submission 177336) | Groundwater sediment microbial communities from an aquifer in East River, Colorado, USA - PLM2_30_coex | ecosystem: Environmental > Terrestrial > Soil > Riparian zone | place: USA: East River...
CGCCCACGCCGAGGCCGCCCTGGCCGACGCACTCGCCCGCCGCCGCCACGGCTTCGCGCTTGACCCGGCCAAACTCACCGTCAACCAGTACCTGGACCGCTGGCTGATGCATGTCCGCACCAACCGGCGCGCCCGCACCGTGGCCCGCTACACCGCGCTGCTGCGCGACCACGTCCGACCCTCCATCGGCGCCCGGCCGCTCAAGCAACTCACCCCGCTGGAGGTCCAGGCCATCTACGACCACCTGGCCGTCAGCGGCCGCCGCGACGGCAAGCCGGGCGGGCTGGCCCCCCAGCACATCTTGGCCGTGCACCGCTGCCTGCACCGCGCATTGCAGCAGGCGGTCACCTGGCGGCTGCTCGCCCACAACCCCGCCACCCACGCCAGCCCACCACCGGTCCCCCGGACCGAGGTGGCGGCGCTGGCCCCCGAGCAGGTCGCGGTGCTCCTGGACGCCGCCGCACGCACCACCAGCCCCTGGCTTGGCCCCTGGACGGTCCTGGCCGCGGCGTCCGGGGCCCGCAACGGCGAGCTCTGCGGGCTGGAATGGGCCGACCTGGACCTGGACGCCGGCACGGTCCGGTTCCGCCAGGCCCTCACCATCATCGACCCCACCGTCGTCTCCGACGATGCCGATGGCGACGGCGGCGCTGGGATGGGTGGGGGCCGCAAGGAGTTGGCGGTCGGGCCGCTCAAGTCCACGGCCAGCAACGCCATCCTCACCCTGCCACCCTTCGCGGTCCAGGCGCTACGCCGTCACCGCCGCCAGCAGACTCGATTGCGCCTCGCCTGCGGTCAGCCCGCCACTGTGGAGTTGCGCTGGGTGGAGCCCGGCCAGCCCCCCCACCCGGTCGAGCTCGACCTGGTCTTCCGCACTGAGCGGGGCACGCCGGTCAACCCCAACCACGCCAGCCGCGCCTTCGCCCACCTGGCCGCCAGCGCCGGGTTGGACGCCCACCCCCACCAGTTACGCCATGCCCTGGCATCCGCGATGGCAGCCAACAAAGAACCGGCCAGCATCATCGCCGCCCAACTGCGTCATGCCGACGGCGGCGCGCTCGCCCAACGGGTGTACATCCACCAGCTGCCCCAGACCGCGCCCCGGTTGGCTGGGGTGATCGAAGCAGTGTTCGGCCCCCAAGCCCATGCTGGACAGGCGGTGTCGGCTGGGCGTCGGGCGGAGGGAAAGTGGAGGGAACACCAGCCCTCGAACCCGACTTGATGAGGCGGCCCAGGACCGCGTTGTTGCTGGTCAGGGGCTATGTGGCAGGGACAGGATTCGAACCTGTGTAGGCAATGCCGGCGATTTTACAGGTCGCCTCGCTGTTGCCTCACCGATCCCCTCGCGTCCCCACATGATCCCGACGACCGGTCGTGACGTGCGCAAACGGCAGGTCGACAGCTTCGCCGTCCCTCGGCGTCCCGGCCAGTTTCGCCCCGTCCTGCGCGGCTGGGCGTCGGGCGGAGGGAAGTCGGAGGGAAAGCCGCCGCCCTACCAGCGTCGTGTGGCCCTTAGACCGAGGTCGTGGGGTAGGATCATCGATTTGCGCCAGACCTACACTTCGGCCAAGCCAGAAGTATTCTCAGCTAAACAGATTGCGGTTCACCGTCACCCAAGGAAAGGCCCGCTTCGGTGGTGCCAGTCGGTGAGGAAGACCTTACATCCTAGCGCTTGGCCTTCTGTGCCAGCTCGTATTCCTCGATAATGGATTTGGCGATGCGCCCTCGGTCCCCCACCTTGTAGCCGTTCTCTTGTGCCCACTGCCGGATGGCATCGAGGTTTTCCCGGCCGTCCTTGGCGCTACGGCTGGGCCGAGTCCTAGTCCTAGTCCTAGTCCTAGTCCTAGTCTGTGTCGTTGTCTTGGGCTGTGCCATGTCAGCTGGGTGCGCTTTGTCGAGGAAGGGCTGGAGCGCCTTCTGCAACTTCTCCCGGTTCTTCGCGCTAAGGTCAATCTCCCAATTCACGCCATCGTAGGTGAACTGGACAGGCTCAGCCGGGCTGGAACCGTCCAGATCATCAGTCACGATAATCGTACGAGCCACCTTTGCCTCCGTGTCCGGCGGATTTCTGAAAGCTTAGCAAATAGCAATGACCCCACGTCTGGCTGACGCAGGGTCGATTTGACGAGTAAGTGCACAGCGCCCGGTCTTGACCAAGAACGCTCGCTAGGGCTTGCGCCGGCCGCCGTGGGGAGTCAGCGGCGTCCCCCGTCGCCGTCGCCAGCCGGGCCCCCAAATCTCCTGTGTGCGCTGCTGCCGGCCCTGGACTCTGGGGGGCTGAGGCCATCGACCTGTGGGCCCAGCCATATCCAGTTCGGCGCGGGCCGGACCGGCCACTTCCGGTTCATCGCCGTCGAGGGGTGGATGGACTGCCAGAGCGGCCGACGCAACGGGAGCCCGTGCGTGGAGTTCACCTGGGAAGGCAGTGGCGAGAGCGATGCCGCCAGCGGCCGTGGCTGGGCGGCGCTGGAGGAGACGGGTCGGTGCGTGGACGCAACCCGTAGGGTGCACAATTGCGTTCATGCAGCTCGGTGGTACTCGTGGAGCAGTCCGCCGCCGAGCAGGTCGGGCCCGTGAACTTGGGCCTGTGGATTCTAGGTTCTGAGGGCAGGTTCGACAGTGGGATCCGGCGGCCGCAGCCCGAGTGCCCGGTGCGGGCGGTGGGTGTTGTCGTGCTCGAGGTAGACCTCCAGCACCTGCTCAAGGTGGCCGCGGCCGATGCTCAGCAGCCAGTCCAGGCATTCGGCACGGACCGTGCGGATCCCAGCGTTCGGCGTCGGCGTTGGCGTTGGGTGCCTGCACCGGCGGGACGAGCATCCAGTGCCCTCCGACCGGAACACGTCGTCGAAGGAGCGAGAGAACCTCGCGTCGCGGTCGCGCAGGACAAGCGCAGCCGCCGTTCTCGTTCCCCGAGCACCACCCAGCAGGTTGCGGGCCTGCTGGGTGACCCAACCGCTGTTGGGGTTGGCGGTCACCCCGGCCAGATGGACCCGGCGGGTGTCCAGTTCAATGAACAACAGCACCTACAGCCGCCGCAGCCAGATCGTGTCGACGGTGAAGCAGGTCGCAGGCCACGATCCCGGCCGTCTGCTGGCGCAGGAATGCTCGCCAGGTCGTGGCCATCGGCCGTGGCGCCCGGTCCAGTCCATGACGGCCAAGGGTGGTGCGGATTGCGGTGGCCGAGACCTGCACCCTGAGGCGCAGCAGTTCTCCTTGGATGCGCTGGTCCCCCCAGCAGGGATGCTCCTTGGCCAGGCGGATGATCAGCTGCTGAACGTCCTCATCCAGCGGTGGCCGTCCGGGCTGGCGCGGGTAGGTCCAGGCACCGGCGACGAGGCGTCGGTGCCAGCCCAGCAGCGTCTCCGGCCTGACGAGGAAACACGACCAGCGGGACCTGGGCAGGATGCGGCCGATGGCAGCGAGCAGGGCTCGGTCGGTGGGCTCCAGCATGGGACGCGGCTTCTGGCGGCGTAGGACAGCGAGTTGGTGGCGGAGGACGAGGATCTCCAGATCCTTGGCGGCGTCGCCACGGACGTGCAAGGTGAGAAGCTGGATCGAGCGACACAGCGTCAGGTAGGCGAGTCTGGGTAGCACCTGGGGCGGCCTCCGCGTTGGGAGCAGGGCACGTCACGGTACCGACCCGTGCCGCCTGAACCCGCAGGCCCGGCAACTAGTCCGAGTTTCTGCACCCTACGGGCGCTCAACGAGACGCACCAGGCAGATCTCGCTATCCAAGGGAACGAAGGCGTCGACTTCAAGCACGCGGGGGCGGGCCCAGGCATCAGGTATGGTGTTGTGCTTGTCGGACGCTCCCAGCGCTGAGGCGGTGAAGCGCATTCACGGGCGCGCCGGTCATCCGACAACGAGGCCTCTGAGGTGCCGGTACAGGCGTGATCCTCCCGGTCGTCGCCACGACCGGGAGGTGGTGATCGGCTCAAGGGCATGCCCGCGCCGCACAGGGCCTCAGCGCAGCACCGGCTGGGGACCTCGATGGTGGCGGCCAGCAGCCTGCAAGCTGGTGCTGGTCGGCAGCATTCTCGCGGCAGTCCTCACGGGCTGCCACCCGGTCAGGCCGGACAACCAAGGCCTCATCGTCGCCTTGCACCACGGCCGCTCGGCGGAGGTGACCGTTCAGGGCCTGGTGGTCGGGCTGCTTCCTGACGGCAACGGCCCTGACGGCCCCCACCAGCGCTTCCGCGTCGACCTCGGCCAAGGTGTCGTAGTCGAGGTCGACCACAACCTGACCCTTGCGCCGCGCGTGCCCGTGACGGTCGGAAGCACCGTGATCGTCCACGGGCAGTTCGAACCCGACCCGGGCCGCCCAGTGATCCACTACACCCACCACCCGACCGGTGCCCACGAGGGCGGCTGGATCGAGTCGAGCGGCCACCGCTACCAGTGAGCCGACCATCGGGGCACACCGAAGCGCCTCCTGGATGCTGGCGTTGAGTTCTTGCCTGCCCTACACGGCAGGCCCTGCGGACACTGCTGCTCCCAACGCATTCGCGCTGGTTAAGGCCAGATCACGGCACCACCCAACTCCGTCTGCCTCGGCGATCTGGCGTATGCAGGCTGCAGGGCACCGTCCGTGCCTGGCACCGAACGGGCGATCCTCTTTTAGTTAGTCAGCGTGATGATGATGGCGATGGCGACGATGGGAGCGATATTCAGAATGGTTTGGTGGGAATTTGGGAGTTGAGTGCAAGTGCCTACCGAATTCAAGTGACTCCCCAGCCGATGAGCCGCCAGGCGGCCAGTTGAGCGACCACGGCAACTGCGGCGACGGCTAGTACCGCGTACTGGAGCCTGAGCGCACTCGACCACCAGCGGAGAACCCAGCCCGCGGCCACAAGAACAAGCGTGCACGCGACCAGGGCGGCGAGCGCCAGCGGCAAGTGCAGCGCCAAACGCTGGGCCATGGGGAGGTCGAGCCAGCCGAGGAAGCCGGAATCCACCAGCGCAGGCATCCATGCGACCAGGGCCCGCGTTTCCGAGCGTCAGCACCGCCGTGACGAGCGCCGTGAGTGCGGCGATCCGGCGCCAGCGGCGCGACGCGGAGGGCTGCTGGTCTGCAGCCGAGCGCGACACGCGGCGACGTACCTCGCGAACTGCGGCGACGAGCCATGCGACGGCAAGGAGCGCGGCGGTCCCAAAGACGCCCCACTGCCACAGGGCGGGACCACCTGCCACTCGAACGAGCCGAAGACCCCGCCACGTCGGGACAGGGCCTCGCAGGTCGAGCGTCTCGCCGTTGTCCGCGAGGAACAGGTCGGGTGCGACTTCGACGAGACGGTGGCGGACGAGCGACCCCGTCTCGTCGACCTCGAAGTACGGGACGCCCGCGTCAACGACGAACCGGTCCGGCGGGCCAGTCGGGGCGAGCACACCCCACGCCGACGTTCGGTAGGGGCCGGAGCATGCCGCCCAGCGGGTGGCCTCATCGCCCGTCGCGACCATGGCGGCGTTGGCGACGAGGTTCGCCATCCCGGCCGGGGGCTCGAACGACCCCTCCGGGTCGTCGGCCGGCGGCCGCGACAGCAGCGCAAGCAGCCGATCGCGATACACGCCCGGCTCGGTAACGAGGTCACCCAGGATCGACAGTGCGAGGTCACCCTGGAGCTGGTGATCTTGGGAGTTGGTCAAGATCGCGATCCCGATCTGTAGCTGCGGCAGCCACCACAGGTCGGAGAGGAACCCGAAGCCACCGCCGCCGTGGTTGAAGAGATCGGGCCGTTCGTCCCAGCGATTCCAACGGTGTCGGACCACGCCGAGCGCGTACCCGGCCGGCGCGCCGGCGCTAGGCGCCGGGACCGTGCGCATCTCCTCCATCGACTTGGGAATAAGGACGGCACGACCGTCGATGGAACCGTCGTTCAGCTGGAAGCGAAGGAAGCGCGCCAGATCCGCGGCGCTGCTGTACATGCCACCGGCCGCCGTCATCGGCTCATACAGCAGCGGGGCAGGATAGGGATCCACGTGGCCCACCGCCCGATCGTTGGCCGATCGGATCACCGTCCGATCGAACGTGCTGTGGCCCATGCCCAGCGGACCGAGCAGCGAGTCGCGCATGACCTGCGCGAACGGCTTGCCCTCGACGCGCTCGAGAATGTAGCCGGCAAGGTCGATCCCCAGGTTCGAGTAGGCGTAGCCAGTGCCGACTGGGAAGCGCAGCCAGGTGTCGGAGATGCTACGCACGTGGACGTCGATCTCACCGGGATCGAGCTCGTTGTTGTTGCCCACCGGGGCCTCGTGGGTGAAGCCGGCGGTGTGGCTCAGGAGCATCCGCAGCGTGATCTTCCGCTCCGGATGCTCCTGGAACGCGCTGTGGACGGTGAACTCGGGCAGGTAGCTCGTGATCGGCTCGTCGAGGTCCAGTCGGCCGGCCGCGACGGCCTGCATGACTGCCGTTGCTGTGAACAACTTCGACATCGACTGGACGCTGAACATCGTGTCGGCGGTGACCGGGGCGCCGCCTTGGTGATCCCGGTAGCCGAAGCCCTCGACCCACCGCGCCCGATCGCCATCGACCAGCGCGACGGCCAGGCCCGGTACTCCCTGCTCGGCCATGAGCCCAGGGATCCCTTCTCGGTACCGGGCGATGACGGTCGCCGCCACGTCGGCGGCCGAGGCTGGTGGCACCGACCCGAGAGCAACGATCGACGTGGCGAACCCAAACAGAAGGCCCACAGCAACGGCCGCCCTCACGGCTCTGCCCAAGCCCACCACGGAGTGCTGCTTGATGAACGCGTTCATGGTCATGTCGCCGACCAACGGTGCTCGTCCGGTGCCCCGCCTTCGACATCAGCATCACCTGACGAGCATCAGGACAACAGAGGCGTAAGTCCCCAAGCCGTGGGTCTTGTATGGGTCCAACAACCCCTCTCGGTAGGCTCCGCGCGGCCATTCCACCGTCCGTGCGACACCACCGGAGGGACCGTTGCGCCAAGCTCATGACCGGCCTGTCCGACGATCAACTTGACCTGCTCATCGAGCGTGCCACCGCGCGGTGTGGCAGCTGGCAGCCACCACGTGGGCGGCGTCGCACGCTGGGCTTTGCGGTGGCGGTCACGATGACGGTGGTCGCCTTGCGCCACAACCTCTCCCAGGCGCTGCTGGGGCGTTCTTCAACGTCAGCCAACCGACCGTCTCGCGGGTGGTGCGCTCGCTTGCCGCGGTGGTCGGCGCGGCCGCTGCCGATGGCATGCCGGGCGTGACCGACGTGGAGCAGGCAGAGCGGCTGCTGGTCGACGGGACCCTGTGCCCAACCGGCAACCGCGCTGGTGAGGGCCGGCAGGGCGAGGGGCTCTACAGCGGCAAGCGGCACCGGGCGGGCGTGAACACGCTGGTGGTCGCCGACCGGTGGGGCCGGCTGCTGGACGCCAGCGAGTCCACCCGCGGCGCGATGCACGATGCCCGGTCGTTTTCCGAGGCGGGGTTGGACCGGATTCTGGCCGGCCGGGACGTGCTGGGCGATCTTGGCTGCGGGATCAACACGCCGCTGCGCAAGCCGCCCGATGGCAAGCTGCCAGCGTTTGCGCAGATCAACAACCGGGCGCACAGTCAGGCCCGCGCGGCGGTCGAGCGCACGATCGCGCTGCTGAAGCAGTGGCGGGGCTTGTCGGGTGGGTATCGTGGCCCGCTGGCCAGATTCCCGGTCACGCTGCGAACCGTGGTCGCGTTGGAGAAGTTCCGTATCTACGAAACCCCATTCTGAATATCGCTCCTGAGCTGCCATGCTTACTTGGAAATTCCATCGGCGTAATTCTACCCTCGTCTAGCAGCACATATGCGCCTGACCAGCGGAAACGGCGCCTTGACGGCCGCTTGGAGGCCTTCTAGATTCCGCTTTGCCCCGAGGGGCCGACGCGGTAGGACTGGGAAATCCGGATAGGAGTTCCCGCTGGAAGGGCTGACGGGCCCGGACGGTGCGTCGCGGACGGTGGGTTTGCGCAATCTATTGTCCCGCGGCGAGGTCTAGCGGCCTTGGGTCGTAGGACGGGACTTTCGCGAGTCGTTCTCGGGAAGGCCACGGGAGTTCCTCGGGGCGCCGATGACCCCCAGGGGCCCAATCGGCCGGGCGCAGGCGGGCTTGCCCGTCGGTTACCGGACGGGGTTCCTGGGGGTCGTCACGTCTTGCGTCACCGGGCCGGCCTCTCAGACGCGTCTACCGATGGTCATCCATAGCGCGGCCAGGGCGAGCAGCATCCAGGCGATGAGATAGGCGAGGCCACCCGAGGCGAGGCCAGCGTCCAGAGCAGGCCGGCGATGGCGCTGGCGGCTAGGTTGCCGAAGCTCTGCACGGCGGCCAGCAGCCCGAACGCTGACCCGCGCAGCTCGACCGGCGCGAGGGCAGCCACGGCGGCGTGCTCAGCGGTCTCCACACAGCCGATCGGGCGCTGTTGCAGCTGCTGTGATCGAGTCGGGAGCAGGCAGACTGCCGCCATGAGAACTCGCCGTCCCCGCTCCGCCGCTGTCGCCCGGTCTGCGTTCGCCGGCTTCTGTTTCCCGCCCGATGTGATCGTCCTGGCGGTGCGCTGGTATCTGCGCTTCGCGCTGTCGTACCGCGACGTGGAGGAGCTGCTGGCCGAACGCGGCATCCAGGTCGACCACGTCACTATCTACCGGTGGGTGCAGCGGTTTACGCCCGTAGGGTGCAGATATTCAGACAGGGCCCATGAGCTGGGGGTTCGCATCGACCTCGGCTTGCTACCGTGGCGTCTCCGCTGCCCCCACCGCGGAGGCCACCCCGGTGCTGCCACGACTTGCCTACCTGACGTTGTGCCGCTCCATCCAGCTCTTCGCCCAGCTCGCCCGCGGCGACGCCGCCAAGGACCTTGAGATCCTTGTCCTGCGCCACCAGCTCGCCGTGCTCCGCCGCCAGACTCCACGTCCCCGGTTGGAGCCTGCCGATCGGACCCTGCTGGCTGCGGTCAGCCGCGCGCTGCCGCGGGCTCGCTGGTCCTGCTTCCTCGTCAAGCCGGAGACCTTGCTGCGCTGGCACCGCCGCCTCGTCGCGGGCACCTGGACCTACCCAACTCGCGGAGCCGGGCGACCCCCGCTCGACCAAGACGTCCAGCAGCTGATCGTCCGCCTGGCGCGGGAGAACCCGCGCTGGGGCTACCAGCGCATCCAAGGAGAACTGCTGCGCCTCGGGGTACAGGTCTCGGCATCCGCGATTCGCACCATCCTCCACCGTCATAGACTGGACCCTGCCCCGCGACCGACCACCACGACCTGGCACGCGTTTCTACGCCAGCAAGCGGCCGGGATCGTGGCGTGCGACTTCTTCACCGTCGACACGATCTGGCTGCGGCGGCTGTACGTCTTGTTCTTCATCGAGCTGGACACCCGCCGGGTCCACCTGGCTGGGGTGACCGCCAACCCCAACAGCGGCTGGGTCACCCAGCAGGCCCGCAACTTGCTGCTGGTGCTCGGCGAACGAGGACGACAGCTGTGCTTCGTGCTGCGCGACCGCGACGCGAAGTTCACCCGCAGCTTCGACGACGTGTTCCGCGCCGAGGGCGCCGAGATGCTGGTCACGCCGGTGCAGGCGCCGAACGCCAACGCCTACGCGGAGCGCTGGATCCGAACGGTGCGGGCCGAGTGCCTGGACTGGCTGCTGATCGTCGGGCGCGGCCACCTCGAGCAGGTCCTCCACGTCTATGTCCAGCACTACAACGCCCACCGTGCGCACCGGGCGCTCGGGCTGCAGCCGCCGGATCCAGCCGTCGGACTGGCGCTCACCAGGATGGGTCGGCCGCCCCGAGTCCACCGACGTGATCTCCTCGGTGGTCTCGTGCACGAGTACCGGCAAGCTGCATGAACGCATTTGTGCACCCTACGGGTCGAGGGGACCTGCCAGACCTTGGTGACGCGCTTGCCCGCCCTGGTGGCATGCGGCACCCGGGTACAGACCATGCCGGACGCCTTGGCGACGTCGATCGCGGCGACCCGCTCCAGGATCTCCTCGTGCTCGTCAACCTCGACCTGCTGGCCCGCTGGCACCGCCGTCCTCCTCCTATCACGGGTCGCGGCGGGCTGCCCGGGGGCTCGGTTGGGATACCGAAACGCTGACCGGCGTGCTCGTGGCAACAGTGCGCGACCCTGCTGTCGGGCCCCGGCGCCAGACTCAGGCACGGCCTCCAACGGCCAAGGACACATCGGCGTCGGCGGGCAGCCCGACCCATTTTCACGCCAGCACGGCGTCCCCAGGGACACTTCGACTCAGGTGAAGATCCCCGCCCGCCATGGCAAACTACCTGGTACTTACCAAGGTCGACGCGGACCTCGCCCCCTCCGCGGAGCAGTCAACGGCCCAGGGCCGTGTCGTGCTGCGCATCTTCATCCGTCATGGGTGGCCGCAGGCCATGAGCCACTTATCAGGTATCGAGGGCTAAGCGCTGTGCGGACTGCCGTTTCCCCAGGTCACCGACGAGCGTCAGGGACGAAGGGATGCGTTCTTGGCGATCTCGTTCCAGGCGGTGCAGGCGAGCCGTGCCGCCAGTGGAGCACTCAGTATGGCTGGTCCGAGACCATCGGAGGCCGGCTACATCCGGTTGGGGACCAGCAGCTCGGGAACGGTCCCGGTGCCCTGGTGCAGCAGGTGTCCCGAGCGCAGGTCGACCACGGCGTAGCCCTCGGCGTCGCTGAGGTTGGCGTCCATCAGCTGGACATAGGCGAGGTCGCCGTTGACCTGGATCCAGCTGACCTGCTTGGCCCCGAACCGATGCACCGGCTGGCGGTCACCCGGCCCGTACAGGGTCAGCCCGAAGCCCTGGTTGGCACCGTCCGGGCCGGTCCCAAAGGCGGTCCCAAAGGCCAGCAGCCGGCCGGCCGCCAGCACGGCACTGCTGGAGTGCCGGTCGACCTGGCGCACGGTCCAGGTCCTGGTGTCGATCAGCTCCAGCCCAGACGGGATCTCCAGGTGGTGGCCCTTGGCCGACCCGTCATAACCGGTCACGACGAGCTGGCCAGCACCGAGCCAGAGCGCGTTGCGGGAAGGACCGGAGATGATCTTGGCCTCGGCCGGTGGCGCCCACCAGCGCGCCAGCCGCTGCCAAGGCGACGCCGACTGCCCGAGCCGATGGTAGGTGACCTGCAGGCTGGCCACCTCGACCTCGGCTATCGGCCCGTTGCCAGGGACAACGTAGACGCGCCGGCCGGTGGGGTCGACGGCGATCCCGGGCACCGCCTGCTCCATCCGCGGCCCCGACCCGTCGGTGTCGTCGAACTGTTTGAACCCGGCACTGATCTGGGCGAGGGTCACCGCGCGCAGGCCGGCGTTGGCGTCCGACACCACCAGCCGCGTCCGGCCAATCGCATTCGCCGGGGTGACGAGCAGCGCCAGCCCGTGCGGCAGGCGCGCGTACCCCTGCACGACACCGTTGAAGCGCTGGCGGCGGACCACCCGGCGGGCGTTGACATCGATGGCCAGCACCTCGGTGGCCGCCTGCTGGGAGGTGTCGATCAGCAGCAGGCGGGAGCGGCCGACCCAGCTCCAGCCGAAGATGGCTGCGCCGGGGAGGTCGGTCTGCACGGCGCCGAGCTGGCGCAGGTGGACCAGGTCGACGACGGTGAGGTCGCCGGCCTCGCTGCCGAGGACCGCCCTGGAGCGGTCAGGGGCGACCGCCAGCAGCGGCCAGGATCCCGGCAGCTTGAGCCGGTCTTCCGGGAGGGGCCGCAACGTTCTTGGGTCCAGCCGGGCCAGCTCGGTCGCCAAGGTGTCGCTTGCGATCACGCCGACCAGTGGCCCGCCTGGCTGCGCCGTGGCCGCTGTCGTTGTCGGCGGTACCACCACCGCCGTTGTGGAGTTGGTCGACGGATCGCGGCCTCCCCCGACCGCGCAGCCGACGACAATGAGGGCTGCGGCCACCGGCACCGCCAGTAGCCGCCACCAGCGCATCCTCATGACCTCCACCCGCCGGTGCTCCTGGTCCTTCACCTCTACACACGGCGGAGAGGATCGGTTCCACCCAGGTCGTCGGTGTCCTCAGCCGATCCGCTTCGACCCCCGGCCACCTCAATGCGGGATACGGTCCACAGCCAGGGTGCCAACATCACCCAGGAGTCATCGACCAAGAAGACCACCGGTTGCATCGACCGGCTGGCATCGGCGCGAACCGGCGTGTCTGGCTAGTTGTATGGCTCGGCCGGGAGACCTCCGCGGCCTCGTCGTCGAGGGACCGGGAACCGATTCGCCGTACGGGGACTATTGGCGGCATGCGGGTGCTTCGGGTGGGTGCGCCGACCTGGTTGCGGCTGGTGGCTGCCATCACTGTTGGTGTCGCGGTCGCGGCATCCGGCTGCACGACGTCAGGGGAACCTCCGAACGCGACCAGCACCCCGACAGGACCTCTGCATTCGACGGTCAGGTCCTCCACACCTCCCCAGAATGCGGGAGGGATCGTTGCCCGGATTGGCCTGCCGGCGCCGCCGTTCTCGATTGCCACCGGCGAGGGATATGTGTGGGCGCTCACGCGACAGCCACGCCGGCGGTCTGGCGCATCGACCCCAGCTCCAACCGAGTTGTCGGGGAGCCGACACGGTTGCCGGTTGATCCCTGGCACATCGCCGTAGGGGTCGGCTCGGTGTGGGTGACCCCCAACGGAGCCGATGGGCGCCTGCTCCGCATTA
>Ga0222623_10000483_pt1 | contig 12630 bp, 11 predicted proteins | sample PLMtaG_FD_177336 | JGI IMG/M metagenome (GOLD analysis project Ga0222623, IMG submission 177336) | Groundwater sediment microbial communities from an aquifer in East River, Colorado, USA - PLM2_30_coex | ecosystem: Environmental > Terrestrial > Soil > Riparian zone | place: USA: East River...
ACATCCGCAAGTTGGCGAACTTCTGCCATTCGTCCCCTGGCATTTTGGATAACAAGGAACGCTTGCCGTAAACAACTTCATCGTGGCTAAGCACCAGAATGAAGTTTTCCTGGAAAGCGTAAAGCAATGAGAAGGTGATGTTGCCGTGGTGATAGCGCCGGTAAATCGGATCGATGCTCATGTAGTGCAGGAAGTCGTGCATCCACCCCATGTTCCACTTGAACCCGAACCCGAGGCCGCCGAGATAAGTCGGACGCGTGACACCGGGCCACGCGGTTGATTCCTCAGCGATGGTCATGATTCCCGGAAAACGTTCGTAACAAACTTCGTTGAAACGCTTCAGAAAATAGATTGCGTCGAGGTTCTCGCGACCGCCGTAAACATTCGGGATCCATTCGCCGGGCTTACGTGAATAATCGAGATAAAGCATCGAAGCCACGGCATCCACGCGCAGACCGTCGATGTGGTATTTGTCGAACCAGAAAAGCGCGTTGCCAATGAGAAAGTTGCGTACTTCGTTGCGGCCATAATTGAAAATGAGCGTGCCCCAATCCTGGTGTTCGCCCTGGCGTGGGTCCATGTGCTCGTAAAGATCGGTGCCATCGAATTCGGCCAACGCGTGCGCATCCTTTGGAAAATGCGCAGGCACCCAATCCACGATCACGCCGATGCTGGCCTGATGACATTTGTCGACGAACTGGCGGAAGTCATCAGGTGGGCCGAACCGGCTGGTGGGCGCGTAATAGTTTGTGACCTGATAGCCCCATGAACCTTCGAAGGGATGCTCGGCAACCGGCAACAACTCGATGTGGGTGTAACCCATTTCGAGCACGTACGGCAGCAACTCCTCGCCGAGTTCGAGATAACTGAGCTGGCGATTTCCTTCTTCGGCTTTGCGACGCCATGAGCCCAGGTGCACTTCGTAAATATTGATGGCGCTCCTCGGCCAATCCCGCGTTCGGCGCGATTCCATCCACGCAGCATCGTTCCAGGTGTAACGTTCCAGATCGTACACGAGCGACGCAGTCGCTTTGCCGTGTTGATTGAAAAATGCGAACGGGTCGCTCTTAAGTAGCACCGCGCCCGTCTGCGCGCGGATTTCGAACTTGTAGTGCGCGCCCTGTTTAATCCCCGGCACAAATAACTCCCATACACCGCTGCCGATGAGCTTGCGCATCGGATTCACGCGGCCATCCCAGTTGTTGAAACCGCCGACGACGCTCACGCGTTGCGCGTTAGGCGCCCAGACCGCGAAATAAACGCCTGCCGCATCACCCACTGTGCGCAAATGCGCGCCGAATTTTTCGTAGATTTTCCAGTCTTGCCCTTCGGCGAATAGATGTAGATCGACTTCGCCCATAATCGGGCCGTACTGATACGGATCGCGCGTGAGTTGCTGCGATCCGTCCCAACCAATGACACGCAGATGGTATGGGACATCTCGCGAAACGCCCGGGACAGTCACGCAAAAGAATCCATCCTGCTGAATTCGCTCCGCTGCGATCGGTTTCTCCGCTTCACGATCCAACACGATATCGACCGCACGGGCGTCCGGCCGAAAGACGCGAATCTCCAAATCATCACCAACGCGGTGCGGACCCAAAATGGAAAACGGATCGGAATGAATTCCCCGGACGAAGCGGCTCACCTCGTCACGCGGCACTCCGGCGATGTCGAAGGCTTTCATACGTTCTCTTGCACCCTAGAAGCGGTAAAACGGATTGCTTCGCACTGCAACGTCGCAACGCGCGCAGACGCGCACCGCACCCGCGGTCTGCGATAAACTAGAGGAAGGAGAATAACACTGCCATGGCTAAAGTCGTTAAAGTTATTGAACTGTTGTCACAATCGCCGAAGAGCTGGGAAGACGCCGCGCAAGGCGCGGCAAGAGAAGCCTCAAAAACCCTGCGGAACATTCGCTCGATTTACGTCAAGGAATTCACCGCTGAGGTGCAAGACGGCAAAATCACGAACTATCGTATCAACGCGAAGGTCACTTTCGATTTAGAGACGGAACGCTAAGGCAGCCTGTAGACGCTCCGCTGTGCGAAGCACGATGTTCGCGCACGAATCGCAGCACCGCTTACGGACCGACGGCTACACCTTCCTCGGCCTTAACAAAGGAAACAAGATCACGTCGCGGATGGATTCCGCACCTGTGAGCAGCATGGTGAGCCGGTCCATTCCTATCCCGATGCCGCCAGCCGGCGGCATGCCGTGCTCGAGCGCGAGCAAAAATTCCTCGTCGATCTTTTGCTTCTCTTCGCCCGCCTGTTCTAGCAGACGCTGACGTTGCACAAGCGGATCGTTTAATTCGCTGTAGCCGGGCGCGATTTCTGCCCCATTAATGATCAGTTCAAAAACATCTACGAGCGAGCTGTCAGCTGCGTTTAGTTTTGCCAGCGGCACCAGCTCTTTCGGACAATGCGTCACAAATAGAGGATCGATGGTCTTCTCCTCGACGAGTTTTTCGAATACATGCTGCGTCACTTCGAAATCAGCCAGTTGCGGGAGGATTTCCAATTTGAATTCATTCGTGGCGCGATCGCGCCGCTGCTCGCTGGAGAGCTCGAACCAATCTTTTCTGGCAACTTCCCGCACCGCATCATGGTAGCGCGCCCGGCGCCAGGGGCGCCGCAGATTGATGGTGCGAACAATTTTGCCGTCAGCGTCTCGATGCTCGATTGTTAGTGACCCGCAGATTTTCTCGGCGAGATAACAAATCAGTTCTTCGACGAGATTGGCCATTTTCTCGAAATCGGCATACGCCCAGTAGGCTTCTAGCATCGTGAATTCAGGATTGTGTTTTCGAGAAATCCCTTCGTTTCTAAAGTTACGGTTGATTTCGAATACCTTGTTGAACCCGCCGACGAGCAAACGTTTCAAATAAAGCTCCAGCGCAATGCGCAGGTAAAGATCGAGGCCGAGTGCCTTATGATGCGTTCTGAATGGTTCAGCAGCCGCGCCTCCAGCGATCGTTTGCAAAATTGGCGTCTCGACCTCGACGAAGCCGCGCTCCTCCAGGAACTGCCTCGTTTCGCGGATAATAGCGATGCGTTTTTCGAACACCCCGCGGGAATGCTCGTTCGTGAGAAGATCGAGATAACGTTGCCTGTACCGCGCTTCGATGTCCTGTAATCCGTGCCATTTCTCGGGGAGCGGCCGCAACGCCTTCGCGAGCAACTGGAACGTATGGACCTTCAAGGTCGGTTCTCCGCTTTTGGTGATAAAGCATGTGCCTTCAACCCCGATGAGGTCGCCAATATCCAGCAGGCGGAAAAGATCGGTTAGGTCCGGGCCAACTTCCTTTGCGTGAATATAGATTTGAATACGCCCCGTCGCGTCGCGCAGGTCGAGGAAGTGGCTCTTGCCCATGTCGCGATGCGCGGTGATGCGGCCCGCCGCACGAAGCATCTCGCCTTCCTTAAATTGCGCGCGCACCTCCGCAATTGATCCATTTACCTCGAAGCCGGAACCGAACGGTTCCACGCCTTTCGCCCTGAGCATGTCGAGTTTTTTGCGCCGGAGCGCGATCAACTCATTTTCTTCGTCCATATTCGGAGAGCGAATGTAAAGCGCTGCCAAAAAATGAACAGTTCTGAATGAGCTTTGAAGCGTATTGTCGTCTCAAGGAATGGCGGCTTCCCAAGCCATCGTTCCGTGTAGAACCCTTCAATGCTTCAATCGACCAACGAGTATATTGGGTTTGCCAACGAAACACCGAGGATGAGATAGTTCTACTGGCGCCTTGGAAGTTGCGTTGTGGCGTCGCTATCCAAATGACGGTTGATCTGCCAGAAACAACTTCAAAAATGGAAGGACCGCTGGTGAAGCAGTTCTCCGTATTTCTGCCAAATAAGGTCGGGGCGATGCTAGAAGTTGTGAAGCTGCTGAACACCCAAAACACCCATGTTGTGGCGCTGAGCGTATCGGAGTCCACCGACTCGGCCATTGCGCGTATAATCGCCAGCGATCCCGCGCGTGTGGAAAAATTGTTTCGGGAAAGAAATGTCCCCTTTGGCGTAAGCCAGGTGGTCGTGGTGGAGATGCGAGAAGTCGCTACTCAGTTGGTGAAACTGCTCGCAGCACTGGTGATGGCGGAGGTCAACGTCCATTTCGCTTATCCATTGCTGATCCGGCCACGCGGTTTTGCCACGATCGCGTTGCACGTGGACGATACGGAATGCGCGTCCGCGGTGCTGAGAGGCGAAGGATTCAAACTCCTGAGCCAGGACGACATTTCGCGATAGAAAGGTCCGGCACGGGTCGGTTTTTTTGCCCAGGCCGATCCTGTTGTGCAGGCCTGCGCCCTTCGACACCTTCCCGGTTTTAACGATTTAACGTAGCGCGGCCTGTTGACACGCTGGCACAGGCACGCTTACAGAAATGGGTTTATTGCGCCATGCGCACTCTTCTCTCACGCGCGATTCAAGTCGATCCAACCTTCCACATTGGGCTCAGCCTGATTGTGATTCTGGCCGTAGCGGAGATTTTCGCCGCAACCTCCTATTACGTCGGTCGCACTCGGGCTGCCCGAGTCTCCGCACAATCAGCCGCCGCGACTGTGACACGCGCGCCGCAGGTTTTGCCAACAGTTGCACCAGCTGCGGCACCGCCTGCGATTTCGCCAGCGGCGGCACTCCCCAGTCCTTCTCAGTCGCTTGTTAATCAATTACTGCGAGAAGGCATCGAATCGCGTGATCGTGGCGATACCACAATCGCGCTCGCTCGTTTTGAGGAAGCATTGGACAGCGAACCCAACAACACAGCCGTGCTCGGGGAGATTGCCAAGACTTATGAATCCATGCAGCTGCTTGATCGGGCGAACGAAACCTGGCGCAGAATTCAGGAAATGGGCCCGTCGGCTGGTGCAGCCTACGAGCTGGCCGATCGACGATTGAAGCTCGGGGTACCGGTTACGGGGACGACGGAATCCGGCGTTGCGGCTGCGTCAGTCGACGCCGCACCACATAACGATATCGGTGGCAATCGGAACGGCTTGGTGATGGGAATCAGTGAGGTAAAAACCACGGAAGCACCCGATCCCGACGCCGAGAAGAACTTAACACTGCAGATCGGCATAAAAAAACAGCCCGGCGCGACCATTGATCACACGAAGGTGAAAATTTTGGTAGAGTTCTACGACACCGTTGGTGACAAAGATATCAAGCTCACGAATGCCGACGTGAATTACGAATGGCTAACGCCAAAACACGATTGGTCGGAGACGAACCCAGAGGTGCTCTCAGTCAGGTACGTGCGCGCGAAGACAGCTGGCGTTTCACCCGAGTCATCGCTTTCTGAGGCGGCGGCAACAGTCCGGCCCGGTCAGAAAACTCGAGGCAAAAGTTCTGCGGCGGATAGCGGACAACGAAAATACCTGGGTTACATTATCCGGGTTTATTACGATGATGACTTGCAAGCGGTCCAGGCAGAACCGTCGCGGCTCTTACAGCATTTTCCTCCTTCGAAGAGTACGTTGGCACAATGATAGGGTTGGTCATCATCGACCGAGAGACGGCATGAGCTTCGCGGCAATCTGCATGCGCTGGCGAACATTGACACGCATTCTAACGGGTGCCTGCGTTCTGCTTTTTGCGGCCGCGGCGAACGCACAGGTTCAGGTCGACCTGAAATTGAAGCGATTGCAGTACATCGCTTACGAACCGGTAGTGGCAACACTCGCGATTACTAACCTGGCGGGACGCGACATTGAGTTACACGACGGCGACGGCCAATCATGGCTTGGGTTCGAGGTAACCGGAAATGAGGGTGAGCCAATTGCGCCGCTGAGCAGTGAAAATGGGCAGCCGCCTTTGAAAATACAAGCCGGACAGAGAGTGACGCGGCAGATTGATCTCGCCCCGCTGTATCCTGTGCATGACTTCGGCGCCTATCATGTGCGAACCCATGTTTATTTCGCGGACTTGGGGAAATTTTTCTATTCTGGAACGCGCGTTTTCGAAGTGACCGACGCGCGGCCGATCTGGCAAGAGACAGTGGGAATTCCAACCGGCGCTGCTGCCGCCGGGGAAGTCCGCACGTACTCGCTGCTTACCAACCGATTCCCAGATCATACCTCTTTGTACGTACGCGTGCAGGACAAGGACACAGGAATTGTATATGCGACTTATTCGTTAGGCCGAAGCATCGCGTTCGAACAACCGCAGGCAGAAATCGATCGGGCCAACCAGTTGCATGTCTTGCATTGCGCGGCACCGCGCGCCTGGTCCTATTCGCGAATCGGCTTGAACGGCCAACTGCTGGAGCACTCCTCATTCATGGAAGCCAAAAGTCGGCCTCGCCTCGTTCATTCTGCAAATGGCGAAGTAGCAGTCCGCGGAGGCATGATCGAGACACCAGCGCAGAGCTCGCGCAGTACCGCACCGAAACTTTCCGCTCGCCCGCCGGACTTGCCCAAAGAGGATTAGCAATGAGAAGAGGCCGTTTGTCTGTCGCAAGTTTGCTCGTCGCACTTCTCGCGTTCGGTAATTCCCCTGCGTCGCAAACGAGCCGGACCTCTGGCAGCAGCTCGCCCATAACTGTAGTCATCGATGCGGGACACGGAGGCCACGATCGCGGCGGAATTCCCGGCCAGCGGGTGCCGGAAAAAGACATGACACTCGACGTGGCGCAGCGCCTTCGAAATGTTCTAGCCGCAAGCGACTATCGCGTAGTGATGACGCGGGACAGCGACGTTTTTGTTCCGTTGGGAACCCGAGTTGCAATCGCCAATTCCTATCGCAACGCGATCTTCGTATGTATCCATTTCAACTCGACACAGCGTAGGGGCGCAGCGGGCATAGAAACGTATTTTTACAGCCGCGATAGCTTGCCCCTCGCCTCAGCCGTCCATTACTACGTCGCTGGCGGCGCCCCGTCAGCTAATCGCGGGGTGCGCCGGCGTGGTTACTACGTATTGCGAAGAACGAATATACCGGCAGTTCTTGTCGAATGTGGCTTCCTTACTAACCCAACCGAAGCTGCGTACGCCCAAAGTGGTTCGTATCGTCAAAAGCTCGCGGAAGAAATTGCAGCTGGAGTCCGTGGGCGCAATTCTGTTACCAGTGCTCTGTCAACGACGCGAGTGGCGACGAGCGAAACCATTCCGCTGCAGCCGTACATGGATCAAACGAAGGTAACTTCATCTAAAAACCGCAAGTCCAAGCGTTCACATAAGAAAAGCGCGCGCAAAAAAAGAAGGTCATCGAAACCAGCCGGCTCAGAAGCACAGTCGAGCTCAAGCGGCCGGGAGGGCTGATTTGAACCTGCCGATTTTGACTTCGGCGCAGATGCGAGCTGCCGAAGAAACCGCTTTCGCAAGGGGAGTACAGGTCGAAGCGCTCATGGACCAGGCAGGCGCCGGTGTCGCGCAGGCAGTCGCGAAGTTTTTCCCGAAGCCGGGCAAGTGCATTGTGTTCGCCGGAAAAGGCCATAACGCCGGGGATGCTCTGGTTGCAGCGGAGCGTTTACGCCGGCTTGGATGGAAAATCGAGGTGCGCCTTGCTTTCAAGCAAGCGGAATGCAGCGAACTTATGCGCAAAAAGCTCGAAAATCTGCGTCGCAGGCCCCCTGAGATTTTGGGCGCGAGGACATCCGTGAGCAGCGGTTCCGACCTCGGTGTTACTCTTCTCGATCTTTGGGCAGAGCTCGCGGACGAGTTGTCGGCCGCCCAGGAAGCACTTGCCGCCGAGGCGTACCTGGGAACAGCCGCTCCATCGGTTATTTTGGATGGGCTGCTTGGTGTGGGTGCGAGACCGCCGCTGCGCGAGCCGATACGCGCCGCGTGCCGTTCCATTAATCAGCTGCGGGCAAAGGACGGCGCCTACGTGTTCGCTGTCGATCTGCCAACGGGTCTCGACGGCGATTCAGGGAAAGTAGATCGTGACTGTGTAGCTGCGGACTTTACGGTCACGATCGGATTTGCAAAGGCGGGTCTAATTGCGGATGGCGCACTGAACTTTGTCGGGAGGCTTGAAGTTGTACCGCTACATGATCTGCATCCCCCGGACAAAAAGCCAAAAGAAATTATCGCCAGCCCGGCGGCTTTTCGCGGGTTGCTCCCAAGACGAGAATACAGTGCGTACAAAAACCAATTTGGTCGCATCGGCGTCGTAGCTGGCTCCAAGGGATTTATCGGCGCGGCTCTGATGACGTCGCAGGGCGCGTTGCGAGCAGGCGCAGGTCTCGTCGAAGTTTTTGTTCCCGAAGAAATCTACGAGATCGTTGCCGGCGCCGCGCCGATGGAAGCCATGGTCAAGCCGGTCCAGTCTTACCGCGACCTGCTCAAACAAGAAATCGATGTCTGGGCCTTAGGACCTGGTCTTGGGGAATTACGTGCAGGTGAGGTTCTCGAACTCATTGAGAAAGCAAAGCAACCAATGGTAGTTGATGCTGACGGATTGAACATCTTGTCTAAAAAAATCTCAGCGCTCAGGCGCTGCAAAGGGGAACGATTGCTGACGCCGCACCCGGGCGAGATGAAACGGCTTTTCCCCGATCACAAAGAGACGCGCTCCGAAACAGCGACCAAGTTCTGCAATCGTTTTCCAGTGACACTTTTGTTCAAAGGCAGTCGCACGATCGTGGCCAAACGCCATCGCCAGTTGAGCTATAACACCACCGGGAATCCGGGAATGGCTACTGGCGGGATGGGCGACGTTCTCACTGGTGTCTGCGCCGGCTTAGTGGGACAGGGCTTGTCGCTTTACGACGCGGCGCGACTTGGTGCGTGGTTATGTGGGCGCGCCGCCGAAATCGCGATTTTCAATCATGCCCAAAGCGAGCAATCGTTATTACCCCGAGATGTTCTCGATCATCTTGGGGAGGCATTTAATGAACTCAGCAGCTAAACGCATTTAAAACGGCGTCGCTTCAACGACTTAACGATTGCGTCGCGATGAATCTGCAAACCGAACAAGCAGAGTACGAGCCGCCAAAAACTGAAACGGCTTGGAGCCGAATTAAGAAGGCACTCGGACCACTCGCGGTGGTCGGCGTCGTGATCGCAAAATTCTTCGCCAAACTCAAGTTCGTTCTTCTACCGCTCCTGAAATTTCTTCCGATCCTGCTGAAGTCCGGCGGCACGATGTTGCTGATGATCTGGGTGTATACCCAGCTTTGGGGCTGGCAATTCGCGCTCGGTTTTGTCCTTCTTTTGCTCGTTCATGAAAGCGGCCATTTGCTTGTCGCTAAAAAATTTGGGCTGAAGGTCGGCGCCCCTGTCTTTATTCCATTCATGGGCGCGTTTATTGCGCTAAAGGAGGCGCCGCGCAATGCCTGGATGGAAGCGTGCGTCGGTATCGGTGGTCCGATGCTGGGGAGCTTAGGCGCATTGGTCTGCAATATTCTGGGTGAAGTGTTCGCCGCACCGATATTCATCGCGCTCGCGTGGTTCGGATATTTTCTGAATGTGTTTAATCTGACGCCGGTAGGAATGTTGGACGGCGGACGCATCGTGACTGCATTATCCCGCTGGCTTTGGCTCCCTGGGTTCGCGCTGCTCCTTTGGTTCGGATGGAAGTATCCGAATTTTATTATCTGGTTGATTGTGCTCTTATCGCTGCCGCGAATCTACTCGCTATTCCGCAAACGAACGGAAGAAGAACAACGCTACTTCGAAGTTACACCGTCCCAGCGCTGGATAATGTCGATACTCTATTTCGGTCTGATTGCGGTCCTGCTGTTTGGAATGCACGTGGCGCAGCAGGATTTAAATAAATACGGCGTGCGCTCCCACGGCCACGGGCGGGATGCAATCGTGCAATAATCAGGCGGCTGTCGCCGCAAAGACTTTCTCGGGATCGAGTCCGATTCTCCGGACAATCGACCTGAAACGTTTGTCCGAACGAAGCGGCACAAATTCTGGAGCGATGCCAACGCTGTGCAAGGATGACGAGCGCTGCTCGCAGGCGCGTTCGAGCTCGCGAATTGCGTCATCATGCGCGCCCAGCGTTACATGCACGTGCGCAATGGCATCCCCCGGTCGATAGCCCCAGCCTGCGACAGCTGCGTTGAGAGTTTCCAGCGCTTCCTTGCGCCGATTCATCCGAGCGTATGTGATCGCCAGACCAAATCCTGGCCTTCCCGTGAAGTCTCGCGCCTTTTCGTAAAGTGCAATTGCATCATCGAAGCGTCCCATCTCGCGGTACAGCGCCGCGAGCATCGGCTCGCCATAATGGGCAAAAGTCGGGTCAAGCTGGAGCGCGCGCTCGCCAGCCGAGACGGCTTCATCGTAAAGACCGAAATAACGGTAAAGCTCGCATGCGAAGTTGCTCACCCAGAGCGAAGCCGGATCAATCTTCGATGTGCGCTGCAAGTAAGCCAGCGCCTTGTCGCGGTCCCCGCGTGCAGCGTAGAGCGCCGCGATAAAGTAATTCGACGGCGTCGAGTTCGGATCAATTGCGACTGCGCGATTAAATTCCGTTTCGGCTCCATCCAGGTCCCAGTCGAGTATGCGTTTGGTCTCCGCAAGATATACGTGCGCTTCGGCCTCTTGGTCGTCAAGCTGTAAAGCCCGCACAGCGGCATCGCGGACTTTCGGATAAGCTTCAAGCGGCGGCACGTAAGCGTCCGCGAGCCACAACCACGCCTTCGCAATCCCAGTCCACGCCCGACTAAACCTGGGATCTTTCTCCAGCGCGCGCTCAAAAAACTCAACGCTTTTGCGTAACGCCTCCTCGGTGCTTTTGTCCGAATAAAAGAGGCCTTGCAAATAAGCATCGTAGGCATCGGTGTTCCGTGACACAGGCGGCGGCGAAATCGCCAGCTTGAGTTTGAGCGTATCAACGATGGAGCGCGTGATCTCATCTTGTAGCGCGAAAATTCCGCGCATTTCGCGCTCATACGTCTCGGACCAAATGGTAAATCCATCACACGCGTCGATCAGTTCCGCCGTGACGCGTACTCGATTGCCGTCGCGGCGAACACTACCCTCAAGCACATGGTCGACGTTTAGTTTCGCCGCGATCTCGGCGAGCCCGGCTTCCCTGTCTTTAAACCAAAACGAAGAGCGGCGGGCCGCCACTCGCAAACCATCCACTTTAGCCAGTGCTCCGAGGAGCTCCTCCGCGATACCTTCGCCGAAATAGGCGTGGTCTTTTTCCTGGCTCAAATCGTTGAAAGGCAGAACGGCGATCGATTTTTCGGCCGAGCTCGAAGGTTCAGGTATCTCGACCCTCGCCTCCGGTTGCGCCTCTTCTGTTCGAACGATTCCATGACGTGTGAAATCGTAAATCCAAGCAAAAACGAGAGCGACGGGAAAACCCACCACAATTACGACGATGACGAGGCGCTCCGCCCAGTTCGGAATCTCGAAAGGCGGAAAAACCTGAGTCACGACCTGGACTAGAAGCCAGCCCACGACGGCGTACGTCACCGCAACGGTGTAAACTTTTCTTCGTTTTAGCTCGGCAAAAAATTTCTTGAGATTCATTGCTTAGTCAGCCACCCGAAACTCGTATTTCATGCACGATTGGCAACCAACAGATTTGACGGTTGACAGCAATAACGCCCGGATACATCGATCTACAATGACGGCGAAAAGATGGAAAAACAGATGTGGGAAGACATCAAGGCCAAGAATTGGAAAGCAGTCGAAAGCAAGATCGCTGACGTTTTTCAGTCCGTTCATCCGGATGGAGCGCGCGACCGGGCCAACGAAATATCGTTGATCAAAAACCTGAACGTTGGCCAAATAGAATTTAACGATTTCAAAGATCGATGGTCTCCTGCACCGAAATCATATAGGTAACCACAACGTTGTCGCCGCTTCTGCAATCTTGGCCAGATCGGTCAGAATTTCGTTCTGCACGCCATCAGCAAAATAAGCGTTCTGCTTGTCATCGCTCCTGTTTTCGAATGGAAGCACTGCGATGCTTTTCTCCGGAATCGTTGGCGCAGGAAAAGGAGTCGATTTGGAAATAGAAGCGCTTACCGATTTGCTTGCTGGCTGATGCAAAAAAAGCGGAATACTGACGCCAATTGCACCGATGATCACGAGGGCTGCAGCAATCACTACCGAGCGCGGCTTCTTACCGAAACTCATGTCTGATCCGGAAACTCCCCTCGGCGACACTTTTTTCCGGCCCCTTCCGTGTCGGAACTTCGGCGGCAATTCTGGATTGCCCAGTTTCTCCATCGTAGAGATTGATTACTTGGATCCGTGCGCCGTGTTTCACTTCGCACTCTCCCAGGTCATGCAGGTGCGGCTGCCACTGGCGATAGTGTTTCAGATCCTCCGCGATGTGTTGAGAAAGAAGAATATGTCCTGCGTCTCCGCAGTCCATTACCCGCTGTGCGGTGTTAATCCCAGCGCCGGCAACATTGGCTCGACCATTAACATCTCGAATCTGATTGACGGGCCCACTATGAATGCCCATCCGCAATTGCAGCCGCGGAGATTCTGCTAACTTTTTGCTGATCTCGAGTGCGCAACGAACCGGCGCCTCCGGGTTATTAAAGAAAACGAGGGCCATTCCATCGCCCGCGGGAATCCGGATCAGCTTGCCCGCCGCTTCCGCCGCGTGGACCTGCTCGGTAGTTTGAACGATTTCAGCAAGTTGTTGTTGAAGCTCACCTTGTTCCTCTACGAGCAGTTTCGAGTAACCGACCACGTCCATGAACAAGGCA
>Ga0222623_10000484_pt1 | contig 12602 bp, 10 predicted proteins | sample PLMtaG_FD_177336 | JGI IMG/M metagenome (GOLD analysis project Ga0222623, IMG submission 177336) | Groundwater sediment microbial communities from an aquifer in East River, Colorado, USA - PLM2_30_coex | ecosystem: Environmental > Terrestrial > Soil > Riparian zone | place: USA: East River...
TCGGACAAGGGGAACAGCCAGCCGTACCCGGGCATCAGGGCGTCGCCGTCCCACAGGTCGAACCACACCTCGAGCCACGGCCCCGGGCGGCGGTCGATGCGGTAGTAGCGGCGGGCGGCGATGCCGAGCGGCCGGGAGGGATCCCTTCGCACCCCCGCCGTCGCGGCGAACCGGGAGGCGGCGCCGTCGGCGGCCACCACGAATCGAGCCCGGACCTCCACCGGCTCGGCCCCCTCGTCATCCAGATTTCGGGTCGTTGCGCCCGCCACCCAGCCGTCGTCGAACACGGGCGACACGGCCTCGGTGCGCTCGAGCAACGTGGCCCCGGCCTTCTCCGCCCTGCGCGCCAAGAGCTCGTCGAAGTCCAGCCGCGTTCGGACCAGCCCGTAGTCGGGAAAGGCCGAGAGTCGAGGCCAAGGGAGCTCCATCGTGACCTTGCGGGACCGGATGCGAAGGCCGTCGACCCGCTCGAAGCCAGGGTCGTGTGGATCGATCCCCATCGTCTCGATGGCCTTGACCCCTCGGGGTGTCAGGCCGTCGCCGCACACCTTCTCCCGAGGGAACGCGGAGCGCTCGGCCAGCACGACGTCGACGCCATGTCGAGCCAGGTGATAAGCGGTGGCGGAGCCCCCGGGGCCGGCGCCCACCACCAGCACGTCGACCTCTCGCCTGTCGCCCGCCGGGATGGTCACGCCGCTTCCCCCAGACCGCTTGTGAATTTCTTCACAAAGCCTAACACCCTTGTGAAGGCGTTCACGAGAGCCTAGACCCGGTGGTCTGAGTGGGCAACGAGGGTCACGCCCGAGCGTGATCCCAGGTCAAGACGCGCTCCGGTGGAACCCGAAGGAACCCGATCACCCGGATCTCCTCGGTGAACCGGGCGAACCCGTCGCCGGTCAGGAGCGAGCGGTACTTCTCGTGCCACGCCGAGATGGGCGTTCGCATCGAAGGGTGGTCGGGGGCCAGCGGCTCGGCCCGGCCGTGGACGACGATGCCCGCGACCTCCACCCAGCTCCTTCCGACGTCGATAGCGATCGACACGCGCGGCTCCGATGTGGCGTTGGTCCACGTGCGGCCGGGGCGCCGGGCCGAGACGTAGAGCGCGTCCTCCGGCCACACGAACCACAGCGGCACGACGTGGGGTGCGCCGTCGGGGCCGACCGTGGCGACGCTGGCGACAGGCAGAGGTGCGAAGAGCTTGCGCGCCGCGGTGACGTCCACTCAGCCCTCCGGAAGGGCAAGGGCCAGGGCCAGCGACCCGAGCGCCTCCGCCGCCTCCCCGGGGATCGCGGGATCACGCACGGCCGACCGAGCCTCCTCGATCATGCGGTTGACCGCGGCCGCCGCGGCCCCGGGAACCGCACCTTCGCCTTCGTCGATGAGGTCGTCGCGGAACTGGAAGGCCATCCCAAGGGGCCGGGCGAACCGGGACAGCGCGGCGAGGAGCTCGGGCGATGCCCCCCCGAGCAGCGCGCCGACGTGCACGGGCCCCTCCACGGTATAGGCCCCCGTCTTCAGCAACGCGATCCGATCCGGCGACGGCGTCCCCACCGCGCCGCGGACATCGAGGAACTGGCCGGCCGCGACCTCTTCGCGCATCAGCGCGTATCGCCTGAGGGCGGGGAGGAGCCGGTCGGACGCGAATCCCGAGTCGATGAGGGCCTCGTCGGCGAGCACCGCGGCCAGGTCGCCGATGAGGACGGCCACGGAGCGGCCGAACCGCAGGGCGTCCGGTTCGCCGGCGCGAGCGCCGGCGAACCGGACGTACGTCGTGGGCTCGCCTCGTCGGGTCTGGCTCTCGTCCATGACGTCGTCATGGATCAAGGCGAACGTGTGGAACAGCTCGAGGGCCGCCGCAGCACGGACGATCGGCTCGCCGTCATCTCCTCCCGCCGCCCGGTATCCCCAGTAGCAGAAGGCCGGACGGATGCGCTTGCCGCCCGCCGCCACGATCCGCCGGAGCTCGTCCACCATCTCCGCCGCCTCGGGCGCGATCGCCGCCATCATCTCTCGTCGCCCCTGGAGGAACGAAGCAAGAGCCTGGTCGACGCGGCGGCGCACCGAATCGAGCGCCGCGGGAGCGACGAGGGTCTCGGGATCCATGGTCACGAAGTATGGCAAGGCGGCGCTCGTGGGGGACCCCGGATATAGTGAACGTCGGCCTCAGGGCCGACGTTCGCCGCGATGACCCGGTTCCAGAAGCTCGCCCTCGCCACCGCAGCCACCACCGTCACGCTGTTCACCGTGGGCGGGCTGGTCCGGGGAACGGGGTCGGGGCTCGGCTGCTCATCGTGGCCGAGCTGCGAGCCCGGGCGGCTCTTCCCCACGGGGACCATCCACTCGTTGATCGAGTTCTCGCACCGGCTCCTGGCGTTCGCCGTCATCCTCCTGGCGAGCGCGACGGCGATCGTCGCTTGGCTGCGGCACCGAGGCGACCGGGTCCTCCTGTGGTCCGCCCTTGCGGCCGTCCCCCTGGTGCTGGGCCAGGCCGTTGTCGGTGCGATCGTGGTCCGCACCGATCTGGACCCATGGTGGGTGACGGCTCACTTCGCCTTGGCACTCGTCCTGGTGGCCGACGTGGTGGTCCTTGCGGTCGTGGCCGCGGTTCCTCCCGCCCGGCCTGAGGCCGCCCGATCGCGTTTCACCCGCCTGGCATTGGCCACCGCGGCGTTCACCGCATGCCTCCTCCTGGTGGGGACGTACGTGCGGGCCTCGGGATCCCAGCTCGTCTTCACCGACTGGCCGCTGATGGACGGACGGTTGGTTCCAACGCTCGGGGGTGCCGCGACGGCGATGTTCCTCCATCGGGTGCTGGCTGTGGCGTCACTGCTGCTGATCCTGTGGCTTGCGATCAGGGCTCGCACGCTCCCACGCCGGTCGCGCGACCTCACCGCCCTCTCTACCCTCGCGCTGGCCCTGTTCGTGGCGCAGGTGATGGTCGGGGCGGCGAACGTCTGGACCAGGCTCCGCCCCTGGGCCGTCGTGCTGCACGTGGCGCTCTCGGTGCTCATCTGGGCCACGCTGGTGGCCCTGACCACCCTGGCACGCCGGGGTCCGGCCGCGGAGGCCGACCGCACCGAGGCCGACGCGGAGGTGCTGGCCGGCCCGAGGTCGATCCGCGAGACCATGGTCACGTACTTCCGACTGACGAAGCCCCGGATCATCCTGCTGCTGCTCGTGACCACCGTGCCGGCCATGGTGCTGGCGGCGCGTGGGTTGCCGTCTCCGTGGCTGGTGCTCGCGACGCTCGCGGGTGGGACCCTCGCAGCCGGCTCGGCCAATGCGATCAATTGCTACCTCGACCGTGACGTCGACGAGGTGATGCGGCGAACCCGCCGCCGGCCGCTCCCCGCCCATCAGGTCTCGCCCGAACGGGCCCTCCGGTTCGGCTACGTCCTCGGCGCCGTGTCGTTCCTGTTCCTCTCGGTCGCCGTGAACGTGTTGGCGGCATCGCTCGCCCTGTCGGCCATCGCGTTCTACGTCTTCGTCTACACGCTCTGGTTGAAGCGGACGACCACCCAGAACATCGTCATCGGCGGCGCGGCCGGCGCGGTGCCCGCGCTCGTGGGGTGGGCGGCGGTGACGGGCTCGGTCGGGCTCCCCGCATGGGTGTTGTTCGCCATCGTGTTCGTGTGGACGCCGCCGCACTTCTGGGCCCTGGCCCTTCGGTACCGAGCCGACTACGCGGCGGCCGGTATCCCCATGCTGCCGGTCGTGCGGGGTGCCGAGGAAACCCGCCGGCAGATCCTCCAGTATTCGCTGGCCCTGTTCGCCACGACGTTGGTGCTGTACCCGGTTGGACACATGGGGCCGGTCTACCTGGGCACCGCCGTGGTCCTGGGCGGGCTGTTCGTGTACCGCGCGCTCCGACTGTGGCGGGAGCGGACCCCGGCGCTGGCCATGCGCCTGTTCACGTTCTCCATCGCGTACCTTGCGCTCCTGTTCCTGGCGGTGGCGGCGGATGCGGTGCTGATGGCGCGCTAGCCCCGGTCACGAGCCCTCAGTGAGGAGCTTCGTCACGAGCGACCGCAGCTCCTGCTCATCCACGGCCCCGAAACCCCAATACCTGATCCGCCCGGACCGGTCGACCACGTAGGTGTCCGGCAGTCCGACGAACCCGAAGTCGAAGGCCAGCGCGCCTGCCTGGTCCTGGATGCTCGGATAGGTCACGTCGAACTGCTTCAGGTAGGCCCGGGCCGCGGCAGGGTCGTCGCGGTAGTTCACGCCCAGGAAGTACACGCCCCGGTCCCGGAACTCCTGCCATACCCGCTCCAACCCCGGCTGCTCCCTGCGGCACGGCCCGCACCAGGTGGCCCAGAAATTCACCACCATCACCGCGTCCCGGTAGTCGGCCGGCGACACCGAGCCACCCTGAACGGTCTGGCCTCGGAGGGCCGGGAGCGGTTTCGACATCTCCCGCAACCCCGGCTCCCTTCCGGACGGGCTGGTGCACGCGGCGAGGAGCGCGAGTGCCAGGACGAGGGATCGCCTCATGGTCCTGCTCATCTTGCCACCGTGACGGCCCGCGGACGCCGGGCTCAGCCGACGGTGACCGACCCGTGCATGGTGGGATGGACGTCGCAGTGGAAGTAGTACGTCCCGGGCTTCAGAGCAGGGATGGAGTAATCGATCGACGCCGGGCCGGTGATGATCTGGCCCCGGAACAGGTTCGTGCCCAGCGAGCTGTCCGTGTAGATGGCGATGTCGTGGGACACGCCGGCGTCCTTGTTCTCGAACTTGATGGACGAGGGGGTATCGGGGGGAAGCGCGATTTGGTCGGTGTCGAACGCGAGTCCCTGCGCCACGACCGTCGACGGGGTGGCTGTGCCACCCCCGCCTCCGCCCCCACCGCCGCCACCGCCCGGCGTGGTGGTCGGGGGCGGCGGCCCGCCGCCACCACCCCCCTTGACCACGACCGTCCCGCTCATCGTGGGGTGCACGTCGCAGTGGAAGTAGTACGACCCGGGATCGAGTGACGGGATCGCGTAGTCGACCGTGGCAGGGCCGGTCACGATCTCCCCGCGGAACAGAGTCGTCCCGAGCGAGCTGTCGGTGAAGATCGCGATGTTGTGTTGGATTCCGGGGTCGTTGTTCTCGAAGTGGATGGTGGACGGCGCCGCCGGGAGTTCGATGCGGTCGGTATCGAACTGGAGCCCCTGGGCCGTCACGGTCACCCTGGCGCCCCCGCCGTCCGGGGGTCCCCCTGTGGCCAGGATCGTGCCGTGCATCTGGGCCGGGTGCACGCTGCAATGGAAGAAGTACGTCCCGGACTCGAGCGCCGGGGCCTCGTAGGTGACCTTGGCCGGCCCCGTGACGATCTCCCCGTTCAGCAGGGGCGTGCCGGTGAAGCCCTCGTTGTCGAAGATCTGGACGTCGTGCTGGATCCCGGCGTCCTGATTGTCGAAGTCGATGGCGAAGGGCTTGCCCGCGGGAGCCGAGAGCTTGGTCTTGTCGAAGGCGATGTCCTTCGCGATCAGCGAGATCCTGACCGCCGGGCCGCCGCCTCCCTCCTGCTCCCCGCCGGCCCCCACGGCGATCAGCGCGATGCCGCCCGCCAGCATGGCCACGCCGGCGACGGCCCCCAGCATGGAGGCCAGGCTGGAGGCCCGGACCACCGACCTGCTAGCCACCACGGCGGCGACCACCAGGATGGACACGGCCACGAGGAGGGCGATGGCGGTGGCAGCATCCGCCGTCAGCGAGAGCAGGATCCGGGAGAACCCGAACAGCACTGCCGCGATCACCAGCATCATGACGATGGGAAGGAGGATCGGCAGGACCACCCGGTCGCGCGTGCTCGTCCTCATCGCTTCGACAGCTCCGACGTCACCTCACGCTCGACCTGACGGAGCTGGAGCGGATCCCATCCCGTCTGCCGCTCCCGCTCGTGCCACCGGAAGAAGATGACGGTGATGAACCCCCACAGGATGGCCCCGCCGGCCAGCTTCATGATGAGCCCCGCGACGAGCTGGTCCGAGTGCGCCGAGATGCCCCAGATCCTGGGGAACGTGCCGTACACCGGATACAGCAGGGTCGACCCGAGGGTCAGGAACGACGCGGGAATGGTCGGGGCGAGCGACTGGAGGAACAGGTACAGCATCTGACCGGGCGGGGACAGCGGGGGCATCTCGGCCATCGGCGACATCACCGGCCACCACATGGCGAGCGCGGAGAGCACCAGCACCACGTGCAGCCCGAAATGGAGTCCCTCCGACCGCACCGACGCGTCGACCACCGCCGGCCAGTGCGTGAACAGCAGGATCCCGTTGAACACGATCAGCCCGACCAGGGGGCGGGTGAAGAACCGGAACGCGCGCTGGACCGGGCGGGGGCGAAGCATCCGGCGAAGGATCCAGGGCGGCATCCCGGCCAGCAGGAGCGGCGGGGCGACCAGGGTGAACAGCAGGTGCTGCACCATGTGCGCCGAGTACAGGTAACGCTCGGCCAGATCGTGGATGGGCCAGTCCGCGCCGACCCATAGGACGAGGACCCCGAACGAGAAGAACGAGGCTCGGCGCCGCCACTCGGGGTCCTCTCCCCCGCGCTCCTGCTGATGCCGGCGCACCGCCGCGAGGTATCCGGCCTCGATGGCGGCGAACAGGACCCAGACGTCCGGGTGCGCGTGCCAGGGAGGGAGGGTCACGCCCCACCCGAGAAGGCCCGGAACGTGAGCAGGACGACGAGGTACAGCGTCACCGCTCCGGCCAGCCCGATCATGAAGAACCGGGCGTAGGTTCTGCTGTCGAACCGAAGATGCATGTACCACAACACGACCAGCACGAACTTGATCGCGGCGAAGATCAACAGGGCCGGGATCAGCAGGGCCCGCGAGATCTCGGCGTAGTAGATGCCGACCTCCATCGCTGTGACCACGGCCAGGACGACCGCGATCCGGACGTACTCCTTGGGGCTGGGGTGGCGGACGGTCCGACCTCTGGACGTCGGCGAGGCGGGTTCCGGCACGTCGGCTCGCTCCACTCCGCTGCCCTACTTTCCCGTCGGGATCAGGTACACGACCGTGAAGATCACGATCCACACGATGTCGACGAAGTGCCAGTACAGGCCGACCAACTCCACCGCCATCGTGTCGCGGGGCGTGATCCTTCCGGTGAACGACAGCGAGACCAGCGTGAGGAGCATGAGGATGCCCACGCCCACGTGGGTGCCGTGGAACCCGGTCAGGACGTAGAACGTGGTGCCGAACAGATTCGTGGACAGCGTCAGACCCTCCCGGTTGAAGGTCGTGAACTCGTAGACCTGGCCACCCACGAACGTCATGCCAAGCAGGGCCGTGGCCAGCAGCCACACCCGCATCCGGCCGATCTCGCCCCGCTGGATGGACGCGAGGGCCAGGACCATCGTGAGCGAGCTGGCCAGCAGCACGAACGAGCTCACCGAGGTGTACGGGATGTCGAACACGTCGCTGGGGTACGGACCGACGAGGCTCGACCCCCGGTACAGCACATAGGCCGAGATCAGGGCCCCGAACAGCAGGCAGTCCGAGGCGAGGAACAGCCACATCGCGAGCTTCGTGTTCGGCAGGCCGGTGCTGGTGGCCTCGTGCTCGCTCTCGAACGTGTGGACAGCCACCGCTCCCCCTACTCCGAGGCGGGCTCGATGGCCCAGCCGTAGACCCCGACCAGCAGGACCACCGCCCCGACCACCGCGATCCACAGGTGGAAGATCACGCCGTACCCGATCAGCGGCAGGCCCAGGGCGGCGACGAACGGGAAGTACGACTGGCCCGGGAGGTGGATCGCGTGCCCGCCGGCCCCGTGGCCATCCTGGCCGGCGCTCCCCGGGCCGCGCGAGGGATCCGTCCCGGCCCCGCCGGCCGGCACGGGGACGACCACGCCGCCCTCGCGCTCCGCGTACTTGCGGTGCCACAGCTCGTCGAGCGAGTGCACCACCGGGATCTCCTCGAAGTTGTACACGGGCGGCGGCGACGAAACCGACCACTCGAGCGTGCGAGCATCCCATGGGTCGGCCGTCGCGTCCTTGGGCCGGCGGAAGCTGGCGATGGCGCTCAGCAGGAAGATCAGCACGCTCGTGGCGATGATGAACGCTCCGATCGTGGCCACCAGGTTCCACACGCCGAGCCCGAGCGTCGCGGGGTAGGTCTGGATCCGCCGGGGCATCCCCTGGAGTCCCAGGATGTGCATCGGCCCGAACGTCAGGTTGAACCCGATCACCATCAGCCAGAATTGGAGCTTGCCGATGCGCTCGTTCAGCATGCGTCCGAAGACCTTGGGCCACCAGTAGTAGATGCCGGAGAACAGCCCGAAGATGGCCCCTCCGAACAGCACGTAGTGGAAGTGCGCCACGATGTAGTACGTGTCGGTCTGCTGATAGTCGGCCGGCACGACGGCGTGGGTCACCCCCGAGAGCCCGCCCACGACGAACTGCGCGATGAACGCGATCGAGAACAACATCGGCGTGGTGAACCGGATGTCGCCCTTCCATAACGTGCCCAGCCAGTTGAAGATCTTCACACCCGTGGGGACGGCGATGATCATCGTGGAGATGCCGAACGCGGTGTTGGCCACGGGCCCCAGGCCGACCGCGAACATGTGGTGGGCCCACACGCCGAACCCGATGAACCCGATGGCGATGCCCGAGAACACCACGAACTGGTAGCCGAACAGCGGCTTGCGGGCGAAGACCGGCAGCACCTCGGAGACGATGCCCATGGCCGGCAACACCAGGATGTAGACCTCCGGGTGGCCGAACAGCCAGAACATGTGCTGCCATAGCACCGGATCGCCGCCGGCGGCCGGGTCGAAGAAGTGGGTCCCGAACCGGCGGTCGAACAGCATCTCGAACAGGCCGACGGTGATGATCGGCAGGGCGAAGGCCAGCAGGAGCTGCACCACCAAAGCCATCCACATGAACACCGGCATCCGGAACATCGTCATGCCCGGGGCCCGCATGTTGACGATCGTCACGGCCAGGTTCATGGCCGAGGCGGTCGAGGCGATGCCGGTCATGAGCAGGCCGAGCGCGTAGAACAGCATGTTGTTGCCCGGCTCCACCGTGGACAGGGGCGCGTAGCCGAACCACCCGCCGTTCGGGGCGCCACCCAGGAAGAACCCGGAGTAGATGAACAGCCCTCCCGCCAGGAACGCCCAGTACGTGAAGGCGTTCAGCCGGGGGAACGCCACGTCGCGGGCGCCGATCTGGAGGGGGATGAAGTAGTTGAAGAAGGCGGCCGACAGCGGCATGACGACCAGGAAGATCATCGTCACGCCGTGCATGGTGAAGAACTCGTTGTACGTGGAGGCGGACAGGACCGTGCCGTTCGGCTGCGCCAGCTGGAGCCGGATGAACAGTGCCTCGATCCCCCCGATCAGGAAGAAGGCGAACGCGGTGATGCCGTACAGGATCCCGATCCGCTTGTGGTCGACGGTGGTGATCCAGCTCCAGAAGCCGGTCGTGGCGGTGGGACGGCGAAGCAGGCCGCCCCTCCCGCCCTCAGCCGGAACACTCACGGTCGCCATCGCGGCACGTCCTCCATCACTTCAGCGTCATCAGGTAGGCGACGAGCGCCCGCACCTGCTGGTCGGAGAGCCCGTAGTCGGGCATCCAAGACCCCGGCTTCACCGCCGGGGGGTCCTTCAACCATCGCTCCAGATTCGCCCGGTTCATGGCGAAGATGCACCCGGCGAAGCAGTCCCGGCTCATCAGGTGGGTGAGGTTCGGCCCCCCGGGCTGCGTCAGTGGTTGGTCGTTCACCTTCGGGCCCTGGATGGCGTGGCATCCGATGCACGCCCCGTTCAGGAACTCGTTGAGGCCGGTCGCCGCCAGCGATCCCTGCGGCGGGGTCGCCGCGTCGGCCTGTTGCTCTCGAACCCACGCATCGAAGTCGGCCGGGGTCTGGGCCACCACCTCGAGCCGCATGTACGCATGCGACAGGCCGCAGAACTCGGCGCACTGCCCCGTATAGGTTCCCGGCCGGTCCGCCTCCAGGATCAGGTGGTTCGTGCGGCCGGGGACGACGTCCTGCTTTCCGGCCAGTTGCGGGACCCAGAACGAGTGGATCACGTCGTCGCCCACGTTGCCGTAGGCACCCTGTTCCTGGCAGCCGTTCGGCGCCACCTGATCGTGGTAGCCGAGGCCCGCGGCGCACAGCGACGCGTACACGGGCTCGCCCACCGGGATGTGCAGCACGTTCGCCGTGGTCACGTCGAGGCCCGGGTAGTCGAACTCCCACCACCATTGGTGGCCGATGACGTTCACCTCGAGCACCCGGCCCGAGGGCTTCGCCGCCAGCGCGTAGATCCCCGAAACGGTGGGGATGGCCACGCCGACGAGCAGGATGGCCGGGACGATGGTCCACGCGATCTCCAGGCGCTGGTTGCCGTGGACCTGCGGCGGGATCTCCCGACGTCCCCTGCGATGCCGGTACCGGACGGCGAGGTACAGGAGCAGCCCCTCGACGACCACGAACACCGCCACGGCGATCCAGAACACCGGCCGAAACAGGTTGTCGATCTTCTGGGCGTAGGGGCCCGCCGGCTTCAACGTGTCCTGCGTGGCGTTGGGCGCGCAGGCCGCCGCCAGGATCACCAGCGCGACCAAGGCGATCGCCCCCACGAGCGTTCGGTGCAGCGTCCGGGTGGGCCTCGGCGGGGGCATCAGACCCCGGCGTAGGAGTGCAGGCCGACGATCCACAGGTTCACCGCGTAGTACGTGACGAGCAGCGACGCGAACCCGACGAGCGCGATCACCGCGGCCCGTCGGCCCCGCCACCCCGACGTCGCCCGTGCGTGCAGGTAGCCGGCGAAGACGACCCACGTGATGAACGACCACGTCTCCTTGGGGTCCCATCCCCAGTACCGGCCCCAGGCCTGCTCTGCCCAGATGGCGCCGGCGATGACGGCGAACGTCCAGATGGGAAAGGCGAAGGCGATCGTTCGGTAGGCCACGCGGTCCAGCACGGCGGCCGAAGGAAGGATGCCCCGCCGGCTCGCCCCGCCCGCCGGCTCGTCGGCCCCGGACTCGAAATGCGGAGGGGCGTCGTCCAGGTCCACCGAGCCGCCCATGATCGGCACCGTAGCCGCCGAGCGTCGTTCGCGGCGGTCCTTGGCCAGGTACAGGATGGTCACGATCGATCCCAGCGCGAACAACGACGAACCCGTGATCGCGGCCACGACGTGGATCTTGATCCAGTAGGAGTTCAACGCCGGAACGAGCGGTCCCGGCCCCACGTAGAGGAACATCACCGCGATGGCCATCGTGAGCACGGAGAAGGCCAGGACGAACCCGCCGAGCACCCGAACCTTGAACACGCCCTCCACCACGAACAGGTAGCCACCCACCACCAGCAGCGCGAGCAGCGACGAGTACTCGTACATGTTGCCCCAGGGCACCCGGCCCGCCGCGACACCGCGCGACACCACGGACACGGTATGCGCCGACAACCCGAGGAACGCCGCCACGCTGGCAGCGCGCCATGCCAACTGCCGGCGAAAGGCGAGGTAATAGAAGTAGCCGATCATCCCCGCGATGTAGGCGAACAGCGCGACGTTGAAGGCGTCGGTGGACAGCCGGGACCACTGCTCCGTGCTCACAGCGCGCCCACTCTATCCCGGGGCGTTCCCGTAAGCTCGTCCACCAGTTTGGCGAACTCCTCCTCGAACTGACTCCGTCGCTGGAGGGCGAAGCCCCCGACCTTCAGGATGCTCCCCGGCCCGTCCGGCTCGGCCGTCACCCAGAGCTTGCGCCGGGAGCTGTACAGGGCCGGGAGCAACCCTATCAAGATGAGGAGGGCGGCGAGGAACATGATCCACAGGCCCCGGTCCCGCTTGACCTCGAGCACCGTGTACTGCCGGAGATCGGGGAACGAGATCGTGAGTCCGGCGCCGAGATCTTTCGTCTCGCCGGCTCCGATCACGCCCTGCTTCCACTTCCGCATGCCAAGGGTGTCGAGCACCGTCGCGTTCTGCACGAGTTCGGATCGAAGGTCCCCCCGGTAGGCCGTGTACGTCATCACCGGAGAGAACTGGGTGAGCATCGGCATGGCCCTGCCCGTCCGAAGCAGCGCGTACAAGCTGCGGCTGTCCGGCCACAGCTCGAACCGGATGCCCACCTGCGGTGTCAGCGTGGGGAGCTTCACCACGCAGTTCCACGGCAGCTGGAGCGGGCTCACGCCGTCGGGCGGTGGACCTTGCGTGCAGACCACCGGGCCCGATGCGATCGGCACGCCGTCCTGCCGTGCGTCCACGACGGGCGCCCACCCGTATCCGAACTGATAGAACTTCACCCCGTCGATCTCGGCCGGGTGGTTCACCCGGATGTCGACGGCCCTGACGAAGGTGTCGTTCGCGTCGTACAGCTCGGCGTGCGTCACGAAGTCCTCCGGTATCCCAGAGGGGATCCGGTAGGTCGCGGTGAAGTTCTCGATGTGGATGCCCACGCCGCTGTGGTCGCCGTCGTCGACGAACCGGCCCTCGTGGAGCCGCCCGTCGTAGTTCGCCGCCGCCTCGGTCCACGTCTGTCCCTCGACGATCACGGCCTGGCCGGTGAACCCGGTGCCCTTGCCCCACACCATGCCCACGAGGATCAGGAAGAACGACCAGTGGAACAGGAGGCTGCCGCCCTCC
>Ga0222623_10000487_pt1 | contig 12584 bp, 11 predicted proteins | sample PLMtaG_FD_177336 | JGI IMG/M metagenome (GOLD analysis project Ga0222623, IMG submission 177336) | Groundwater sediment microbial communities from an aquifer in East River, Colorado, USA - PLM2_30_coex | ecosystem: Environmental > Terrestrial > Soil > Riparian zone | place: USA: East River...
ACATCTTCCCGATCGTCCTGAACGCGTACCTCGGAACGGATCTGGCGATTCAGCCGAACACGTTCTGGGCCTGGCGAACTGGCTCATCGATTCTCGACTACGTGGAACTCGATCCCCGGACATGGAGGGCGAAATAGCGTGATCGGCGGTCCGGCGAGCACTTACGAGCAACTAGACTTCGGGCCATGCCGCCCAAATCACTGACGCTCGTCCTGCCCGCCTTCGACGAGGCGGAGCGGATCGGGCCCGCCCTCGACGAGCTCTTCGGCTACCTGAGGCGACGCGGGCAGAGCGCTCGAGACGGAGCGCCCGGTGCCGCATCATTGCCCGAACGCATCGAGGTCCTCGTCGTCGACGACGGCAGCAGCGACGGGACGGCCGAGCTCGTCCGTGCTCGCCCTGAGGCCACCGGCTCGGGCGGGCTGGAGCCCGACCTGCGCGTGCTGTCCGTGGCCCACGGCGGCAAGGGCGCAGCCGTCCGTGCCGGCATGCTCGCGGCCACGACCGATCTCATCGTCTTCACGGACGCCGACATGGCGACACCGCCCGACATGATCCCGTTGCTCGTCGATGCCCTCGAGACCCACGACGTGGCGCTCGGCAGCCGAATCCAGCCCGACGGCTCGGATATGCGCAAGAGCCAGCCTTGGTACCGCCGGATGCTCGGCAAGACATTCCACCTTCTCGCCTCGATCTGGGTCGTCGGCCCGGTCAAGGACACCCAGTGCGGCTTCAAGGGCTTCACCCGCGAATCCGCCCAGGACCTGTTCGCCAAGCAGCGCATCCAGAGCATCGCCTTCGACGTGGAGTTGATCTTCCTCGCCAGGAAGCGCGGCTATCGCATCGCCATCGTGCCGATCCGCTGGGCCGATCGGCGCGGCTCGCGGATGCGTGCCAGGCCCGGCCTGGCCATGCGCGTCGGCTGGGACCTATTCCGCATCCCGCTCCTCCACCGCGGGCTGGGGCGGGCCGCTGCGCCTTCCGGCCGGTCGGTGCCCGGTGAGGATCCGGCCGACGGCTAGCCAGCCCGATTCGGGAGTCGCAGGGACACCGGCGGCACCGGCGCGACTGGCCCGAGCGGCACTTCCGATCGTCGCCATCCTCGTTCTGGGCGTCGTGCTCGGCGGGTCGTTGTGGGCGGCATCGGGGGCGGGCACGCTCGGCTTCGACTTCCTCGCCTATCACCAGGCGGCGAACCGCGTCCTGGCCGGCCAACCGCTCTACGACCCTTCGGTCCAGCAGACCGGCGGCTTCGGTCTCTTCTACTACCCGCCGCCGTTCGTCCTCGCGATCCTGCCCCTCGCCCCGCTCGATCCTACGATCGCTACCTGGACGTGGGTCGGCCTGTCGCTCGCCGCGTTCCTCGGCGGCGTCGCGCTCATGCCCGTGGCACCCACCGTCCGCTGGCTGACGATCCTTCTGGCCGGGTTGTCTTGGCCCTTCGCCTATGCGTTCAAGCTCGGCCAGGTTGGGCCGCTGCTCTTCCTGCTGTTCGCCGTGGGCTGGCGGTGGCTCGACCGGCCGCTGGCCCTCGGCGGGTCAGCGGCGGCTGGGGCGATCGTCAAGATCCAGCCCGGACTCGTCCTCGCCTGGGCCCTGATCACGCGCCGCTGGGGGGCGGTGGCGATTGGGGCGGTCATCCTGGGGGTCGCGGCTGCCGTCGCGACGATCGTCACCGGTGGCCTGACCGTCTGGAGCGACTACGTGGCGGTCCTGCGGAACGTCAGCGACCCGATCTCGACGCCGCACAACTTCACGCCCGGCGCGGTTGCCTACCAGCTGGGGCTGCCAACCGGCCCCGCCGCGACCATCCAACTGCTCAGCTCGATCGTCGCCGTCGGGCTCCTCGTCCTCACGGCGGTGCGGGGCTCGAGCGCTGCCTCGTATCTCGTCGCGGTAACCGCCAGCCAGCTGCTGTCGCCGGTCCTCTGGGACCATTACGCGATGCTCCTGTTGCTCCCGGTCGCGTACCTGCTGGATCGGCGGCAGTGGTGGGCAGTGCTCGTCCCGCTCGCGACGGCGGTGTTCCTCATCGGAGTCACGCCGGCACCGGCCTACCCGATCGCCTTCTGGGTCACGCTCGTCGCGCTGGTCGTCGTCGGGCTGCGCGACGGCCCGCCCGCGCCCGCGCCCGAGCCCTCGGCGGCGCCTGCGTGACGCAGCGCCTCGACCGGGCGACGGTCGTCGGACTCGCCGTCGCGCTGGCGGCGATGGCGATCTACTGGCTGTCGAACCGCTTCTTCGATGCCCAGCACGGCGATTTCTTCTACCTCGCTGACGCCTTCCTCCACGGCCGAACCTGGTACGACCCGGCCAGCCTGCCGGCCGGCGCGATCGGCCCCAACGACGTCATCCCGATCGACGGCCGCTGGTACGTGCCGTTCGCGCCCTTCCCCGCGATCTTCTTCATGCCGCTCGTCGCGATCATCGGCCCGGTGACGGCCGACCAGTGGGAGACCGGGATCAACGCCGCCCTCGCGGCGGCCGATGTCGGCCTCGGTTGGTGGCTGCTGGGGCGCCTGGGCGTGCGCTCGCTGGTCGATCGGTTCTGGCTGGTCGCGCTCCTTGGCTTCTCGACCCAGATCTGGTGGGTGACGACCCGCGGCGGCGTCTGGCATACCGGCCATCTCATCGCGACGATGCTGACGCTCGCCTGCCTCATCGAACTGTGGGGCAGCCGCCGGGCGTGGCTCATCGGCCTGATGGCAGGCGCCGCGTTCCTGAGCCGCGCGCCGGTTGCCTTTGCCGTCCCGTTCTACGCCCTGCTTCTCGCGGGCGACGCGGCCTGGGAGCCGCGACGGTGGCCATGGCGGGCGTGGCTTGCCCTCGGGGCCGGCGTCGTCCCATCGGTCATCTTCTTCTTCTGGTACAACGACGCCCGGTTCGGATCACCGTTCGAGTCGGGCTACGCCCTGGCGACCCTGCCGCCGTGGCTCGAGGCGCTGCGCCAGCAGGGCCTGTTCTCGATCGCCCACATCCCGATGAACCTGGACTACCTGTTCTTCCACCCGCCAACCCCGATCGGCGAGTTCCCGTGGCTCAAACCCGACGGCCTCGGGATGTCGATCCTCATCACGAGCCCGGGCCTGCTTTACGCCGTCCGCGCGCCGTGGCGAGAGAGTCGCGTCTGGTGGCTCGCCGGTGCCGCGGTCGCGGTCCTCGTGCCGACGCTCCTCTACTACGGCGGCGGTTGGCTGCAATACGGCTACCGCTACGCGCTCGACTCGATCCCGTTCGTCTTCGCCCTGTGCGGCCTCGCGGCCGTCCGCGACGAGCGCATACGCGATGCGGTGGGGCTCGAGGGACCAGGGATCGGGCTGGGCTGGCGGCTGCTGATCGTGATCGGGCTGGTCGTGGGCCTCGGTGGCGTCTACTGGGCCTACCACCTGTAGAGCGCGTCCTTGGCTCGGTGCCGTTCGACAACAGAATCGTGCCTGGGCCAGACTTTGGTACTGCGTTCTGCTGGTACTTCTGGTAGCGTCAACTACCACCACTGCACCCGGTCGGGTGCGGCCTACAAGGGGTATGGGGGGCGGACGTGGACCGCGACCGACCGAACGGAATCACCGCTCTACGGTTCTTCCTCGCGGCTGCCGTGGTGGTCTTTCACGCCTGGCCTTTGGGCGGGTTCGGGCTCGATCCCGTGCAGGTCCTGACCAACGGCCAGGCTCGCAATGGCGGATCGATCGCGATCATGGCCTTCTTCGGGCTCTCGGGCTATCTGCTCCTCCAGAGCCGCCAGCGATCCAACCCCGTGAAGTTCGCCTGGCGCCGTGCCTTGAGGATCTTCCCCGGCTACTGGATCTCGATCATTGCGACGGCGTTCGTCGTCGGTCCCTGGTATCTCGCCTTCGCCTGGTTCCCCGGCCCCGGCGTCGGCGCATCGGTGAATGCGTCGCTGTGGACCCTGTTCCCCGAGATGATCTGCTACGCGGTCCTCGCCATCATCCCCGTGCGGGCGCTCGTGGTGGTGGTGCCCGGCCTCCTCGTCGGGCTGATGCTCGTCAGCGTGGAGATTCTCCCGATGGGGTTTGCCGGCGAGCTCGTCGGCATGTTCATCGCCTTCGGTATTGGTTCAATCGTGTCGCTGCTGGGTCTCCGTCCGTCAGGCCGGCGGACGATCGGCCTCTTCCTGGTCCTTGTCGCGGCGACGGCCCTCGACCGATGGATGCTGGCCATGCCGTTCGTCGTCGCCTACGCGGCGATCTGGGCGGGGCTGCGGTTCCCGCTCCAGTGGCGCCGGGACCTCTCGTACGGCACGTATATCTATGCGTTCCCGATCGGCATTGCGGTGGCCGCCGCCGGCGGAGCCAGGGCCGGGATAGTGCCGTTCATCCTGGTGACCCTTGCCCTGACCATTCCCGTGGCGCTGGCCAGCTGGATGCTGGTCGAACAGCCGGCCCTTGCATTCAAGAACGGCGTGCCGATCCCGCGGGGCTTCTCCCGCGCGCATCTGGGTCGTTGGGCCCGCGAGACCGTCGATGCCGTGACGGCGGGTGGAGCCGCGGGCGCCGCCCGCCTTTCGCCGACGGGCCGCTCGAGCCAGCAGCCGGAGGCTCTCGAGGCCGGCTGACCGTCGGCTGGCCGGTCGTCTCCGAGGCCCGCGTCGCGTTGACGCCGGGCATGCGAAACTCCGCCGATGCGACATCCCCGAATCGTCCTCGCGATCTTCATCCTGTCCGGCGCCGCCGGACTTATGTATGAAGTCGTCTGGTCACGCCAGCTCGTCCTTGTCTTCGGCAATACGACCCAGGCGGTCTCGACGATCCTCACGGGCTTCTTCGGCGGCATGGCGATCGGCAGCTTTCTCGGCGGCCGGCTGGCCGACCGCGTGCGGTCGCCCCTGCGGATGTACGGCGCCATCGAGCTCGTCCTCGTCGTCGTCGTCCTCGCGACGCCGATCACGTTCCGGCTCCTCCACGAGGTCTATCGCGGCGCCTACGGGGCGCTCGAAGGCTCGTTCGAGGCCATCGCGCTGCTCCGCTTCGGGCTCGCGATCCTGGCGCTGGCGCCCGCCACGATCCTCATGGGGGCGACGCTGCCCGCCCTGACTCGCCAGCTCACGGGCGACGCGCACCTCTCGAGCGCGTTCGGCCGGTTGTACGCGGCGAACACACTCGGGGCGATCCTGGGGACGTTCGCGGCCGGGATCGTCCTCATCGAGCTGCTCGGGCTTACCGGCACGCTCGTAGTCGGTGCCGCTTGCTCCGCGATCGCCGGGCTCGCGGCGCTGCGGCTGGCCCGTGATGCCGATCCGGTCGGGCCGGTGGCCCACTCCCGCGCGGCAAAGGCCACGCCGGCCCCCGCGCCTGCCGCCGATGCCCGATCGGCCGCCCGCCCGAGGCTCGCCCTCGGTCTGGCCTTCGTCTCCGGCCTGACGTCACTCGGCTACCAGGTGCTATGGACGCGGCTGCTCTCCTCGGGCACCGGCAACTCGACCTACGTCTTCACGCTCATCCTCGGCACGTTCCTCATCGGCATCGTCCTGGGAGCCGCGGCCTTCACCCGCCTCCGTCCGTACATCGGCCGGCCCGTGGCCGCGATCGCCGTCGCCCAGGTCGCCGTCGCGATCCTCGCGTTCTCCGGACTCGTCCTCGTCATCGGCCACCCTGGCCCGCTCGACCCGAGCCGTCCGCTCGAGAGTGCCTGGGCGATCCTCGGGCCGATGCTCCTGGTCGTCTCCCGACTACGTTCGTCATGGGGTTCACGTTTCCGGCGTCGTCGGCGCTGCTCGGTGACGACCCCGATCGCATCGCCTCGAGCGCTGGCAGCCTGCTCGCGTCGAACACGCTCGGCGCGATCGTCGGGACGTTCGCGGTCCCGTTCCTCGTCATCCCGACCGTTGGCTCGCCGGTGGCCGTGGCGCTCCTCGCGCTCGTCAACGTCGGCACGGCGCTCGTGCTGCTCGCCGTCGCGACCGGCGTGGATCCGATCCGCCGTCTCGCGACTGCCGCCATTGCCGCCGCGGTCGGCCTCGCCGTCCTCCTCGGGATCGCTGTTCCCGGCACGATCGTCGACCCAGGCGCCGCGCGCGTGCTAGAGGCCGGCGGCAAGATCTTCGCATCGAGGGAGGACGAGATCGCGTCGGTCCAGGCCGGCCAGGTCGCCGCTCGCGAGCTGTGGGTGACCGGCACGTCGATGACGCTGCTGACGGTCGACGCGAAGCTCATGCCGGTCCTGCCGCTCGTCCTCCGGCCCCAGTCGCAGTCGGCGCTGACGGTGGCCTTCGGGATGGGATCGGCGTTTCGCTCGGCCCTCGCCGCCGGCCTTCGGACCGACGCGGTCGAGCTCGTCCCGTCGGTCCCGCTGATGTTCGGCTGGTTCTATGACGACGCGGCCCAGGTCCTCGCCAATCCGAACGGGCAGGTCATCGTCGCCGACGGCCGCAACCACGTGGAGCTGACGGATCGGCGTTACGACATCATCGTGACCGACCCGCCGCCGCCGATCGAGAGCTCGGGCGCATCGGTCATCTCGTCGCTCGAGTACTACCGCGCGGGTCATGCCCGCCTCAACCCTGGCGGCGTGATGATGCAGTGGACGCCCTACGGTGGGACGGTCGATGAGTTCCGGGCCCACCTGCGAACGTTCCACGCCGTCTACCCGCATGTCACGATCGCCTTCGGACCGGGTGGTTACGGCTTCTTCATGCTGGGATCCGACGAGCCGCTGGCCTTCACGGACGACGCGATCGCCGAGGTTCTCGGTCGGCCGGGGATTCTCGCCGAGATCTCGTCAGCCTATGACTCGCCCGAACGGACGATCGAGGGCTGGACCGAGCGGATCCATTCGCTCGTCTGGCTGACGGACGACGAGGTCAGCCGCTTCACCGGGGACGGGCCGCTCATCACCGACGATCGGCCGCTGCCGGAATACTTCCTCCTGCGTCGGCTGTTCGGGCCGCCTTCGCCGAAGGTGACGCCGGGCGAGCTGTTGCGGCTGACGCGCGGCTAGAGTGCAGGAACGAGCGACTGGCGTGGGCTGGCTGACGCGGGAACTTCTTCCCGGCGTGCCTGCACTTCGCCGACCGGTCATCCAGCTGTTCCTCACCAGCGCCCTGATCCTCTTCGTCGAACTGATCCTCATCCGATGGATCCCGGCCAACGTCACCCATGTCGGTCTCTTTCGCAACTTCCTGCTTATGGGCAGCTTCCTGGGGATCGGGGCGGGCATCCTGTTCGGTCGCGACCCCCGGCGCCTGCCGCTGTCACCGTTCGCGCTCATTCTCTTCGCGACTGTCGCGCTCGTCGGTACCGCGACGTTTGAGGTCCGGGTCGAGAGCGCGACCGAGACATTTCTTGGGATTCGCGGAGGTGGGGGCGGTCCGATCGGGTCCCTCGTAATCGCGCTCCTTGTGGTCCTCGCGTCAATTCTCATGGCGGCGCTTGCGCTTCCGCTCGGCCCTCTTCTCACGTCGATGCCGCCCCTGCGGGCTTACGCCGTGGACATCTGCGGTTCGATGGCTGGCATCTCCGCGTTCACCGTCCTGTCATCCGCCGGCAGTCCACCACCTGTCTGGTTCGGAGTGGTCGGCGCCGTCCTCGGGGTACTCGCGGCTGGTAGTGGAGTCACTAGGTGGTCCGCGTTGAGCGGCGTTTTCGTCGTCGCGACGATCACGCTTTCGATCTTGCAGCAGGCATCGACTACCGCCTGGTCGCCCTACTACCGAGTCTCGGAGCAGGAGATCGGATCCAGCGTTGTCGTGAGCGTCAACGGCGTCCCGCATCAGATCCTTCGCCCGGCTGGTGACGCTCGGAACGAGGGATTCTACGAGCAGGTCTACTCCTGGTTCCCGGATCGCAGCTTCGAACGCTTGCTGATCGTGGTAGCCGGAACCGGTACGGATGTTGCCGTGGCTCTCGCCCACGGAGCTGGACACGTGGACGCCGTCGAGATCGACCCCTACATCCTCGAGGTCGGCGTCCGGAGACATCCCGATCTACCGTACGACGACCCGAGGGTTACGAGGTTCGTCGACGATGGGCGGGCGTTTCTAAGTCGCAGCCAGGATGACTACGATCTCATTGTCTTCGCCCTGCCGGATTCGCTCACGCTCGTGAGCACTTCGGCGGGCATCCGGCTGGAATCTTTCCTGTTCACGGATGAAGCCTTCCTCTCGGTCAAGAACCATCTCTCCGAGGACGGGGTGTTCGTCCTCTACAACTATTACCGCGAGCCGTGGCTGGTTTCGAAGATCGCCGCCATGCTTCACGCGACCTTCGGGAACGATGTGCTTGTGGAACGGTACGCGGGGACCACCGCAAACGCCGCCACGTTTGCAACCGGGCCCGGCGTCGCGGCGCTGGATGGCCTGGGTGTGAACGGCGTCAGCGCCATCGCGGACCGCGCCCCGCGAGCGGCGACCGACGACTGGCCGTTCCTTTACCTCCGCGAACCCGGCTTGCCTCAGCACTACGTCGTGGCGCTTGCTGCCGTCCTGATCTGGGGGACGCTGCTGGTTGGTCGGGGCGCCCAACGCAGTGGGACCAGCTTTCGTCGCTTTAGCCCGCACTTCTTCGTTCTGGGTATCGCATTCCTGCTTCTCGAGACGAGGAGCATCGTGACGTTCAGTCTCCTGTTCGGGACGACGTGGCTTGTCAACGCGCTAGTCTTCTTTGCCGTGCTGGCGAGCGTTCTACTGGCGATTCTCGTCACGCGGTTCCTGCCGCGTCACCCGGCCAAGTACCTATACGCTGCCCTGCTTGGGTCCGTTGTCATTGCCTACCTGCTTCCCCCCGCGTCGTTGCTCATCGAACCTCCGACCCTCCGGTATGCGGCCGCCGCCGCACTCGCATTTGCTCCGATCTTCTTCGCGAACTTGGTCTTCAGCTACTCATTCCGAGACACCAGGACGGCCGACATGGCCTTCGCTTCAAACCTACTTGGGGCCATGGTCGGAGGAGCCGTGGAATACCTCGCACTTATCACCGGTTATCAGGCCCTCTTGCTCGTCGTCGGCGCCCTATACATCGCGGCACTTCTGTTGGCGACCCGCATGCGACTCCTTGCCGACACCGAGCTCGCCTCGACGACGTTGCGGGAGCAACCAAATGCGGAAGCGGTGCTATTCTCGCCTGAATGACCAGTTCCGCCCTCGTCGTGGATCCTGCCTGTCCGGGCCCGATCGCCGAGGAATTCCCACCCCCCGGCGCCCGTTCGCTTGACGCCCCACTGAGTGTCGAACAGACGCCCTTCGCCGCCATCCGGCGGGCGACCTGGGACAGCCTCGCGACGGCATCCCCGTGGGCCACGCCCTTCTCCGACTGGGCGTTCCATCGCGCCTGGTGGGACGCCTACGGGACCACCGCCCACGACCAGACCCTGACAGTCACCGACCCGGCCTCCGGCGCCACCCTCGCGATCTTGCCCCTGATGCATCGCCACGAGGTCGAGCCGACCGACGCCGAGACGCACACGACGATGCGCCACGGCCAGGACGTGCACCTGACGCGGGTCGCCGCGACGGCCAAGGCGGTCTTCTTCGGCGCCTCGTACCACGCCGACTACGCGACGCTCCTCGCGGCGCCGGACGTCCTGCCGGCCGTCTCCGAGTCAGTCGTCGAATACCTCGTGGAACAGGCGTCGTCGGACGATCCGGAGCCGTGGGATGTCGTCGACCTCCGCCGTCTCCGCTGTGGTGACCCCGCCGCCGACGCCCTCGCCGTCGCGTTCGGCCGCCGCGAGATCTCCGAGGGCTGGACGCTCAACGTCGAGCGTGAGGACGTCTGCCCGGTCGTCTATCTGCCGGCCGGCACCGACTTCGATTCGTTCCTCGCGACGCTCGGCAAGAAGGATCGCCACGAGATCCGGCGCAAGATCCGCCGGGCAGAGGCGGTCGGTGAGATCCGGCTGACCGATTCGGCCGACCCGCTTGCGGACCTCGACGACTTCATTGACCTCCACCAGCGTCGTTGGGGCGACGACGGGCTCTTCCCGGCGACCCCCGGTGGCGATCGCTCTCGGGTGTTCTTCCGGCGCCTGTTCGAGGAGTACGGGCCCGACGGCAGCCTCCGCCTCGCGTTCCTGACCGTCGGCGAGCGCCGGATCGCCGCCGGGATCCACTTCCGGACCGCGGACGGCTACCTCTACTACAACGCGGGCGTTGACCCCGAGGCACGCGACCTGTCACCGGGCGTGCTCATGATCGCCGCGTACGTCCAGCGGGCAATCGCGGAGGGCTGTCGACGGCTCGACTTCCTCCGCGGCGACGAGCCGTACAAATACGAGTGGGGCGCCACCGACGAGCCCGTCCAGCGCCTGCTCGTCCGCCGCTCCGTCGACGTCGCGGAAGGGTTGCAGACATGACCGCGCCCAAGCCTTTCGACCCGTGCTTCTCGCCGGTCGATCGGATGCCGAAGGCGGGCCGCGACCGGATCCGCGTCGTCGAGATCCTCGCGACCGGGACGAACGGCGGCGCCCAGGAGCACGTCTTCTCGCTGATGAACCGGCTCGATCGGTCGCGGTTCGACGCGAGCGTCGTCTCGCTGTCGGCCGGGAGCGCGGTGCGGAAGCTCCAGCGCGCGGGATTCAGCGTCCACGTCATCGACGAGCCTGACGACGCGATCGCCGTCGGTGAGCTGACCGCCCATCTGGCCGACATTCGGCCGGAGGTGATCCACACCCACATGTATCGGGCCGACATCGTCGGGACGAAGGCCGCGATCGCGCTGTCGAACGCGGGCCATCGCCGGCCGTACGTCGTGTCGACCGTCCACTCGTCGAGGGTTCGGGCGTCGGAGGACCGCGAGGCGCTCCGGGCGCTGACCCCGGAGATCGACCAGCTGATCGCGGTCTCGAACGCGATCGAGCGCAAGATCGCGGATGAGCGACCAGGCCTCGCCCCCGTTCGGCTCATCTACAACGGCGTCGATCTCGAGCGCTACGACCACCAGGAGCCGTGCTGCACGCTCCGCGACGAGTACGGGATGGAGCCGGGCTCACAGATCGTCGGCGTCGTCGCGCGGCTGGAGCCCGAGAAGGGCCACCAGACATTGCTGGACGCGTGGCCGCACGTGCTGCGCGAGGTTCCGGACGCGTACCTGCTGATCGTCGGGGAGGGGAGTCGCCGCGACGCGCTCGAGCAGCAGGCCCTTGCGAACCGGGTCGCCCATCGGGTCGTCTTCACCGGCCGCCGCGACGACGTTCCGGCGGTCACGGCCGCCCTCGACGTCGCCGTCCTGCCGTCCCATCGCGAGGCCCAGGGCCTGAGCATCCTCGAGGCGATGGCGTTGTCACGACCGGTGGTCGCGTCGGACGTCGGCGGCATTCCCGAGATGATCGAGGACGTCGTCACGGGGCTCCTGGTCCCGCACGATCAGCCGGAGGCACTTGCCGCCGCGATCGTCCGCCTCCTCACCGATCACGTCCTGGCCGACACGATCGCCCGCGCCGCCCACGACCTCGTCCACGACCGCTTCTGCATCGAGCTGATGGTCCGAGCGGTCGAGGAGATCTACCAGCAAGGCGCCGACCGCGTGCGCATCCCGAGGATCGTCGCCGGGTAGGATCACTCCCGACGTGAACGACGATCGGAGCGGGCCGCGATGCAGCGATTGAGAGGCCGGCCGGCCGCGCCGATCAACTGGGACCGGCTCGCGCTGATCGGGGCCATCGTGATCGGCGTCGTCTTCTCCATCGCCTACGCGCGGGGCGACGTGATCCGGCCCTACGACCTGGACTGCTACTGGACCGCGACCGACTTCGGGAACCTCTACGCGGACGACTGGCTCGATCCGGCCTATTGCTACGTCTACCCGCCCGTCATGGCCCAGCTGCTCTACCCGTTCCACGTGCTGCCATACGCCGTCGTCACGACTGGCTGGATCCTGTTGTGCTTCGCGTCGCTCTGGGTCTGCCTGCGCGAATGGACGCTTCTGGCGATCGCCCTTGGGTTCGTGGCGATTGCGATTCCTGCGTTGAACGTCCTCGGCGCGGGGCTTGGTGCCGTTCTGCTCGGGAACATCACGATGCCGATGGCTGCCGCGATCGTCCTCGCGATGCGGCCGTCGCCCGCCTGGTCACCCGCGTGGTATGCGGTCCCGATCCTGACCAAGCTGACCGCCGGGGTCGGGCTACTCTGGTTCCTCTTCCGTCGCGAGTGGCGACCGTTCGCGATCGGTGTCGGCGTCACGGCGGCCGTGGCGCTGGTTTCGTTCGTGATCTCACCGGCGGCGTGGATCGAGTGGGTCGACTTCAACATCAAGAATTACGGCGGCCCGCCGCGCGCACCGGTGATCGGCGGATTCCCATTGCGAGTCATTGCGGGCGTCGTCATCGTCGCCTGGGGCGCCCGAACGAACCGCCGCTGGCCGGTAGCGATCGCCGCCGGCATCGCCCTTCCGGCGCTCTACGGCCTCGCGTCGGGGGTATCGGTCGCCCTGGCGGCCTACGGGATCTGGCGTCACGGCCGACGCTCGGCGAACTCCACCCGAACCGAGAGCATCCCTCAGCCACTTCCTGTCGGGTAGGCGCGCCTGCTAGGACCATCGGGGTGGTGCGGCCCGGCACCGGCGGGCCGTAGGATGCGACTCGTGCATGACCCGTTCGCGCGCGGCGTGGGCTCGCGCCCTTCCTCATGACCATTC
>Ga0222623_10000488_pt1 | contig 12556 bp, 13 predicted proteins | sample PLMtaG_FD_177336 | JGI IMG/M metagenome (GOLD analysis project Ga0222623, IMG submission 177336) | Groundwater sediment microbial communities from an aquifer in East River, Colorado, USA - PLM2_30_coex | ecosystem: Environmental > Terrestrial > Soil > Riparian zone | place: USA: East River...
TCATCGATACGATTGTGCCACCTGCGAGAGCGGCGGCGATAACGGCGAGGGGATACCAGCTTGAGAGTCCTGTTCACGTCCGTTTCCTCGATGGGCCACATCAACCCGATGGTCCCGCTCGCGCTCGCGTTGCGCGATCGGGGGCACCATGTCCGCTGGGTCGTGGGGCCCGATGCCCGGCCAAGGCTCGAAGCCGCCGGAATCGAGGCGGTGCCGGTCGGCGTTTCCTGGGACGACAACCGAGCGACCTATTTCAGCCGCTATCCGGAGGCCCGGACCCTGCCGCCGGCCGACCTGCCGGACCACATGTTCGGGAGGCTATTTGGCGAGATCCTTGCCCCGACGATGTTCGCTGGCGTCCTTGATGTGACAGCGAGCTGGCGCCCGGACCTGGTTGTGCACGACGCTGCGGAGTTCTGCGCTGCGATCGCGGCGGCATCTGTCGGCGTACCGAGTGTCACCCACAGCTTCGGTGCTCTGACCCCGATACATCGGGTAGAGGCGGCCGGCGAGAACGTCGCGGACCTGTGGCGCTCTGTGGGCCTCGAGCCGCGTCCGTTCGGAGGCGCCTACGACCACTTATATCTCGACATCTACCCAGCCAGCATGCAATCGGCTGATATGGGCCATGTCCCTTTCCGCCGGGCGCTTCGTCCGATCTCTTACGTCGATCGCGACGAAGCCGAGCCGGCCGGCGACATCGCGTGGCCGGATAGCGACATGCCGTTGGTCTACCTCACGTTCGGCACCGTCTTTCGCGATCCAGTCCCGCTCCGGACAGCCGCCGAGGCCATCGCATCGCTCGATGTCCGACTCCTCGTGACTGTCGGGCCGGCGGGCGATCCCGAGGCACTGGGAGCGCAGCCGGAGCACGTTCGGGTCGAGCGCTACGTTCCCCAGAGTCGCGTGTTCGAAAGCTGCGACCTCGTCGTGTCACACGCGGGGTCGGGCACGTTCCTGGGCGGGCTCAGCCGCGGCATCCCCCAGCTCTGCCTGCCCCAGGGAGCCGACCAGTTCCTCAACGCCGAGGCCTGTAGCAAGTCAGGCGCCGGGCTCGTGCTCGAGCCGGCGGAGGCGAGCGCAGATGCGATCGCTGCGGCCGTGACCCGGCTGCTGGACGACGGCTCGTTCCGATCACGGGCGAGGACGGTCGCCGCCGAAATCGCGGCGATGCCCGGACCTGACGAGGTCGCGACCGTGCTCGAGGGGGTCCGCTAGAAGAAGGTCGAGCACCAGGGTTCGTCGAGCGTTCGGAGAAGTGCATCAGCGTCTGCGAGAGCGCCGGCTCGGTGCTCCTCGACGCCGGAGGCAGCGGTTGCGGCCCGGAGCGACTGTCCGCCGAGATACGCCGTGCCGAGGGACGCGATGTCCAGCGTGAGATCGGCGGGTCGATCCGTCTCACGGCACGTCGCTCCCGAAGGCCCAGCCTCGAGCCTGACCCGGGTACGTCCGCCGGGAGCCTCCGGGTCGACGACCTCGAGGACGATGCTGCCCTCCCGCTCATACGTCCGAGCCTCGAGGGCTCGTGCCACGTCGAAGACGCGGACCCACATCCCGTCGCCAACGTCCAACATGTTGAGGGCGCGCGCGTTCGTCAGTAGCCAGGTCAGTTGCTCGCTGGGAATTCGACGCTCCGCCTTGACGGTGGCCGCCCAGTCCATCTCGGCGAGGAACCGCCAGAGCGACACGTACGCGGCATCGTTCAGGGCATGAAGCTCGTCGACGGTGACGGTTAGGCCCGGCTGACGCTGCTCCCACTTGTCGTCGGCGTGATAGCGGGCATACCCATCAACGGAGCCCGCCGGGTCGCGGTGGAGGGCAACGAATCCCTTCCACGGCGGGCCCCAGACCGATTCGCGGAGGGCGAGGTCGTACTCCCAGCGATAGTCGCGCCGGCGAATCTCGCCCGCCTGCCGGACGCGCCACCGCTCGAAGACACCCTTGATCGCCGCCAAAGTTTCAGCATCAGCCTTCGCGAGCTCCACCCGGCCGCTCGAGTCGGCGTGGAAGCCGGTCTTCCGGGTGTCGAGAGTCAGGGTCGCCTCGCGGACGCCCGGGCCGTAGCCAAACCTGCCGTAGATCGGGTACTCAGCGGCATACAGGAGACCGAATACCTCGACCCGCTGCCGGATCGCATCGTGTTCCGCTTCGACCATTGCCCGCAGGATGCCGCGGCGGCGGTGGGTCGGCAGGACCGTGACCGCGGACACCGCGGCCGCCGGAAGGCGCTGGCCGCCTGGAACCGTCAGCTCTGTTGCCCACGACCGGTAGGTGCCGCACATGCGGCCATCGTCAAAGGCCGCCCAGGTCCGATCGAGGTCCCAGAGCGGCCGCACCTCTTCGGTGACCTTGTCGACATCGGGGCGTTCGAGAAAGCCGGCGCTCGAGGTCTCGATGAACTCGCGGAGCTCGTCCTCGCGGATTCGTCGGACCTCGATCGTCATCGGCCGACGATAGCATCGGCCGGCCCGGCCGAGGTCAGTCCTTCGGGTCGAGCTTCAGCGCCGCCGAGTTGATGCAGTAACGCAGGCCGGTCGGGTTCGGGCCGTCGTCGAATACGTGGCCAAGGTGCCCGCCGCACGCTGTGCAGAGTGCCTCTGTCCTGGTCATGAACAGCATCCGGTCTGTCTCGGTCGCGACAGCGTTCGGGTCGGCAGGCGCGAAGAAGCTCGGCCAACCGGTCCCCGATTCGAACTTCGTCTCAGACTCGAACAGGGGCGCGCCACAACCGGCGCACACGTAGGTGCCGCGTCGATGCTCGTCCCAGAGCTCGCCCGTGAAGGCTCGCTCGGTGCCCTTCTCGCGGAGGACGCGGTACTGCTCGGGAGTCAGCTCGGCCCGCCACTCGGCGTCGGTCTTGGCGCTTTGTGAAGTGGTCTTGGTATCGATGTCGGTGTCGCTCATGGTCGGAATCCTACGCCGCGTGCATGACGTGACAATGACGAGGACGCGGTGGAGGGACCCTGACCTTGACCTCCACGGTGCCCTCGGCCTATTACTACCGGGTCGGATGAACAACGCGGGAGGATTGCCAGATGTGCTTGAACTGCGGTTGCATGCGCGCTCATGACGACATGGGCAAGCCAGGCGTGAACATCACGTACGAGGACGTGAAGCGGGCGGCCGATGCAAACGGCAAGACCATCGACGAGACGCTCGCCATGATCGCCCGGACGGCCGACAAGGATCGCGGCGACCACCCCGCCGAGTACCAGCCAACCGACTAGCCATGAGCGACGACCTCGATCCGCGGGAGGTCGCGCGCGTACGCCGCCGCGACCGTGACACCAGCGCCGCCCACACGGAGCTGATGCGGCCCGGAATGGGCAAAGTCTTCAAGCAGATCCTCGACGCCCAGGCGAAGGCCGCCAAGGAGCCGCCGAAACGCCGCCGCCGCCGCAAGCCCGGCTGATTGTCCCTGAGCGGCGAACTCCCTCAGGCTGCGAACTCGCCCTGCGGCTCGCCGACCTCGATCGGGTTGTTGAGCGGGTCCGCGCTCCACTCGTACCAGCCGCCGTCGTAGACCGCGATCGTCTGCCAACCCATCAGGTAGGCATAGAACCACGTCTCGCTGGCTCGCCAGCCGGTGCCGCAGTAGAAGGCGACCCGCTTGTCGGCCGTGATGCCCGCCTCCGCCCAGTTCGCTGCGATCTCCGGGTAGGGCCGCATCGTGTTGTCGACCGTCCGGTAATGCTGCATGTGATAGGCGTCCGTGCCGCAGTTACCCCAGACATCGCCGGCGATCCGGCCAGCCGGGCCGATGTAGTTGTAGCCGCTGACCTTGCCGACGTGCTCCTTCCAGGTACGAACGCTCACGAGGGCCGATCCATCCCGGTCCGCGAGGATCGACTTCGCCTCGTCGATGTCGACGATGAAGTCGGGTCGCTGCGGGATCGAGACGCCGAAGCTCTCGACCGGCGTCGGCTGGCGCTGAACGGTCTCGAGCGGATAGCCGTCCCGGACCCACCAGTCGTAGCCGCCGTCGAGCAGACGCACGTCTTCGACGCCAGCGTAGCGCAGGATCGCCAGGGCGCGCGTCGCCGCGATCTGGCCCGCCCGGCGTCCGGGCCATTTCTCGTTCGCCTGGCCCTCGGTGTCGCGGCCGTACACGATCACGGTCGTGTCGCTCGTGATGCCGAGGGAGCGGACCGCCTGATCGATCTCCGCCGGCGAGCGGCGCTGCCAGATGTTGTCCGGATCTTCAAGCCAGTTCGTGTCGAGATAGAGCGCGCCCGGGAGGTGATTCTCCTCGTATTCCTCGGGAACGCCGAAGTTGACGTGGAAGAGCAGAAATCGCCCGCCGTCGAAGCCTTCGGGCTGCCCGCCGTCGAGCAGCTGGCGGAGCCACTCCGTGTGGACGAGCTTGTCGTAGTTGGAGAGGCGCTCGATCGGCAGCTCGGCGTCGGCCGCCCACGCCGTCCAGCCGTCCTCGAAAACGCGAACGTCGCCGAAGCCCTGGGTGGCAAGCCGGGCCGCGAGGTCGGCGACGTCGGTGGCGTTGTAGGCGTACAGCACGATGCTTCGCTCGGCGACGACGCCGCGCGCGGCCAGCTGACGTTCGATCTCGGCTTCATCCTCGCTCGCGAGCCAGGCCGAGGGAAACGCGACAGCCCCTGGGATGTGACCGCCGCGCGCCTCTCCCCGGAGCCGCCAGCCGTTGAATGCGGCCGTCGGGCGGAGGTCGACGATCGTGAGGTCAGGGTCGCCGAGGCGATCGCGGAGTTCGTCAGTCGATATCGCCGTACCGGTGGGCTGGAGCGGTTGTAACAGAGTCATGAGATGCATCCCTTCGGTGGTCGTGACGGGTACGTGGACAAAGAAAAACCCCCGCCAAGCAGGGGTCCAGGTGGAATGTCGTGCGCCGACCGTGTCAATCAGCGCTCAGGTACACCACCTGCCCTGCTCGGCGCAGGTATGACACATGCAATGGGTGGCGTACCGGGTGCTCATGAGAGCGGCATTCTGACATCGCCCGCGTCATTAGGCAAGACCCGGGATTCTCGCAGTTTGGCGCCGCCGGCGGCCAGCTCGGTCCAGAGGTGCTGCGCCGCGTACGCCCGCCAGGGTCGCCAGCGCTCGGCGCGAGCGAGGAGCGCGGCCAGTGTTGGTCGCAGCCCGTCGGGGCCGGCCATGGCGCGGAGGAGGCCGACGTCGGCCGCGGGGAACGCGTCGGGATCCCGCAACGCGCGCATCGCGACGTAGTGGGCGGTCCAATCGCCGACACCCGGCAGCGCCGTGAGACGCGCGATCGCGGCATCGAGGGAACCGTCGGGCCGGAACAGATCGGGATCCCCTCCGGCGACGGCCGCCATTGCCGAGATCGCTGCAGCCCGGGCGCGCGGCATCCCGAGTCGCGTCAGGTCGGCGCTCGCAACGCGCTCCGTCGTCGGGAACACCATCGACAGCCCGGCCGCCTCGCCCCTACTCCGCGCGTGCAACCGCTCGCCATGGGCTTCCACGAGCCGACCGATCAGCAGGCGCGCGCCGCTCAGGGTGATCTGCTGGCCGAGCATCGCCCGCACGGCGAGCTCGAAGCCGTCCCACGCCCCCGGCACCCGCAAGCCTGGCCGGGCTGCGACTAGCGGAGCGAGCACCGGATCGGCGGAAAGGTGGGCCGACATGGGGCCGACGTCCGTGTCCAGGTCGAACACCCGTCGGATGCGCCCTACGATCGGCGGCACCGCACTCGCCTCCGGGAACCGGATCGTCGCGGTCAGGGCATCGCCTCGCCCGCCCGGTACCACCTCGATCGTGCCGTGCCGGCCCTCTATATCGATCGTTCGCCGGTAGCGCTCGTCCTCGACGACCTCGACGGTTGGGATCGCCCGGGCCGCCAGAAACGCGATCATCGAGTTCCAGTCGTACGGCGGAGTGAAGGCAAGCTCCAAGGTGACCGTCGCGCGATCCGAACGGGCCATCCTCAGCCGAAGTCGCGCCGTCCGGCGAAGTGGGCAATCACCTCCGGACGCCGTAGCTCATAGATCGCCATCCGATGGCCGCCCGGCGTGTGGAATGAGCAACACGGACCCTGCGGGATCTCGAACGTTCCCTCGGGTATCCAGCCGCGCGACTCGAGAGCTGCCATGGCCTCGGCGAGCTCGTTGACGCGGTAGACGAGGATCGGGCGCTCGCCCTCGAGGTGACCGGCGAGAAGGACCTTCGGCGATCCCTCGCCCAGCTCGACCATCGCGACCTTGATCCCCATCGCATCGATGGCAAAGACGAGCCGGCCACCGAGGACGTCGGTGAAATAGCGCATGTCGGAGGCCACGTCGTCGCTCGGCGTGTAGATGAAGTCCAGCTGCTCGAGTGTCATCTTCTGCTCGGGAGCGCGTCGCGCGAAAGCCTGGTCCGGTACCGTTGGGGCGTGGAAACGGACGGTGATCGCGCTCGGCTCGACAGCATACTCTCCGGCCTCGGCGTCGCCTACGAGCTCTTCCCCTGTGATCCGGCCCTGGCCGATACCGCCCAGTTCTGCGCCGCCTACGGCTTCGCGCTCGACGAGTCGGCGAACACGATCGTCGTCGTCGGGAAGTCGGAGCCGCGGGTCTACGCCGCGTGCGTCGTCCTCGCGCCGCATCGGCTGGACGTCAATCGGACAGTCCGGAACCGCCTCGGGTCGCGCAAGGCGTCGTTCGCATCGGCCGATGAGACCCGCGACCTGACCGGCATGGCGATCGGGGGCGTGACGCCGTTCGGCCTTGCACCCGAGCTTCCGATCTGGGTCGACGCAGCGGTGATGGCCCGGCCGCGGGTCGTGCTGGGTGGCGGCAGTCGGAGCTGGAAGGTGATCGCCCCGCCCTCGATCCTCCTGGCGCTGCCCAATGTGGCCGTTGTCGACGGCCTCGCCGGAGCCGCCCCGGCGCCCGGCTCAGACTGACGTCCCGCCAGTTCGCGACTGGGAGCCCTGCGCGCCAGCCGAATTGGGCCCCGACTCAGTCGGCCCGAAGAAGCGGGCCGACGCGATGCCCGTCGCAATGACCGCCGTCGCGACGATCGACAGCACGACCGGCGCCGAGACCTTGTCGGCCAGAGGCCCCGCGATGAGGATCGGCAGGAGGCTGGCCGCGCTGACGATCGAAGCAAGGACCCCGAACACGCGGCCGCGCACCGCGGGGGGCATGTGTTCGAAGAGCGCGGTCTGTGCCGACACCGTCGTGGCGGCGTAAGCGGAACCGGCCAAGAACGCCAGGACGACGACGACAGGAATCGCGGCCTCCTGGGCCGCGAGGAGTGGCCCAACGATCGCGACGCCGATCGAGAGCAGCCCGAAACTGACCAGACCCGCTTCGGCCGACCGACGGCGGGGCACGCCCCGACCGAACCGCCGCAGGCCGAGCACGCCGCCGACGACGCCGAGCCCGAGCGGCAGGACGACGACGATGAGCCGGTTGGGGTCGAGCCCGATCGAGGCAGCGAGGGCCGGACCCAGGACGCCGAGCACGCCCACGAGGGACGCCGACGCAGCGAGATGCAGCAACGGTCGGCTGACTTCACGGTTCTCCCTGATGGCCCCGAAGCCCTCGTGGAGTTGGCGCATCGGTTCGTGCAGCGCCCGGCTCGCGATGCCCGGCTCGACGGCGGCGGGCGGTGCCGACGGGAGCCCGAGACAGGCGATGGTCGCGGCGACGTACAGGACTGTGACGACCCCGAGCACGAACGACGGCCCAGCGAGCGTGACGATGAGTGGCCCGAGGAACGCAAATCCCACGGCGAACGAGGCCTGGAGCGTCAGGTTGAAGACGCCCATCGCGGTCTCGAGCTGAGCTCGGCTCACGATCCTGGGGATCATCGCCGCCTCGGCCGGGGTGAGCATGACCGTGGTGAAGCTGATCCCGAGGTTGAGGAGCAGGAGGACCGGCACGTTCGTCCCGGCCAGGGCGAGCCCGAGCGTCATGACGGCCCTGGCGATGTTCGGTCCGACGAGAGCCCACCGCAGGTTCAACCGATCGACCACGACGCCCGCGACCGCAGACAACGCAATCGTCGGCAAGAGGAACGACATCACGAGCGCGCTGACCGCCGCGTTCGAGCGGGTCGTGGTGAAGACGAGCACCGTCAGCGCGTAGAGCGCCATGTTGCCGCCGACCTGCGTCGCGGCCTGGACGAACCACAGCCGCCCGAACGCCGGGTCACGCAGGAGCGAAACGGAGCGGTGCGACGTGTCGCGGCCGGGAGGCGTCGTCACCCCCGGATTGTCGTGGTCAGCGCGTCGGGCCGCTCAGCGCGGCGGCAGCGAGGCCGGCGATCCCTCTCCGGGATGCTATGCCAGCGCTCGGCGGAGCTCCTCCTCGGTCTCGCTGTCGAGGGTCGTCTGGACGATGTCGCCCGTGAATCCGGACAGTGCCGCCCTCGCTGCGTCGGCGTCCGCGCCGCGCACGACCAGGAACAGCGCCGAGCGTCCGGGCGTGAGCGTGCTCTTGACGTCGTCGATGAACTTCGGGTCGACGCCCTTGTCGAGAGCGGCCCCCACCGCCGCGCCCGCCACCGCCCCCAGCGCCGCTCCGAGGATCGGGACCGCGAGCAACACGAAGCCGCCGACCAGCGCGCCGACGACGGCCCCGGTTTCGGTCGTGCCGCTGACCTCGTTGCGGACCTTGGCGGTCCCGTCCGGCATACGCTCGACGATCGCGGTGTCCTCAAAGCTGATCCGGCCTTCGGCCTCGATCTCGCGCAGCCGTTTCATGGCCTTGCGAGCATCCTCCAGATGGTCGAACGCGACGACGATGAGCTGGTTCATCGTGACCTCCTGCCCGGTCCGGTTCACAATCGGGTCGGGCCTATTCTCCACCCCTGCAGCGATCGAGGCCGTCAGCCTGGCGGCAGCGCGATTCCCAGCTCGTCAAGCGATTCGTGGAGGTCCGCCGTGTCGCGGTAGACACGGAACGCGCCGGCCGCGCGAAGCTCGTCCTCACCGTAGCCGCCGGTCTGCAGGCCGACGCTGAGCATCCCGGCTCGGCGAGCCGCGAGCAGGTCCCACACGGCGTCGCCGACGACGTAGCAGTCGCCGACTTCGACGCCCAGCCGCTCCTGGCAGGCAAGGAACAAGTCGGGTTCCGGTTTGGCGCGGAGGACGTCGCCGCGCTCGACCACGATCGTGTCCTCCGTAACCCCGAGCGCCTCAAGCGAGAGGTTGATCTCGGGCCGTCGGCCGGAGGTGGCGATTCCATGGACGACGCCGGCCGAGCGCAATGCGGCGAGCAGTTCGATCGCGCCCGGCAGCGGCCGCCGCTCGGGCAGGATCTCGCGGAAGATCTCACCGTGTCGGCGCTGGAGGCTCTCGGCCTCGTCGTCGCTGAGCTCGCGGCCGATCTCGCGATTGACCGCACGGACGAAGAGTCCGCCGCTCATCCCGATGCGCCGATGGATCCGCCAGCCGTCGATCGGCGACCCGAAATCGAGGAGCGCCCGCTGCCACGCAAAGACGTGGGCGTACACAGTGTCCACGAGGGTGCCATCGAGATCGAAGATGAGTGCTCGCACGCACCATAGGATACGGCCGCTGGGCTGGCCGCCTCGTGCGCGCCGGGAGGATAATCTGCCTTGAGAAGCCGCGTCGCAGATCGCGCGCGGACCGCCGGGGAGGTTCGGCCATGCGCCACTCGCGTCGTCGCAACGCCATCGTGCTCGCCTGCGTGATCGGAGGCACGGTCCTGGGAGCGTCCGTCGCCGCCGCGGCTGCAAGCCCGCTGCCGGCCCGCGTCTACGCGCCGTACTTCGAAACTTGGACTGGCGACTCGATCGCGTCCATCGCCCAGCAATCCGGGGCGCGCTACCTCACCCTCGCCTTCCTCGAGACCACGGGCAAGAGCTCCTGCACCCTTGGCTGGAACGGTTCGAAGACCCAGACCGTGGCCGCCGGCACCTACGTCACGGACATCACGTCACTCCGCGCCATCGGTGGCGACGTGATCCCGTCATTCGGTGGCTGGAGCGCAGACCAGGGCGGAACGGAAATCGGCGATTCCTGCAAGACCGTGGCGTCGATCGCCGCCGCCTACCAGCAGGTCGTGACAACGTACGACGTGACGCGGCTCGACATGGACATCGAGGGCCGCTCGCTGACCAAACCAGACGGCATCGACCGACGCAACAAGGCCATCAAGGTGCTCCAGGAGTGGGCCACCGCGAACGGTCGGACGGTCCAGATCCAGTACACGCTGCCGACGAGCCGCGACGGCCTTGAGCCGAGCGGCCTCGCCGTACTCCAGAACGCGATTTCCAACGGCGTCCGGGTCGACGTCGTCAACCCCATGGTCTTCGACTACTACGATCGGGTGACCGCCGACATGGGCGACTCGGCGATCTCAGCTTTGAATGGCCTGCACGCCCAGCTCGCGACGCTCTACCCCGCGAAGACCGGAGCGCAGCTCTGGGCGATGACCGGGGCGACAATCATGAACGGCCTCGACGACTATCCGCGCAAGACCGAGGTCACAACGGTCGAGGACGCCACGCAGCTTCGAACCTTCGCCGCCGGCAACGGGATGAGCACGCTGTCGATGTGGGCGATCCAGCGCGACAACGGCGGCTGCCCGGGCTCGACCGGATCGAATAACTGCTCTGGCATTGTCCAGACAACCTGGGAGTTCACGAACGCCCTCAAGGGCTTCACGGGTCCTTAGCCCCGGAAGCGGCGGATTCCTTCGAGGACCACGTCGACGGTCGCCGGGGTGGTCATCGGCATGCCGATCTGGAGGTGACCGATACCCTGGCTCGCCCACGCGGCGAGCCCGTCGGCGATGGCCTGGGCGTCAAGCGCCAGGTGCGGGCCGTCCTCGGCGTCCGAGACGTCCACGCCGACCGTGAGCTCGAGGGTGGCCGGGTCGCGGCCCTCGGCGTCGCACGCGGCGAGAAGGTGGTCGTGGCGCTCCGCGTAGCGCTCGTCGGGAAGACCGAACCACGCCGTCTGCCAGGCGTCAGCGTGGCCCGCGGTCAGCCGCAGCATCCGCTCGCCCTTCGCCGCGATGAGGATCGCCATGGACGGGCGGCGGGGTGGCGGCAGGAGCACGGCATCCTCGACCCGGTTCCATGGCCCCTCGAACGTGACACGCTCGCCGCGAATGAGCGGGATGAGGATCTGGAGCGCCTCCTCGAAGCGGCCGACGCGGTGATCGAACGGATAGCCGAACGCTCGATACTCCGGCTCGTGCCAGCCGCAGCCGAGCCCGAGGATCAGCCGGCCGCCGGCGACGTCGTCGGCCGTGACAGCCATTTTCGCGAGCAGTCCGGCTGGCCTGAACGATGTGGCCAAGACGAGCGTCCCGAGCTCGACTCGATCCGTGACGGCCGCAAGCGCGCTCAACAGAGTCCAGGCCTCGTGATACCCGACCTGGGGTCCGTCGTCGGGCAGATTGAAGAAGTGGTCGCAGACCCACAAGCTGTCGATACCGCCGGCTTCCGCCTGCCTCGCGAGCGCCGCGATCTCGGCCCACGTGCCACCGGCACCGTCCTCCGGCGCCTGCGGCAGGACGAGGCCAACCTTCATTGGTGAGGAGGCGGCCGCCACATCAGTCCGCCGCGGAACGATCGAACGTCGTTTCGGTCTCGTGCGACCGGCCGTCGTCGATCGAGACGTAGGCCTTCAGGATGATGTCGAGCACGTGGCGTGCGTGCTCGGCCGTCAGTATCGGCCTTGCCTCACCGCGCAGACAGGCGATGAAATGGTTCAGCCCGGCCTCAACGACACCGATTGCCTCGGCTGGCGGCGGCGGCCGGAGGCCGTGGACCCAGCCCTCGAGGCCAAGCGGGCTGTCGTCGTCGATGAACATGCTCGCCGGCCCATCCTCGTCACTCGACTCGCCGCCGAAGCTGATCGTCCCGTTCTCGAACTGGAGCTCGAGCCACGGCGCGAGCGTCGCCGGAGCGGCGAAGCTCGTCAGGAGCTGACCGAGGCCGCCCCCGGCGAACTCCATGTTCATGAGGACGTGATCGGGCGTCGTCACAGGAATCGTCTGGCCGGCGAGTGGGCCTGCACGCACGACGCGCGACGGTAGCGCGATCGTGCCCATCGCCTGGACCCGGGCAACTGGGCCCATGAGCAGCGTCATCGCGTGGAGCCGGTAGACGCCGTGATCGAACACGGGCCCCACGCCGGGCCCGTAGAAGACCGACGGATCACCGCTGTACTCGCGCCAGGTCGCGGGTCCGGTGTCGGCGTGATGGGCCACGGCCAGCGTCAGTCGCCCAAGCCGATCGCTCGCGGCGATGTCGGCGAGCCAGCGGAATCGATCCGTGACCGCCACGCCCGGGGCGCACAGCAGTAGCAGGCCGCGCTCCGCGGCGGTGTCGATGAGGCGATCGGCGTCGCCGATCGATCCCGCGATCGGTTTCTCCGAGTAGACGTGGAGGCCGGCCTCGAGGCAAGCCTGGCTGACGGCAGCGTGCACGGTCGCCGGCGTGATGTTGACGACAGCGTCGAGCTGCTCGGTCGCGAGGGCCTCGGCGAGGTCGGCGTAGGCGTGGGCGGACGGCGACCAGGCGGCAACGCGCGCGGCGGCAGCTTCGGCGGCCGACCGATCCCGGTCGACACACGCCCGGATGTCGACCTGCTTCG
>Ga0222623_10000490_pt1 | contig 12542 bp, 10 predicted proteins | sample PLMtaG_FD_177336 | JGI IMG/M metagenome (GOLD analysis project Ga0222623, IMG submission 177336) | Groundwater sediment microbial communities from an aquifer in East River, Colorado, USA - PLM2_30_coex | ecosystem: Environmental > Terrestrial > Soil > Riparian zone | place: USA: East River...
TGAAAGCAAAACGACTTTGCTCATTGTCAGTGTAAAGGCTGACTCGAATGCTATAACCATCGGGCTGATCTGGGATTGTAAATGTCGCCGGCGCGCGAAGCTCGAAGTCCAATTCCAGTCGCTTGCCATCGATCCGCGGAGGTTTGTCCGATAGTGCATAGGGAACGCCGACGAGCAGACCGGCGAGGCTGCAGACAATCAGGAGCGACCAACCTTGTGCAACGGCGAATCCACCAAGTCCTCGCCGCCCAACCAAAATGGAGGAAATGATTCCAATTACGAAGCCCGCCAGGATTCCAAGAGGCACGCACAGAAAAAAGACGGTCATGCCCCGTTGGCCTTCCATTTCAGGCACGTTCGCGAGCTTGGTCAGATAATCGCCGACGAAAAATGCAAGAACACATCCAACGACCGCCGTGAAAAGCGCTATAAAGAAAGCACGAAGAAAGCGCATGAAGAGTGTTGAGCCAGCTTCGGCCGGGGGTAGATCGACTAGTTCGACGTGCGGTCTGCGCTCACTGCAACAATTTTTCGAGTGACGGACTGGGTTGCGTGCCCAGCGCAGTCGCCCGGGAATAATGTTCCCTGGCGAGTTCTTTCGAACCGGGCTGCGTCGTGATGAGAATGACCGCCAGATTAAAATGCGCATCGGCATCGTTCGGATTGCTGGCGAGAGCCTGAAGGATCTCCTTCTCTGCCTCTTGCTGTCGCCCTTTCTGGCTGGCGGCGATACCCAGATAGTTGTGAGCGGTAGCGCTCTTTGGATTTATCGCGATCGCTTTCGTTAACTCCACTATCGCTTCGTCGAATTTCGATTGCCGATACTCAACAATACCGAGTGTGGTAAGTAGAAAATCGTTGTCGGGCGCAATAGCCACGGCTTTTTTCAGCGTCGACTCGGCGGAGCGCAAGTTGCCGCTGCGAACATAAACGACGCCAAGGCTGGAAAGCGCGTCAGGGTTGTTTGCATCTTCGGCCAGAATTTGCTGATATTGCTTTTCTGCCGCCTTATAGTTGCCCTGCTGAAGATTCTTCTGGGCCGCGCGGGCGAGACCCTGCGTTTTCCGTGATACACGCGTTTTCGACGGATCGGGCCTGTTCATGCTCGATTCGCTGTCGGCGCCCGATCTTGCGTTTTTGTCCGGTGTTGCAGCGCTGATCGAATTTACCTCCGATTTCTTTTCAAACACAAAGCTCGCTTTAAACAAACCGGCGCGCTGGTCTGAAACTGAGACCACCGGCTGCCGGAATAAAGCGAGCTCCTCGCTGCTCAATTTTGTGACCGGCTGCGCGAGCAATTCGATCTGCCTGTTCAACGTCTCCGATCTGACTTTCAATCTACCCAGCTCTGCCACGACCAGGTTCCTTGTCTCGTCCCGACGCGCTTCTTCCTGACGTTCGCGCACGACGATGTTTCGCAAGAGTTCGTTTTCTCTCGCGAGCTGGGCAGACTCCTTGCTGTTTGCGCCGCCCAGCTTCGCAGCCTGAAGCTCTGTGCTTGCGTCGTCCAATTGGACGTCAAGCTCGGCAGCTCTTGCCATCAAATAATCATTTCGTTTCTGAGTTTCAGCCAGCTGCCGCTGGAGCTCTGCTATTTGCTGATTCATCTCAGCAAATTTCTCGGCGTTTACCGGTTCGCTCCCTGTAAGACTTCGGACCTTTTCCTCCGCATTTGCCAATTTGTGTTGTAGATCGTCCTTCCCCACCAACAGCGCCTGGACACCGAGGTCCGTTTCCCTCGCGGCCTTTAATTGGGCGAGCGCTTCATCGCGCTGCTGCTCAAGCGCAGTGATTTGATTATTTGTGTCGGCAAATTTCGCCTGAGTTTCGTTCCGTTGCTTTTCCGCTGCCAGACGCGCCGCATCGGCCGCGGCAAGTGCGTCTTTCAAATGGGAAACCTCGGCGTGCAACTGCTGCTGCTCCCCAACACTGCTCTCCTGCGATGCTTTAGAGGCTTTTAACGATTCCTCAGCTTGTGCAAGTTCATCACGCGTCTGGTGTTCGGATTTCCTCGCTTTTTCGAGGTCGTTTTCTGCTTTCTCAAGTTTGGAATGTGTTTCGCTGAGATGCGTATTGATGGTTTCTTTTTCTTTTCGCGCGGTCTCGAGCTCACTGCGCGCTTTGCCGAGTGCCGCTTGCAATTGATCGAGTTTGTCGCGCAACTTTTTTGTGCCCTCTTTGATTCCCCCATCCGCGGATGTCTGGGCAATGGTTTGGCCCGATTGCGGAGCCACAATTTCGGGCCCGGGTTCGGACCAGCCCTCACTCTCTGGCAGTGCAGGGACAACTTCAGGCAAAGGACTTGAACTGGCGCTTAGCGAATTTTGCCTCGTCGTTCTCTCCTGAATTCGCAAGATGCCTTCGCTGATCTTACGGCCCCGATATTCTACGATGGCTGGCTGCCAATCGGCATGCGATCTCCGCAACGTCTCAATCAGGCTTCCCGCAAATCGGTATTTCGCCAGGGCCGTCTTGAACCGATTTTCGTGCTCAAGCTTTTCACCCTGTTGCGCGGACAGATAGGCCTTCAGGAAAATTTCACTCGGATCATCCTGCTGCCCGAGAAGAAGGTCCTTAGCCCCGAACAAAACCAAGACAGCGAGCAAAGCAGCGCCGGCTCGCCTCACGTGATGGCAAGGCGCCATGGCAGGCCGGCTCCGGGGAGATTTTGCTTCCACCGGCGCTGAGAATTAGTGGACCGACCGAGGAAAGTCGAGTCCTTTGTTTGCAAAAAGACATTCAAATTTTAAGGTCTTGTTCCGCGGCAAAGATGGTGGCCGTAGCTCAATGGTAGAGCCCCAGATTGTGGTTCTGGTTGTTGCGGGTTCGAGTCCCGTCGGCCACCCCAGTTCGAAATGTGATCAGTGATCAGTAATAACGCAACGCGCATTGGCCGAGCACTGTTCACCGATTACCGATCACTTTAGTAACAGTGCCTGTAGCTCAACCGGATAGAGCTTCTGACTTCGGATCAGAAGGTTGGGGGTTCGAATCCCTCCAGGCACGCGGTAACTTTCGTTTCAGTTGCCGATGCGCATTGCACCCGCAGCACAGAATAATTACTCATGTAAAGAGATGACGGCACAGCAAGACGAACAGTTCATGCGCGCTGCGCTGGACGAGGCAAGAAAGGCCCTCGGCCAAACGAGCCCGAACCCGGCCGTTGGAGCGATTCTGGTCATTGACAATCGAATTGTCGCAAGAGGACATCATCGGGAAGCGGGGCGCGATCACGCTGAGGTCGAGTGCCTTCGCGATTTCGGTACGGCGGTGCCCGCGCGCAGCACGCTGTACGTTACGCTGGAGCCGTGTTCAACGGCGGGCCGCACTGCTCCATGTACAGAGGCGATACTCAGGGCCGGCGTTAGAAACCTTGTTGTCGGCACGATTGACGTAAACCCGCGGCACTCCGGCAAAGGCATCACGCAATTGCGAAAGGCTGGTGTCACAGTGCGGGAAGGCATTTTAGCGGATGGATGCGCCCGATTGAACGAGGGCTTCAACAAGTGGATCACCACCGGGCGTCCCTTCGTCATCGCGAAGTGCGGAATGTCGCTTGATGGTCGATTGACGCGGCCTCCAGGAGAGACTCGGTGGATTACCGATCATTCAGCCCGGCGTCACGCAAATGAGCTTCGCGCGGGCGTGGACGCGGTACTCGTTGGAGCAGAAACAGTGCGCGCGGATAATCCGCGCTTGACGGTACGCGGCACGCGCCGGACGCGCCAACCGCGGCGCGTTGTGGTGACCCGTTCGGGCAAACTTCCACAGCGAGCTCGCTTATTTTCTGACGAGTGGGCTGCGCGCACACTGACTTATCGAAGAAAGACCCTTGCGAAGGTGCTGCAGGATCTTGGCAAACGCGGTATGACCTGCGTGTTGATCGAAGGCGGCGGTGAAGTGCTCGGGGAGGCGCTCGATCAGCGCCTCATTGATAAAGTCCAACTTTACGTGGGGCCGATCTTGACTGGAGGACCAGTAGTCGCATTCCCTGGTCGTGGAGCGAAAAACACTGCAAACGCGCTGCGGCTTTGCGACGTTTCATATCAACGCATTGCGCAGAGTGTTTGTGTCACGGGATATCCGGAGCGCATTCCATCGAAATAAAGCGGAAAACTTTCACTCCGACGGTCTGTTTAATTAATGGGAGGTAAAAGGATGAAGAAAGTTCTGTTAATTGCACTGGTGGCGGGGGGCTTGACCTTTGCTGCGGTGCCACGTTCCGATGCGCAAGTCTACTTCAGCATTGGGTTCGGACCGGGTTACTACGGATATTACCCTTACGGGTACTATTCTCCGTACCGTTATTATTACCGGCCTTACTATTGGTACGGTGGGCACCGTTACTACCGCCACCATCGTCACCACCACCATTATAACCGATACTAAGGTGACGTAGGATTTAGAAATCCAGACCGAGCTGGCTCGAGAGCAATTTCGAGCCAAACGTCTTGCCAGTGCGCGCAAAAGGAAAATACTGCGGCCTCTATTTTTTTGAATGAGGCGACTCCGCTGGTTTGGTGGCGGGACTTCTCGCTGGCTGGTCAATTTGGAACTCTTTCTTCAGCTGTTGGATCAGCGCCGGAAGTTCCTGCTGCCGCTCGGCTTCGATTTGGCGCCGGAGCGTTTGCTCCACTTTCCTGCGTTCCTGAATGTAGCGGGACTCAAATTGAGCGCGTTCCTGAGGACTCAGGCGGAGACCGGAGTCACGAAGCGCCGCTTCGGTCTCCCGCTTGATGGTCTCACGGCGCAGATTCTCTCGTTGGCGCATGACGTTACGCTCTTCCGGACTCATCTGCATCCAACGCTCGGCGTTGCGCCGGAAATTTTGCCGGGCTGCCGGAGGCATTGCGAGCCACCGCTCGCGTATGCCCTGACTTGGCGGCGGCCCGTGAGGGCCGACTCCCATCGGCGGCCGGCCGCCTGATCGATGTGACTGTGGTTGGGCTTGCGCGGCAGCGCAGGTTAATGCCAAAACCGACAGAGCGACGAGTATTTCACAACGTCGCCTTTTCGTCCCACACGCTATTTTCATCCCAGGCGATCAGTTCATCCAGATCAGCGACGACGTCATAATCTTGTGGATCGACTTTGGCGACCACGTCTAAATCGTTTGCGGACGCTGTCCGCGAGGTTGGATGATGCGTGGCGATAGCCATGCCGACCACGAGGATTGCCACAGCGGATGCTGCAACAAGCCTTCGCAGGCTAAACCAGTTCCGCGAGGCCCCGAAACGAGCGGCTTCCTGGCGGATGTTTCTTACCACATTGCGGGCGAAGAATGGCGAAAGAGTGGGCTCGGGAACTCGGCCCAGAATATTCCACAACGGTTTGTCGTCTTCAGGTTCCATAATCTCTAGTGAATTGAACTATTTGCAGCGTCGGAAGTTGCGCTCCAACGCCGCTGAAGATTGACATTATATTCCTGGGGCTTCAAGGAAACCTTCGAGCTGCCGGATACGAGTTGGATGCCGCATCTTGCGCAACGCCTTTGCCTCGATCTGACGAATGCGCTCTCGGGTAACTTGGAACTGTCGGCCGACTTCCTCCAAGGTTCGGCTATACCCATCAATTAATCCAAATCGCTGCTCTAGCACTTGCCGTTCCCGATCGGTGAGCGTCTCCAGCACGTCCTTGATTTTCTCCTTTAGCAAAACAATGGCAGTCATGTCACTCGGGTTCTCGGCGCCTCTGTCCTCGATAAAGTCGCCGAAATTAGTTTCTTCGCTCTCGCCCACTGGAGACTGGAGGGAGATTGGTTGCTGAGCCATCTTTAGGACCGCCCGAACACGATCAACCGGCAGGAGCACTTCTTCGGCCACTTCTTCAGGCGAAGGTTCTCGCCCGTATTCCTGCACGAGCTGTTTTTGCACGCGCATGAGCTTGTTGATCGTCTCAATCATATGCACCGGAATTCGGATGGTGCGCGCTTGATCGGCAATTGACCGCGTGATCGCCTGGCGAATCCACCACGTCGCGTAGGTCGAAAATTTATATCCTCGCCGGTATTCGAATTTCTCGACGGCCTTCATCAATCCCATATTGCCTTCCTGGATGAGGTCCAGAAACGAAAGGCCGCGATTAGTATATTTTTTTGCGATCGAAATAACGAGACGAAGATTAGCCTCCACCATTTCGGTTTTGGCTTTGAACGCCTGCCGCAGCCAACCTTTCAGCGTCCGATACTCTTCGGCATATTCAGAAAGCGAAAACCACACGCTCTTTTCCAACTCGCGGATCTTGTTGTGAAGCTGGAGTCGCCTCTTTTGACTCCGAGGATTTTTCGCCATCTCGGTTCGCAGATAAAGCGAAGTGTGGTGCGCGTCGTCCGCCAGGTGCACAAATTCTTCTGTAACTCGCTGCTTGAGGTAAAAATTCGGATAAATCCTCTGCAGCGAAGTCATCGTTCTTTGCAACGCTCTGAGCTTTTGAGATCGTTTCTTCGAGGAGTTGCGCGCAATATCACAAAATTGCTGACTGATCGACGCACTCAATTGCTCTACCTGCTTACACAGACGCGGGAGGTTCTTCATGTATCTTTCGCGGCTCTCAATTTTTTTATCGAGAATCACGCGGTCGAAGCGTTCGCGGCCCTCGAGTAGTTTCTGGGCAAGGTCCAGATGGGCGCGTGCGACAAAGCCAAAGCGACTGATCTGCTTCTGCACCATCCCTTCGGCGTCCTCGATGCGTTTTGATATTTCCACTTCCTGTTCCCGGGTTAGAAGTGGAACCTGACCCATCTGTTTGAGATACATCCGCACCGGGTCATCGAGAATATCGACCTTGGCTCCCGTTCTCTCTTCTTCCTCTTCTTCCTCGTCTGCGTCCTTCTTGCCGTCCTTGTAGCGATCTACTTCGGACGCTTCGATAATATCGATTTCCAGGCGGCGCAGGCGCGTCAGGATCAGGTCCAGTTCATCGGCATCGGTGACTCCCTCGGGCAACGCCTCGTTTAAGTCATCAAATGTGAGGTAACCTTGTTCTTTTGCCAGCTTGATCAGTTCGCGAATGCGATTCTGGACTTCAACAGCCGAATACAAACCAGAGGCCAATGCACCCTCAGTCAGATCAGGAATGGCCCCATTTTTAGATCGCTTCGAGGCGGGCCCGCGGCGCGCGATCTTCAGCGCAGCGATTCGTGGTTTTTTCTTCAGATTGGCTCCGACAGCAATACCTTTTCGACCGCCTTTACCCATCCTTCGGTTAAGGCGTTTTGCCGACGACTGTCGGCTGCCTCCCCTTCGTTTCGAATGCCTGGCCAAGATTATACGGTTAGGGATTTGACTAAGACGTTCGATGTTCCGCGCAGCGATGGATCGACAACTAATTGTCGGCCGCGCCGGCGGGCTGCGAAAGCTCGTGGAGCTGTTCCTGCAGGTCAAGAATTTGTTTTTGTAAATTTATGATGTCGCCGGTACTCAGCTCTGGAAGTCTTATCTGGTTCGTCGCTACATTGAGCTGACGGCGCAAAACGGCCTGTCGAATGCCCAGCCACCATTCTTCGACCATCGCTCCAGCGTTGGGCGGCATCTTTTGCAGAAGCCATGAAGAAACCAACCGTTCATCTGCCGGAGAAAGCGTTACCATGAAAGCATTCAGCGAGGCCGCGTCGCCCGGACGCAAGTCACCTTCGAGAATACGCACAAGAATTTCTGCATCCGGCACTTCCGCGAGAATCTCGCGCCAGTTTTGCTGGCGAAGAAAATCTCGAGCCGTTTCATCTCGTAGCGCCAAAACGCAAAGCAGGGAGATCTCGTGCCGTGGCGCGGGCGTCATCGCGTCGGTACGATCCATTTCAGGCGGATGATCTCGAGGCAAAATAGGGGCAGCGCTTCTTTGCCTGGATACGAGCGCCTCAAAATCCTGTGCGGTCACACCGAGACGCGCGCTCACCTTACTGATCACTTGACCGCGCATGAGTGGATCGCGCACGCGAGAAACGGTCTCCGCCAGGCGTCTGGCTAGCTGTATCTTGGATCCGAACGACCCCAGATCGACGGTCGCGGTCTCGCGCTCGATCCAGTAATCGAAAAAATCGCGCGCTTCTGCAATGCGCCTTTCAAAGGCCTCTTTGCCTTCACGCCGTACGAGGGAATCTGGATCTGCCCCAACTGGCATTTGGGCCACGCGCACAATTAAGTCATTCTGGAGCAGAGCGTCGAGGGAACGTTCGGCGGCTTTCTGGCCTGCTGCGTCGGCGTCAAAGCAAAGCACAACTTCATTAACGAAGCGCTTCAAGATCCGTGCCTGCCCCTCGGTAAATGCCGTACCCTGCGGCGCCACCACATTTGTAATGCCCGCTTCGAACAAACTGATCAGATCGAGCTGGCCTTCGCAGACAACTGCGCAGTTCGCTTCAATCAGGGCTCGCTTGGATTTGTCCAAACCAAAAAGGACTCTCCCCTTTCGGAACAACGGTGTCTCCGGCGAATTCAGATATTTTGCCGCACCCTCTTCGTCTTTCAGAAGCCGACCGCTGAACGCAATCACTTCACCAATGTCGTTGCGGATCGGAAACATAATTCGTCCGCGAAAACGGTCGTACGCGGTTGTAGCGGGCGCTGTGCTCAGCGCACTTCCCGGCCGCTGAGACGTAGTCGAGGCGCTCTCGTCCTTCGTTTTAACGAGTCCGCTCGCGATCAGATCGCGCAGATCATAGCCTTGTTCGCGTGCCGAACTCCCGAAAGCGTTCCATTCGTCGGGCGCGTAGCCGAGTTGCCAGCGTTTCGCGGTCTCCGCCATGATTCCCCGCTGCTTCAAATATTTTCGCGCGGCTTCGCCGAGTTCTCTCTTGAGCAGGTTTTCGTGAAACCATTGCGCAGCCTCGGCGTGCAGCTTGAGCAAACGCCGGCGCAATTCACGTTCGCGCTCTTCATCGCCGAGCGCGCCTCCGCGGAATTTCTCGACCACGGTGATCCCACACCGCGCCCCGAGTTTGCGCGCGGCCGCCGGGAAATCAATGTGCTCGTAATCCATCACAAACCGGAAGACGCTTCCGCCCGCGCCGCACCCGAAGCAATGAAACATCTGACGGCTGGGGCTGACGGTGAACGACGGCGTTTTCTCCTGATGAAATGGGCACAGCGCCTTGAAATTCGCTCCCGCGCGTTTCAGTGGAAAATATGAACCGATTACTTCCACGATGTCGTTCGCGGCGGCGATTTGCTCGATTGTTTCCGAAGGGATCGTTCCCATGCGCCCGGTTATTTTTGCCTCGTTTGCGGTTGGAAGCGATGCCAAACTTATGCGGTGCGACTCAATCCCCAGCTTGTGAGAGTGAAATTACTGATCTTCATTTTGGTTTGCTCGTTGACTGGCACAGCAACAGCGGCAGGCCGTGAGACGATCCACAAAGGCGATGTGGCTGTAGTGCCGCTGCGAGGTGAAGTTGCGCCTTCGCTCCTGGCATTTTTGCGGCGCGCGGTGAAAACAGCCGAGAGCAACGAAGCTTCCGCAATCATTTTTGAGATGAATACCTACGGCGGCCGGCTCGATACCGCGACGGATATTGTGAACGCGCTCAATCAAACCAAAATCCCCACTTACACCTTCGTTGACACAAACGCTGGATCGGCCGGTGCGATCATCGCGATTGCAACACAACACATCTACATGGCGCCGGTAAGCGCCATTGGCGCCGCAGCGCCTATCCTCCCGACTGGCGAGGATCTTCCCGCGACCGCAAAGGAAAAGACGATTTCGTACTGGTCGGCGCTGGTCCGTGGTTCCGCGATCAAGAATGGCCACAATCCCGACGTCGCCGAAGCATTCATGAACAAGGATAAGGAAGTAAAAATCGGCGACCGCGTCGTACACCCCAGGGGAGCCGTCATGAGTCTGAATGCTCAGGAAGCAACTGAACGGATCAACAACAAACCGTTACTTGCAGAAAGCATCGTCGATTCGATTGCCGATCTGACCAAAAAAGCCGGCCTCAAAGGGAACATCGTTACAATCCAGCCAACTGGGTTCGAACAAATCGCGTTTTGGATCACCGCCCTTGCGCCATTGCTGCTGCTGGGGGGAATTCTCGGTGCGTATTTGGAATTCAAAATTCCAGGCGTGACTTGGCCGGGAGTTATCTCTGCAATTTGTTTCGCTCTTTTTTTCCTCGGCCATTACCTGGCCGGCCTCGCAGGCTGGGAGGTCGTCGCACTCTTTATCCTCGGAATGGTTCTCGTGTTGATCGAGATACTTTTCTTCGCGCACAGCACGATCATCTTCGGCGTGCTTGGTGTTTTTCTCATGCTGGCTTCGTTGCTGTGGACGATGGTCGATCGTTATCCCGGTCAGAACTTTTTTCCGACCGGCAAAGCGCTCGCTGTCCCGCTGCTTAACATGTTCATCGCAATTGTCGGATCATTCATCGTCATCGCTCTGCTCGCGCGCTATCTGCCGCGCACGAGTATTTATCGCCGGTTCGCCCTGATGGATTCAAATCCACCGGGCCCGTCGCTGGCCGGAATACCGAGACAGTTCGCGACTGCATTCGCGCTGACGCCGGGAACGCATGGCACTGCTGTGACCGTCCTGCGACCGAGCGGCAAGGCGCGTTTTGCTGATCACGTTGTCGATGTCGTCACCGAAGGCGAATTCATCGCCCCGCGAACCCCAGTCACCGTCATCCAAACCGATGGAATGCGCGTTGTCGTGAAAAGTGCTGCGCAGGATTAGCGATCGGGGTGATTTGGTCGTCGTACCTCGCGCGTCGATCAATCGTCGTATGGACAGTCGCAGTAAAGCGCCTGCCTCCACAGCGAGGGTATCGCTCAACGTCGCAGCCGAAGATGTGGAACGCGCCTTTCGCAACGCCGCAATCATGGCAAGGCTTTCATCTGCTCTCCAATCGTCTTGTTCACTTCCGTAACGAATGCGCTCGAAAACTTCTCCGCCGATGCGGATCGTCGTCGGAATGCCGTTTTCTGCCACGCGACTACGGGAATTCTAAATTTCGGCTGCCAGCCGGAGCATATTGCGCATTTTTATCCCCCGGCAACGACGCGGATGACTTCGATGCGATCGCCTTCGGCTAATGATCGCTCAGCCCACTCGTGTCGATGCACGGCAAGACCGTTGTGCTCCACTAGAACCGATTGCGGCGGCAATTCGTAACGTTCGATTAGCTCCGCGATTGTTTTGGCTTCGCGCGCGTCGATCGATTCGCCATTAAGCTTGATTTTCATCGCAAGACAAGGAATGACGACTTGCGAGTCGTTATACTTCCGCGACGGCTAGGAAGCCGTCGCTCCTTGAAGCGCCTGGTCCCAATCTTTCCAAACCGGTTCAATCCCGCGACGGCGGAGGACTGCGGCGATTTCGGCCGGGGAACGTTCATCGCTGATGTCAAACTGGCCGGTGGCGAGTTGATCTTCGCCATCTTGGTATTCGGGCGCGACGATGCGCCCTCGCACAGTGCGATGCACATGTTCGAGGCCCCGCCGGGTATAACCGCCAGGCTCCGTGTGGCTGCCCGCACTCATCATCGTTACGCCGATTAACGCCAGTGAATCCCTCAGTGGCGCGCGTTCGCGCGTGCTGAGCACGATGCCGAGCTGCGGGAAAGTAATACGCAACGCGCAAACCAGTTGCGCCAGTTCGCGATCCGTCATCGAGAACAGCGGACGAAATCCACCGGCGGCCGGACGCAATCGGGGCAGGCTGACGGTGATTTGCGCCTGCCAACAGTGTTTAAATAAATGTTCCAAATGCGCTGCAAGGGCGGTTGCTTCTTCCTGCCAGCGCGATAAGCCAATGAGTGCGCCAATGCCCAGTCGGCGAAATCCGGAGGCATACCCGCGCTCGGCGCAATCGAGCCGGAAATTGAAGTCGCGTTTCGGCCCCGCGGTATGCATTTCGGCATAGACGCCGCGATTGTAAGTCTCCTGATAAACAACGAGTCCTTCCGCGCCCGCTTCGACGACCGGCACATAATCCTCCGTTTCCATCGGTCCGACCTCGATTGCAATCGACGAAAAATAGGGAGCGAGTGCGCGAATGCATTCTGCGAGATAATCGCGGCTTACAAATTTTGGATGCTCGCCCGTGACGAGAAGGATCTGCCGGAACCCGTGCCGCGCGAGGTGCTGAGCTTCGGCAACGACTTCATCAACGTCGAGCGTGACGCGAAGGATCGGGTTATCGCGTGAAAAACCGCAATACCGACAATTATTGATGCACTCATTGGAAAGATACAGCGGTGCGAACAGGCGCATCGTGCGTCCGAAATTTTGCAGCGTTAGGGACCGCGAGGTTTGCGCCATCGCTTCGAACTCCTGATCTGACTTTGGGGCGATCAGATTCTGAAATCGCTCGACTAACTCCGATTTCTTCAGTGCCAAATTGTCAAGAGTTTCGACGAATGACATCAGAACAATTTCATGTGCAGGCCTACGATTCGCAAACAGCAATCAACTCTTGGTTTCAGAGGACCAATCAGCAGTTCGACGGTTCGAAAGCCTTCCATTTGTCGTGCGCGTACCAAAAAAAACGGCGTCCGGTGTTCCGGACGCCGCTGTAGTAAATGTTATTGCCGATGCTAAAAG
>Ga0222623_10000491_pt1 | contig 12518 bp, 12 predicted proteins | sample PLMtaG_FD_177336 | JGI IMG/M metagenome (GOLD analysis project Ga0222623, IMG submission 177336) | Groundwater sediment microbial communities from an aquifer in East River, Colorado, USA - PLM2_30_coex | ecosystem: Environmental > Terrestrial > Soil > Riparian zone | place: USA: East River...
GCAGCCTGGTTGCCGATCGCGTCGGCGATCGAGCGGCGGCCGTGCCCGACATTGACGACGATCGCCCCGCCCGACGCATCCAGATACTCCTTACCGGCGGCGTCGACGATCGTTGAGCCGTGGCCCTCGACCGCCACCGGCGGGTCAGCGTCGAGGGATCGGCGGAAGACGCGCCCCGACGAAGGCTCGGGCGGCACCGGTGGGGACATCCGGCCGATTGTAGTCGGGCCGACCCGCCCTGGGCCGGGACCCGGCCGCCCGGCCCGACTGCGTTCGTCGCGGATGGGCGTCGAGGGCAAGGCGGAGTCGAGCACCGGAGCGAGCGGGCTTCAAGGCCCGTGAGCGAGGAGCGCAGGCTCCAACGCAGCCATCGCGCGACAGCCCCCGAAGCGGCCGGGGAACCCGGCCGCCCTCGAGGGTGTACTAGGGTTGAAGGTGGAGGGCCGTCCACTGGACGACATCGAATTGATCACACGCGCGCAAACGGGCGAGGTCATGGCCTACGAGGAACTGGTTCGCCGATACCAGGACGTCGCCGTCCGGACCGCCCATGTCATCTCGCCGGATGGTGATGCCGAAGACGCTGTCCAGGAGGCCTTCGTGAAGGCCTATGCCGCGCTGGCGCGGTTCCGGGTGGAAGCGCCGTTTCGGCCGTGGCTCCTGCGGATCGTCGCCAACGAGGCCCGCAACCGCCGGAGGTCGGCCGGCCGACGCGCCGGGCTCGCCCTCCGCGCCGCCGAGGATCGCCGGCCGGGTGATGCGGCTCCATCGCCCGAGTCGGCGGTCCTCGCCGGCGAGACGCGCCAGGCGCTGCTCGCCGCGATCAACGGGCTGCGCGATGAGGATCGCGAGATCATCGGAGCGCGCTATTTCCTCGACCTTTCCGAAGCCGAGGCGGCCGAGACGCTCGGGCTCCCGCGTGGGACGGTGAAGTCGAGACTGTCGAGAGCCCTAAGCAGGCTCCGCGCGCAGCTCTCGGCCTCGGACGGAGGGCCGATCCGTGGCTGAGTCGCGGCAGCCGCTCCACGCCATCTCGGACGAGGCCCTTGGCGGCGCCCTGCGCGAGATGGGCTCGTGGGTCGCATTCCCGTCGGCCGACGGCGAGGGTGGCCGGCCTGACGTGGCCGCGCTCTCGCGCGCGCGGATCGTCGCGCTCGACATCCGACCCTCGCGCGGGGCCACTCGCCGCTGGTTCGGTCTCGGCCTGCGGCCGATGCGGCGCGGGCTCGTCCTCGCCGTTGCGGCACTCCTCGTTCTGGCCGCGATCGCCGGTGCCATCGGCTTCGGCCTGCCGGGGCTTCGGATCATCTTCGGGGACATCCCGTCGTCGTCTCCCGTTGCCAGCGCGACGCCCTCCGGCTCCGGTTCGGGGTCGGCCCCGCCGTCGGCTACGGCCTCGCCGGGCCCGCTCGGCTCCAGCCTGGGCCTCGGAGTCGTCCTCTCGCTCGCCGATGCCGAGGCGCGAGCCGGGTTCGACCTCATCCTGCCGCCCGACCCCGCGATCGGCCCGCCTGACATCGCCTGGGTGACCGGCCGGCGGGTGAACCTCGTCTGGGCAAGCGGTCCGGGGCTGCCCGCGACGGAAGCCACGGGAATCGGCCTGCTCATCAGCGAGTTCCAGGGCCATGTCGACCCAAGCCTCTACCAGAAGTTCATCGACAGCGGCACGAAGATGACCCGCGTGACGGTGAACGGGTCGCCCGGCTACTGGCTCAGCGGGGCGCCGCACTTCTTCTTCTACATCGATCCCGAAGGCAACTCCGTGGAGGACACCCACCGCCAGGTCGGCGACACGCTCATCTGGTCGACTGGCGAGGAGACATACCGACTCGAATCGACGCTCGACATGGACGCCGCGATCCAGCTCGCGGAGTCGCTTCGCTGACCATTGGCTCGCATCGTCGGGAACGGCTGCGGCATCACCGGTGTACGAGCATTGAACACAACTCGAGTCTCGAAACCCGGCACGGGATGGAGCAGACCGATGCGCAGCGACCGAACCATTTCGCGAATCCTGGTGGCACTGACGATCGCCGGCCTCGTCGGCTGCGCGGGGGCGGTCGTTTCGCCGCGTCCATCGCCTTCTACCAACGCTCCGCCCAGCGCACCTGCGCCCGCTAGCGCACCTGCGCCGGCTTCGGCCAACCCGCTCGCCGGCCGCGACGCCTGGCTCGCCGTTGGCCGTCGTGGCCAGGCCGGCGTCGAGGTCATCCTGGCCAGCACGGCGGAGCGGCTGTTCGAGCTGCCCGTCGGGGTCCCCACCGAGAGGTGGCAACAGCAGGTCACAGCGACCTCGGACGGGACCCGGACGACACTCACCTTCCTCACCGTTCAGCCGGGCTTCGGCGGCTGGAAGACCGAAATCGATGGGGTCTGGCAGCTGCCGACGATCGGCCTCGAGCCGATGCCGGCCGGGGTCTCCTCGAACGTGGCCGAGTCGCCGAACAAGTCCACGACAATTCTCGTCGAGCTCGCGCCGGGAGGCCAACCTGGGACGACCCGGTTTGCTGTCGTCCGTCGCGATGCGCTCGGCGGATCCAAGTCGAGTGTCATCGAGCTGAAGGGCTCGTTCGACTACGACGCGATCTCGCCCGATGGCTCGAGCCTCTACGTGGTCGAGCATCTCGGCGCCGCGCCCGACCATCGCTACCAGGTCCGCGTCGTCGACGTCGCTACGGGCGTGCTCAACGACACGATCATTGCCGACAAGCGCAACCTCGACGAGGCGATGGCCGGTTGGCCGATCGCCCAGCTCGTCCGGCCCGACGGCATGGTCTTCACGCTCTACCGAGGCACGGAGCACCCGTTCATTCACGCGCTCAACACCATCGAGGCCTGGGCGGTCTGCATCGATCTGCCGGCCAACGACGCCGACGACGCAATGGCGGCCCTCGATTGGGGCCTTGCGGCGGCACCGGACGGGCACGCCATCTTTGCCGTCAACGCGACGCTCGGCCTGGCGGTGGACGTCGACCCGAGGGAGCTCGCCGTTCGCCGTTCGGCCAGGCTCGATCCCGTGGCGGCGTCGTCGATCGTGCTCGCCAAGTTCGGTCACCAGGAACTCGGAACGGCCGGCCGGCGCGTCGTCATGTCCGGTGATGGCCAGAAGATTTACGCCGCCGGCTCGACGGGGATCCTCGTCGTCGACGCTGCCCGCCTGACGAAGGCCCAGGGCTTCCTCGAGGGCACCGCCGTCGCGGGTCTGGCGCTCACCCCGGACGGGCGGACGATGTTCGCGATCGAATCGGGGAGCGGCCGGATCGTCGCTCTCGACGCCGCGTCGGGGACGGTCCTGGGGGCGGTCCCGGGCGACGGCTTCGACCGCCTTCTTGCGGTCACGCCGTGGTAGGTCTCGTCCCCTACTTCGTGTAGGCGCCGCCGGGATCCAGCTCCTCGCGGATGAGGCGCAGCTCGTCAGCGGTGGGTGGCGGCGTCGTCGCGATCGCGTCGGCCACCCTCAGCGGCCAGCCGATGGTGTCGCGGGCCGCCTCGATCGTGGCGCCCGGGTGGAGTAAATCGAGGCGCATCTCGCCGTCGTCGTCGAAGTGGTAGATCCCGAGGTCCGTGACGACAACCGTCGGGCCGCGCCCGAGCCAGCCCTGCTCGCGCCGGATCCGCTCGCTCTGCTCCGCGCCGCCGAGATTGCCCGGGCTCGTCCGGAAGTCGATCCGCTCAACGAAAGAGCGCGTCGACTGGCGCATGATCACGAACACTTGGCGGGCGTTGATGGCGATCTCGCAGGCGCCGCCGCTCCCCGGGAGACGCGTCTTCGGGGCGTCGTAGTCGCCGATGACCGTCGTGTTGATGTTGCCGAACCGGTCGATCTGCGCCGCACCGAGGAAGCCGACGTCGATGAGGCCGCCCTGGAGATAGAACGTGAAGAGCTCGAACATGCTCGTCACGGCGGTCGCGCCGGTCACGATCGTCGGGTCGCCGATGCTCAAGGGGAGGCGCGCCGGCCGCGCCCCGAAGACCCCCGCCTCGTAGACGAGCTCGAGATCCGGGGCCACGGTCCGTTTGGCGAGGTTGACGGCGATGTTCGGCAGCCCGACACCGACAAAGCACACCCGTTGCCCGGCCAGCTCGCGCGCAGCGGCGACGATCATCATCTCCGATTGGGTGAACGTGGCGTCGGTCATCCCTCGACTGCCCGGTCCGGCCCGCGGACCAACGAGCGAACGGGGAGCCGAATAGCGGCCGTTGAGCGACTCTCCTCCGCTGTTTGGTCCGGCACGCGAACCAATTGGCAAAGAACAGGTCGAATCGTGGGGCGTGAGCTCGCCTCCTCCGCCGCTTGGTCCGCCTGACGGACCAGCGACGAGGTAAGGCTCGTCATCGGTAGTCGCCGTAGTCGACCGACCCGGACGGCGCCGCACCCGCAGGCCGGAGCGACGCAATCCGCTCCTCGCCCAGTTTCTCGACGTAGGCCGCGCGGCCATCTAGCCCATAGACCCAGTCGCGCAACCAAGCCTGCGTCTTCTCCTCGTCGCGCGAGATGGGGTCCCAGTCCAGGTAGAACCGGTTGTCCCGGTCGTACGAGCCCTGGACATACGAGGGATGCGCGCCCCACGGCTCCGCCACGACCGCGTCGACGATCAGGCCCGGGATGATCGTCCGGTTCGGGTCTGCCCGAATGACTGTGTCGGGGACGATCTCCTCGACGACGACGATCACCCGATCGGCCGCGAATGCCGCTTCCTTCTGGCAGCCGAGCAGGCCCCAAACCTGCGTATCGCCGGACTCCGACGCACGCTGGGCATGGACGATCGTGACGTCGGGGCGGAGCGGCGGCACGGCGTAGACGACGCCGTCCCCATACGGCGACTCGATCTCGCGGATCAGCGGGTTGACCTTCGGCAGGTCGGTCTCGAAATACGAACGAAGCGGGTAGAACGGCAGGTTCGCCGCTCCCGCCGTGTAGCGCCCGACCATCCCGAAGTGGCTATATTCCTCGACCTCGAGCGCCGGCTCGCCGGAGGCAGCGACCGGGTCGGCCTCGATCCGCCGTCGGATCGCGTTCAGGCCCCCCACGCCGGGGTTGCCGAGCCACGAGAAGATCAGCTTCCGGGCGACGCCGCCGGCGACCATCTGGTCGTAGATGACATCCGGCGTCAGCCGGGCGAGCGTCAGGTCGCGCTTCCGCTGGCGAATGATCTCGTGGCCCGCGGCGAACGAGATCAGGTGCGTGAATCCCTCGATCGCCACCGTGTCCCCGTCGCGGACGAGGTCGCGGATCGCGTCCGCCATCGTGGCGATCTTGGAAGTCATGAGCGCAGTATCGGGGAGGGGCGCAGCCTCAACCCGCCGCTTCGACACCCGTGATTGCGTGGGCGGCTTTCGCGGCCGCGAGGACTTCGCCATGCTCGCCCGCGACGTCGGCGACGGCCTCGCCGAAGATCCGGATCGCCGTCGTCATCTCGGCCTCCGAGACTGTCAGGGCCGGCGCCATCCGGACCGATGACTTGCCGCATTCGAGGACAAGCAGGCCGCGCTGGAAGGCGGCCCACTGGACCTCCTCGGCGTGCTCCGCCGTATTGAACTCGATGCCGATCATCAGGCCGCGGCCGCGGACGTCGGTGACGAGTCCGTTGAACCGACCCTTGAGCTCGCCTAATCCGGCGAATGCCTGCTCGCCGCGGACCCGCGCGTTCTCGATGAGGCCGCCCTCGAGCAGGTCGATCGTGGCGAGGGCAGCAGCGCATGCCACGGGATTACCGCCGTAGGTCGACCCGTGCGCACCGGGCCCCCACGATTCGAGCAGATCGGCCCGGGCGATGAGTGCGCCCAGCGGCATCCCCGACGCGATCCCCTTCGCCGACAGCACGACATCGGGCTTGACATCCCATTGCTCGGCCGCCCACATCGACCCCGTCCGTCCGGCGCCCGTCTGGATCTCGTCGAACACGAGCACGATCCCGTGGCGGTCGGCGATCTCGCGCAGGCCGGCGAGGAAGCCGTCCTCGGGGACGACGTAGCCGCCCTCGCCCTGGATCGGCTCGACAATGATCGCGGCGACCTCGTTCGCTGGGGCGAGCTTGTCGAACAGGACCTCGTCGAACCAGCGGAGATCCTCGACTCGCCCGAACGGCGCGTGAAACACGCCCGGCAGGAGCGGCCCGAACCCCGCGTGGTACTTCGCCTTCGACGCCGTCAGTGAGACCGAGCCGTACGACCGGCCGTGGAAGGCGCCGAGGAACGCCACGATGTACGGCCGCTTCGTCGCATGGCGGGCGAGCTTGATCGCCGTCTCGACGACCTCCGTCCCGCTGTTGCCGAGGTAGACCCGGGCCTTGCCCCCGGCCACCGGCGTGATCTCGGCCAGGCGACGGCAGACCTCCGGGTAGATCGGCAGGTAGAAGTCCGACGCCGAGAAGTGGATCAGCTGGGCCGCCTGCTCCTTGATCGCCGCGACGACCTGCGGATGCGAGTGGCCGGTCGAGTTCACGGCGATGCCGGCGGCGAAGTCGAGGAACAGGTTGCCGTCGATGTCCTCGATCGTCAGGCCCTCACCCCGCACTGGGACGATCGGATAGGCCCGCGGGAGGCTCGGCGAGGTCCACGTCTCGTCGAAGGCGACGTGGGCTCGGGCCTTTGGGCCGGGGATCTCCGTGACGAGGTCAGGGATGGGACGTGACGGAGCCAACGCAGCACCTCGAACGCATAAGAAGTATGCAGACTGGATATTCGATCGGCAGTCTAGCAGAGGCTCCGACGCGCTCGAGGGCGGTTGCGAGGGTCAGGCCGGCCGGCGCCGCCGGTCGACGACCGCAGCTCCGACACCGAGGCCCGCGAGAAGGCCAACCCCACCTGCCGCGAGGTACGGGACCGGCGAGTTGTCGGCCGATGCTGGCGCGGCGGGCGTGGTCGCTGAGACTGGCGTGATGTCCGCGGTATCGGCGGTATCGGCCGCACCGGCCACCGGCGAACCGACCACGACCACGCCTGCCATGCCCGGATGGAGGCTGCATGAGTACGGATATAGACCCGCCGCCGCGAACCGTCTCGCGTAGGACTTGCCGCTCGCGAGCTCGCCACTGCTCCACTCGAACTTGCGTCCGGTGACGTCGTGCGTCTGCCCCGAGGCGTTGATGAATCTGACCTCGGCTCCCACCGGAACCCGCGTGATGGTCGGGGCGTAGGTACAGCCGTCGATCTTCACGGTCGTGACGCTGGCCTCTGTCGGGATCGCTTCGACGTTTGCGTGGCAGCCGCCACCGGCCATCGCGACGCCAGCCGCCGCCCAACCAAGAACCAGGATGAACGGAAGGAGTGCTATGGAGACGGTGATCGAGCGGCGCATCGGGTTGCCCTCCAGGGTTCGACGTTCGGTGTTAATACACCGGCCCCGCTTGGGAGGTTCCCGTTCGTTGGCCCCCTCAGGGTGCCGCAATGTCACCTGCGGAACCGTTGCTCGTCATGCCGGTAATGTCTCAGTACCAAGTCTCCGAGTAGAGGGGAACGTCATGAAGATCGTTGTGGTTGGTGGGACCGGGCGACTGGGCTCGCAGGTGGTGTCCGAACTGCAGGGCCGACGGCATGAAGCGGTGGCCGCCGCACCGAGCACAGGCTTTGACACCATATCCGGTGCCGGAGTGGTCGAAGGCCTGACGGGAGCGCAGGTCGTCGTCGACGTGTCCAACTCGCCGTCGTTCGAGGACGCGGCAGTGCTCCAGTTCTTCCAGACCTCGACCGGCACCCTGCTGGCGGCCGAGCGAAAGGCTGGGATAAGGCACCACGTGGTGCTGTCGATCGTCGGTGCGGATCGCGAGCCGGAGAGCGGCTACCTGCGGGCCAAGGTCGCTCAGGAACTGCTAGTGGCGGACGGCGGCGTCCCGTACACCATCGTCCGCGCCACCCAGTTCTTTGAATTCCTTGGCTCGATCGCCGACTCCAACACGACCGACGGCACCGTTCGACTGCCGTCGGCACACCTCCAGCCCATCGCTGCCAGCGACCTGGCCGTCGCGGTGGCCGACGTGGTCGAGCGATCGCCAGCCGAGGGCGTGGTCGAGGTGGCCGGCCCCGAGGCCGTCGGATTGGACGAGCTCGTCCGCCGGGTCCTGTCTGCAGCTGGCGACCCGCGGCCAGTCGTCACCGACGATTCCGTGAAGTACTTCGGTGCCCACATCGACAACGCGTCGCTGACCCCGGGGCCCGATGCACGCATCGCCCCGACGCACTTGGACGACTGGCTCAGCCGACGCTGAATTGTCCCGGCCAGCTCTGAGGAACGGACGAGCGAAAGCGCTGTTTCGTCACTCAGTTTCCTGTTACCGCGACCTCAGTCGACGACGGTGTGGCTCTGCTCGCGGAGGAACTGGGCGACGTAGTACATCGAGAGGCCAGCTTTGCCGGTTGAGCCAGAGCCCTTCCAGCCGCCGAACGCCTGGACGCCCGGCCAGGCGCCGGTCGTCGCGCCGGCGCGGCGGTTCACGTACGTCACCCCGGCCTCGATCGTGTCGAGGAAGCGCTGGACCTCGCCGGGATCCTCGCTGTAGACGCCGGCCGTCAGTCCGTAGACCGACTCGTTCGCCAGACGGATGCCCTCATCGAACGTGTCGACGGCGTGGACGGCGGTGAACGGCGCGAACAGCTCGTCGCGGAAGACGCGATGGTCAGCCGGGAGGTCGCCAACGACGGTCGGTTCGACGTAATAGCCGCGGTCCATCCCGCGATCGGTCAGTCTCTCGCCACCGACGAAGACGCGCCCGTCGCGGCGCGCCTCGGCGACTGCGGCCTGGTGCCGATCGACGGCCTTCTGGTCGACTACCGGACCGAGCCAGTTCTCCCGGAGCAGCGGGTCGCCGATCGTGATCGCCTCGGTCTTCTCGACGAGCAGCCTGACGAGCTCGTCGTGGGCCGGCTTCTCGACATAGACCCGCGAGTTGGCCGAGCACTTCTGGCCGCCGAACCCGAACGCGCTCCGGACGATCCCTTCGGCCGCCTCCTCGAGATCGGCCGTCCGCGAGACGACCGCCGGATTCTTGCCGCCCATCTCGACGATCGTCGGCTTCGGGAAGTCCTTGGAGAACGTCCGGAACAGGTCCATCCCGACCGCATACGAGCCGGTGAAGACGATGCCGTCGATGCCGGGGTTCTCGCGCAGCTCGGCGCCGACGGTGTCGCCGGGGCCCATGACGAGGTTCACGACACCGTCGGGAATGCCCGCGTCGCGGTAGGCCTCGACGAGCTTGACGCCCGACATCGGGGCGGTGGAGCTGGGCTTGAAGACGACGGTGTTGCCGGCGATCAGCGCGGCCGCCGTCGGACCTGCAGCCAAGGCCATCGGAAAGTTGAACGGGCTGATGACGGCGAACACGCCGTGCGGTCGGAGGATCGAGCGGGTGTGGACGGCCGGGTCCCCGAGGTTGTCCATCGGGTGGTCGTAGCCGCCGTTGTCCTCCATCGTCTGGGCGTAGTAACGAAGGAGATCGGCCGCCTCCTCAACTTCGCCGAGCGCCTCGAGCCGGTTCTTGCCGACTTCGATCGCCATGAGCCCCGCGTAGCGCATCTGCCGCTCGCTGATCAGGTCGGCCGCCTTGCGAATCAGCTTGAGTCGGTCCTTCCACGGCGTCGCGGCCCAGCCCGGCTGCGCGCTGCGCGCGGCCGCCACCGCGTCGCGAACGTCCTCGCGGGTGCCGCGAGCGAAGCTGCCGAGCTCCAGGTTGCGATCGATCGGCGAGGCGACCGTGAACTCCCCGTCGCCTGCTCGATCGCGGCCGGCCACGACGTTGAGATGGTGGCCGCCGAGCTCGCGCTTCGCCTCTTCGAGGCCGGCTTCGTAGAGCGTATGAAGCTCCTCGTTGTCGGCTCGAAGCGTGGCGTATGTGATCTTGAGACGCGGCTTCGATTCGGTGGTCATGGAGGGGTCCTCTGGTTCGGCGGAAGGGTTCGGATGTGGTCGCTCAGTCTAGCGCGGCTACGACGTCCAGCAGCGAGTCGGCGATGGCCGTCGGGCGGGTCCGAGCCGGTCCCGACATGGCGGCTTCGGCCGCGCTGGCGTTGACCTTGCCCGTGAGGACCAGCACCCGGCGCATGCCGACGCGCTTCGCGCCGGCGATGTCTGCAATCGGGTCGTCTCCCACCATCGCGACATCGCGCGCCCGAAGGCGTTTGCCACCGAGATCAGCCGCCAGTCCCGCCAGCGCCTGCTCGAACACGACCGGCGAGGGCTTGCCGCAGACGACCGGGGCGCGGCCGGTCGCCACCTCGAGGCCGGCGACGAACGCTCCCGCATCGAGCGTCTCGCCGCGCGGCGTCAGCCACCACGGGTTGCGGTGCATGGCCACGAACTCGGCACCGCGCCTGATCGCGCGGAAGGCGACGTTGAGGTTGCGGTAGCTCAGGTCATCGCCACCATCCCCGATGACCACGGCGGCGAGGTCGCCCGACGCTGCGGCGTCGGCTTCATCGGCCGACACGAGGGTCTGCCCCTCGAACTCGCGCAGCGCGTCGGGGGCGGAGATGACGAAGAGGCGGCCGCCCGGATGATGCGTTGCGGTGTACGTCGCGGCGGCTGAGGCCGCCGTGATGAACCGGTCGCCGGGCAGCGCCCCGCCGCCGAATCGCGCCGACAGAGTGTCGCGGTGGGCGGCCGAGAAGTTCGTGACGATCCTGAACGGAATACCGAGCGTCGCGAGGCGGGCGAGCGCCTCGGGCGCCCCTGGCAGGAACTCGCCTTTGAAGACGATCACGCCATCGGCATCGAGAACCAGCCCGCGCACGCCCGCGAGTGCCGCCGAGAGTTCGGTCATGCACGCATGCTAGGTCGTATGCTCCGACCGGGAGGTGCTGATGGGCCTGCTTGACGGCAAGACCGCGCTGATCTTCGGCGTCGCGAACGACCACTCGATCGCCTGGGGAATCGCCCAGGCCTTTCACGCCGAGGGCGCGACGATCGGTTTCTCGTCTGTCGAATCGCTGATCGAGCGACGCGTCCGGCCTCTCGCCGAGTCGATCGGATCGACGTTCATCGAGCCGTGCGATGTCCAGGACGACGAGCAGATCAAGCGGGTCTTCGCGAGATGGGCGGAGACGCAGGACTCGCTCGACATCCTCGTCCACGCGCTTGCCTTCGCTCGTCGCGAGGACCTCGAGGGCGGCTTCACGGCGACGTCCCGGGAGGGATTCGCGCTCGCCCTCGACGTTTCCGCCTACTCGCTCGTCGCGATCACCCGCGAGGCCGTGCCGCTGCTCCGGCCGGGTTCGTCGGTCCTGACGCTGACTTACTACGGGGCCGAGAAGGTCGTCGCCAACTACAACGTCATGGGCGTCGCCAAGGCCGCCCTGGAGGCGTCGGTCCGGTACCTCGCCGCCGACCTCGGACCATCGGGGATCCGCGTCAACGCGATTTCGGCCGGCCCCGTCAGGACGCTTGCCGCGGCGGGTATCGCCGGCTTCAAGAAGATGTACGGCTCGTTCGCCGAGACCGCGCCGCTGCGGGCGAACATCACGCCGGAGGACGTTGGCCGCGCGGCGATCTTCCTCGCGTCCGACCTCTCGCGGGCGGTAACCGGCGAGATCATCTACGTGGACGGCGGGTTCAACGTCGTCGGGGTGCCGGTCGCGGACTGACGCAGCGGGCGGGCCCCCGGCCGCGTCGTGCTGGGAGCCTAGTCGGCGACGGTTCCGGTGAAGTCCTTGACGTAGCGGGTCCGCCCAGCGGCGGCATCGGCCGGCGCATCGCCGTCGTCGTCGTCATCGACCTCCGGCTGGATCTCGATCCAGCTCGCTCGGGCTCGATTGACGAGGATTGTCTCGTGCTCCTCGGTCGTCATGACGCCCGCGAGGTCATAGGTGATCGAGGCATCGGTGATCGGAACGAGGATGTCGCGGCCGGCGAGGATCGCGGCCGGGTCCGCCTGCCGCGGAAAATCGCCCTGGTCCGGCGGGACGTGGAGGCAGCCGCTGACGGTATACCGGCCAAGACCGACGCTGACCCGCCGAACCGCCGTTCGCCGGCGTCGCATTTCGCTGCCCCGCCGACCGGTCCCGATCACGGCGACAAGGTCGCCGACCGGCAGCGTGACGTCGCCGCTGAGCGACGGGCCTTCTTCAGTGAGATCGCCCACGACGGCATCCCGGAGAACAACCCGGGTGACCGAGTTGAGCATGTCGCTCAGCCTGTCGTCGGCGAGCGGAATCATGGCGGTGATGCGGCGATCGGCCGTGAATCCGACAAAGTCAATGGGCATGCAATCAGCGTGCCGCGACTGTCCTCGCGTCGCAACGGGCCGTTGGTCATGGGACTCGCTGGCACTCGAGTCATGGCCTCACGCCGGCGAGGCCGCCTACCGCTCCTGGAGCGTGCTACCCGCTCTCGGAATGTCGGTCCGGCTCGTCCTGATCGCCCTGGCTCGCCCAGGGAGCGATCGAGCGAAGCAGCCGACCAGCGGCGCTCGTGTGGTTGGCCGACTCCGCGACCGCTACCTCTTCAGCTTCCTCGGCCTCAACGTACAGGGCATCGGCCGGCGGCGCTGTGGCAGACGTGGGAACAGCCGCGACATCTAGTTCGCCAG
>Ga0222623_10000493_pt1 | contig 12499 bp, 13 predicted proteins | sample PLMtaG_FD_177336 | JGI IMG/M metagenome (GOLD analysis project Ga0222623, IMG submission 177336) | Groundwater sediment microbial communities from an aquifer in East River, Colorado, USA - PLM2_30_coex | ecosystem: Environmental > Terrestrial > Soil > Riparian zone | place: USA: East River...
GCGTCTGCGCCCAGCTCGAGCGCTGCGCGAAACGCGGCCATCGTGTTCCCTGGCGCCCGAGCGGTCACGCCGCGATGAGCAACGATCTTGAACGTCGGCGTCGCAGCCACCGCCGATCCGCGCCGATCCCGTGACACGGTCAGTTGGCCAACGTCACCGCGCGGCGCGAGCCTCCGCCGGCTTTGCTTCCGCTGGCTTCTCTTCCGGCCAGACGACAACTTCGTCGATCACGGTTCCGAAGGCGTCCACAAGCCGAACGTAATCGGCTTTCTTCCAGATCAGCCGGGCCGCGCCGATCGGGCCCGCGGCGTACACGTGCTTGCGGCCGGGCGCGAGGTCGTCGGCGAGCGGATGCGTCGCTGCGCGCGCGCGCGAGCCCGAATGAATCCGGTATATCTCGCCAGCGCGCACGAATGCCGGCGACCCCCACGTGTAGATCCACTCCCACTCCACCGGCTTGGCGACCTCGGGCTTCCAGAGCCCGCGCAGATGCTGCAGACGCCAGTTCGCGAAGTCGCTCGACAGATCGGCGATGATCTCGACCCACTCGGCGTTGGCGTCCTCGATCGCCGTCTCGGCGGACGCCGGATGGATCATGAGGATGTGCCCTTTGTTCGCCTCGACGGGGCGGAAGTCGGCCATGTGTGCAGAATAGCCGCCGCATGACCGGACACATCCGCGCACTGCTTGCCGAGGTCGCGGGAACGTTCCTGTTCTTCTTCGTGGGCGCCGGCGCGATCATCGCGACCGGGGGCGACAACCTCGTCGCCATCGCACTCGCGCACGGCCTTGGACTTTCGGTGGCGGTCTCTTCGTTCGGAGCGCTCTCCGGCGCCCACTTCAACCCGGCGACCACCTTCGGGCTCGCGATCGCGGGCAAGCATCCCTGGTCGCGCGTGCCGACCTACTGGATCGCGCAGGCCGTTGGCGCGCTCATCGCCGGATTCGCGCTGCGGTACGCGTTCGAGTTCGACCCAAGCGCGCTGGCGCGCACCCATATCGGAACACCGGGGCTCGCAGGCGGGGTGACGGTCACCGCCGGGATCGTCGTCGAGGCGATCCTCACCATCTTCCTGCTCTGGGCAGTGTTCGGCACGGCGGTCTCACCACTCGCGCCTCGCATAGGCGGGTTCGGGATCGGCCTGATGGTCGCCGCGGACATCCTCGGCGGCGGTGCGATCACCGGCGCGGCGATGAACCCGGCGCGCTGGCTCGGCACGGCGGTGCCGGCCAACTTCTACGACAACTGGTACGTCTACTTCGTCGGACCGCTCGTCGGCGCCGCTATTGCCGGGTTGTCGTACCGCTTCGTCTTCGCGCCGCCACCCGATCTCGCGCCCGCACGACCGGTGACGCCGAAGCTGTAGCGCGTGACATGACGCGCGACGAGATCGATCAGATCCTCGAGCGCCACTTCGCGGCGGAGCGGACGCGCGACATCAACGCAATCCTCGCCACCTACACCGACGACATCGAACACGACGCTGTGGGCCGGGAGCCGAACCCGATCACGGGCAAGGCCGCGATAGGTGTCTTCTACCGCGAGTTCCTCAACGACCTCGAGCACGCGAAGGTGATCCCGGTCCGTCGCCTGTACGGCGACGACTTCGCGGTCGATGAATCGATCGTCGAGGGGTACGCGCACGGACGCCCGTATGACCTTGAGGGATATGGACGGCCGGTCCGCTTCCGGCTGCTGCATGTCTTCGAGTTCCGCGATGGCCTCATCTCACGCGAGAACGCATGGCTCGACATGCTCGCCATCCAGCGGCAGCTGGCCCCGCCGCGCCACTGAGTCGGAATCCGTGACGCGGCGGCTTGCGCCGCCGCGTCGCAGATCTTCTTCTAGAGCCGGCTCGCCAGCAGGATCAGCAGATCGGCGTCCCCGGTGGTAATCGCTTTCGCCCGCTGCGCATCCACCTCGTTCGTGAAGGCTTTCAGCATGTTCTGCGCGGCCTTCAGGTTGCCGCGGTTTCGCGCCACGGCAGCGTTGTCGAGTTTGGCGCACAGAGAACTCGCGACGCCGTCCTTCGCGACGACGCGCTGTGCCAACGCGCAGAGGGTGGCCTCGTTGTTCATGACGATCCTCGCAACAGACGGATCGTGGTCGCTGGCCTGGTCCGCGAACTCGGCGTTGACGTGAACGACATCGAACGTCGTTCTGTCAGCGAGAGAGCCGCTTACCAGGATGTGGTCCAGCGTCTGCGAGTTGCCCTCGAAGACGTAGCTGTAGCGCTCGGCGAGTGGAAGGCTGTCGTACAGGTCGGTGAGACCCGCGGCTTCGAGAATGTGGATGGTCTCCGAAAATTCGAAGTCGTTGAGATCGCCGAGGACCACCACGTTCGCGCTGGCGTCGACATTGCGGATCTGCTGAACGAAATCCGCTTCGATCGTCGCTTGCTGGTGCCGCTGCGCCTCGGACGGCCGTAACCCGGCTGGCGGCAGCGTCTGTGGCTGGAACCGTCCGGTGAGCGGGAAGTCGCCCCCCTTGGAGTTGAAGTGATTCGCAATGACGTAGAGCCGCTGGCCATTGAAGAGGAATTCCGCCGCGAGGGGCTTGCGGCTCGAGTTCCATGCGGCGTTCGTCGGGTCGATCCGACCCGGGCTGAACGAGAGCTGGGCGGTCCCGCCAGCGTCCGTCACCGTGGTGGCGGTAGTCGAGTCTCCGCCGGGCCGATCAACGAACGAGAGCCCACGGTCCGTCCGAAACATGAAGATCTGACGGATGTTCCCGCCCGGCTCGCCGCCGTCCTGATTGTTGACCGGGTTGATCTGCCGATAGTCATACGTCGGACCGCCGGCAGCTGTGATCGCCGTGACCAGCGTGCTGATCGTCCCCGACGGATCGACCACCCCGTTGTTGGTGGCTCCGTTGTTGTCCTGGACCTCTTCGACGGCGATGAGGTCTGGCGACTTCATGTTGTTCACGATGAGCCCTGCGAGCGCGTTGAACTTCGCCGCGCCGTCACCCGGATCGAGGTTCTCGACGTTGAACGTCGCAACCGTGAGGTCATTCACGGTCGGAACAATGGTCGTTTCCTTCGTCAGCGGACCGGGTATACGGATGGGCGTCTGGGTTAGTTCGACCAGGAAGAGCCCGAAGTTGTAGTCCACGACGCCGGTAAGGAATCCGGCGAAGTGATCTCCGACATTCAACCCGCCGGGAATCGAAACGATCGCGTCGTCGACGATGATGCGCTCGGGATTTCCGTCCTCGTACCTGTAGAGAATCCCACCGTGGGCCGTGCGCGGGCCGGCCCACGAGCCGTTGTCAGGGAGCACGGGAATCTCATTGAACGAGTTGGTCGGTCCAGTGATGACCGGGTCGTTGATCTGCACGAGCATGGCCTCGAGCGATTCGTAGAAATCGAGGCCGTCGCTCGCGGGGTCGAACACGCCGCTTGTCTCGACGTCGCCGCTGCTCGCGTCGTCTTCGATCACGGATGTCGGTGGCATCCGGCCGCCGAGGCCAATGACGATCGTCGCCGGAAGCGCGTTGGCGTGTGAGAGGACCGTGGTGGTCGGGGAGATGAGCTCGGTCGTGGTCAGGTTCGCCGTTGTCGCACCACCCGGCCGGAACTCGCTGACTGTCCCCTTGACGCGAACGGCGTCGCCGACGGTGACGGAGATCGGCGCGCCAGTCGTGAACACGAAGATCGCTTCGGAGGTGCCGGGGTCGGAGTCCGGATTCGGATCCTGCAGGTAGAAGCCGTTGCTCCGCTTCGCCGTCACGATCCCGGGAACGTTGCCGAAAGTCGTCCCGCTCACCGGCGAGATGTGCGTAGCGCCCTGAATCTCGTGGATGAACGTCGGCGGTGGTGGCGGCGCCTCGGTCGTGAAGCTGAATTCGTAGTTGGCGGACATGTTGTTCGGCGGGTCCACCGTGTCCTGGTCGCTGACCTCGGACGCGAGGACGGTCGCCGTGCAGCTCTCGGAAAAGGCGAAGTCTGTCGTTGGGTCGAGCGTGAACGTCGTCGGGCCACCGCTCTGGACCGCGGTGTGCGAGCCGCTCGTCGCGCACGCGATCGTGTACCAGGCGCTCGAGACGTTCACCGCCTCGCTGAAGGTGATGGCGACGTCCGTGTTGAAGGCGACGTCGGTTGCCCCGGCGAGCGGCGACGTCGCGCTGACGGCCGGCGCGTTGTCGCCGGTGCAGAAGTGGAGAGGCGATGCCGTGTTCCGTGGTGAAGGGGCACCCGTGACGAAGTCGGCCACATTGCTGTCGGTCTCGGTGCAGCCTTCCGCCTTGCGGATGGCAGCCGTGGTGTTGGTCAGAGCTGGAGTCGCAGTGGTCTCCGCGCAGTTGGCCCCGTCGTAGCCGACGAAGTCAACGACCGCCGCGGAGAAGGGACAGCCGCTTCCAGTCAGTGCCGTCGTGCTGTTGACGAGCGCCACCTTGGCGCCCGTCGCGCTCATGGGGATCGTGCCCGTCGCATCGGGCGTCGGCAGGTTCGTCGTTCCGCCGGCACCCTGCGCTTCCTGAACGAGGTAGTACTGGCCGGGTTGAATCGTCCCGGAAAGGCTCGTCACTTGCCACGACGTGCCAGCCGAGGACGCGTACTGAACTGACCAGCCGGTGACAGTCACGACGGCGCCACCGCGGTTAAAGAGCTCGATGAAGTCGTTCTTAAACGTAGCGCCGGAGTTTCCACCGCCGCCGTAGACCTGGCTGATCACGATCGTCGACGACACCGCTGCGGCGGGCTGGCTGAGTGGCACGAGCGCCATGACCATCGAGACAAAGACAACGAATGTCAGGAAACGGCTACGGAACATCCCCACCCTCACTCAAACGATTCGGCCCGCGCCTCGGCCTCAGGCAGAGTACCGGAATGACCAGCATTTGGCTCGATGAAATCGCCCCCGAGGTTCATCCGCCGCTCGATGAGGACATGACCGCCGATGTGGCAATCGTCGGCGCGGGCATCGCCGGTGTCGCGACTGCGTACCACGTGTCGCGGAGCGGAGCAAAGGTCGTCGTCCTCGAGGCTCGCGCCGTTGCCGAAGCGGCGAGCGGGCGGAACGCCGGCTTTCTCCTGGCGGGCGTGGCCGAAAACTTCGTCGCGGCGGCACGCCGTTACGGCGAGGACCGCGCGCTGCGCATCTGGCGGTTCACCAGGCACAACCAGGAGCTCGTCCGCGCGGTCGTGGAGCGAGAGCGCATCGCATGCGACCTCGCCTGGAACGGCTCGGCTCAGATCGCCGGCGACGACGACGAGTGGGCCGAGGTTCGCGAGAGCGCCGAGCGGCTGAAGAAGGAAGGCGTACGGATCCGCCTCGCGCCGGAGGAGCGCGCGGCCATCTACGAGGAGGACGGCGAGCTACATCCGGTGCGGTACGTGCGCGCGCTTGCCGGCGCGGCCGTCGCGGCCGGCGCCCGCATCCACGACGGAACGCGCGCGATCGCCGTGACGAACGACGAGGTTCGTACCGACCGCGCTCGGGTGCGTGCGGGCGCCGTCGTGGTCTGCGTCAACGCGTACTCGCAGCATCTCGTCCCCTTGCGCGTGCGTCCGGTGCGAGGCCAGATGCTCGCCACCGCGCCCGTCGCGCGCCGCGTTTTTGAGCGGCCGGCCTACGCCAACCGGGGCTATCGCTATTGGCGCCAGCGCGCGGACGGGAGCCTTCTCGTGGGCGGCTGGCGCGACACGGCCGTGGATGAAGAGGTCGGCGAGGAGGAGCGGACGACGCCGCGCATCCAGCAGCAGCTGGAGCGCTTCCTCCGTGAACATTGCGCCGAGGCGAAGGTGACCCATCGCTGGGCGGGAACGATGGGTTTCTCGCACGACTCGCTTCCCTATGTCGGACGCCTCGACAGTGGTGTAATCGTGAACGCGGGATTCACCGGTCACGGAATGGCGTTTGCGACCGCGACCGGCGAGCTCGTCGCCGACCTCCTTCGCGGCGAGAAAAGGAATGAGACCGATCTGTTCGCTCCGGAGCGTCGCTGAGCGGCCAAGCAACCGAGCCTTTCGTGCGATCTCACGCGTTGAAGTCCTTAGATGCACGCCTCGCTTGTCCCGACCGCGAACGACCTCGCAGGACTGCTCGCGTACGTCCTCGGCAACCCGTACCTCTTCATCAGCTCCAGCACGGTGATGACGACGGGCCTGGTCATCGGGGCGGTCGCGGTGTCGATGGTCCCGCGGAGCGCGCCGGTGATGCGCGTCGTCGCGCCGCCTCTCGCCATGCTGCTCGTGTACTTCGGCATGGGCAGCCTCATCCTCGCCACCGAAATCCTCGTCCGCTTCCACGCGTCGATCCCGGACGCCACCGAGACGCAGTTCGCGTCCGGCGTTGGGCACTTCCTCGAGGCGGCGGCCGGCATCGCCGTCCTCAGTCCGCACCTGCGGGCCCGCTCGCGACTGGCCTGGATCGTCGCGAACGCCGTGGCGGTCCTCTACTGGACGGCGCACGTCATCGTGCTCACGCCACCGTGGTTCGCGTTCCAGGGTCAGCTCGAGGTCATCCGTACGGCGGCGCTGGGCGCGCTCGCGGCCGGCGCCCTGGTCAGTGCCTTCCTGTGGCGTACCGCTCCACGGCGGCGATGAGCGCGTCGATCTCGAACGGCTTGGCCAAGTAGCCCTCGGCCCCGATCTCTTCGGCCCAACGGCGCGCGTTCTCCGCCGCGGTCATCACCACGATCGGAGAGCGCTTCCCGGAAGCCCGGAACTCACGAGCGAATCCCCAGCCGTCGAGCACGGGCATCCGCATGTCGAGCAGCACGAGCGCCTCACCGTTTGCCTTAGCGAGTGCCTCGGCGCCGTTCTCCGCGGACACCACCTCGTGACCCTCTGCGATGAGAATGTCGGACACGACCGCGACGATCGACGGATCGTCGTCCACCACGAGGATCCGGCTCAGCGCTCGGTCTCCATGGGTAGGACCACCTTGAACGTGCTGCCTGCGCCCTCCCGACTCTCTACCGACACTCGACCGCCATGTTGCTCCACGATGCCCTTGCAGATAAAGAGGCCGAGCCCCATCCCCGCGAACCGGCGGTCGTCGACGTTCGTACCACGATGAAACCGCTCGAAGATCTGCGGTAGATCGCCGGCGGGTATCCCAATGCCCCGGTCGGTGACATCGATGAACGCCTCCCCGTTGCGATGCGCGATGACGATGCGGACCTCGCTCTCTTCGGGGCTGTACTTGACGGCGTTCTCGACGAGATTCTCGAGGACTTGACCGATCCGGCGCGGGTCGTAACTGCCGACGACCGGCGCATCGGCCACGACCGTGATCTGGCGCCCCTCATAGCTGTCGCGCCGAGCGACTTCGCGCGCGAGCTCGACGAGGTCGACCGGTTCGCGCTCCCCGACGAGCTTGCCTTGCTCGAGCCGTGATGCATCGAGGAGCTCCAGGACGAGCGCGGACAGCCTCCTGCCCTCGCGCACGATCCGCTTAAGGCCGGGGAGATCCGCGGGCGCAGACGGCTGCGTCTCGGCGCGGCGCTCCAGGAACTGCGCCTGGGCGACAAGGGTCGTGAGCGGCGTCTTCAGATCGTGGGCGGCCGCCGAGATGAAGTCCTCCTTGAGACGTGCCGCCTCTTCATGCGCCCGTACGCGCGCGGCTTCGTCGATAAGGGCGCGGCTCTCGAGGATGACCGCAGCCTGATCCGCGAGCAGACGCACAAGATCGAGGTCGTCCTCGCTGAACACGGGCTGGTGGTCGGTGTACGCCTCGAGCGCTCCGAGGCGCTGGTTCGCGGCAGAGATCGGCGCGATGAGCAATGACCGCACGCCGTGCGTGCGATAGGCCGAGGCGAGGGCGGGATGCGCGCGCGCCGCGTCCGGGTAGTACTCCGCGTGCTGCGTTTCGAACACCCGCCAGGCGAGGTAGTCGCTCTGCCCGATCTCGCTCGGCAAGACCCCGTGTGGGTCTTGAAAGCGGAGCGTGTTCGTTTCCGGGTCGAAGAGGCCGATCGCCGCTCGCGCGCCGAGGGTCGAGCCGGCTCCATCTTGCAGCGCGCGCACGATAGACGGCGTGTCGGGCAGGCGCGGCAGGCTCGCCGCACTGCGCAGGAAGGTGCGGAGCTCGGGCTCTTGCCACGCCCGACGGAGGATCTGGGGAGGTGCGAACCCGATGAAATAGGCGACCGCGGACGCGAGCGCCAACACCTGAGTCAACCCGGTCGGCAGGCCCGCGAGCGACGCGGGCAGCAGGGGCGCGAACCCGGCCACGAGGATCGCGACGCCGAGGAGCAGGGTGCCCGCGGCCACCGCCTGGAGCCGCCGGCGCGTGACGCCGGCGGAGCGTCGCCCGGCGCGCACGAACGCGACGGCGCAGTACGTCGAAAGCGCGGCGAAGTAGACGACGACAGCGATGAGGATCGCGGTCGGGGCGGTCCCCTCGGTCACGACGAACGCGATCGCCGAGAGGAGGAGCCCAGCCTCCGCGAGCCGATTCACTACGCGCGGAACGTCCGAGAAATCGTCCACCAGTCGCAGCAACAGATACGGCATGGCGATGACGAGGAGCGCGACGATGTCGGTGATCAGCTCCACCTGGCTAAGTCCGAACGTGGTCACGATCCTCGATTCGACGATGGCGATCGCGATCGCTCCAAAAAAGAGGGCGATGTCCACGCTCGTCCGGGTTCGACGCCGCAGGGCGGTCCAGGTCATGAGCAGGAAGATCAGGACGTAGATCGCCTGCGTCAGCAGCGAGACGAGCTCGAGAGCGGTCACGCCGCGCGATTCTAGGTAGCCCCCCTGCTGCGGAGGAGGCCCGCCGAGCCCTGGCTCGCTTGCGGCGCGTACGCCGCGCAGAGCATTCCGAAGTACGTCGGCGCCTCATAAGAAAGGAGTTCCCCTTTCCAACCGTCGTGTCCGAGCGCACCCTCGAGCATGAGCATCTGCCAGTAGCTGTCGGCCTTCGCTTCGCGCGCGAACGCCGATCCGAGACGCGAGAAACGCACGCCGTCACCATCGCGGATCAGGTCCACGACGGCCTCGTCGAACTCTTTCGACTTCGGCGTGAACCCGTACGGCCCTTTCGCATCGTGCCCGTGCCCGTGATCGCAGCTCGCGATGAGCGCGACGCGCTTTCGCGAGAGGGCCGCGGCGCGCCCGATCGCTTCGCCCGCTCGAACGTGCACGTCATCGGAGAGATCGCGCGCCGGCGCGACGACGGCCACCGGCACCTGCGGCGCCGAGCGGCCGCCCATGAAGTGGGCCGGGATCAGGACGGCCCAGTCCATCGGGAAGACTGCGGTGACGGGATCGTTGGCGCCGTAGCTCACGGCGACGACCGGGATCCCCGCCTGCCGGATGGCGTCGCGGACCAACAGCGCGAGCTCGCGGTCGACGGGAATGCGCAGCGCGATCGGGCTTCCCCACTGCACCAGATCTCCGGAAACCGCCGCGGCGTCGATCACCGCCATCGCGCCCTCGACATGGATGTTGTGGGGTGTCAGCACGATGGAAACATCCGGCTCGGCTGCGCTGAAGCGGCGGCCGAGCTCCTGCATCCCGGCGGTCGTGGCGCTCGCAAGCGATGGTCGGTCCTTGGGCTTCGCTTCGGGGATCGCGATCGATCCGTGAGGCGCGATGCACGCGAAGACGAGCGGCATTCGCGGGAGTATGCGCGCCTAAACTTGATGCACTCCGCGGGCCGCTAGCTCAACGGTAGAGCAGGGGACTTTTAATCCCTTGGTTCCGGGTTCGAATCCCGGGCGGCTCACTGGCGATCGCGCTCGACTAGTTCAGGACCGCGCGCTCCACCTCGCCGACGAGCTCGTCGACGATGAACGGCTTTCCGCATACATACGCCGCGCCGAGGAGGCTCGCGATCTCCCGACGATCGGGTCGCGCGCTCACGATGACGATCGGCACGTCGTTCGCGTCGGGTCGGCGCTCACGCCAGCGCGCGACGAACTGCGTCCCGTCGTAGTCGGGCAGTCCGATGTCGAGAACGACGGCGGCGGGCCTCCGCGCAAGCGCGGTTCGGAGTGCCTGACTGGCGTCGACGGCCGCGACGACGTCGAGCCCAGCGTTAGTGAGGGCCTCGGTGATCAGTCTGCGAATGTCGTTGTCGTCCTCAATGACCAGGACGCGTCGATTAAGCCGGCGCTCCACTGATTTGATGGTGGCACTCACCGTGCCAACGCGCCAGCGACAGGCTCAGAAGCGAGCGCTATATCCCGCGCAGGAGGTCGGCCAACGGAACGTCCAAGCGCTTAGCGAAATGCGCGAGAGCCGAGAGAGACGGCGCAACGCGGCCGGTCTCCATCTTCCACACGTACTGGCGCTGGAAATAGACGACCCCTTTGGGGCTCGCTCCGAGCTCGGCCATGGTCAGTCCCTTCTTCTCACGAAGCTCGCGGATCCGCTTTCCCACCTTGCGCAAGAGCCGCGGCTCGCCGGGGACGTCCGGATTCACCCGCGCCGGCATACGAACTCCACGATCTCACCGAGCGCCTCGTCGCCGTACGCCGCGCTGAACATGGCGCGCGAGTGTTCGCGCCCACCGAAGAGCACGAGCTTCTTCGGCGCGCTCGCCGCGGTGAAGCACGCGAGGACGTTCGGCGTCGCGCGCAGCGAGTCGCGGTCCGCGCACACGAATAGCTTGCGGCCGGTGATCTTCTTCGACAGCTCGTCGGGCACCGCGGCGACGGGAGCGGAAATCGCGACGAGACACTCGATGTCGCCCTCGAAGCTCGATGCGAGTACAGCGCTTCCGCCCATCGACGATCCGACCAGGGCGATCTCTTTCACCCCGCGCGCGCGCAACGCCGTCTTGGCCGCGCGAAGATCGGCGACCGGAGTCCACGGCTTGTCCGGCCGATAGCGGTTCGTCTTTCCCGTCGATCCCGCGTAGCCCCGCAGATTCACGGCGAGAGCGGGCACCCCCCGCGCGACGAAGAGAGGCGCGACACCTCGCCAACCCGAGCCGTCCCAGTTCTGCCCGTGGACGAGGACCGCGACGCGCTGCGCGGGCAGCCTCCCGTAGAGATCCGCCTCGATCGTCTCACCATTACTCGGGAGGCTGAGCCGCTCCTGCGGCGGGACGCTCGTCGCCGTCGCCATCAAGGAACCGGATCGAGAAGCGGTTTGCCGTCGATGAACGCGCGGATGTTCTCGGCCGCGCGGACGGCCATCCGCGTTCGCGTGCGTCCCGACGCGGACGCGATGTGCGGCAGCAACACCGCGTTCTCGAGCTCGAGCAACGCGGGTTCGACCGCGGGCTCACGCTCGTACACGTCGAGGCCGGCACCGGCGATGACGCCCTCCTTCAACGCCTGCGCAAGCGCTTTCTCGTCGACGACCGGACCGCGGGACGTGTTGATGAGGATCGCCGTGCGCTTCATCTTGCGCAGGCGAGTCGCATCCATCAGGTGGCGCGTCTCGGCGAGCAGCGGGACGTGGAGCGAAACGAAGTCGCTCCGCGCGAGCAGGTCGTCGAGGCTTTGCACGTACGTCGCGCCGATCTCCTGCTCCGCGCCGGGATTGCGACGGGCGTCGTGATAGAGGACCTGCATCGCGAAGCCATGGGCGCGCCGCGCGACCGCAAGGCCGATCCGGCCCATCCCGACGATGCCGAGCGTCGCGCCGTGCACGTCCTGGCCGGTGAACATGAACGGCGTCCAGCCGCGGTATTTCCCCGCGCGCAGGAAACGCTCCGCCTCGCCGAGCCGGCGCGCGGTCGCGAGGAGCAGGGCAAAGGCGCCGTCGGCCGTGGTCTCGTCGAGTATCCCGGGCGCGAAGGTCACCGGGATGCCGCGCTCTTTGGCGGCGGCGATATCGATGTTGTCGTAGCCCGTGCCCATCGTGGCGATCATCCGCAGCTTTTTCGCGCCGCGGATCGCGTCTCCGTTCACTGGATTCGCCGGAAGGGTGTAGACGACGTCGGCGTCGGCGATGAGGCGCACGACCTCGTCGGCGGTGGGGATCGGGGGCTCCGCGGGGCCGACGGAAACGTCGCCCTTGGAGCGCAGGATCGATAGCGCTTCCTCCGCGACCGGCCGTGTGACCACGATCTTCACGAGCGCGAGCGAGTCTATGCCGCCACAATTTCTTCGTGCCCAAACGCGTCGCGGTGGACGAAGTGGCCGCGCACAACGAGCGCATGTGGGAGCGGCTCGCGAAGGCGGGTATCCCCTACACCCGCCCGCAGGGCACGCCGCCGCGGACACGAGCCGGAAAGCGGCGGTTCCTCGATCGGATCACGAACGGCACGCTCGAAGGGCTCGAGCTCGACGGAAAGCGCGTGCTCTCGCTGGCCGGCGGCGGTGGCTGGGACGCGATCCTGTTCGCGGAGCTGGGCGCGGCGACCACGCTCGTTGACATCTCGAAGCGGCAGCTCGCGACGGTGCGCCGTCTCGCACGGAGCCGCGGGACCGACCTCGACTACCTCCGGACCGACATGCGCGACCTGAGCGCGCTTGGCAACGGCGAGTTCGACATCGTCTTTCATCAGCACTCGCTCGTGTTCGTTCCGGACGCGGCGCGCGTCATCGCCGAGGTCTCACGTGTCCTCGCGCCGGGGGGGGTGTACG
>Ga0222623_10000494_pt1 | contig 12498 bp, 14 predicted proteins | sample PLMtaG_FD_177336 | JGI IMG/M metagenome (GOLD analysis project Ga0222623, IMG submission 177336) | Groundwater sediment microbial communities from an aquifer in East River, Colorado, USA - PLM2_30_coex | ecosystem: Environmental > Terrestrial > Soil > Riparian zone | place: USA: East River...
ACGGCTTCGCCCTGAACTGCGCCACCGACCTTGCCCGCTTCAACGCCATCGTCGCCTGCGGCCTGCCCGACAAGGCGGCCTGCTCGCTGTCGAGCCTGCTGGGACGGGAGGTCCCGGTCGCGGAGGCGCTGCCGCTGGTGGAGCGCCGGCTGGCCGAGCGGCTGGAGCGCGCCCCGGTCCTGGTCGACCCCGCTACCCTGGAGCTGCCGGCGGAGGACCACGACCCGGAGACCGTCCATGCCTGAGCCCGTCGTCCCACCCGGGGTGCGCACCCTTGACGTGCTGCCGCGCACGCCGGCGCCGCCGCCGACCGAGCAGACGTTCGCCCGCAAGCCGGCCTGGCTCAAGGTGAAGGCGTCCTTCGGCCCGAACTACCGCGAGCTGAAGGGGCTGATGCGCGACGCCGAGCTGCACACCGTGTGCGAGGAGGCCGGCTGCCCCAACATCTACGAGTGCTGGGAGGCGCGCGAGGCGACCTTCCTGATCGGCGGCGAGCGCTGCACCAGGGCCTGCCCGTTCTGCCAGATCCACAGCGGCCGGCCGGCGGGCTACGACACCGACGAGCCCCGGCGGGTCGCCCACGCGGTCGCCCGCATGGGCCTCAACTTCGCGGTCATCACCGGCGTGGCCCGCGACGACCTGCCGGACGGCGGCGCCTGGCTGTTCGCCGAGTCGGTCCGGCAGGTGCGGGCGCTCCTGCCGGCCTGCGGCGTCGAGGTGCTGGTGCCCGACTTCCGCGGCAACGCCGAGGCGCTCCGCCAGGTCACCGACGTGGCCCCCGACGTGCTCGGCCACAACGTCGAGACGGCTCCCCGCCTCTACAAGCGCATCCGGCCCGGCTTCAGCTACGCGGGCTCGCTGGAGCTGCTGGCGAGGGCGCGTGCCTGGCTGCCGGCCGGCTGCGCCACCAAGTCGAACCTGATCCTCGGGATGGGCGAGGAACGCCAAGAGGTCCTGGAGGTCATGGCGGACCTGCGCTCGGTCGGGGTCGAGCTGCTCACCATCACCCAGTACCTGCAACCGACCCGCGAGCACCTGAACCTGCAACGGTTCGTGCCGCCGGAGGAGTTCGCCGAGCTCAAGGCCGAGGCCGAGGCGCTCGGCTTCGCCCACGTCGAGTCGGGCCCGCTGGTCCGCTCCAGCTACCACGCCGGGCAGATGCACAAGGCGGCGGTGCGCAAGCAGCGCGGCGAGCTGCCTGCCTGGGCGGCCGCGGAGGCGTAGGCCGGACCGTGTCGCAGCCCACCCGCCGAGGTGCCCGCCTCGCCCTGATCCTGCTGCTGGCCCTCGCCGTCGGCTGGCTCGGGCTGCGGGCGGTCCGTGCCTTCGACCAGGACCGCCACGCCGCCGAGGCCGCCGCGGTGGTCGCGGCCCCCGACGCGGTCGTCCACCGCCTGCCACCCGTGCCCGGCCGCCCACAGGTGGCGGCCGCGGGCGGCGAGCTGCGCTTCCGTCCCGGCGAGTGGTTCACGGTGCTGCGGCTGCACGGGCTGGCGCCGGTCGGCGGCCGCGAGCGGTACCTGGTCTTCATGCGGAACTACTGGGGCTGGGTGCTGGCCGGCGCGGTCCACCCCGACGCCGCCGGCGACGCCGAGCTGCGCTCCGCGACCGAGCCGAAGCCGCCCACCATCTACGAGGTGGTGGTGACCAGAGGGATCGACGACGCCACCAGCGTCCCCCACGGCGAGCCGGTGCTCCACTGGTACGACCCCGGGCTCGCGCCGCCCAAGGCCGGCCCGTTCGACTTCGTACGCGGCGTGTAACCGGCGGCGCCCTACGCGCTCGACCGCTGCTCGCGGTCGGCGGCGGCGTCCTCGACGGTCCGCTCGACCTGCGCCCAGCTGTCGGCCATGGCCCGCTCCGCGTCGCGCATCAGCTTGCCCACGGCGAGCTGCCATGGCCGGTCGCGCGCTCGCAGGCGCTCGAGCATCGCGCCCAGGAACTCCTGCTGCTCCCGGTGCATCGCCTGTTGGGCCCTGGCGAGCGCGACGAGGTCCTCCGGGTGGGCGAACTGCCCGAAGTACAGCTTCAGCATGGCGAGGCTGCGTATCTGGGGTACCTCCGAGGTCGGCTCGGCCAGCCATGCCGCCAGCGCCTTCTCCCCCTCGGCGGTGACCCGGTAGTGGCGCCGTCGCCGCCCGGTGGTCTCCCGCTCCTCGACCAGCAGCCCGAGGCGGGCCAGCCGCTCGCTCTCCGAGTAGATCTGGCTGTGCGGGAACTGCCAGAAGTGCGCGACCCCGCGGCCGACCGCCGCCTTCAGGTCGTACGGGGTCACCGGCCCGTCCCTGGTCACCAGGCCGAGGACGACGTAGGAGACGGGCGTGAGGCTGAGGTCGGGCCTTGACATGGTCCGAAGGATACCATACGTTGTTGACCGTCCGTTTCGGATCGTTGCACATGGAGGTGCGGGGGGGATGGCGAGCTACCAGGAGCTGCGGGAGCGGCACGTCGCGGACCTGGCGGGCATCTTCCCCGAGTGGGTGCAGCGGCTGCGCTGGCCGGCCGAGCGGCTGCGGGAGGAACGCCAGGAGCGGCTGCGGGAGCTGCTGCGGGTGGCGCTGGCGTCGTCCCCGTGGCACCGCGAGCGCCTCGCCGGGATCGACCCGGAGACCTTCGTCGAGGAGGACCTCCCGCTGCTCCCGGCGATGACCAAGGACGACCTGATGGCCCACTGGGACGCCGTCGTCACCGACCGGCGCCTGACGCTGGAGGTCGTGGAGCGCCACCTGGCGGGCCTCACCGCCGACGCCTACCTGTTGGACGAGTTCCACGTCTGCGCCTCCGGCGGCTCCACCGGCCGCAGGGGCGTGTACGTCCACGGCTGGAAGGCGTGGGCGGAGGAGTACGCCGGCTTCATGCGGCATGTCCTGTGGGACCGGGCGGTGAGCCCGGAGCTGGCCGGGCTTCCCAACACCGTCGCCTTCGTCGCCGCCCAGCACGCCACCCACATGACCAGCTCGATGGCGCAGACGTTCGTCAACCCGATGGTCCAGACCGCGCGCTTCCCGGTCACCCGGCCGATCGACTGGATCGTGGCCGGGCTCAACGACGACCAGCCGGTGGCGCTCATGGGCTACGCGTCGGCGCTCGCCCTGCTCGCCGTCGAGGCCCGCGACGGCCGGCTGCGGATCGCGCCGAGGCGGGTCATGAGCACCAGCGAGCCGTTGCTGCCCGAGGTGCGGCGCTCGGTCGAGGAGGCGTTCGGGGCGCCCGTCGCCAACATGTACGGGACCTCGGAGGCCGGGCCGGTCGGGGTCGGCTGCTGGCGCGGCCCTGGCATGCACCTCCCCGACGACCTGGTGATCGTGGAGCCGGTCGACGAGGCCGGCCGGCCGGTGCCGCCAGGGACCCGCTCCGACAAGCTCTACCTGACGGCCATCTCCAACCCGCTCCTGCCGCTGATCCGCTTCGAGCTGACCGACCAGGTGACGATCTTGGGGCAGGCCTGCCAGTGCGGGTCGGCCCATCGGCTGATCGCCGACGTGGAGGCCCGGCTGGACGACGACTTCCGCTACCCGGGCGGCGTGGTCGTCCACCCGCACGTCTTCCGCTCGGTGCTGTCCCGGGAGGCCTGGATCGTCGAGTACCAGGTGCGGCAGACCTCGACCGGCGCCGAGGCCCTGGTGATCGGGGCACCCGGCGACCCGGGCGCGGTCGGGCGCGCGCTCGAGAAGGAGTTGGCGCAGGTGGGCGTCGCCGGCCCCTCCGTCGAGGTCCGTGTCGTCGACCGGCTCGAACGGCAGGCCGTCGGGAAGGTCCGAAGGTTCCAGCCGATTCCCGGTTAACCGGGGCGAAACACGGCGGCAACGGCTCGGCAAAGCCGCGTTGCTAGCGTCTCCGGCGTTACCGCGCCGACAAGGAGGCCAGAGCGTGACGGAATCGGTCGGAGACGTTCTCAACCTGGTCAGGGACAACGAGGTCCAGATCGTCGACCTGCGCTTCGCCGATCTGCCCGGGCTCATGCAGCATTTCTCCATCCCCGCCGGGGAGCTGACCGCCGAAGGGTTCGAGGAGGGCTACGGCTTCGACGGCTCCTCGATCCGCGGGTTCCAGGAGATCCAGGAGTCGGACATGCTCCTGTTCCCCGACCCCACCAGCGCGGTCATCGACCCCTTCAGCGAGCACTCCACACTGATCCTCAACTGCTTCGTGGGCGACCCGGTGACGGGCGACCCCTACACCCGCGACCCTCGGCACATCGCCCGCAAGGCGGAGGCGTTCCTCCAGAGCACCGGCATCGCCGACACCTCCTACTGGGGCCCCGAGTGCGAGTTCTACATCTTCGACTCGGTCCGCTTCGCCCAGAACGAGCACTCCGCCTTCCACTACATCGACGCGGTCGAGGGCGCGTGGAACTCCGGCGCCGAGGAGGGCGGCCGCAACCTCGGCTACAAGCCGCGCTACAAGGAGGGCTACTTCCCCGTCCCGCCCACCGACCACTACCAGGACCTGCGCTCGGCCATGGTGCTGCGGATGATCGAGGCCGGCATCGGCGTGGAGGTGCACCACCACGAGGTCGGCACCGCCGGCCAGGCCGAGATCGACATGCGCTTCGACACCCTGCTGCGCATGGCCGACAAGGTGATGCTCTACAAGTACATCGTGAAGAACGTGGCCAGGCAGCACGGCAAGACGGCCACCTTCATGCCCAAGCCGATCTTCCAGGACAACGGCTCCGGCATGCACACCCACCAGAGCCTGTGGGCCGAGGGGGTGCCGCTGTTCTACGACGAGTCCGGCTACGCCGGCCTGTCCGACCTCGGCCGCTGGTACATCGGCGGGCTGCTCGCCCACGCGCCGGCCCTGGCCGCGCTGTCCAACCCGACCACCAACTCCTACCGGCGGCTGGTCCCGGGCTACGAGGCGCCCGTCAACCTCGTCTACTCCCAGCGCAACCGCTCCGCCGCGGCCCGCATCCCGCTCTACTCCCGCAGCCCCAAGGCCAAGCGGGTCGAGTTCCGCGTCCCCGACCCCTCCTGCAACCCCTACCTCGCCTTCGCCGCCATGCTCATGGCCGGGATCGACGGGGTCCGCAACAAGATGGAGCCGGCCGGGCCGATGGACAAGGACCTCTACGACCTGCCTCCCGAGGAGCTCGCCAAGGTCCCGCAGGTGCCCGGCTCGCTCGACCAGGCCCTCGACGCCCTCGAGGCCGACCACGAGTTCCTGCTGGAGAGCGACGTGTTCACCGTCGACGTGGTCGAGACCTGGCTGGCCTACAAGCGTGAGCGCGAGGTCGACGCCGTCCGCCTCCGCCCCCACCCCTGGGAGTTCCACCTCTACTACGACATCTAGGGATACAACGCTCTGACCAGCGGTTACGCATCCGCGCGAGCGTCCTGGGCTACAACGGGACTACCGCCGAGGGCGCGGTCGACGGCGGCGCGTGCCCTGCCTTCGCTGGACGGCATCAGGTGGGCGTAGACCCGCAGGGTGAAGCCCGGGTCGTTGTGGCCCAGGTACTCGGCCAGCGCCCGGATGTTCACGCCATCCTCCAGCAGCGCCGAGGCGTAATAGTGCCGGGCCGCGTGCATGCCGTTCCCCCGGGTCGCCGGCACCCCGGCCCCTTCGAGGGCGGGTTTCCACACGTGCCTGTTGAAGAACGTCCGCGCCAGCGCCGTCCGCTCCCGGGTCGAGAACACCAGACGGGCCGTCTCCGGCCGGCCGGCCGGTTCGCGCCACGGCAGGGTGACCGCGACGGCCGGCCAGGCTTCCAGGTGGGCGGCGAGCCGCAGCGCGACCGACTCGGGTAGCGGCACGTCGCGGGTCTTGCCGGTCTTGGGCGGGGCGAACACGAGCCGGGAGGCGACGATGCGGACCTGCCGGCGCACGTGGACGACGCCGCGCAGGAAGTCGACGTCGTCGACGGCCAGACCGAAGCACTCGCCTTGCCGAAGCCCAAGGCCCGCCGCGGTCGCCACGATGGCCCGGTAGCGGTCGGGCAGCGCCGCGGCGACCTCCGCGACCCGCTCGGCCGGCCAGGGCACCACCGTGCGGCGGTCGGGCGCGGGCGGCTTCACCGACCCGACCCGGCACGGGTTGCGGGCGATGGCGCCGTCGTCGACCGCCGCCTGCAGGATGGCGCTCAGGTTGGCGAACACGACGCGGACGTAGCTCGGCGCGAGCTGCTGCTGAAGGCCGCGCGCCCACGCCTGCACGACGCTCGGGCGCAGCGCCCCGAGCTGGTAGCCGCCAAGCTGCGGGTAGACGTGCAGCCGGAGCCGCAGCGCGACCGCTTCCCTGGTGGTCTCGTCGAACGTCTGCGCGGCGAGGTGCGCATCGCCGTAGGTACGCAGGGTCGCCTTGCCGGCCCGAGGGTCCGTCCAAGCGTTGTGCAGCTTGGCGTGCTCGTTCTCGGTCTTGAACCGTTGGGCGTCGACCTTGCGGTCGAAGACCGGGCCGCGCATGGCGCCGCCCGGATCTCGGTACTGCACGCGGTAGGTGGTCTTGCCGTTGCGGACCCGCTTCTGAATCGAGGCCATCAGCCTCCCGCCTTCCTTGGGGTAGCCGGGCCGAGCAGGCCCCGCTCGCGCGCCAGCGCAATCCATCGGCTGGCCGTGGACCGGGGCAGGCCGAGCCGGTTCATCACGGTCTTGGTGGGCGCCTCGCCGACCGCGTAGGCGACTTGGTACACGGTGGCAACGAGCCACAAGTCCTCTTCGCTCGGCCCCCCGCCGTGCTGGGCGCGTTCGGACAGCATCGGCAGCATGGGCCACACCGCCTTGTAGGCTTCGTCGCCGGTCGGCGTGATGTGCACGACGTTGTACTCGGCGGCAACGTGCAGCAGCGTGGCGACGGCGATCCGGCGGAGCCCTTCGGTGGTGACCGGCGGCCCATCCTCGCGGCGGGCGACGGTGAGCCGGTCGCAGATGAGGCGGCCCTCTTCGAAGACGACCTCAGCCTCGACGTCGTAAAGCTGCTCCTTCCCGTCCATGCGAAACGAGACCGGCGAGCGGTAGGTGAACGGCGACCAGACGGCCATGCGCGGCCCGAACCGGATGAGCTTCGACTGCTTCAGCGGCTTGTCCATGGCGCCACTGTGACGCCGCGAGACAAGCTTGTCAAGACTGCCCCACACATGGCACAGTCCCGTCATGCCAGGCCCACTGGAGACGAAGGGAGACGCACGGTGGAGCCGTTGATGAGCGAGGCGCAGGTCGCGGAGATGTTCGGCAAGCCGCCCCGGACGCTCCGCCAGTGGCGCTACTTGGGCATCGGCCCGAGGTACCTGAAGGTCGGCGCCACCGTGCGCTACCGGGCGCGCGACGTGGAGGCATGGCTCAAGGCGCAAGAGCAAGAGCCCGCCGTCCGTGCCCGATAACGGCCGAAGCCGGGCGCCCCGCCGCGAGCGACCCGGCCTCGATACCTAGACCCCGCCCCGATAGCAGGACCGAGATGAGCATACCCGACCACAACGACCGTCAACGCATCGGCGAGCTGGTTGGCGCCTTCATCGGCGCCAAGGTGGAGGAGATCGACGGCCTGGTGGCCGAGGCTCGTAGCCGGGTCGAGAGCCTCCCCGACCTGCGCACCCTGTGGTTGCTCGCCGGGGAGATCCTCGTCCGGCTGGCCGCCGTCGAGCACGAGCTGGCCGAGCTGCGCAAGGCGGCCCGGCGATGAGCGGCATCGTCTACGACCCGCCCGACCATGGCACACCCGACGGTGCGCCTCTGCTCGCCGGTCTCCGCGATGGCGCCTGGCTGGACGCGCAGCACTTCCCGCCGCTGGCCTACGCTGTTCCGGGCGTGATCCCGGAGGGGTCCGTCTTGCTGGTCGGACCGCCCAAGATCGGCAAGAGCTGGCTCGTCCTGACCGTCGCGCTGGCCGCCGCTACCGGCGGCCGGGCGCTCAGCATCGCCGTCACGCAGCGGCCGGTGCTGTACTTGGCCTTGGAGGACGGCGACCGACGCCTTCAGGACCGCTGCCGTAAGCTGCTCCACGGTGATCCGATCCCCCGCGAGTTCGAGTACCTAATCAGGGTCGAACAGGGCCGCATCGTCGGTACGATCGCCTCGTGGCTCGACCTGCAACACGGCGCGCCGCCCTTGGTGATCCTCGACACTCTCGGGAAGGTCATGCCGCCCGCCTTGCTCGGCGAGTCCAGCTACCAACGCGACTACCGCGTCGGGACGACCCTCAAGCGGATCGCCGACGAGCACACCGGCATGACTCTGCTCGTCAACCACCACGATCGCAAGGCGAGCGCCGACGACTTCGTGGACTCCGTCTCCGGCACCCACGGCCTAGCTGGCGCGGCCGACACGGTGATCGTGCTCACCCGCTCGCGGCACGAGATCAGCGGGCTGCTCAAGGTCACCGGCCGCGACGTCCCCGAGGGCGAGTACGCACTCCAGTTCGCCGGCGGGTTCCTCTGGGACCTCGATGGCGCCGACCTCGACGAGGCCGCGTCCCGCGCACGCCAGGCGCGCCAAAGCGCCGGGCTCGGCGATCGCTCCGCGGAGATCATCGCGTTCGTCGCCGATAACCCGCCTCGCGTGACGATCGCCCAGGTCGAGGAGAAGTTCGGCAAGGACGCCCGCCGCTACCTGAAGCGCTTGGCCGATTCGGGCCGCCTGCTCCGGCTATCCCGCGGGCTCTACACCACTGTCCCAAGTGTCCCATTGTCCCATTCGCAGGTCAGCGAGGGTGAGCAAGGGGCCAACGGGACACCGCCGTCCCCCGATGAGGACCTCTAACCAGGCAATGGGACAATGGGACACTTGGGACACCGTTAGTGAAGAGCCATGGCTGAAACGATCTGGGTGGCGCGGTTGAGGATCAGCGTTGCGACAGCGCACAAGATCTCAACTCAGCACGGTCTACAAGCCGATGAGGTCCGAGGCGCGGTGGAGTGCGTCCGAGGGCTGACGTTCGTGTGGAATGACGATGATGACCGGGGACGAAGGGCGATCGTCGAGACCTTCATTCGAGGACACAGGGTACTGGTCGTCCTCTACCCAGCCGATGATCCCTTCGGGGAAGTGTTCGACCTTGGTAGCGCTTATCGCCTACGATGAGAGGTCTAGGGACACCACTGGGGGCGTGATGGCTATGACAGAGACGGGCAGTGGTTCCGGGTTCTATGAGGAAGATGAGCCGGTGGACAAGATCGTTGCGATCTTCGAGACCGGGACGAAGGGGATAACAGCCCCATCGTCGGACGCTGCTGGCCAGATCCTCTCGTCGCGGCACTTCATTCTGGTGACCCGATCCCTCCGCACCTTGACGGGGCTTGGAAGCCAACGGCGTGAATTCGTCCAAGCGTGAAGATCCATCCCATTATCGCTGACACCGGGCGTCCAATGGGTAGTGCCGCGAATCTTCTCAATGCCGGCTGGACGTACACCACGGCTATCCCGCTGGCTGAGGGTGGATACACCCTGCCGGCTCAAGCTCTAGCAGTGTTCGTCGAGGGCACGTGGGCCGAACTGAATCGTCCCCACCAGATGGTGATCGAGCTCGTGAACGATGAATCGCAGCCCGCTCACTTCCTGACGCCGACGGGGCCGCAACCGGTTCGCATTGAGCAGGAGATCGCGATCCCATCGGTACCCACCGCACCGAACGGTACTCCAGGGATGACGACAGCCTTAGTCGATCTCGCCCAAGGCACCATCAGGATCGACGCTGCGCGACGCAGGTTCATCTGGCGTGTCACCGTCGGCGGGGTGACGGAGGAAGCCGGTTTCTGGGTCAACGCACCGATGGTCGCGCCACGGATCGGTGGCGCCCCGGATGCAGCACCGCCCCAGGCCTAGCCTCAACTCGGGGGCTGACGTCCCGGCCGAGGTCGCCCGCTGGCCCGACCTGGGGAGGTCGCCTTGAGCGAGTACCTCAGCGAGGTCCACGGTAGCCCGAGCGGGTTGACCGACCGGGAGCGGTCCTTGCTCTGCTACCTGGCCGTCCGCACCATCGCCAGCCAGACCGGCGCCGACGAGCAGACCGCCGCCGACGCGCTCGACCAACTCGCCACCGAGGGCCGCGTCGCCATCTCGGGCGACCGCCACGACATATATCTGGTCGCCGCCGGCAACTCGATCGTGCACGCCGCCCGCGACTGGCTGCGGTACATGGCCTACGGCCGCGGCGGCGTACCGAGCTCAAACTAGCCGCGCGGTACACTTCTCGCAAACTCCCGAGTCCGTGGGAAGAGAGGTACCGCCGCCGTGGCGACCCTACTCGAAGACCTGCGCGCCAAGCGCACCGCGGCCCGCACGGCTGCCGACCAGGTTCTCGAACGCGCTGCCGCCGAGCAGCGCGACCTATCGGCCGAGGAGCTGGCCGAGTACCAGGCCCGCGTCGTCGAGCAGCGCGAGGCCGACGACCAGCTCGACGAGCTGCGCGACCGCGAGCTGGCCGAGCTGCGCGCCGCGGCGACCCGCCGCCCCGCTGGCCCGCGGCTGCCGGACGAGCCCATCCTGACCAGAGAGCAGAGCGTCTACGACTGGTGCCAGCAGCGCGGAATGTTCGAGCCGCCCGCCGACGAGCGGCCACCGTCGTTCGACCGCTGGCTGAAAGGCATCGCCACCGGCAACTGGGACGGCGCCGAGCACGAGCGCGCCATGAGCGAGGGCACGGCGACCGCCGGCGGCCACCTGGTGCCGACGCCGCTGTCCGCCCGCGTCATCGACCTGGCCCGCAACGCCACCCGCGTGTTCCAGGCCGGCGCCATCACCGTCCCGATGACCGCAGCCACCCTGAAGCTGGCCCGGCTCACCGGCGAGAGCACCCCCGGGTGGAAGTCCGAAGGCGCCGCCATCACCGCCACCGGCGACCTGGCGTTCGATGCGGTCACGTTCACCGCCCGGACGCTCACCCGCGTGGTGACGCTGTCGGTCGAGCTGTTCGAGGATGCCGACCCGTCCAGCGAAGACGTCATCGCGCGCAGCTTCGCCGCGCAGATGGCGCTCGAATTGGACCGGGTCGCATTGCGCGGCAGCGGCACCCCGCCCGAGCCCCGCGGCGTGGTCAACCAGACCGGCGTGACGCTCACCACCCACGGCGCCAACGGCGCGCTCATCACCAACTACGACTTCCACCTGGACGCGGTCGGCGCGGTGCGGGCGGCCAACTTCGAGCCCAACGCGCAGATTCAGGCGCCGCGCACGGCCACGTCGCTGAGCAAGCTGAAGGAAGCGACGACGAACGCCTACATGGCGCCGCCGGCCGGGCTGGCCGCCATCCCGCGGCTGAACACCAAGCAAGTCCCTATCAACTTGACGGTGGGCACGAGCACCGACTGCTCGGAAATCTACACGGCCGACTGGTCGAACCTGATGGTCGGCATCAAGACCGATTTCCAGCTCTTGTTCCTGCGCGAGCGGTACATCGCCGACACGTTGAGCTACGCGTTTCTCAGCTACCTGCGCGCCGATATCCAGCTCGCACAGCCGACCGCGTTCGTGGTCGACACCGGCGTGAGGACCTGATGGCCGAGCCCGAGCGGGCCGCCGAGGACCTGCTCATCGAGCGCGAGGACCTGGGCCCCGGCTGCACCACCCTGGTCGCCAAGGGCGACGTCATCCCGGCCGAGCTGGCCGCGCTTCCCCGGCGGCCACGCGAGCCCAAGCCCCGCAAGCGGTAGGCCGCCGTGAGCTGGTGGGACCGGTGGGTGTGGCGCCGGGTCGAGCAGCGCGAGCAGCTCACGCTCGAACAGCTACTCGCCGACCAGGGCACGCCGACCGCGGCCGGCGAGCCGGTCACCACCGACTCGGCCATGCGACTGTCCGCGGTATGGGCGTGCATCCGGTTGTTGAGCGACGCCGTCTCGACCTTGCCCGTGCATGCCTACCGCCGCGGCGAGCGCGACCCGCTGCCCGACCTACCGCCGCTGCTGCGCTCGCCGGCCGCTGGCATGTCGCTGCCGGACTGGCTGTACGGCGCCATGGTCTCGCTGCTGGTCGCGGGCAACTGCTACGGCCGCGTCGTCGCCCGCTCGGGCGCCGGGCTGCTGCCGGCGCAGGTCGAGCTGCTGCACCCTGACCGCGTCGGCGTGAGCGTCAACGGCGACGGCATGGTCACCTACCGGCTGAACGGCACCGAGCTGGACCCGGCCGACGTCTGGCACGTCCGCGCCTACGTGTTCCCCGGCTCGGTCGTCGGGCTGAGCCCGATTCAGCATGCGCGGCAAGCCGTCGGATTGGGACTGGCCGCCGAGCGGTTCGGCTCGCGGTGGTTCGGCGACGGCGCCACGCCGCAAGGTGTGCTCACGTCAGACCAGCGCATCAACACCGAGCAGGCCGAAGCGCTGCGCGACCGCTGGGACGCCCGCCACAAGGGCCGCCGCCGCATCGCCGTGCTCGGCGACGGCGCGAAGTTCCAGCCCATCAGCATCGCGCCGGAAGAGAGCCAATTCCTTGAGACGACGAAGGCGAACGTCGCCACCATCGCCCGGTTCTACGGCGTCCCGCCCGAGATGGTCGCCGGCGAGACCGCCGGGCACATGGCCTACACCAGCCCCGAGCTGCGCTCGCTCGACCTGCTCACCTACGCCGTGCG
>Ga0222623_10000498_pt1 | contig 12469 bp, 12 predicted proteins | sample PLMtaG_FD_177336 | JGI IMG/M metagenome (GOLD analysis project Ga0222623, IMG submission 177336) | Groundwater sediment microbial communities from an aquifer in East River, Colorado, USA - PLM2_30_coex | ecosystem: Environmental > Terrestrial > Soil > Riparian zone | place: USA: East River...
AAAGAAACGCACGGTTTATCGGTTAGGTCCAAGTCCCTACCGCTGATAAGCTGACCGAAAACCTCGCGAACGCCCTTCGCGTACTAACGAACGTGACCGAGCTTAGGTTCGCGTATGTCGGAAACCAGCAATGACGTCTTCGCCGACTTCAAAAAGCAGCCGCTTCGATGACCTCTACGCGAACGTTCCCGCGGAACAGGTTGACAGGCTGAAAGAATTCAGGCGAACACATCCCCCTAAGCAGCACATGGTTGGCGAAACAACGTGGGAGTTCATCGCTTGCGGACAAGGAAACGAGACGTTGCTCTTATTACCAGGCGCGCTGTCGATAGGCGAGTCGACGTTTCCACTTATCAACGCCTTCGAAGACCAGTATCACGTCATCGCGCCTTCTTACCCGCTCTCACTTACGATGACGGGACTCTGTGACGGGATCGCCGGCATTCTGGAAATGGAAGGTGTGACCCAAGCGCACGTATTTGGTGGTTCTTATGGCGGGCTGGTGGCGCAGTATTTTGCTCGGGCGTATCCGGCGATGAGCAGCAGCCTTATCCTGTCACACACGTTTGTGCTCACTTCGAAGCTTCGGAAACCGTTGTGGTTTGCCGGTAAACTTTTTCCGGCGTTTCCGAGGAAACTGTTAACGTTTATTCTTAAGTTGCGCCTTAACAGAATGCTCCTCGCGACGCTCCGTGCTGCGAAACACCCGGAAGCGGAGTTCTGGCAGGCTTACCTTGACGAGGCAATTGCGTCAGACCTGCTAAAAGAAGTTTTCATACATCAGAACAAGTGCCTGCTCGATCTGACACAACAACCGCAATTCACGCCTGATGATTTGAAAGGGTGGTCCGGAAGAATTCTCATCATTGAGTCCGATGATGACCCGGCGATAGGGCCGCAGGATCGAGACCTGCTACGCAGCATGTATCCAAACGCTCAGGTACACATCTTCCGCAACGCAGGGCACGCGTCGTCCATTTTAAGACGAGAGGAAGTTGTCGCGCTGATAAAAAGTTTTGTGCGAGAGCAGGCGTGACTCGACGATTCGGACTAATGCCCTCCGTCGCTGACGGTAAATTTTATGTCCCTCGGACTCTCAGCGAGCTTGATGTCGTTTCCATTGTACGCGTTAACAACGCAAGTGTAGGCGCCCGGGGCGAGCGGCTTTTCCAGAACGTATGATGTCCCATCAACTCGCTTGTTGATGTAGTCATAGTTGGTTTGGGCGCCGCTGGCGCTGTCAGCATGGATGCTGAATTTATAGTAGGCAGCGTCCGCGTAGCTTTCCCACTTGATTTCGATATTGTTCGGTCCCAGTTTAGCGCCTGCTTTGGGGCTAACCAGTTTCAAATCGCTCTTGAACAGATGTGAATCAGGCGCGAAGAAGGTTGTATCAGCGTCGATCTGGTACTTGGCTGAGGCTACGATGCCGGACGTCGCGAAAACGTAATAAGGCGTATCAAAGACCTTTGCCGTCAGGCCTTCGTAGATCCCGGGCGGGACATTCTTAATCAGGTACTCGCCCTGGGCATCGGTTTTGGTGGTGAAAGTTTGCCCGCTGCATCCGCCAAAATACTGATTGAATTTCTCGCACAGTTTCACCTCGATGTTCGCGGCGGGCTGTTGGTTGTAGAAGACTTTGCCCTGAACGTTGGCGGTCCCAGCGGCAGGCTTTTCCTTTTCTTCACCGGCGCCGGAATGAATGATGCCCTGGTCATCCGGCTTTGCGGAAGAAGTTTTGGAGTTCGAGTTGTTCGCTGCGCTGAGACCTTTGTCAACGGAAGACTTACAACCCACCCCTGCGATGATGAATAGCAAGGCAGTAACTACAAATCCTTTTGCGGAAGCAGACATCAGAATTCTCCAGACTGATCAATTTCAATTCGCCGGTTTCAATTCCCGCTGTCCATATGCCAGCCCGGATTTACCCATTGCCCTTTGCGCAGGACAAAGACTTCGGTGACGCGGCCGGATCGATTGATGCGCTTGCCGCCCATTTCCAACTCGTAAGCATAATTCGAGTAGACCATCGCGGTGAAGCCATAGAGCTGGATTTCAGTTTTAGGAAACTCAAGCTTAACCAGTTTGCCGCCGCTCTTCGCAAACTCGACTGAGCCTTCAAGGATCTTCTGCCGGTTTGACCAATTGTTATCACCGGCCTCGATCGTAATCGTCTCCTCAGGAATCAACTTTTCCAGCGTCGCGCGATCGCCGGTGAAGTAAGCGCGCCAGACCGCTTCGCGCGCATCTAGCAGACGCTTCTTCATCGGCTCCGGCAAAGGCCGCAACGACTGCAACTGCTCTTCCACCGATTCCTGATGCAGCGCGGTGTCGCTGCCGCTCTGAATCCACTTGCCGTCCTGCTTCGTATAGAAATCCGAAATCCGCAACGCCCGATGGTAAGGACCATTCGGCGTGATCGACTCGACGTCGGCGACAAAACAGACGAAGGCAGCATCGCCTTTGAAGATCATGTCGAACTCGCGCATCTTGTAACTCTTCATGCCGTACTGACCTTTCGGATCCTGCTCACTCCAGTCCATGTAGTCCTGGATGCCCTTGAGCATCGTGCGCGAACCTTCGAGGTAGCCGAGCCAGTTCTCAGCATGAGTCGCGCGCAACGCCGCGTTGTCCTTCCTGATAAAGGCCTGGAAGATGCTGTCGATGTGCGCGCGAATGGCTTCACGATCAGCCGCGCGGTCGTCCTGCGCGCAGACCGCCGGCGCGTTGGCAGACAGAAGCGCGAGACCGAGTACCAGCGAACAGAGAAAAGATCCCAGGATTTTCAAAGTCATCGAAGTAGCCCTCCGAATAGATCGTAATGAAGCAGCGGTCGAATTTAATACCATTAGGTGAAGACGAAGGGAAGGGTTGGGCAGTGTTCTGGTTCGGTTTCGTGGCTTTTTTCGTCGCGGACAAAAGCGATCCACGAAATCACAAGAACCCGGACGCACCAGACCGTTTGGCTTCGTGTATTTCGTAGATCGCTTTTCCGGGAAATTTGGTGGAGCCGAGGGGGATCGAACCCCTGACCTCATGAATGCCATTCATGCGCTCTCCCAGCTGAGCTACGGCCCCGTCCTGTTTAGCTTAGGCCCTTTGGCCTTGCCTTATGTGTTGCGTGTAATGATAGAGGAGAATTCTGCGGGATTCAATTCTGCGCTCGTGCCTGACAGTTATTTTCACCACTAAGACACAAAGGCACGAAGCGAAAGGAAATCATGGTTTAGGCTTGGTGTGCTTTGTGGCTTTGTGGTTTCTCTCTGGCTTGTTGGGAGAAAAATCTCCTGGTGACCAAACCCGCCCTACTTCCCCGGCTGCGGTGAAACTTTGAACAAATCTCTGGCTATCACGTCAGCCGCGAGGCGGTTTCCCGCAATGTTCCAATGCGAATCGTTTGGTTTGTAGAGAGGCGTTGCCGATCCGGCGCGAGAAAATTCATCGAGCAGGTCAAGATACTCGATCTTTTCCTCTTTCAGCCGGGCCGTTATCAAACGATTCGGCAAGCTGAAATCAAAATCATCCGGTTTCGAATTTGGTCCCTTGAGTTTGAGCACGCGCCCTTGCAGAGTGCGATCGACCTGCACATAGTCGGGAATCAACACCACGGCCAGCGCAATATGATTCTGATCGCAAAGCTGCTTGATTTGCCGCAGGTATTTCACTGCCGCTTCAAAATTACTTTCGAACTGTCTGTTTTGTTTTCGATAAATCTCGCTTCGCTGGCTCTCCATGTCGATGAACACGGGATCGGTTAAGGTTGGCGCCGTATCGTCATAAACTGCCGGCCCGTGGACAATCAGGCCCTGGTATCCCCGCCTAACCTCAATCAAATAAGAAATGAAAGACGCGACGTACGAGTAAGAATAAAGCCGGCGCGCGCCGTGCTCGCCGTCAAAATCGTTACCTATGAAAAAAGAAACCAGCACCATGTCCGGCTTTAATTCCAAACCTTCTTTCGTCAGCAACACCAGGTAATCCCTTGGCCCGGTCGCGATGATGCCCATGTTGATCAGCTCAGTCTTCCGGTCACCACGGTTCAGGTTCTCTTCCAGCAGCGTCAGGTAATTGTATTTGTACGGGACCACCGCAAACGCAAGGGAGTCACCCAAACCCAGGATGCGGTAGGTATTTGGTTCTTTCTCAGTCTTAAACTCGACGTCTTTAAATCCCTTCGAGTTGAGATGAAAGTCGTAGTCAGGTGCGTAAGGCCGGCCGCGAAAGCGTTCGTTCGCAGCGGTGTAGAAGATAAACGACGGGCGAAAATAGTCATAAACGCGAAAGACGACTTCGGTGAGGGCAAAGGTGATCAGAAGGATAACCAGGACCTGTCGTGCGCGTCGCAGCAGCGTTCTCGCAGTCACGGGCATGGTAAATTTTTGATCGTCTAGAAGGGCCTGCTCAGAATCGCCAACGCCAGTTAACGTTGTAAACCTGGGCCAGCTCGTCGAGATAATCTCGCAACCGGGCCCAATCCCTCTGCGCGTCACGATCGTTTCTGAGGCGATTGCGGCGCATGAACTGATCGATTTGCGAGGCGCGTTCCAGGACGGTGCGGACGTCATTGGCGGTCGACCGGTGGCGATCGAAATTGTCGTGAAGCTGTTTCGTCTCTCGCGTGAAGTCCTTTACAAAGGCGTTGATGTCATCTTCCCGCCGCGTGTTGTTAAACCGGCTGCGGTCGAGGGCCGTGTCCAGACTGCGGCGAAAAGTATCTGACTGGTTCTCGATGCGATGAATCAGCGCTTCGACCTCTTTGTCGGTAATCCGGTAAGGCAGTTGTGAAGCTGTCGGGCCCAGCTCGCCGCCCCAGCGCCATGAGACGTTATAGGCCTGGGCCAGCCGATCCAAGTCGCTGCGCAGCACCACCCAGTCAGCCTGGGCGCGCGGCAGCAGCGCATAACGGCTCATGAAAGCATCGATCCGAGCTGCGCGGCTGAGGACGGCGTCAACATCGGCGACAGTCGACTTGTGACCGTCGAAGTTGTTCTCCAGCTTTTTGGTCTGTTCTTCAAAGTCTTTGACGTAGGCATTTATGTCATTTTCACTGCGCGTGCGATCAAAGCGGCTCTGGTTAAGCGCGTCCTTGAGACTGTTGCGAAAGCTGTTGCTCTCCTTTTTGATTTGATCCAGCAGCTTGGCCACTTCGCGATCGCTGATGCGATAAGGTCGAAGCTGGGCTGAAACACTTGAGACCAACGCGGCGAGCACGAGACCGCCGGCAAACAGAAAAAGTTTTGTGCGCATGGTGATTGATATTTTAACACCGTACGGCGGGGCGTTGGTAAGGGAGATCACTTACCGGAGGGCTTCAACCCAATACGTTTTACCAGCTCGGCAAAACGCGGTTCGCTGCGCAGGCTGTCGAACATTGGTTCCTGGTTTATCCAGGTGAGGAACATATCATGTTGCTTTACGGCCCGGGTTAGCCATGAAAGAGCTTCCTCAGTTTCGCCGAGTCCGGCATAAATCAAGGCGACGTTGTAGCCTGAAATATGTCCACCCGAAGATTTAGTTAGCTCCTCAATCATCTTTTCCGCGGCTTTTCGTTCACCCGAACGACCCAGGGCATGTCCCAGAGTGGCTTTCATGATCAGGCTGCCGCCCGAGAGCTCGACTGCCTGGCGCAACTCGGAAATGGCTTCCGCAAACCGCTCTTGCTGGATGTACGCCATGCCTAAGAACATATAAGTAACGCCAAAGCTCGAATCCATCTCGAGAGTTTTCTGAAACTGCTCAAGTGCCTGGTCGTACTGGCGCGAAAAGTAATAAGCCCAGCCCACTTCGGCATTAATGATCAGCGCGAGTGGATCGAGTTCGCGAGCCAGCTTCATTTCAGCGATGGCGTCGTCATGCCGTCCCATCGCCGCGAGTTTGAAGGCATACCAATGGTGCGCGGTGGCGTACTTTGGATTGAGCTTGATCGCTTTTTTGAATTCCTTTTCCGCAGCCAGCCAGTTCCACTCGTAGGTGTAATGAATGTAAGCCAGCGAGTTGTGCGCTTCGGCCAGAGAGTCATCCAGCTCGAGCGCTTTGACCGCGGCCGCTTTCCCTTTGGGCATCACGTCATCGGGTGATTCCGATCCGTAGAAGCCGAGGAGAATGTACGAGTCGGCCAAGCCCGCATAGGCCAGCGCGTAATTCGGATCCAGCTCAATGGCCTGGTGGAAATTCTCTATGCCTTTCCGAAAATTCTCTTCGGTGCGCTTGTTCCAGTAGAAGCGGCCTTTCAAGTACTCACGATAGGCTTCGGTATGGTGAGTGTGACGTTTCGATAGTCGCTTTCTTTCTTCACCGCTCAGCTTCGATAAGAGCTTTTGCGAAATCTCGTGAGAGATCTCTTCCTGCACTTCGAAAATGTCCGCCGGCTTGCGATTGTATTGCTCGCCCCAGAGCTGTGATTCATTGGCCACGTCGATCAGTTCCGCATTCACGACGAGGCGCTCGCCAAAGTGCAACACGCGACCAGTCAGCACGGCCCGAACACCCAGGTCGCGCCCGATCTGTTGCGGATCCATCTGCGGACCTTTGTAACGAAAGACCGTGCTGCGCGGAACGACTCGGAGTTTCGGGAGTTGAGTCAGCGCATTGATGATGCTTTCGGTGATGCCGTCGCTGAAATACTCCATCTCGGCGTCGGGACTATCGTTGACCAGGGGCAGGACCGCCAGAGAATTGATGACCCCGCGCGATGCTCGTTTGCGCGCCGGGGTGGATAGCGCCGAGGTGGTGACGGCGGGTCCGGTGTCGCGGAAAGCTTGTGAATTAATTGGCGCGCTGCCGAGATTCACAGGAAGGATTGCTGTTTCGCCTTCGCTCGATTCCGCCACCAGGGCGCTGCCGTCATTGCGACAGAAATTCAGTTTGTCGTCAAAAACTTCCTGGCATGTGGGACAGCGCTTCATGGCTTAGTCAGGTTCGCGAGCTTCAGCAGAAGCTTATTTCGCAGAATCGGTACAATTTCGGAAGCTTTCGCGTTCAGCGAGTATAGAACAATCCTTTGGCGTAAAACTAACCGGGTGCTGTCGCTTGTTAATTTGATGGATTGCCGTGACAGTCAAAACGACAAATCCACGAAAACACACGAAACGGAGGTGTTTGTTTGTAGCTCGTGTGAGTTCGTGGATCGTTCTATGGCTTAAAGGCAGGCCGCCTAGCTGCGGGTCTGACAACCATTCTGGCGGACGCGTGAACAAAGATCGCGAGCGGCATCAGGCCAAGTGGGAAACTCAAAGCTGAACCCCGTTTTTAAGAGTCTGGCAGGAATGACTCGACGGCTCTTGAGAATGAGTTCTGTTTCGGAGTCCAGCATGAACGCGCCGATTTCCAGCATCCACTCAGCTGCCGGAAGTCCAAACGGCATGCCCCAGGCTGAACGCAGCACCCGCATGAAGTCAGAATTGGGCAGAGGATTTGGCGCGGCGAGGTTCACAGGGCCTTCGAGTTCGTCGTGTTCGATCAGCCACAGGACAGCGCGGACAAAGTCACGATCATGAATCCAGGAAACATATTGCTGGCCATCGCCCGCCTGTCCACCAAGGCCGAACTTCACCAAACGCAACAAGATATCAAATGGACTGCCCTGCTCCGGGTGCATGACGATCGCTAAGCGCATCGCGACTCTGCGAGTATTAGGAGTTGGCGATTCTATTAGCGCACGCTCCCAGGAGGTAGCGACATCGATGCTGAAGTTCCAAGTGTCGGGGGCATTCGGTTCTGAACCGCCGATAATTCCCGCGGCTTCGTCGTTGGGTGCATCAAAGCGATGAGCGTAGATGGTGGCGGTGCTCGCTTGCAGCCAAACGCGCGGCGGCTTCCAGGCCTGGGCGATCGCATCGCCGATGACCCCGGTTGATTTCACTCGCGAGTCTTTTATGATCTTTCGGTTCTCAGCCGTGTAGCGACAATTGACGCTTTGCCCGGCCAGATTGATCACCGCATCGGCTGCTTCAATTTCGGATGGCCATTCACCGAGCGTTTCGCCATCCCAGAGAACGGTTCGCCAGGGAGTTGTGGCCGGCTTGCGGCTGAGCACCACAACGTCATGACCGGCGTTGTGGAATTCGCGGGCGAGGATGCTGCCAACGTGACCTGACCCTCCGGGAATAACAATCTTCATACGTCACCCTTTATGATTTTGGAAAGCTCCTTCATGAACATCAGGCTACTGCCGGTTCCAGCTTCCGCAGTTCTGCAACCAATTTCAGGCCGCGCTTTCGTACTGGACGCATGAGCGGATTACTAGCCAGTGAAATCAATTTGTCGAGCAGGTCGACCGTTTGATCGATCAGGCGGAAGGTCCGGGCTCGCTTAGGCGATGAGTCGTGAATCCAAAAAAGGATGATGCCCATGTGATACAGCCACAGCAGGTAGGGCAGTTGAGCGCGTAGGTCCCCGGGAATCCGGATCTTTGAACCGCTCACTACTTCTTCGAAGAGGTTTATGCTGTCGCGTCGCACTGGCGCCGATTGGGAAGCGAAGGGATTCAGCGGACTGCGAGGATCGGCGGCGGTCTTAAAAAGTACGCCGGCAAACTGATGATGTGGTTCAAGCGTGGCAATTTTTGACCGGACGACCGAAAGCAAGCGGTCCCTGAGACTCGATTCTTCTCTTAGCGCCGGCAGCGCCACCTCCAGGTGCTCTTCATGAAGGCGATGATAAAACGCCTGAATCAAGAGCTCTTTCGATCCGAAGTAGTGATACGCATTACCTAGTGACAGGCCCGCCTGGTCAGCGATGGCGCGCATGGTTGTCTTTTCGTATCCATGCTCTCGCAGCAGGTCGAGCGCGGTGTTCAAGATCAGCGCCCTGGTTTGTTCGCCCTTCGGGGTCTTGCTCGGTTTTGATTCTGGAGAAGCAGCCATGTGATCACCTCGACAGTCCGGTTGCTTTGCTTATCTGGTAACGGTGTTGCGAAACCAACGACACCACTCGCCGTGTGGTTGGGAGCAACTCGGGCGAAGCCAAACGGTAAGCCCATTCGTGATACCGGGAAAGCGACCATAGCACCATCAGCCAGGCTTTCGGGCCAAAGTAAACCGCGCCTTGATCGCTTATCACCGTAAGATCGTCCGCCGTCAATTCGTGATTCAACTGCGGGTAACGGCGCCGCGCCGACTCTGTCTTAATCGGAATCATCTTGAGCTCGAGCAGCTTCGGTTGCTCGGCGAGCCAGCCCTGCACTCGCCGGCACAGTCCGCAAGCGGGGTCGTACAGCAACGTCAGGGTCGACATGGGTTAAACCTCCTCTACTGGCGTGAAGGCATCGGGATAAACCGGCGGCGGCGCGTTGCGCATGGTCGCCCGCCGGCGCATCCGGCTGAAGATAAGCAGGTTGAAGAAGTGCATGCCGCCCAGCACGAGCAGCACCGTGCCCACTTTTACGGACAGGGCCTCGATGCCTTCTTTTGCGGTTGCGATGTTGTAGCCGAGCTTTAGCGCCAGGCTGACATAGCCGAGATTAATCAGGTAGAAGCCCACCACCAGCAGATGATTCACCGAATCTGCGAGCTGCTCGTTTCCGTGGAAAACATCGACGAGGAAAATCCGACCGCTCTTGTGCAGGGTATGAGCGACCCAAACCGTAAGGGCGATGCTGATGGCCAGATACAGCAGGTAAGTGGCGATTTCGAGAGTCATTTGACGCCTCCTTAGAAATTGAACACGTTCAGTTTCTTCACAATACTGCTTAACCGCCCAGCCTGTCAAGGGCTTTTTTGAACATGTTCAGAAAATAGGAACAATGAATTTGAACCTGCCAGTCCGGGAAGGTTGTCCCTGGGGGCGCTAAGAACGGCCGGGCATCTTTGATCCCACCTTCGCAGACCGGAAAGTCGAAATTAGAATCACCGCGGCCGCGCCGGAGCGACTTTGACTTGACTCAGGGCTGGGTTAGCTTTTAACCTGAGCCCGCGCTTGGGGAATATGCCAGGCGCGACACGAGATGAACGGTCAACTGAACGGCAATCGCTACTATTACTACTGTCCGCTCTCCGCTTGGGAGGGACGGTTGGGCGATGGGCTGTCGCGAGTTGGTTAAGTAACTCTTAGACAAGTTTCCAGAAACCGGCCATCGGTCCTTCCAGATCGGTGGCCGGTTTTGTTTTTTTGAATTAAAGAGATTAGTGCTTAGGGCTTAGCGATTGAGCTACATCAAATGTCTAAGCTCTAAAATCTAAGCTCTAAGCTCCTAACTCGGAGATTCACCATGAATGAAGAGACATCAATTCTTTCCGATCACGTCGACGCGCGCATGGTCGCGGTCGATGCAGATGAAGCCATGGCCGATCGTAACGCGATCGTGCAGCTCGATCCGGATCATCCCGGCTTTCGCGATCCGGAGTATCGCGCGCGGCGCAACCAGATCGCGCAAATCGCCATGAAGTATCAGCCGGGCGATCCGATTCCCGATGCGCCTTACACGGATGAAGAGCATCAGGTCTGGCGCGCCATCTGGCAGGCTTTACGCCCCGCGCATCAGAGACACGCGTGTGCCGAATACCTTTCTTCCCTCAAACAATTGAGTTTCGATCCCGATCGGATTCCGCAACTGCGAGAAGTAAACCAGCGCGTCCAGGCCATCAGCGGCTTTCGCCTTGAGCCGGTCGCCGGCCTCGTGCAACCTCGTGTATTTCTTGAGAATCTTGCCGACGGAGTGTTTCTTTGCACGCAGTACATCCGGCATCATTCCACCCCGCTTTACACGCCTGAGCCTGATGTCGTTCACGAGATTGTCGGCCACGGCGTTACTCTGGCGAGCCGGCGGCTGGCTGAACTTAACCGGCTGTTTGGAAACGCGGTCAAGCGAACAACAGCTGCAGAATCTCTGGAAAAGCTTTCCCGGGTTTACTGGTTCACGATCGAATTCGGCGTCCTGAGAGAAGGCGGCGAAGTGAAAGCCTACGGCACCGGTTTGCTGTCGTCGGCGGGCGAGTTGGAAGAGATGCGCGACGCCGAGCTGCGGCCATTCGATCTCGAAGCAGCTTCCGAGTGCGCTTATGATCCCACGCATTTTCAGCCGGTGCTTTTTTGTGCCGAGTCGTTTGACGAGATGTACCAGACGCTGAAGGATTTTCTAGTGAGATGGTAGCGGTTTTTGAACTTTGTACTTAGTACTTGGAACTTTGCATGTCTGTTCGAGGGACGCCTTTTCAGGCCAGCGGTAACCATAAAGATCAAAGGACAAAGCACTAAGTACAAAGACTTCTTCGGTTCCTTGACACTCTTTTCTGGCAGCGCCTATAGTTTGTTTGCACTTTCCATGACACGCAAACATTACTATTACTGGTGCGCCTGTAGGGTTGCTTCTCCCCAGGGAGAAGCGGCCGGGCGAAACCTGCGTGCCTGTAAGCTGGCAATTTAGCCAACAGGACAGATAGTTTTCGCAGAGCCGGTCGCGACTTCCCGAAAAGGTACGCGGCCGGTTTCCTTTTGGATTTGACCTGGCTTCTGATTAACGTTGATGGTTACTGAACCGGAAAAATTACCCGCAGCTTCCGAAACGCGCACTGGTGCGCGGCTTGAGTTGCTCGAGTCCCAGATTGGCAACACGCCTTTGCTGCGGCTACGAAACGTTACCAGAGGACTGCCCGCCGGAATCGAAGTTCTGGTCAAAGCCGAATACCTTAATCCCGGCGGTTCGGTGAAGGATCGCCCGGCTCTGGCCATGATTCGCGATGGCGAGACTTCAGGCCGTCTTTATCCCGGCAAAACGATTCTTGACGCCACCAGCGGCAACACCGGAATCGCCTACGCCATGATTGGGGCCGTGCTGCGCTATCCAGTGACGCTGTGCCTGCCAAAGAATGCCAGTATTGAGCGCAAGCGTATTCTTAAGATCCTGGGCGCGGAGCTGATTGAGACCGACCCTCTCGAAGGAAGTGATGGCGCACAGCAGATCGCCCGCGAGCTGGCCATGCGCGATCCCGGCAAATACTTCTATCCGGATCAATACAACAACGATGCCAACTGGGGCGCGCATTACGAAGGCACTGGACGGGAAATTTGGGAGCAGACCGGCGGGCGCGTGACCCACTTCATCAGCGGATTGGGAACGTGCGGGACATTTGTTGGAGTCACGCGCAGGCTAAAAGAATTCAATTCGTCGGTTCGTGCGATATCCATGGAACCGGATTCGCCCATCCACGGTCTGGAGGGCTTGAAGCACTTGCCAACCTCGAAAATGCCGGGCATCTTTGATCCCACCCTCGCAGACCGGAAAGTCGAAGTGCCGACGGAAGCGGCCCAGGAGATGACGCGACGCCTGGCGCGTGAAGAAGGCTTATTTGTCGGAGTCAGCTCGGGCGCAAACGTGCTTGCTGCTTTGCGTTTGGCCAGTGAACTGCCTGGTGGTTCGGTCGTAGTCACGATCCTGTGCGACGGTGGCGAGCGTTACATGAGCGAGGCCTTCTGGGAGTAAACCAACTACCGTTATGTCTGACGAGAAAGATCTCGACATCGCAACTCTGCT
>Ga0222623_10000499_pt1 | contig 12465 bp, 9 predicted proteins | sample PLMtaG_FD_177336 | JGI IMG/M metagenome (GOLD analysis project Ga0222623, IMG submission 177336) | Groundwater sediment microbial communities from an aquifer in East River, Colorado, USA - PLM2_30_coex | ecosystem: Environmental > Terrestrial > Soil > Riparian zone | place: USA: East River...
AACACGGTCTTCCAGCACTACGCCCTGTTCCCGCACATGGACGTCGCTCAGAACGTCGGCTACGGCCTGCGCCAGAAGAAGGTCGGCCGCGACGAGGAACGCCGGCGGGCGACGGAAGCTCTCGGGCTCGTCCGCCTGGCGGGCTACGAGCGCCGCCGCACGTGGGAGCTGTCTGGCGGCCAGCAACAGCGTGTCGCTCTTGCCCGCGCCCTGGTGAACCACCCGACCGTGCTCCTGCTCGACGAGCCGCTTGGAGCGCTCGATCTGAAGGCGCTCCAACAGGAAGTCGGGATCACGTTCGTCTACGTGACCCACGACCAGGAAGAAGCCCTGACGATGTCCGATGTCATCGTCGTCATGCGCGACGGCCGGATCCAGCAGATGGGCAGACCGACCGAGCTGTATGAGCGCCCGGTCAATCGATTCGTGTCGGCGTTCATCGGCACCTCGAACTTCCTGCCGGCCACGGTCGTAGCGGTCGACGGTACGACGGGACGAGTCAGCGCGCGCACAGACCTCGGGCTCGATGTCCGCGGCATCGTCACCGACCCGGCGGCCGTCATCAGCGCCGGAGATGCCGTGACGATCGCGGTTCGGCCGGAGCGGCTCGAGATATCGCCAAGCGCGGGCGACACGGAGCCCGGCGCGCGCGACACGGAGCCTGGCTGGTCAGCCGTCCCGGGACGCATCCATCAAGGCACCTACCTCGGCGATCAGACCGAGTTCCGGGTGCAGACAGATCTGGCGGGCGAGCTCGTTGTTCGACGCCAGAACGCGACGGGGGCACAAGCGAGCCTGGGCATCGGGCCGGGAGATCCGGTCTTCGTGCGCTGGCAGGAGGAGGCGAACCTGGTCCTGGCTAACTAGGTTCGGCACGCCCGTGGATCCGGGCTTGAGGAGGAGCAACATGGCAGAGCGCGATCTCGACGAGATGCTGCGGCGGATGTCGCAGACGAAGATCAACCGGCGAGGCTTCCTGGCCGCATCGGGCCTGACGGGCTTGAGCGCCTTCCTTGCCGCCTGTTCGAGCAACGGCGGAGCGACTTCCGCGGCGCCCAGCGCGGCCCCCCCAAGCGCCGCCGGATCAGTTGCACCGTCGGTCGCCGCCTCGGTCGCCCCGGTCGAGACCGAAGGCGCCCTGTTCATGTACAACTGGGCCGACTACATCGCCGACGAGAACATCGAAACGTTCAAGGAACGCTTCAAGATCACCGACTGGACGTATGACATCTATCCGTCCAACGCGGAGCTCATCACCAAGCTTCAGGGCGGCGCCACGGGTCTCTATGACATCGCGGCCCCGACCGCCGAGTACGTCCCGACCCTCGTCGAGGGCGGATACCTGCAGAAGATCGACTGGTCGAAGGTCCCGAACCAGAAATACATCAACGCGCAGTTCAAGGGCCTGTGGTGGGATCCCAAGGACGAGTACCAGCTGCCCAAGGACTGGGGCACGACCGGGATCTCAGTCCGAACGAAGTTCGTGACCGAAGACGTCAGCAGCTGGAAGAAGTTCTTCGAGGTCGCTCCGAAATACTCCGGCAAGATCATCGTCGTCGATTCGCCTGGCGACGTCTTTGCGGCGCCACTCAAGTCACTCGGCTACTCACTCAACTCGCTCGACCCCAAGGAACTCGGAGAGGCACGGGAACTCCTGCTCGGCCTCGCCCCGCACGTGCTCGCGCTCAACTCCGATACGTACGAGGTGCCCCTCGGGAACGGCGAGGCCGTCCTCGGTCTGACCTGGACCGGCGGCATCGACGAGCTCATCGCCGATCCGGCGACGGCGGACACGAAGTACATCATCCCTGAGGACGGGACGCTCTACTGGATGGACACCTGGGTGATCCTGGCCGACCCGCCGCACCCGGAGGCGGCGCACGCGTTCCTCAACTTCATCCACGAGCCGGAGATCCAGGCCAAAGAAACGATCTCCAATGCCTACGCGACGCCGAACGACGCGGCCAGGGAGTTCATCCCACAGGAGATCCTCGACGACCCGACAATCTTCGTCCCGGAGGACATCTTCCCGAGGCTCGAAGGCTCGAAGCCGACAGAGACCGATCCCCTGCGCGCCGAGATCTGGGAGGAGTTCAAGTCCAAGATCGGCAAGTAACCGTCAGGGCGTAGCGATCCAACCGTCGTGACCGATGTGACGCCGGCCGCGCTCCCGCGGCCGGCGCCCGCGCCTGTTCGACCATCCCGTCTGCTGACGGGCTTGCTGATCCTGCCGGCGAGCCTCTGGTATCTCATCCTGCTCATCCTGCCGATCGCGATCGTCATCCTGTTCAGCTTCGGCGAGCGAAGCCCGACCGGCGGGTATGCCGGCGGCTTCACGGTGAACAACTACGCAACCGCCTTCAAGAATGCCGATCCGTTCCTGACGAGCCTCTCGCTGTCAATCACTGGCACGGTGCTGTGCCTGCTGATCGGGCTGCCGCTCGCCTACTTCATCGCGACGCGAGCCGGCCGCCGCAAGGGGCTCCTGATCATCCTGCTGGTCATCCCGTTCTGGACGAGCTTCCTGATCCGAACGTACGCGTGGTTGATGATCCTCGGTCCGGATGGCCTGGCAGGGCCGATCGGCGATCTGATCGGCGTCCAGGACTTCCGCATTCTCGGCACCGAGTTCGCGGTCCAGCTGGGCCTGGTCTACGGCTATCTGCCGCTGATGGTGTTCCCCCTGTACGTCACGCTCGAACGGATGGATCGACGCCTTGTGGAGGCGTCCAAGGACCTCGGCGCAGGTCGACTGGCCACCTTCCGTCAGGTGACGTTCCCGATCGCCCTGCCGGGAGTCGTCACGGGCTGCATGCTCGTCTTCATCCCGATGATGGGTGAGTACGTCATCCCCCAGATCCTCGGTTATGGCCGTGTGTTCACGGTAGGAAACTCCCTCGTCCTTCGCTTCCTCGAGTCACGGAATTGGCCCGCGGGATCCGCACAGGCCGTCGGCCTGATCCTCGTGATGCTCCTCAGCGTCGGGTTCTACGTGTGGTTCACGAACCGCGGGCGACGGACCCGCGACCAGAGCGTGCTGTGACCGCGCGATGACCGCTCCTGCCGTCCCCATCTCCGTCGATCGGCCCGTTCGTCGAGGGGCACGCGCCGGGATCGACCGGGTGGGCCTGCTGGTCGAGGCCTGGCTCCGCGCCCACACGCTCCTCGTCTACGCCTTCCTCTACCTGCCCATCGTCGTCGTCGTGGTCTTCAGTTTCAACGGAACCGCCCGGCGAGTCACCAACTGGGAGGGCTTCAGTCTCCGCTGGTACGAGTACGTCCTCGACAACCGCGAGGTCCAGCGCTACCTGTTCAACAGCTTCGTCGTTGGCGTCGCGACGGCGATCATCGCGACCGTCATCGGCACGATGGCGGCGCTCGGGCTCCAGCGGGCGCCTCGCTGGTTCCGGATCCCGTTCGACGCCGTGACGTACGTGAGCATCATCATCCCCGAGATCGTCATCGCGCTCGCCACGCTCGTCTTCTTTGCCAGCACGATCGGGCGCGACGGGGTCGTGACGGACATCACGGGCGTCGAGTTCGGCTTCGGCTATCACACGATCGTCAGCGCCCTGTCCCTGTTCAACATCAGCCTCGTCCTGCTGCTCGTCCGTGCGCGGCTTGCCGGCATGGATCGGACGCACGTGGAGGCCAGCTTCGACCTGTACGGGACCCCCTGGCGGACCTTCTGGCAGATCACGTTCCCGCAGCTCCTGCCCGCCATCGTGTCGGGATTTCTGCTCTCGTTCACGTTCGCGTTCGATGACTACGTGATCACGAACTTCGTGAACGGTCGTGGCACCTCGACGATCCCGCTGTACGTGTTCGGTCAGATTCGTCGGGGCGTCACGCCGGCGACAAACACCGTGGCCGCACTGATGTTGCTTGTGACCCTCACGCTGCTGCTCGGCGGCCAGTGGCTCCTGACGCGCAACGCGCGTCGCGGCGGCGGCCGCGAGCAGGTCGGCGGGGTTGCCGGGATCGTCACCGAGCAGCAAGGTGGCTGACGCGACGACTGGTGGCGGGTCCGGGCTGGACAATGTCGACTCCTGGCGCGGCCCGACCGCGTCGCAGGCGGCCGGCCTGACCCTCGGCGCCGCCCGGTCGATCATCGCCGCCGTCCAGACTGAGGCGCGGCAGATGGCCGTCGCGATGTCATGCGCGGTCGTCGACTCGGGCGACCAGCTCGTCGCCTTCGAGCGGATGGACGGCGCCGATCTCGTCGGGATCACGCTCGCCCGCGACAAGGCCTTCACGGCCCTTGTCAACCGGATGCCCACCGGCGACCTGCCACCGATCGTCCAGCCCGGCACGGAGTTCTTCGGCTACCACACCGTCGCCGGCGGGCGGACGATCATCTTCGCCGGCGGTATGCCGTTGGAGCGCGACGGCGTGCTCGTCGGTGCGGTCGGGGTAAGCGGCGGCGACAGCGCGCAGGATCAGCGAGCGGTCGAGGCTGGCGTCCGCGCGTTCGCCGGGGAGTAGCCCGCCGGCCTCCCGTCCCGCCGGCCTAACCCGCGGGGATCGGCTCCGGCTGGCGGACGCCCGCCTCCGAGGCGAGGAGCGCCGCCTTGTCGGTGCGTTCCCACGGCAGGTCGAGGTCGGGCCGGCCGAAGTGGCCGTAGGCTGCGGTCTGGCGATAGATCGGTCGTCGGAGGTCGAGGGCGGAGATGATCGACGCGGGCCGGAGGTCGAAATTGCGCTCGATGATTGCCTGGATGTCCGCGTCGGGGAGCTTGCCTGTCCCGAAGGTCTCGACGGACACTGAGATCGGCCGGGCGATGCCGATTCCGTATGCGAGCTCGATCTCGAACCGGTCGGCGATTCCGGCCGCGACGACGTTCTTGGCGACCCAGCGGGCGGCGTAGGCGGCAGAGCGATCGACCTTCGTCGGATCCTTGCCCGAGAAGGCGCCACCGCCGTGTCGGGCCATCCCACCGTAGCTGTCGACGATGATCTTGCGGCCGGTCAGACCCGAGTCGCCCATCGGTCCGCCGGTGACGAACCGGCCGGTCGGGTTGACGTGCATCACCGGGTCGGCCCCACGGAGCTCGCTCGGGATCGTGGGCAGGATGACGGTCTCGACGATGTCCTGGCGCAGTCGCTCGGCGCGGACGTCGGGGTCATGCTGGGCCGAAACGACGACGGTCCGAACGCGCTTGGCGACGCCGTGCTCGTACTCGATGGTGACCTGCGTCTTGCCGTCGGGCCGGAGGTAGGGCAGCTGGCCCGACTTGCGGACCTCGGCGAGGCGGCGGGCCATCCGGTGAGCGAGGGCAATCGGCAGTGGCATGAGCTCGGGCGTCTCGCGGCAGGCGAACCCGAACATCATTCCCTGGTCGCCGGCGCCCAGCTCTGTGGCCGATGCGTCCTGACGGACCTCGAGCGCCGAGTCGACGCCCTGGGCGATGTCGGGCGATTGCTCGTGGACCGACACGATCGTGCCGCAGGTCATGTAATCGAAGCCGTACTCAGCCTTCGTGTAGCCGATGTCGCGGACGGTGTCCCGAACGACGGCCTGGAAGTCAACGTAGGTCGTCGTCGAGATCTCGCCGAGGACCACGACGAGGCCCGTGGTCGTGGCCGTTTCGCAGGCCACTCGGGCGGTCGGGTCGTCCTTGATGATCGCGTCGAGGATGGCGTCCGAGACCTGGTCGCACATCTTGTCCGGATGGCCTTCCGTGACCGATTCGGAGGTGAAGAGATACTGCGACGCGCCGACGATGCTGGTCATGCTGCTCCCCTGCGAGGTGTCCGGCGGAGGGTACCACGCACTCGGGCCGGCGCCGCTGACGGCGAAGCCGCGGTGCCCGACGGCACCGGACGGTCGATCGCGGTCATCGCGGACCTTCGGGGGATGCCTGCCCCGCCGCAGCGACGTGACCATCGGACAATGATCGGCGAATCTTGGGCGATGAAGGCGCGAATGCGGGTCCGCATGACGATCGCGGTCGCCCTCGTGGCTACGCTCCTCACCTGGGCCGGGCCACCGGCCCTCGCAGCTGATCCGGCCCGCGCCCCCAGGGTAGGGACCACCACCCAGATAGCGGCGGCGCCGACCGAGCGGACGCGAACGGTCGATCTCTATCGGTCGAGTGCGGCCGTCCTCCAGTACACGTCGTACTGGTGCGTGCCCGCGGCGGCCCAGACGATGATCAACCTCGCCACCGGCAGATCCGATCGGAGCTATACCACGCAGTCGCGGCTCTACACGGAGCTGCGCCGGGCGAACCTCTACCAGTACAGCACCCGCGGCAACGACGTTCGCGGCTGGGCGCGCGTCCTGACTGCTCGTCTCCCGACCGGTATGGGCTACGCCGACACAAGCTTCTCGTCGCGCTCCGCGGCCTTCCTGGCGATCGTCATGGCCATGGACCGCACCCGGCGGCCTGTCGGGATCGTCGTCGACGAAGGTCGCCATGCCTGGACGGTCGTCGGGTTCACCATCCGCGAGACGCCGGGCGTTCCGAACTCCACGACGGTTCTCGGATTCAACGTCGTCGGCCCGCTTGGCTCGCCCTCGGATCCGTGGCCGAAGCGCTATTACACCGCCGACCAGCTGGCCACTCGGTTCACCCGCTACCACGAGTCGCAGCGCTCTGTGCCGTGGGAGGGCCTCTACGTGATCGTCGCTCCCCTGGCGACCGTCGGCAGCGTGACCCCGACGAGGTAGGCAGCGCGCAGCGCTAGACTCGCTGCCGTGGCCGATCGCGTCCTCGCCTCACTCGATCCCGCGCCCCTCGACGCGGCCGACCCGCTCGCCCAGTTCCGTGACCGGTTCGTGATCGCCGATCGGGAGCTGATCTATCTCGATGGCAATTCGCTTGGGCGGCTGCCGGCCGCGACCGCGGATCGGTCGGCAAGGGTCGTCGCGGATGAGTGGGGCCGCGAGCTCATCCGCGGCTGGCATCACTGGCTCGACGAGCCGCTGCGCGTCGGTGACCGGCTGGCGGAAGCGGTCCTCGGCGCACGCACGGGCGAGGTCGTCGTCAGTGACTCGACGTCCGTCAACTTCTACAAGCTCGCCCTCGCCGCCCTGGAGGCTCTACCGGCGCGGCTCGTCGTCGTAACCGACCGACCGAACTTCCCGACCGATCGGTATGTCCTCGAAGGCCTCGCCCGGGCTCGCGGCCTCGAGATTGTCTGGCTCGAGCCCGACGAGATCGAGGGCCCCCAGCCGGCCGATGTCGAAGCGGCGCTCGCCGCACACCCCGGCGACGTGGCCCTGGTCACCCTCAGCCACGTCAATTACCGATCCGCCGCGATCGCGGACATGGCGGCGATCACGCGCCTTGCCCACGACGCCGGGGCGTTCACGTTGTGGGATCTCAGCCACTCGGCCGGGTCGATCGCGGTCGATCTCGAGGGAACAGGCGCGGATCTCGCCGTCGGCTGTACGTACAAGTACCTCAACGGCGGACCGGGCGCACCGGCATGGCTCTATGTCCGCCGATCGCTGCAGGGGCAGCTCCGGAACCCGATCCAGGGCTGGTTCGGCCAGCGCGACCAGTTCGCCATGGGCCAGGGCTACGACCCGGAGCCGGGCATCGGATCGTGGCTCGTAGGCACGCCGGGGATCCTCGGCCTCGCTGCCGCGGACGAGGGCATCGCCCTTGTCGCGGAGGCGGGCATCAACCGGATCCGGGCCAAGGGCATCGCTCTCACGGAATACGCGATCGCACTATTTGACGCTCGGCTCGCGCGGCGCGGCTTCGGCCTCGGCAGCCCGCGGGATCCCGCGCAGCGCGGAGCCCACGTCGCGATCCGACACCCCGACGCGCGGCGGCTCACCGCGGAGCTCATCGCGCGCGGCGTGATCCCCGATTTCCGCGAGCCGGACTCGATCCGGTTCGGCCTGTCGCCGTTGACGACGAGCTTCGGGGACGTCGAGGCGGGCGTCGCGGCGCTCGAGACGCTGATGTCCTGACGGCGCCTAGGCTTCCATCCGCAGTTCCTCGAGGTCGAGGTCCCGCTCGACCTTGCGAAAGACGTCGTCGCTCAGGCCACCGGTCTCCCGCATGCGGAGCAGCGCCTCCCGTTCCGCCTCGATGACGGATCCCCGGATGAGCCGATGCTCGAGCAGTTCCTGCTCGGCCTCGTCGGTGGCCGCCTCGTCGTGGTGCTGATCGTGGCTCGCCCGATGGCCGTATTGCGCCCGCAGCGCGTCGATCAGCTCGAGGTGCCCCGGCCATTGCGCGGCAAGCTCCTCGATTCGGCTCACCGCTGCCTCGGCCGCGGCCTGGCGGGCGTGCAACTCCTCGTGGCCGCCGCCGCCGTCCGCGGCGATGCCCAGCGCGCGGATCACGAGCGGCAGCGTCAGTCCCTGGCCGACGAGCGTGGCGAGGATCACGGCGAACGTCAGGAAGATGAGCAGATCGCGCTCCGGGAAGGGCTGCCCGTTGGGAAGCGTGGTCGGCAGGGCGAGCGCGGCGGCCAGGGATACGACACCGCGCATGCCGGCCCACGAGACGATGAAGACGTTCCGGGGCGCCGGCTGCGGTTCGCGGCTCCGGATGCCCGCGCTCAGCCGTCGCGGCAGGTAGGTCCCTGGGAAGACCCACAGGATCCGGACGAGGATCACGGTCAGCGAGATGGCGACGGCCAGCCCGACGAGTTCCAGCGGCGAACGGCTGCCCAGATTCTCCAGCACCGTCGGCAGCTGGACACCGATGAGGATGAACACGGTCCCATTAATGAGGAACAGCAGGACCTGCCAGGCAGAGGTGCCGGCGATCCGGACGGATGAGCTCATCGACCGCGGCGCATGCCGGCCGAGATAGATCCCTGCGGCAACCGTCGAGAGGACACCGGACAACCCAAAGATCTCGGCCGGCAGGTAGGCCGCCACCGGGAAGAGGAACGTCAGCACGACCGAGAAGACGGGGTCGTCCATCCGCCGCAGGATCGCGGCCGCGGCCATCCCGATGAGGAGCCCCAGCGCGACGCCGCCGGCCGCAACGAGGACGAAGGAGATGCCAGCCTGGGCGAGTGAGAACGCCCCGGTCATCGCCGCCGCGATCGCGAACCGATAGGCGACGAGAGCCGTTGCGTCGTTGACGAGGCTCTCGCCCTCGAGGATCGTGACGACCCGCCGCGGGACGCCCAGCCGCTGGAAGATTGCGGTCGCGGCAACGGCGTCCGGCGGCGCCACGATCGCGCCAAGGGCGAACGCGGCCGGCCAGCCCAGGCCCGGAATGACCGCATGGGCAACGACCGCGACAACGACGATCGTCGTGAGCACGAGCCCGATCGAGAGGAGGCCGATCGCGCGGAGGTTCGCCTTGAAGTCGCGGATCGAGGTGAAGTAGCCGGCACCGAACAGGATCGGCGGCAGGAACAGCAGAAACACGATGTCCGGCTCGAGCTCGATCCGAGGCAGGCCCGGTACGAAGCCGAGGGCCAGCCCGCCGAGAACCAGTAGGATCGGATACGGGATGCCGATCCGGCGGGCGGCGATCGCGAGAGCGGTCGCGGCGAGGAACAGGAGGAGGACCGTCTCGATCGCACCGATCGGCGCGTTCGCGGCAGTGGTCGAGTCCATCTACCTCGACTCGAGGAACTCGACGACGATCGGTTCGATCTGGTCCGCCACCCGGAAGCCGAAGATCTGGCCGTAGAACGACAGCTCCGCCTCGAAGGCGCGGACGATCACCTCGGCCGAGCGGAAGCCGTGATCCTCGCCGGGGAAGAGCAGGTAGGCGTGCGGCAGATGCTTCTCGAAGAGCGCGTCGACGATCTGTTCCGCCTGGGCCGGCGGGACAATCCGGTCCTCGGCCCCCTGGAGGATCAGCACGGGGCACGAGATCTGGTCCGTGAAGTTGAGCGGCGAACGGGCGTGGTAGAGGTCCTTGCGCTCCGGGTATGGCCCGACCAGCCGATCGAGGTAGCGGGACTCGAACTTGTGGGTCTGGGCGATGAACGTCTCGAGGTCGCCGATCCCGAAGTAGCTCGTGCCCGCGCCGAACGTCTCGCTGAACGTCACGGCACAGAGCGTCGTGTAACCGCTGGCACTGCCGCCCCGGATCGCGAGCCGCTCCCCGTCGACGAGCCTCTCCGCGACGAGGCCGCGGGCGCCGTTGACGCAGTCGTCGAGATCGACGACGCCCCATTCGCCCTCGAGGCGCTTGCGGTACTCGCGACCGTAGCCGGTGCTTCCCCCGTAGTCGACGTCCAGCACCGCGAAGCCACGGCTCGTGAACAGCTGGGTGGCGACCTGGAATGCCGCCGTGGCGGCGGCGGTCGGGCCGCCGTGGCTCGTGACGATGAGCGGCGGCAGGTCGCCGTCGGGGCCGCGGAACGCCTGGTTGTGCGGCGCATAGAGGAGTCCGAACGCGGTCCGGTCGCCTGTCGTCGGAAACTCAACGGGTTTCGGAACTGCGATGTCGGCCGGGTCGAAGGTCGTCGACATCGACTGCCGGAGCACGGTCCATGCGCCGCTCTCGGGATCCAGCTCGACGATGGCTGGCGGGCTGGTCGGCGAGGCGGCCCGAAGGACGACCCGGTCGCCGTCGACGGCCAGGTATGCCATCTCCGTGAACGGCACATCGACGATGGCAACGCGCCCGGCCTCCGGCCCGAGCCGGTAGAACCGGTCCTGACCGCCCGATCGGCCGATCGCGGCGATCGCTCCGTTCGGCAGGAACCCGTAGCTCGAGAACCCGAACAGCCAGTCCGGCGGGGCGAGTTCCGCGTCGAGCTCGGCCACGAGTTCCGCCTTGCCATCGACCAGCCGATGGATGTTCATCCAGCCGGTCGGCTCGGCCACGAAGTGGAGGACGCCATCGGGCGACCACCGCGGCTGGGCGATCCAGTCGGTCGGACTGCCGGCGACGGTCGTCGCCTCGCCGAGCGTCCCGTCCGCGGCGACATTGGCCAGGCGCAGCTCGGTCCCGTCCCAGGGCAGGTTCGGGTGCGACCACTCGAGCCAGGCGAGCTGGTCGCCGGACGGCGACAGGCGCGGCGCCGCGATGAAGTCGGCGCCCGAGACGAGAACCGTGATCTCGCCGCTGGCGATGTCGATGGCGACGAGGCTGTTCTCGGCCTCGCGATGCCCCTCGATCGTCGCGGGGTCGTGATCCTCGCGAATCGCGAGAAGCCGGTTGCGCGGGCGATCGACGACTACGTCGGCGAAGCGCCAGGCCCGTTCCGGGGTCAGCCGTTGAAGCGCGCTGCCCGCGCCGACTCGGTTCAGCCGACCGCTGTCGAAATCGGAGACGATGACCAGGTCGTCATCGACGATGTAGGCGGCCCCGCCGTATTCATGGACCCGGGACCGGGCGTTGAACCCCTCCGGCGTCAGGCGGGCCTCGCTGCCGTCGGGCGCCCGGCGCACGAGGACTTGGCGGCCCTTCTCGTCCGGTCGGCCCTCGAGCCACCACCGAACGCCGTCCCTGGCCCGAACCTCGCCCAGCGTGACGACGCCCGCCGCCAGCAGCGAAGTCGGGAACGGCGATTCCCACTCACCGTATGCCGCAATTGTTGGTTCCCTCATCCGGCGCGCTACGTCCCGTGCTTCCAGGAGGAGACATACTCGAGCTGCTCGGGTGTCATCGGGTCGAGGGTGATGCCTAGCGCGGCCAGCTTGAGGCGCGCAACCTCGGCGTCGATCGCCTCCGGCACGACGTAGACCTGCGGCGTCAGCTCGGCATGGTGCTGGGCGACATACTCCGCGGACAGCGCCTGATTGGCGAAGCTCATGTCCATGACCGCGGCCGGGTGGCCCTCCGCCGCGCCGAGATTCACGAGCCGGCCCTCGGCCACGAGGTTGACCCGCTTGCCGCCGAGATCGAACTCCTGGACGTTCTCGCGGACCTCGCGGATGTGGCCCTCGGCCATCTCCCGGAGCGCCGTCAGGTCGAGTTCCGCGTCGAAATGGCCGCTGTTGGCCATGATCGCGCCGTCGCGCATCGTCGCGAAATGTTCGCGGCGGAAGACGTTGACGTTGCCGGTCGCGGTGATGAACAGCTCGCCCCACGGCGCGGCGTCGGCTGCCGTCATGACCTGGAAGCCGTCCATCAGCGCCTCGAGGGCTCGGACGGGATCGACCTCGATGATCGCGACGTGCGAGCCCATGCCGGACATCCGGGACGCGATGCCGCGACCGACCCAGCCGTAGCCGGCGATCACGACCTTGCGGCCGGCGAGAAGTACGTTCGTCGCCCGGAGGATGCCGTCGACGGTCGACTGGCCCGTGCCGTAGCGGTTGTCGAAGAGATGCTTCGTTAGCGCCTCGTTGACGGCCACGACCGGGAAGCCGAGCGCACCGTCGGCGGCCATGGCCTTGAGCCGGATGACGCCCGTGGTCGTCTCCTCGGTCCCGGCGAGTACTTCGCGGACCTGGTCAGGTCGCTCGCTGTGGAGCAGCGAGACGAGGTCGCAGCCGTCGTCCATCGTGATCTGCGGACGCGTGTCGGCGACCTGGTTGAGGTGCCGGTAGTACGTGTCGCGGTCCTCGCCGCGGCGGGC
>Ga0222623_10000501_pt1 | contig 12438 bp, 9 predicted proteins | sample PLMtaG_FD_177336 | JGI IMG/M metagenome (GOLD analysis project Ga0222623, IMG submission 177336) | Groundwater sediment microbial communities from an aquifer in East River, Colorado, USA - PLM2_30_coex | ecosystem: Environmental > Terrestrial > Soil > Riparian zone | place: USA: East River...
GACTGACTCCCTGCGGGCTGATGGACCGATGATCGAGGCCTTCCTCTGGGCGCTGCTGGCCAGCTCGGCACTGGTCGTAGGCGCCCTCGCGGGAGTGGCCATGAAAGTGCCGCGAGCCTGGGTTGGCCTGGCCCTGGCGTTCGGCGCCGGGGCGCTGATCAGCGCGGTCTCGTTCGAGCTGGCTGCAGAAGCATTCGAGACCGGCGGCGCCGGCTTGCTGGCCGGGGGTCTGGCGGCCGGCGCCATCACCTTCTTCATCGGCAACCGCTGGCTGCACAGCCGTGGCGCTGCGCGGAGGGGGGCGCGGGTCCGCCCCGCCAAAGACGCTCAGGGCCTGTCGATCGTGCTCGGCGCCCTGTTGGACGGCATTCCGGAGTCGATCGTCCTGGGCACCATGCTCCTGGGCGGCGGCGCGTTGGCGCCTGCGTTTCTGGCGGCGGTGGTGCTGTCCAATGTCCCGGAGGGCTTGTCTGCGTCGGCGGATCTCCGCCAGGAAGGGCACACCCGCGGATGGATCCTGCGACTCTGGATCAGCGTCGCACTGGCTTCGGCGGCGACTGCCGCGGCTGCCTACGCGCTCCTGGACAAGCCCGGCGCCGCGATCCCGTTCGTCCAGGCCTTTGCGGCGGGGGCGTTGATCACCATGCTGGTCGACACCATGATCCCCGAGGCGTACGAGGACAGCGGCGACCGAGCGGGTCTCGTCACCGTCCTGGGCTTCGCGCTGGCGTTCCTGTTGTCCGCGGTGTCCTAGCCCGGCCGGGCGCGACGCTCGACGCGCGCCGCCTATCATCGGAACCATGAAGACCAGCGCCCGACCAGCAGCCGGCCCGCGGGCGGTGCGGGCGCCGCGCGGAACGCAGCTCTCGTGCAAGGGCTGGGGTCAGGAAGCGGCGCTCCGGATGCTGATGAACAACCTCGACCCGGACGTGGCCGAGGACCCCGACCACCTGATCGTGTACGGCGGGACGGGACGGGCGGCGCGCAGCTGGGAGGCGTTCGATGCCATCGTCCACGAGCTGCGACGCCTGGAGAATGATGAAACCCTCCTCGTCCAGAGCGGCAAGCCGGTCGGCGTCTTTCGGACAACGCCCGACGCGCCGCGGGTCCTGATCGCCAACGCGCTGCTCGTCCCCCACTGGGCGACCTGGGAGAAGTTCCGCGAGCTGGAACGGGCCGGCCTGACGATGTACGGCCAGATGACGGCCGGATCCTGGATCTACATCGCGACCCAGGGAATCATCCAGGGCACGTACGAGACGTTCGCCGAGTGCGCGCGCCAAAACTTCGGCGGCTCCCTGCGCGGGACGGTCACCCTGACCGCGGGCCTGGGCGGGATGGGGGGCGCCCAGCCGCTGGCGGTGACGATGAACGAGGGAGCGGTACTGGCCGTGGAGGTCGACCCGGCGCGCGCCGAGCGGCGGCAGGCGGCCGGCTACGTGGACGAGTTGACCGCCGACCTGGACGAGGCGATCCGGAAGGTGGACGCATGGCGCACCGCCGGTGAAGCGCGGAGCATCGGCCTGGTGGCCAACGCCGCCGACGTGGAGCCGGAGCTGGTCCGCCGCGGCTGGCGCCCGGACGTCGTCACCGACCAGACATCGGCCCACGATCCGCTCGGCGGATACGTGCCCAGCGGCATCGGGCTGGCGGAAGCCCTGGCGCTCCGAGACCGGGATCCGGACGAATACCTCCGCCTGGCCAAAACCTCGATCGCCGACCACGTGCGGGCCATGCTCGCCTTCCAGGCGTCCGGATCGGTCGTGTTCGACTACGGCAACAACATCCGCGCCGTGGCGGCCGAAGCCGGCGTGACCGATGCCTTCTCCTTCCCCGGTTTCGTGCCGGCCTTCATTCGGCCGCTGTTCTGCGAGGGCAAGGGGCCCTTCCGCTGGGCGGCGCTGTCAGGCGACCCCGACGACATCCTGCAGACCGATGCGGCCCTGGCCGAGCTCTTCCCGGACGATGTCTCCCTGCACCGATGGCTGCGCCTGGCGCACGAGAAGGTGCCATTCCAGGGCCTGCCGGCCCGGATCTGCTGGCTGGGCTATGGGGAGCGGGCGAAGGCCGGCCTCCGGATCAACGACATGGTGCGATCAGGACAGCTGGCGGCGCCGATCGTGATCGGTCGCGACCACCTGGACGCGGGCTCGGTCGCCAGCCCGTATCGCGAGACCGAGGGCATGCGCGACGGCTCGGACGCGATTGCGGACTGGCCGGTGCTGAACGCGCTCCTGAACACGGCCGCGGGGGCGACCTGGGTCAGCGTGCACCACGGCGGCGGCGTGGGGATCGGCTACTCGCTGCACGCCGGGATGGTGGTCGTTGCGGATGGAACCGATGCGGCCGCCGCCCGGCTGGAGCGGGTCCTGACCACAGATCCGGGCATGGGCGTGGTGCGTCACGCCGATGCCGGTTATGAACGCGCCCTGGAAGTCGCCCGCCAGCGCGGCGTCCGGATTCCGATGGCCGAGGAGCAGCCCTAGATCACGTACTCCGCGCCCAGGTCGGTTAGCGAAGGTGCACCGGCCAGGGCCATGGCGAGCTCCAGCTCGGCGGTGAGCAGGTCCAGGACGTGGCCGACGCCCGCCTCACCGTTCACGGCCAGGCCCCACAGCACCGGGCGCCCGATGCCGACCGCGGTCGCGCCCAGCGCCAGCGCGATCAGGGCGTCGGTTCCGCGCCGCACCCCGCCATCCATCAGAACCGCGACGCGGCGGTCGACCGCCTCCACCACCGCGGGCAGCGCGTCCAGGCTGGCGATGGCGGCATCCAGCTGGCGTCCGCCATGGTTGCTGACGACGACGGCCGACGCTCCGTGCTCGATCGCCAGCCGCGCGTCGTCGGGGTGGAGGATCCCCTTCACGATGACCGGGAGGCCGAACCCGGCAAGCCACGTCACGTCGTCCCAGGTCATGTGATCGGCGAACGCCACGTTCAGGCCGTCGGCCAGCGGCAGACCAGCGGCGGCCGCGATGTTCGGAACGGAGACTTCCGGCGGGACCGTGAAACCAACCCGGATGTCCCGCTCGCGGCGACCGACCCGCGGCAGGTCGACGGTCAGGACCAGCGCTTCGTAGCCGGCCGCGACGGCTCGCTCGACGTGTGCCAGCCGGGCGCCGGGATCGGCCAGCAGGTAGACCTGGAACCAGCGTGGGCCCCCAACCGCCGCCACCTCGGCCAGGTCGGTGCTGGCGGACGTGGACAGGACCATCGTGATCCCGCGCGCGGCGGCGGCCCGGGCAGTGGCCACTTCCCCGTCGGGATGGGCCAGCTTATGGAACGCCGTGGGTGCGATCCAGATGGGCCACGGCCAACGACGGCCCAGGATCTCGACCGATGGGTCGACATGGGACACGTCGCGCAGGACACGGGGGACGATGCGGCGGCGCCCGAAGGCCGCGCGATTGTCGGCCACCGTGCGCTCGTCGTTGGCGCCCCCGGTGTAGTACGCCAACGCACCCGGCGTCAGCCGTTCGGCGGCGAGAAACTCGTAGTCCTGGAGGTTGATGAGCGTCGGGTCCTCGACGCGTTCGGGCTGGAAGCCCGCCAGCGCCGGACGCGTCGATTCGCTCACCGCCTCGCGGCCCCGGCCTTGGCCTTGGCCTTCAGAATTCCCGCTTTTGCCTTCGCCGCTCTCTTGGCAGCCTGCGCTTCGCGGTAGGCAACCGTCTTTTCGATGTACGGGATAGCGGCCGGCGTGACGCCGCCCGTCTCTTCGTGGTCGACGATGACCGGACCGATCTGACGAGCCACCTCCAGGGCCTCTTCGCGCAGGCCCTCGTTGCGCAGGGCGATGGCGATCAGCGCCCCGTTCATGGCATGCCGGGTTCGATTGGCGGCGTGCTCGATTTCGCGCTCGATTTTCTCGAGCAGGTCGAGGAAGAACTCGTCGCGGAGGTTCGGATCGCCGGCGGCGAGGACACCCACCAGGTCCCAACCCGCCTGCGCGGTCCAGTCGCGGGCCGACTTGATCCACCGCTCCATCCGGGCGCGGAGCCCGGGCGCCTGGCTCGCGACGTCGGCGACGAACTCGTCGACCAGGGCGTAGTAGGCGATGTCATCCATCCAGGCGTCCAGGTCGTCGTCGCTCAGTCGGGCTGGATCGACGACCAAGCAGGCCAGCAGGCGGGCATCGACGTTCCCGGTGGCCCACAGCGAGAGGGCCAGGCGGTGATCCCGCCCGATCTGCTTGGCCATCGCCTTCAGTCCCTTGAACGCCACCCCGTACTGGTTCTCACCGGCGCCGCGGCGGAGGGAGATGGCCCTATTCCGCTCGGTCCCGGCGGCCTCGAGTTCAAGGAGGGCGTCCTGGACGTCCATGTTTCGATGGTAGCGCGACCGCGTCCCGGCGACTGGCCGCCGCGTAGGATCGAACCGCATGTCTGCCGTCTCGCGTCCGGACCCGGATGCCGCGCTGTCCGGCGCCCCAGACCCATGGGCGCCGTCCGACATTCCGGCATGGCGCGACGGGCCGCCGTACGCAATGACCGAGATGATCGACGCCGAGCCGGCCCTGGCCGCCCGCCTGGCGGATCGCCTCGTGTCCAGTCCCGCGCTGGAGGCCGTCGCCGATGCCCTCCGCCAGGCCGCTCACGACCGCCTGGCCATCACCACCACCGGATGCGGAACCAGCCAGCACGCGGCCATCGCGGTTGCTGCATTGCTCGCGGACGCGCTGGCCACCGCAGGATTGCCCGATGACCGGGTGACCGCGGTGCAGGCCTTCGAGCTGTCGCGATGGGTTCCGCACGGCGGCGTGGTCGTGGCCGTGTCGCACGAGGGGGGCACGGCCGCCACCAACGACGCGCTGCGGGCCGCGGCGACCGCGGGCGCGGCCACCGTCCTCATCACCGTCAGCGACCGCTCCCCCGGCGCCGCGTTGGCGGGGCGCGTCCTGGGCACCGAGGAGCAGGACCAGTCGTGGTGTCACACCGTCGGTTATCTGTCCCCACTTGTCGTGGGGGCTTGCCTGCACGGTGCGTTGCGTGAAACAGCGCCGGAGCCCGAGGCGATCGCGCGCCAGGCTGCGGCTGGATCCGATCCCAATATCGTAGAGGGCATGGCCGCGAGATTCGCCTCCACCGATCGCCTGCTGGTGGTTGGCTCCGGCGCCGACTACGCGGCCGCACGGGAGCTGGCCCTCAAGGTCGAGGAGGGCGCGCGCCTGCCTGCGGTGGCGCACGAGCTGGAGACCATCCGCCACGGCCACCTGGCAGCGGCCACCGAACGCACCGGCCTGGTCATGGTTTTGACCGACGCCGAGAGGCGCGGGGCCGCGCTCCTGGATCGCGCCGCATCGGTCCTCCGTGCGGCATACGCGCTCGGAATGCCGGCCGCCGTCATCGCCGCGGCGGATCTGGCAGGGGCACCTGAGCGCGCCCTGGCCAGCGCGGGATGGCAATCGGTCACCCTCGAGCCCAGCCTGCCGCGAATCGTGGCCGCCAGCCTGGCATCGGTCATCCCCCTCCAGCTCCTGACCGAGCGACTGGCCCGGGCACGAGGCACAAACCCGGACACCATCGGTCGCGAGGACCCGCGGCAAGCGGCTGCCGCGTCGGTTTGATCGCGGCCCGCCCACCTATGATCGGTCCGTGGCCAGCCTGATCGAGTGCGTGCCCAACTTCAGCGAGGGCCGACGTCCCGAGGTGTTGGACGAGATCACGCGGGCCATACGCCAGATCGACGGGGTGAGCCTCCTCGACGCCAGCCGCGATGAGTCGCACAACCGGAGCGTGGTGACCTTCGCCGGCGGCCCCGAGCCGGTGGTGCGGGCAGCCATGGCCGCCGTCGGACGCGCGCTGGAGCTCATCGACATGGAGCAGCAGACCGGCGCGCACCCGCGCATCGGGGCGGTCGACGTCATCCCCTTCGTGCCACTCGGGGAAACCCGGATGGAGGAGTGCGTCGACCTGGCCCGCCGCTTCGGGGAGCAGCTGGCCAAGGTGTTCGCGCTTCCGGTCTACCTATACGGGGAGGCCGCCCTTCGACCTGAGCGGCGCCGCCTGGCGGATATCCGGCGCGGCCAGTACGAGGCGTTGAAAGATGAGATCGGGAGCAACCCCGATCGCGCCCCCGACTTCGGGCCGGCGCGCCTCCATCCCCGTGGCGGCGCGGTCGCGGTGGGCGCCCGCAAGCCACTCATCGCGCTCAACCTGAACCTGGCCACCGACGACGTCGAGATCGCGCAGCGCATCGCAGAGACGATCCGAGAGTCGTCCGGCGGGCTGCCAGCGGTGCAGGCCATGGGCGTCCTGGTGGCCATTCCCGACGGCCGGCAGCTGGCCCAGGTCAGCATGAACCTCGCCGACTGGGAGCAGACCGGGATCCCCCGAGTCGTGCACGAGGTCCGCCGCCTGGCCCGCCAGGCAGGCACCGACATCGACCACGCCGAGCTGATCGGCCTGGCGCCCACCGCGGCACTGCTCGAGGTGACCGCCGACGCGCTCGGGCTCCGCGGCTTCAGCGCCGATCAGGCTCTCGAGCTCCGGCTGGCCCAGGACCGATGAGTTCCAGGATGTCCCTCAATCGCGCCCTCCTCCTGAGCCTTGTGGTCGGCGCGGCTGGGTGGGCGACGATCTGGTTCAGCACCGATCCCCGAGCCCAATGGGACTCACTCGTTTACCACAAGTACGCGTTCGAGTACGCCGGACTTGCTCCCGATGAGCAGGACGCCCTCAGCTGGGAGCTGTTCACGCGATACGGATCTCGGACCTTGGTTCTGTACCAAACCGAGGCGCTTGACGGCCACGAGTGGAGCTTTGACCTGAGGCCGGAGCAAGAACGTTGGAGGCTCCAATACCGTATGCGACCGGCGTACCCGACCCTGGTGGCCGCGGCATATCCGCTGCTCGGCGCGCGAGCACCCCTTGCGATCAGTGCCTTCGCCGCTGCGCTGTTCGTGGCGACCACATTTATCGGCCTCCTCGTGCTGGCCGGCCTGCGTGTCGCCGTGATCGCCACGGGCCTTGGGATCTTGAATGTGCTTTTCACCCAGTGGCTGGTTTCCTTGATGACGGATGGTCTGGCGATCAGCCTGTGGACCGTCGCGCTCACGACCGGGGCGCTCTGGATAGCACAGCGCCGAACCATCTGGCTGGTGACCCTCTTCCTTGCCGTTCTCGCCCTATGCTTCACCCGCCCCATCGGTGCCTTGGCGCCTGCGGTGTTCGGCCTGAGTGCCATCGTGGCGGCGCTGGCCCGGGCCGACGAGTGGCGACGGTTCCTTGTCGCCGCAGTTGTGGCCGCGATGCCTGCCCTGGCAGTCACCGCGTTTCTTGCGGCTGCGGGATTCCCTGGATTCTTGGACCTCATGCAAGACCTCCCCACCGGGCACTTCAACGCGCCAGACATCGCTGACCCGCTTGGATGGCTCGTGTCCAACGACCTCGAGCAGCTCACGACCACCCTGCCGTTTGGGCTGCTTGCGCGGCCTCTCGTGCTGGCCCTCGTGGTGGGCGGCATCGTGGGTTTGGTGCTCGCCGGCCGATGGTGGACGGTACCTTTCCTTGCTGCCCTACCTGTCGTCCTGGTTGCCTATCTGTTGCAACCGGTTCCTTCTGCTTTGGATCGGGTACTCGCTCCGGCTTGGGTCAGCGTGCATACCGGACTCGCGCTGCTGGTCGTTCTCGGAGCGATCCGATGGCGGGCGCGCGTTCTCGAGCTCGCTGATCGGCTGACACGGCACGAAACAGCGACTCCCGCCGCATGACGCTTCGGGACGAACTGCGGAACGCGGTAGTGGCCGCCCGAGACCGCGCCGCAGTGGCCGGGGAGCTGGTGCTCCCCGAGGGAGCGGCACTCCCCGAGCCGAGCGTCGAGCGCCCGGCGCTGGTCGAGCACGGCGACTACGCCACCAACGCCGCCATGCAGCTCGCACCCCTGGCGCGGTCCTCCCCGCTGGCCATCGCCGAAACCCTGGTCCGCCACCTCGAGCCGCCGACCGGGGTGGGCGGGGCCACCGTGGAGCGGCCGGGCTTCATCAATTGGCGCCTCGACCCGGAGTGGGTCGCCGCGCAGGTCGCATCCGTTCTGTCCGCCGGAGCGGAGTGGGGCCGGTCGGACGGGCTGGCCGGCGAGCGAATCAACGTCGAGTTCATCAGCGCCAACCCCACCGGTCCGCTCCACATCGGCAACGGGCGCGGCGGCTTCATCGGGGACAGCCTGGCCAACCTCCTGGAGGCCGCCGGCGCGGAGGTGACGCGCGAGTACTACGTCAACGACCACGGAAGCCAGGTTCGCGACTTCGGGCAGTCGGTCTACCTGGCGCGCACCGGCCAGTCCGGCGAAGCCGGCTATCGGGGCGCCTACATCGGTCAGTTGGCAGCGGAGGTCCCGGACAAGGTTCTGGCACCGGTCAACCCGTTGGAGGCAATTGGGGAGTGGGCCTGGAACCGGGTGTTCGAGGACATCCGTCGCACGATAAGCCGGCTCGGGATGCGGATCGACGTGTGGCGTTCCGAGCGCGAGCTCCACGAAGCGGGTGAGGTCGCCGCGGCCATCGAGCGGCTGCGGGTGGCGGGCCACGTCTACGAGAGCGAGGGAGCGACGTGGTTCCGCTCGACGACCTTCGGCGACGACAAGGACCGGGTTCTGGTCCGCTCGAATGGCCAGCCCACCTATTTCGCCGCCGACGTGGCCTACCTGCTCGACAAGTTCGAGCGCGGGTTCGGTCGCCTCATCTACGTCCTGGGCCCCGACCATCACGGGGACATCCGGCGCTGGAAGGGCGCTGCTGAGGGCCTCGGCTACGACCCTTCAACCGTAGAGATCATCATCTACCAGAACGTGGCACTGGCCGGCGGGGCGAAGATGAGCAAACGCGAGGGGAGCTTCGTGACCCTGGACGAGCTGGTCGACGAGGTCGGCCCGGACGTGACCCGCTTCCTCTTCACTCTGCGATCGGCCAACCAGCACCTGGACTTCGACCTCGACCTGGCCCGGCAGCAGTCCAATGAGAACCCGGTCTATTACGTTCAATACGCGCACGCGCGCTGTTCGTCGATCCTCCGGCAGCCGGCCGCGGAGGCGCTGCCGGACAGCCCCGGAGAGGCCACGTCGCGGCTGATGCATCCGGCCGAGCAGGCGCTTATCCGGCACCTGATCCGCTTGCCGGAGGTTATCGCCGACTCTGGGGCACGACGCGAAACGCACGAGCTCCCGCGATACGCGATGGAGGTCGCCAACCTGTTCAGCCAGTTCTACCGGGACTGCCGGGTCCTGACCGAGGACGCAACGCTCAGTACGGCGCGTCTGGCCGTGGTGCGGGCAACCCGCCAGGTGCTCGCCAACAGCCTGGGCCTGATCGGAGTACGCGCTCCGGACTCGATGTAGCGACTCGGTACGGCAGCCGGGTCAGAGGGGTCCGCCGACCAGCGTTTCCGCCAACGCCTGGGTCGAGGCTTGGGTGACGACGATCTCCGTCTCGCTGACCCGATCCAGGTGGCCGAACAGCTGGAGCGTCTCGAGCGCGTCGGCGTAGGCGGCCTCGAACTCGTCCGCGTCCACCTGGGTGTCCCACGCCACGCGCAGGACGACGGCCACCTCCCCGGCCGGCGAGACCAGCGCCGTGACCCGGTCACCGCCCCAACCCGCCGCGGCCGTGTCGGCATCGGCCTGGTCCAGGCCAAGATGGGCCAGCCAGATCGCGATCATGGCCTCGCCCAGCGTCGTGTCCTCGACGATGTCGACGCCCAGTGCCCGCACGTCAGGGTCCATCTCCGGCACCGCCACCGGCAGCTCGTCGTCGACGTACGCCCGGAAATGAAGCACCTGCTCGGTGGAGACCGGCGGGTCGGCCCACGCCTCGTCGACGGCGGCGAAGCCGCCGCTTGCGTAGAGCCGGGCCACGAAATCGGTGCCCGCCAGGTAGGGGAACTCGAGCTGCCGCAGCATCCAGTCCGGCACGCCGGTGGTGTCGGGGAGCGGCGTCTGACTGATCTCGAAAAGGTCCTCGGGCTGGAGGTGATCGATGGCCCACAGGACCATGGCCGTCGTCGCATCGCCCTCGACCAGCCCGAGCCGCGCGAACGCGCCGTCGTCTTCGCCATCTGCGTCAAGCTCCATCGAGTCGATCCCGAATGCCGCGTCCTGCAGAGCGTGGGTGTACTCGTGGGCGTAGGTCACCTGCGCCTCGGGCGTGAGCCCGGCGTCGGACACGATGACCATGGACTGGGTCACGTCGTCGTAATAGCCCAGCACCTGGCCTGACAGGAGCTGGAGCTGGAGGGCCGCCACGTCCTGGTCGGCGGTCAGGAGACCGAGCGCCTGGAGCAGGGCATTGTCTGCGGCCACCTCATCGGCCGGGTAATCCTGGGCAAACTGGTCGGCCAACCGCCGCTCGACCTCGGCTCGGGAGACGAACTCAGCCGGACCGATGTCGGCCGGGGGCAGGTCGCGAAGGTCGGCGACGTCGGCCTCCACGGCGGCCAGCGCGTCCTCGAGGTCGGGCGACCTGCTGGGCTCGGGCGTGGCGCTCGGCGCGGGGAGCGGCGTGGCGCTGGCCAGGGGTCCGATCGCGATCGGTACGCCGAAGGCGCGGAGCGTCAGGACCGCGATCAGCGCGAGGGCCAGGACCAGGGTAACGAAGGCGATCAGGCGCCGGGCGAGTGGCGACATGGGTCAGGCATTCTGGCATGAAAGGTTCAGGTTTCTTCACATCGGCGCGGTTGTGGCTTCACGTCCGACCTCTAGCTTGAGCATGCGAGACAGAGATCCTTCGGGATTTCTCCTCCACCCTCCCTCCTTCGGGCGCCGGTGTCATTGGGCGGGCACCGGCGCTCGTGCTTTCTCCGCGCGATTGTGCGGTAGCATCGGTCACCCGTGGAGATCACCTGGTACGGCCGCGCGTGCTTCCGGCTCAAGGGCCGTCGCGCGACCGTCATCACCGACCCCTGCCCGCCCAAGACCGGGTTCGTGGCCGGCAAGCACGACGTCGACCTGCTCACCATGTCGCACCACCACGCCGATCATGCATACACCCGCTCCATCGGCGCAGGGCTGACCCTGACTCGGCCCGGCGAGTATGAGTTCGCTGACCTCCTGGTCACCGGCGTCCGAACGTGGCATGACGCAGTCGAGGGAGCGGAGCGGGGTGAGAACGTGATTTTCGCCGTCGAGGTCGACGGCGTGCACGTCTGTCACCTCGGCGATCTGGGCCACCTGCTGACCGATGAGCAGCTCCACGAGCTGGGACCGATCGACGTGCTGCTGGTGCCGGCGGGCGGGCAGACGACCATCTCTCCGGCCGAGGCGGCCGAGGTGGTCGCGCAGCTGGAACCGAAGGTCGTCATCCCCATGCACTTCGCCACCGACGGCGGCTCGAAGGACCTGCTCGGTCCGGAGACGTTCCTCCACGAGATGGCCACTGAGCCGATCCGCCTGCCGAAGGCGAGCCTGACCCCGACCACCCTGCCAGAGGAGACCCAGGTGGTTCTGCTGGAGGCTCGCGGCCGCACCGGCTGAGGCGTCTCGTGCGGTCGGTTGGCGGTAGGGGGACTTCGGTCCTGGGGCCCGCAACTGGTACCGATGGGTGGTCAGTGGTGCTGCCATGCACCACATCTCGCGGCTTCGTCCTCACCAGACCCCACCCGACCGCCCCACGAGTCGGCGAAAGGTACTAGGCAAGGCAGTACCTAGCCTGTATCTTCGGCTCCCGAATACCCCAGGGGGGCCGGTCAGCAGACGCCGCCGGATCCACGGGGGATCGAAAGGAGATCCGGCATTGACCGTTCTAGGACAGGCAACCGCCCATCAGAAGACCCGGCCAATCCTCGCCGTTGCCGCGGTGGCGGGACTTATCGTGACCATGCTATTCGCCCTTCGACCAGGCCTCGTCGCGGCCTTCAATGCGGGCGAGGACGGGCACCCATTCGACGGCCACTCCTCGACTCTGGATGGCGGCGCGGCGACGTTCACCTTCCAGCAGAACGCCACGCTCACGTGCGACCAGAGTGACACCGCGAAGACCTTCACGTTCAAGATCGACTACACCGTCACCAGCACACTCGGTGCCGGAGCCGTGCTCGTGGTCTACCTCTCGCCGAACCAGGGCGCCATCAACGGAAACGCCGTCCCTGGCAATGAGCAGGCATACATTGACGCGGTTCAGAAGAACCATGTGCATCTCCCCATCCCCAATCTCAGCGGGAGCGGCACGCTGACCGTCAATCTCACGGTCTCCTCGGGGTTCACGCTGACAACCGGCGGAGTCCTGGGCGTGATCGCCAAGACTGCTGCCAACGTGGATGTCTCCAACTCGAAGACGAATTCACTGAACTGCACTGACGAGCCGTCGCCGTCCGTTCCGGCCAGCGTCCCGGCCTCCGTCCCGGCCTCCGTCCCGGCCTCCGTCCCGGCCTCCGTCCCGGCCAGCGTCCCGGCCAGCGTCCCGGGAAGCGTCCCGGCCAGCGTTCCGGGAAGCGTCGAGGGCAGCCAGCT
>Ga0222623_10000502_pt1 | contig 12430 bp, 11 predicted proteins | sample PLMtaG_FD_177336 | JGI IMG/M metagenome (GOLD analysis project Ga0222623, IMG submission 177336) | Groundwater sediment microbial communities from an aquifer in East River, Colorado, USA - PLM2_30_coex | ecosystem: Environmental > Terrestrial > Soil > Riparian zone | place: USA: East River...
ATACGTGAACCGCCACCCCCACTGGAAGGCCTCGACGTTTACGACGACGGCGGGATGGGACGAGACGCGGCCCACCCGAACCTCGACCGCGGCCGACGCGGCGAACAGGCCGATGACGATCAGGATGGGGATGCCCATGTACACGACCTCGAGCCGATGGTTCCCCCGGAACTGCGATCCAAGGGCGTCGGGATCCTCCGATCGCCGGCGGCGGTACCGGATGACCGACCAGAAGATGAGGCCGTAGACCACGCCGGCCACAGGGATGGCCGTGATGAAGAAGATCTGCCACAGCCGGAAGATGTCGGCTCCCTGCTCGGTGGCCCCTCGGGGCATCCCGAAGGACCCGGAACAGGCAGTCCCCATGAGGGCGAGCGCCGCCGGCGCCGCCCGGCGCCCAACCCGCACGGCCCGCACGGCCCCCCTCATGTGGGGTCCGGCTCCTCGCGGACCTGTTCCGCGGCGGGCGGCTGGGACTCGATCTCCTCGAACCCTCCGGCCGCGTTCCGCCGGAATGTGACCCTCGGCGGCGCGGCAAGAGGATGTTGGGGCCGGTCCCGCAGGTCGCGGCAGATCCAGTACGTAACCGACCCGGATAGGGCCGGTCCGAGGAACAGGGCCCACCGCAGGATCGTGTTGAACGAGTCCACCTCGATCCCGAGGAACTTCGCGACGACGTCGTTGCCGCCGGCCAAGATCAGGACGACGAAGAAGGCCACCCCCGCGGCACCGAACGCGCTTCGCACCGGCGCCTCCCGGGGATGCTGCGCGAAGTGGTGCCACTCGTGGTCCCCGCTCACCCTTGCCTCAAGGAACGGCCAGAGCCCGAGGATGGTGAAGACGAGGCCCGGAACGACCAGGCCGGGGAGCAGCAGCTCGCCGATCGTGTGGCCGAAGACGTGGAACTCCCAGTTCGGCCACAGCCGGAGCAGCCCCTCGAGCCACCCGACGTAGTAGTCGGGCTGCGAGGGCGAGGCCGTGGAATACGGCACGAACGGCCCGTACAACCAGATCGGGTTGACCTGGAACAGGCCGCCGAGCAACGCCATGACCCCGAACGTCGTGAACGCCAGGCCGATCGACTTCAGCGCGAACTTCGGCCACACCGGAGTGCCGGTGACGGTGTCCTCGGTTCGTCCCAGTGAACGGAACTGCGTGTGGGTCTGGTGCCACACCACGGCGAGGTGCGCGCCGAGGAGCGTGAAGATCGCGAGCGGGATGATGAAGATGTGAAGGACCAGGAGCCGGTTGAGGATGTCCGGGCCGGGGAACTCACCGCCGAAGAACAGGTACGCGAGCCAGGTCCCGACGAACGGGATCGACAGGATGATCGAGTACGCGATCCGAAGGCCCGCTCCCGACAGGGCGTCGTCGGGGAGCGAATAGCCGGTGAACCCCGCCCCGATCCCCGAGAGGAACAGTCCGATCCCGATCAGCCAGGAGATCTCCCGTGGCTTTCGAAACGCCCCAGTGAAGAACACCCGGATGATGTGGGCGATGATGGCCCCCATGAACACGAGTGCCGCCCAATGGTGGATCTGCCGCATCACCAGTCCCGCGCGGATCTCGAAGGACAGGCGCATGACGGAGTCGTAGGCCGACGACACGGTCTGGCCCTTGAGCGGCTGGTAGGGGCCCGTGTACGTCACCGGCTGGTTGGACGCGAGGTAGAAGAAGGACAGGAACGTCCCGGTCAGGACGAGCAACAGGAAGCTGTACAGTGCGATCTCGCCGAGCATGAAGGACCAGTGGTCGGGGAAGACCTTCCGCAGGTTCCTGCTGATGAACGAGCTGCCGTCCAGGCGCTCGTCGACGCCTTCCACCCATCGACGCACGATCACGGCGGCAAGTCCCAGAAGCTGGGCCCCACCGGCGCCGTGAAGTCGCTCAACGCGCGAATGGTGCCGTCGGGGTCGATCTCGATTGGCAGCTGCGGCAGGGCCCGGGCCGCTGGTCCGTACGTGGGCTGCGCCCCGTTCAACACATCGAACGTGGACTGGTGGCAGGGACACCGGAGCTCGTGCACCCGGGCCAGGTACAGCCCCACCGCGCAGCCGGCGTGGGTGCAGATCTTCGAGTAAGCGACGTACCCCTCCGGCGCCCCCGCGAGGCGGTCGGCTGGCAGTTGGAGCGACCCCGTCTGGACCCGGATCAGGACCGCCTGCGAGTCGCCCGAGCCCACGGCGTCCTCTGGGAACACGGTGATGAAGGAGTCCACCTCTAGCGTGTTCCGAGTTACGAGGTTCCCGTCGACGTCCACGAGCCGTACGCCTGGGCGCCATTCCGTCCGGAACAGCGAGGAGCCCGGAGCCCGGCCCAGCGACCTGATGGGGAAGATGGCGGCCAGCCCGAGCGCCCCTGCGGCTCCCAGCAGCAAGCGGTACAGGAGCCGGCGGCGGGTCATCTCCTCGACCCCTCCGGCCATCGCCTCGGCCGCGGCCTCCTTCTCCTCCCGGGGCGCCAGGGCATGGCGACGGGGCTGTGTGACCTGACCGATCCCGGTCATCAGCCGGGTGGCCCACACCATGAGCCCGGCCCCGATCCCGGCCAGGGCCACGAACAGCAGGGCACCCTCGACCTGCGGTTGACCCCCGGCGATGTACACGACGAACAGTCCCAGGGCCGCGAGCGTCGATGCCCCGAACGCGATCGCGACGCCGAGGCTCGCACGCCTCACGTCTTCGACCCCGTCAGCCTGATCACCACCAGCAGTAACCCCAGCCCGACGACGATGGCCACGAACCCCTCGGCCACGGCACCGACCCGTCCGAGCTGGAGGCCCCCGCGATCTCCGTGGTCGCGGAGCCACAGCACATAGCGCGCGATCGAGTTCAGGTCCTGGTCGGACAGGTCCTGCGGTGCGAACTGCGGCATCAGGCCGGGTCCCACTCGGACCGCCTCCCCGATCTGGGTCGCCGAGGAGGCGTTGAGCGAAGGGGCGATCCTGCCCCCGCCGATCGAGTCGCCGATGGCGCCGGCCCCATGACAGGCAGAGCAGTTGTTCAGAAACAGCTGCGCTCCTCGAGGCAGGTCCCCCGCCTGCGGATCGACTTCGGGGATGGTGGGGCCGCCCGGGGCGATCGCCGACAGATACGCGACGATCGCGGCGATCTCCTGGCGGTCGAACCTCGGCGGCTGCCGAATCGGTTGGGCCTCCGGGTTGGCGAGCGGCATCCGACCCGTGCTGAGCATGAAGTCGACCGCCGCCTGGCCCACCCCGTGGAGCGATGGTCCATCGCCCGAGCCCTCCGCCTGGAGGCCGTGACAGGTCGAGCAGCTCGCCTCGTACAGCGCCTGACCGGCGGCCTCCTGTGCGGTCAGTGCCCGGCCGGGCGCGGGCCTAAAAGACCAAAGGATCTGCCCGGCCACCGCGAGCACCAACCCGTAGCGCAGGATCCGCCTGCGAACGGCCGTCTCGGAGGTCGCACCGGCGCTCACCTCGGGCTCACCGAAGGAGGAAGATCGTCGCGTAGAGGCCGACCCACACGACGTCGACGAAGTGCCAGTAGTACCCCACCGCCTCGGGCCCATCGATGGTCCCGTCCCGATATGCCCCCTGGGTCATACGTCCAAGGATCACGAGCATCAGCAGGACGCCGGCGATCACGTGCAGCCCGTGGAAGCCGGTCATCGCGTAGACCATCGTGCCGTAGGCGTGGGACGAGACCGAGAAGTCGGCCTGGACCCAGTCGAGCAGTTGGAGGCCCAGGAAAGCCAGGGCGAGGAGGACCGTGACCACGATCCATCGGCTGAGCGACGCGAGACGCCCGGCGCGAGCCCCACGCAGGCCAGCCACGAAGGTGAAGCTCGACAGGACGAGCAGCGCTGTCGCCACCGAGGGACGGACCACCTCGAGCTCCACGCCCGACGGGGGCCAGGTGGTCGTCTGCGACCGGAGCGTGAAGTATGCGGCGAACAACCCGCCGAAGAACACGAGCTCCGACGCGAGGAAGACGATCGTGCCGAATCGGATGGGAGCGATCTCCCGAGGGCCGACGCCCATCGCCGCCGGGGCTTGAGCCATGACCTCGTTCTATGCCGGGAGCAACGAGTTTGGCAAACCGGTCCGCGAGGATCCGTCTCGCCGTCGCCTCGGACCGTGCGAGCATGTGGCAGTGGTGCTCCTTTCCGTCCCCCCCGATGCCCGCGCCGCGACGATCATCACCTCCTGGACACTGAACCCGCTGGCGATCGTGCCGATCGTCGCGGCCGCCTGGCTGTACGGGATGGGCCTTCGCCGGGCGGCGCGCGCCGGAACCCCCCATCCGCGCCGCGCCGCGGTGGCGTTCTTTGCCGGCTTGACAGTCGTTGCGCTCGCCCTGGCCTCGCCGATCGACGCCTACGCGGAGGTCTCCTTCAGCTTTCACATGGCCCAGCACCTGTTGCTCACGCTCCTTGCCCCTCCCCTGCTCGCGCTGGGCGCGCCGATCACGCTCGCGTTGCGTTCCACGCGACCCCAGACGGCGAGGCTCCTGTCGCGCTTGCTCCGGAGCGTCCCCGCCGTCGTGCTGTCGGATCCGGTGGTTGGCTGGGCGCTGTTCGTGGGGGTGGCCTTGGTGATCCACCTGACGCCGCTGTTCGACCTGGCTCTACGGAGCAGCGGGGCCCATGCGCTCGAACATGCCCTGTGGCTGGCAGCCGCGCTCGTCTACTGGTGGCCGATCGTGGGCCGCGATCCCACGGCCCACCCGATGGGCTACCCGGTTCGCCTGCTCTCGCTGTTCCTGGCCATGCCGGCCATGTCGTTCCTTGCCCTGGCGATCTACTCGGCGCGGGGGCCCCTCTACGACGGGTATGCGACCCTGCCGGCGCCATGGGGCCCCTCCGCACTCGCGGACCAGCGGGCCGGCGCCACCATGATGTGGCTGGTGGGGAACCTGGCGCTGGTCCTGGCCATGCTGATCGTGGCTACCGCCTGGAAGCGGGACGATGATGCGCGCCAGCATCGCCTCGAGGCCCGGGCGGCCGGCGAGGGCTAGCCCGGCGACGCCGTGGGGTGCGCGTGGTCGTGCACGTGGGCCTCACGGCGGTGCTCCCCGTTCACGTCCTTGTGCGGGATGTGCACGTGGTCGAGCGCGGGGTGGTTGTGCTCGTGCTCGTGGGTGGACAGCAAGTGCGTCCAGTCCTCGCCCTTCGGTATGTAGTGCGTGACGTGGAAGTGCCGGTGATCGTGCTCCTTCGCGTCGTGCTCGTGATGTTGCGGCTCCACCGTCACGGCTCACTCCCCCTTCGCGCGTCGGCTCAAGGTCCCATCGTAAGGGCCATGAGGGCCTTGCCGGTATGGAGGCGGTTCTCCGCCTCGTCGTAGACCACCGAGTGCGGGCCGTCGATGACCTCGTCGGTGACCTCGGCCCCGCGGTCGGCCGGCAGGCAGTGCATGTACAGCGCATCGGACTTGGCCAGCGACATCCGCCGGGCGTCGCAGATCCAGTCCTCGTATCGGGCCGCGTCGGCCAGTGCGGCCTTCTCGTCGGTGAACAGATCCAGTCGTCCCCAGGACTTCGGGTACACCACGTCCGCATCTCGGAAGGCCTCGTCCATGTCGTCGATCGTCGTGATGGCGCCGCCGCCGATCCCCGCCGCCTGTTCCGCGCGCTTGCGGACCTCCGGCATGAGGTCGAACCCGGGCGGGTGGGTCAGCACCACGTCGATCCCGAACCGCGGCAGGAGCGTCAACAGGCCCTGCGGCACCGAGAGCGGCTTTGCGTAGGAGGGGGCGTACGCCCACGACACGGCGACCCGGAGGCCACGGAGATCACGGCCTCGTCGCTCACGCATGGTCATCAGGTCGGCCAGGGTCTGGGTGGGGTGGTCCACGTCGCACTGGAGGTTGATCACGGGGATGTCGGCCCACCTCGCCACCTCGCGCATGTAGGCGTTCCCCTCGTACGGGACGAGGTCGTGGCGGATGGCCAGACCGTGCCCGTACCGCGACAGGATGATCCCCATGTCCTTCGGGCTCTCCCCGTGCGCGATCTGGGTCCTCTCGGCGTCCAGGAAGTGCGCGTGCCCTCCGAGCTGGGTCATCCCCGCCTCGAACGCGTTCCGCGTGCGGGTGGACTTGTCCAGGAACAGCATGAACAAGGTGCGGTCGGGCAGGAGACGGTGGGGCTCGCCCCGTTTGAACTTCTCCTTCAGCTCCGATGCGAGCCCGAGCGCCTCGTCGATCTCCTCTGTCGTCCAGTCGAGGGTCTCGATGTAGTCGCGACCTCGAAGTGCGGGGCGGCCGGTCATATCCGTCCCTCCCCAGTAGGGCTGATGTCGGCCTGCACCTCGTCCTGGCCGAAGAACGTGGGCATCGGCTCGGGGCCCGGGACGTCGGGGGGCGGCGGCGGGCCGCTCGTCGTGACGGGGGGAACCAAGCCGACCAGGTCGTCGGGCCGGACCGGGACCCGGTTCAGCTCGCGTCCGGTCGCGTGGCGAAGCGCCGACACGATGGCCGCCGTGGCCACGATCGTCGCGTTCTCGCCCGCTCCCTTCACCCCGTAAGGGACGTCGGGTTCGGGGGCTTCCACGATCTCGGTCACGACCGGCGGCATGTCCAGGATCGTGGGGATCAGGTAGTCGGTGAAGGATGCGTTCCCGATGATCCCGTCCGTCACCTGGATCTCCTCCATGACGGCGAGGCCCAGGCCCATCGCGGTGCCTCCCTCGCTCTGACCCTGGACCCCCTGCGGGTTGATCGACCGGCCGGGGTCCATGGCCGAGGCCACCTGGACCACCCGGACCAGCCCGAGGTCCTCGTCGACCTCGACGACGGCCCGCTGGGCGCAGAACGAGAACATGACGTGGACGTCGCCCTGGCCCCGGTGGTCCATCGCGGTCGTCGTTCGGTGCCGGAACACGCGCGTGGCCACGACGGGCTCCTTCAGGAAGTCGATGACCTCGCCGACCGCGGCGCCGTCGCTCCGGATCATGCCGTCCTCGATGGAGAGCTCGCCAACGTGCCCGGCGGCCCGGGCCCGCGAGAACAGCTCGTCTCGCGCCGCACGGGCGGCGAGCTGCACCGCCCCGGACCCCATCAGGGTCTGCCGAGAGGCAGAGGTCGATCCCGCCGAGTCGACCTCCGTATCGGCCAGATGGAGCCGCACGTCGTCGATACTGAGCTCGGTCCTGGCGGCCTGCACCATCACCGTGGACAGTCCCTGTCCGCACTCGACGCCCGCGCTGTGAACCTCGGCCATCGGGCCGTCGGGCCCCGCAGACAGCGTCACCCGGGCCTCGTGGAAGTCATCGAACCCCTCGCTGTACGCGACGTTCTTGTAGCCCACGGCGAACCCCACGCCCCGCTTCAGCGACTCGCCCCGGCTCACGTTGCCGGCGCCTCCCGGATAGGTCACCGGCTCACGGAGGCCGGTCCGCTCCGGGGTCGGCATCGGGATGTCACGGGCCCGCTCGATCAGCTCGCGGACCGGAGCGCTCCCCCTGATGACCTGGCCCGTGGGGAGGACGGATCCCGTCCTCACCGCGTTCAGCAACCGAAGCTCGATGGGGTCGATCGACAACGTCTTGGCCAGCTTGTCCATTTGGGCCTCGTGGGCGAAGCACACCTGCGGCGCGCCGAAGCCGCGCATGGCCCCGCACGGCGGGTTGTTCGTGTAGACGGCAGTCCCTTCGATGAGCGCGTTCGGCACCTCGTAGGGTCCGGCAGCGAACGTCGAGGCGTTCCCGATCACGGCGGTCGACGAGGACGCGAACGCGCCGCCGTCGACCACCACGCGGGCCCGGACGTTCACCAGCCGGCCGTCGCGGTTCGCACCGGTGCGCATCCAGATCCGCGAAGGATGGCGGTGCACGTGCGCCAGGAAAGACTCGGCCCGGTCGTAGGTGATTCGTATGGGCCGGCCGGTGTGGAGTGCCAGCATGCACGCGTGGATCTGCATGTGCAGGTCCTCCCGCGAGCCGAACGCGCCCCCCACGCCCGCCAGCGACAGGCGAACCTTCTCCTCTGGCAGGCCGAGGCACGGCGCGATCTGCTTGCGATCCACGTGCAGCCATTGGGTGGAGACGAACAGGTCGACCCCGCCGTCCTCGGCCGGTACGGCCAGTCCCGCCTCCAGTCCAAGCGCGGCCTGGTCCTGCATACCGGTCTCGTAGTAGCCCTCCACCCACACGTCCGCCTCGGCGTCGGGATCCCCGTGGACGATGCGAACGTGCCGCAGGACGTTGCCCCACTCGCGGAGCTTCGGCGCGTGGGGAGACAACGCTTCCTCCATGTCGGTCACAGGCTGGAGGACCTCGTAGTCGACGGCGATCCGGCCCACCGCCCGGCGGGCCAGCTCGGGCGTCTCGGCGGCAACCACGGCAACGGGCTGGCCGACGTACTGGACCTCGTCCCAGGCCAGGACGGGCTGGTCGGCGAACTCCAGGCCGTAGGTCCTCCTGCCCGGGACGTCCTCGGCGAGCAGGAGGGCGTGGACCCCCGGCCCACCCAGCGCCTGGGAGACGTCGATGGACCGGATCCGCGCCCGAGGGTGCGGGCTGCGAAGCGTATGGCCGAACAGCATGTCGTCGTGCCACAGGTCGCCGCCATAGGCGAACTCGCCCTTCACCTTCGGGATGCCGTCCACCCGGCGTACGCTCTCCCCCACCCCGCCGCCGAGACGCTCACCGAGGCGAACGCTCATCGGGCGGCCCCTGCAGCGATCCGCCGAGCCACGCGATGCCCCTCGGCCGCGATGTCCTCCTCGTCGGCCGTGACCAGCCGGCCGTCGCGGACGACGTCGCGGCCCTCGACGAGCAGATGCCTGGGCCGAACGGACCCGCACAGGACCAGCGCGGCCACCGGGTCGACCTCGGCCCCGGCATGGGACAGGTCATCCATCGGGAACAGCGCCACGTCGGCTCGCTTGCCCGGCTCGAGCGACCCCACGTCGTCACGTCCGAGGCAGGCCGCGCCACCCCGGGTGGCAACTCGGAGGACCTCGCGGGCGGACAGGCCCCCCGACGCGCCGCGGGCCCGAGTGACCAGCACCGCCTGACGTATCTCGGCCAGAAGGTTCCCAGCGTCGTTCGACGCGGCGCCGTCCACACCCAGGCCGACGGTGGCTCCCTCGCGCAGCAGTGACACGGCGGGCGCGATACCGGAACCGAGCCGGAGGTTCGAGGTGGGGCACCACGCGACACCCGTCCCGGTCTCCGCGACCCGGCGGACGTCCTTGTCGTCCAGGTGGACGCAGTGGGCCAGCCACACGTCGGATCCCAGCCACCCCCATTCATCGAGCAGCTCGAGCGGCCGCCGGTCGAAGGTCTCCACGCAGAACGCCTCCTCCTCCAGGGTCTCGGCGATGTGCGTGTGCATGCGCGCATCCAACCGGCGCGCCAGCTCGGCCGACTCGCGCATCAATCGCTCGGTCACCGAGAACGGCGAGCACGGTGCGACGGCGATGCGGAGCATCGAGCCCGATCCGGGGTCGTGATGCCGGGTGACCGCCTCCTCCGTGGCCGCGAGGGCATCATCGGTGTCTTCCACCACCGAGTCGGGCGGCAACCCGCCCCGAGACTGCCCGAGGTCCATCGAGCCCCTGCATGGGTGGAACCGGAGGCCGAGCTCGCGGGCGGCGTCGATCTCGGCCTCCAGGACGCCCGTCCGTCCCGGCGGGAAGAGGTAATGGTGATCGGTGGTAGTGGTGCAGCCTGAGAGCGCCAGCTCGGCCAGGCTGACCCGGGCCGCGGCCCGTTCCCACTCGGCGTCGACGCCCGCCCACACGGGATAGAGCTCACGGAGCCAGCCGAACAGCCCCTGGTCCTGAGCTCGGACGCGGGTGAGCGTCTGATACAGATGGTGGTGCGTGTTGATGAGGCCGGGGACCGCGACGGTCCCCCGGCCATCGAGCCGCTCGGCGCCCGCGGCCCCGCGGGCATCGCTGGCGGTAGGCGGCGGGCCGGAGCCCACCCACGCCACCACGCCATCCTCGATCAGGATCGACCCGCCGGGCACCTCGGTGCCAGCGTCGTCCATGGTCACGACGACCTCGCAGCCATCGATCAGCAGGCGACTCACCAGTCACCCCCTCGCTTCCGGTCCGCCGCAAGGCTCACGGCGTCCATGATCTTCTGGTAGCCGGTGCACCGGCACAGGTTGCCGGAGAGCGCCTCGCGCACGGCGGCCTCGCTCGGGGACGGGTCGTGATCGAGGAGGTCGGCCACGGCCACCACCAGCCCAGGCGTGCAGAATCCGCACTGCACGGCCCCCGCTTCCAGGAACGCTTCCTGGACCGGGTGCAGGCTCCCCTCGCCGGTTCCCGACAGCGATTCCACCGTGCGCACCTCTCGCTCGTGGGCCTGCGAGGCCAGGACCAGGCATGCGCACACGAGGTCGCCGTCCAGCCAGACCGAGCACGAGCCGCACTCACCCTGCTCACAGGCGTTCTTCGACCCGCGGAGCCCGAAGTCCTCCCGTAGGGCAAACAGCAGGCTCGCGCCGGGCCAGACATCGGCCTCCCGCCACTCGCCGTTGACGTTGACCCGGATCAGCATGTCGTCGGCCTCATGCGAGCTGGGCCTCCGCGACGCGCTCCGCCAGCGCCCAGCCCAGGGCCCGGCGGGCCAGCACCCGGCAGGCGTGCCGACGGTACCCGGCGGTGCCGCGCACGTCGTCGATGGGAGCGGCCGCCTCGCTCACCCGTTCCGCGAAGCCGTCGAGGTCTCCCGGAGGAAGGGGCGACGAGCGATCGTCCCACGCGCCGGCGCGCGACAACGATTCGGCGGCGAAGCCTTCGGCCTCCGGCGCCCGCAGGACGGTCGGGCCGACCGATCCGAGTGCCACCCGGACCGTCCTCGCGTCCTCGTCCATCACCAGGCAGAGGTTGGCCACCGCGATGACCATGGCGTTCCGGGTCCCCACCTTCGAGAACGTCTGGGGGCCTCGAGCCACCCTCCACCGGGCTCCCAAGATCAGCTCGTCGGAGGCCATCGCGTTCCGCTTGGGCCCGAGGAAGAACTCGTTCCAGGGCATCGACCGGGTGCGATCTCCGGCAGCGACGAGGACCACCTCGCCGTCGTGGGCGACCAGGACCGGCACGGCGTCGCCGGCCGGCGACGCCGTGCCCAGGTTCCCCCCGATGGTGCCTCGGTTGCGGATCTGGGGCGACCCCACCGACCTCGAAGCCTGAGCGAGCGCACGCATCTCCGGAAGCTCGTGCAGCGCCCGCGTGTACGTGAGGCCCGCGCCGAGGAAGAGGTTCCCGTCCTCCCGGCGCCAGATGTTCAACTCGGGCAGGCGAGAGACGTCGATCATGACCTCGGGCCTGCTCCGGTCGAAGTTCAGGTCCACCATGAGGTCCGTCCCGCCGGCGATCGGCACGGCCTCGGGATGGGCCACCTTCAGCTCGAGCGCCTCCTCCAGCCCGCGAGGCATGAGGACCTCCATCAGGGCTCCCTCCGCATCAGAACTTCCCCTCCGCGAACGCATCGATCATCGCGAACACGTCGTCGCCGAGCGGATACAGGATCGGGCAGGTGCACCCGGCCTCGACGTACTCACGGACCTTGGCCCGGCACTCATCGGGCGTTCCCGAGGCCGTGATCATCTGGACCACGTCGTCGGAAACGAGGTTCATGGCGCCTCGGATCTCCTCTTCCGACGCCGGCCAGGTGAGGACCCTGCCGATCTCATCCAGCAGCGACTGATCGACGCCGCTGGCCTTCCCGATATGGGGCTGCTGTCCCAGGTACTGCGTCACGAGCTCTCGGGCCCTGTCGAGCGCCGCCTCGCGGTCCTCGTCGAGCGAGCACACCACGAGCTGTGGCCGGTCGACATCCTCCAACCTCCGCCCAACCCGAGCGGCACCGGCAGCCAGGTGCTCCAGCGCCGAGCGGTTGTACCTCGGTCCGACCAGGTAGTTGAGAAGCACCCCGTCGCCGATCTCCCCGGCCAGCTCCATCATCTTCATGCCGGTGGCCCCGATGTAGATCGGCACGTTCCTCGGCGAGCGATCACCGTGGACGATGTCGATCTCGATGTCGTTGACGTTGACGAACTCGCCGTCGAACGTCACCCGCTCCATGGCCATCATTCGGCGAGTCGTTTCGACGACCTCCCGCATCGCCAGGAGGGGCCTGCGGCGGTCCACCCCGACCTTGGAGGCGAGCGGCTCCCACCACGCGCCGATCCCCAGCATCACCCTGCCTGGCGCCAGGTCGTCGAGCGTCACGAACGTGGCGGCCAGAAGCCCCACGTTTCGTGTCCAGCTGTTCACCACGCCCGAGCCCACCTTGATGCGCTCGGTCGTGGCGGCGAACGCCGCCATCGGGACGGTGGCCTCCCGGACGAGCCGGCTCTCCGCCTGCCACACCGCCTCGAACCCCCGGCCCTCCGCGTAGCGCACGTACTCGATGCCCTCGCGCAACGGGTGCTTGTCCTGGAGGTACAGCCCCACCCGGCCCTCGCTCGATACCGCCATCACGAGGTCCCACCCGGCCCGAATTG
>Ga0222623_10000503_pt1 | contig 12430 bp, 10 predicted proteins | sample PLMtaG_FD_177336 | JGI IMG/M metagenome (GOLD analysis project Ga0222623, IMG submission 177336) | Groundwater sediment microbial communities from an aquifer in East River, Colorado, USA - PLM2_30_coex | ecosystem: Environmental > Terrestrial > Soil > Riparian zone | place: USA: East River...
CGGGAAGCACGGAGCGCACCGGTTGCACCACCTTGCCCGACGACAACGCCGACAGGGCCTGCGCGATGGCGGGAATCAAGTCCTGGTAGTGGAGCCTGGCTCGCACGGCGGGCTCGTCGAGGACAGTCAGGGCCACGCCGTTATCGTAATCCGTACACGACGACCTTGTTGGAAAACGTCGGCAGGTATACGTGTCCATTGGCGATCGTCGGCGGTGAGAACTTCGCGTACGAGCCTGCGTCGTCGCGGGACGGATTCTGATGATTGTTCCACAGCTCCCGGGTGACATCGTTGGCATCGAACGCCCGCAAAATACCCGGAGTGACGAAGCTTTCTGCATCGCCGCTCATCGGGTATGACGCCCAGAGAATGCCGGTTCCGTCCGTGGAGGCGTTGGATGACACCGATAGCACCGCGCCGCTCTGCCCGGTCGGTCCACCCGCGCCAAGGAAATCGATCTCGCCCGTGCGGTCCAGCTGATTGCTGCCGCGGTCGAACGGGATCCCTCGCAGGACATCATTCTCGGACCACACATAAATGAATTCCTTCGTGCTTCCTTTGTAGTACGCCGCCTGGCAATGCATGTTGGAGCTGGAGCCCAGCGGGACGACTTGCTGCACCTGGTTGGATGAGGATACCCACCCGCCCATGTTGTCCTTGTTTAAGAAATAGAGACTCCCGTCTTTGCCGCCGGTCAGGAAATAGGTCGAATTGGGAATTAGCAACGAGCCCATGGTGCCGTAATCCAAGTCGGCGTCGTTCTGAGCCTGGTAATCGAAGGGAGTGAAGTAGCTCGATACCTGGAGCGTCGCTCCGGACAGCGTGAGCTTCAGCGCGCTGTTTCCACGATTCGTCAGCCGTGTCGGATCGCTACTGTCCCCCACCGTGCCGTTCCCAGTCACGATGTACAGGCTGCCTTGCGCGTCCGCCGCCATGCCCATGCCGCTTTCCCACATGCCGCCCGCGTAGCCGTTGGGCGTGACGTTATAGACAACCTGTCGCTGCAGCGTTGCGGCGTTGTATCCCAGGATCCAGCCGTGATACGGGCCCCAATCGCAGTGCGATGAAAACGTCACATAGACCATGTCGTTGACGAGCGTCAGTCCCTGCCGCTGGTTCTGCTTTTGCGCATCGAAGGTAATGACGTTGTTGACGCTGCCGTCACCATTGCCGGCGTAGTTCGCCGTGATGCGCACGGGGCTCCCCGCGACTTCGCTTCCGCTGACGATATTGACCGCATGCAGGTCCTGAACGAACGCAGCGCCGCCCGTGGTGCTGCGCGCAACGAAATAGATCGTTCCGGTCACTGTATCGATCACCGGAGTGCCTACGATCCCCATGTTGCCGCTGAAGTTCGTGTAGTTCCCACCGCATGCTCCGGTCATGTCGGTGTTTCTCGGCGGCCGCATACCCGGCGCGGTGAAGTTGCGCTTCCAATATTGTGTGCCGTCGTCGCCGTCGAACGCGTAGACCGTGTTGTTGACCGTGGCGACATAGACCACGTTGCGGCGCTCGCTGCCGATGGCGAGATCGCCGACGACCAGCGGCTGGGCATACACCTGGTCGTCCACGGTGAGCGTGAACACTTTGCCAAACTGCTGCACGTTGACGTTGCTGGTGGTCAACGCGGTCTCGTTGTCATTCCAGCCGGCCCGCGTGTTGTCGTTGTGCTGCGTCAGCACCGACACGGACTGAGGATTCGTCGTGCGCGGGTTCGTCGGGCTTTCCTTGCACGTGGCGAGCAACAGCACGACAAGCGCCAGAGGCAGTTTGCGTTTGACCATCGATGTAGCCCCCGAATGTCTGACTACGGCAGCGAACATGCCACCGGATCGCTCTCGACCCCACTGGGAATCCGGACTCGATACGTCCGGCCCTTCACCCCCGACCATCGCAGCTCCCACCACGCCAAGCCGCCGCGCCGCGACCGCAAATGCATTTCCAGCGCAGGATCGTCATCCCAGCTCACCAGCGTGCGGGCCGCATCGTTGACCACCACCTCGACGCGGGCTTGCGTGGATACATCGCCGGCGGCGACGGGCCACTCCCCCGCGGCCCCGAGCTGCAACCATGCGTAGAGCGTGTCGGCCGAACACCAGACCCGCTCGATCCGCGGTGCTGGCACGTGGGTGGACGACTTACCGGCGAGGATCTGCCGCCGGTGGCCGACGTCGAGGTCGAGCGGCGGCGCCGCGGTCGCCGGCAGAGTATCTCCCCTGGATACCGAGGCCGCGAGGCGGCCGAGCTCGCGCGTGAACATCGCCGCCTCGCCCGGACCATAGATGGTGGAACCGCCTTCGTAGTACTGGGCGGTGTATTCCTCCGCCGTCGTGACGTACTCCATGTAGCCGTTGGCGTGGCCAAGGATGAGCGCCGCACTCACCGGCTGCCCCGCCTCGCGGGCGCTCGCCAACATCTGCTCGCGCATCCGCCGTCCCGCCGTGGTCGTGACCTCTCCCGGCACAGCGCCGATCACGCGATTCCCGAGCCGCAGCACCATGACTTGGGCGTAGGAGGGCAGGTTCCCGCTGATGAACAGGCGGTTGGCGAGGCCCCTGAATGCCGCGTCAAGGAGTTGCCGCTTGTGTCCCTGGCAACCCGGGACGTCGGGGTTCGGCGAGCCCTGCTCGAGCCCGACATCGAACAAGCCGAACAGCCGCCACCCGTCAATGCGCGTGTGGGCGTCGTCCGCGCCGACCAACGTGCTGAGGCCGAGCGCAGGCTCGGAGCAGATCCCGAGCGCGCGCGCGCTATCGCGGAGGAACAGCGTCGCAAATGAACGCCCCAGCTCCAACCGATCGGTCAAGGCCGGCCCGAGCGCATCGAACAACGCCACCGCGCCGTCGCCGACATTCTTCCCGATCACGCTGATCGCTTCTCGCGCCGCGTGCCGGCAGGCGCCCAGGTGGGTGGCGGTAGGAGCGCGCCACTCCCACAGGGTGCGCGTGAACGGACCGTTGAGCGCGGGCAGCGGCGCGAGTGTCGGGACGTTGCAGCGGCTCTGGGGCGGCCACGCCGGCGACACGTCGCCTTCGGCCCCGTTGGCGAAGAGGTACACGGCGCGGGGCACGAAACCGCTGCTCACGCGATTCAGGTCCCCCCCCCCGTCGATGTGGCGTTCCAGCCGCCGCTCGACGAGGCCCTGAATGTCGGGGTCGAGCAGGTCGTTCGACGGCGCGTTGCCCGTGCCGTGCATCGCAAAAATGCTGAAGGCGCCCGCGGGCCGAAACACGCCGCTCGTGGGGTCGCGCTGATCGACCCGCAACATGACGAGGTCCGGATCGACGAGTTGGTACTCCTGCGGCAGGCCCGGCGCGTCCGCCGGTGCGCTGGGGAGAGGGATGTTCCGCAGTATGGCGGGAAGGCTGCGGATTCGCGTCTGACCCCAGATCGCGCGACTTCCCCAGGCCACACGCGCGGGCCGCAGGTCGGCCACCGCGGCATGCACCGCACGGGCGATGCGCGCCGTGAGCGAATCGACCATCACGGGATCGAACCCGGCGACCGAGCTTCCCTGGTCGTTGTATCCGGCGGCCTCAAAGAAATGACCGGGACCGGCGTGCGTGTGCGTCACCGCGATCACGAGGCGATCGACGCCGATGCCGTCGGTACGTGCCGTGAGCGCAGCGACACGACGGTGCAGCAGCGCCGAGCTGAGGCCGAGATCGGCGACGACGAGAGCCAGCCGATTGCCGCCAGCGTCGGCCAGCACGAGCACGCGCGCGTAGAGTCGTAGCCGGTAGCCGCGCGCTTCGCCGCCCTCGGGACCGTTCCCTGCCAGCCCGACGCCCGGGGGCGGCGTGATGTCCACGCGGGCAAACCCGGCCTGCAACACCGCCTCCGTTCCGGGTCGTGGCGCTGGACTGAGCACCCCAGGCACGTGCAGGTGCGTGGAGCCGCAGCCGACGAGCAGAACGACCGAAGCGGGGACTAAAACCCTTCGGCGGCGACTCATTGCCCACGCTCGTTGCGGCCGAGCACGATGGTAACACCCGACCACAGCCACACGACGAAGTCCCGAGTGCGCCCCGGGCCGTCGGCCTTTGCGGCAGCATCGACATTGAGCTGCGACCGCGCGCCAAAGGCGAGCGTGGCGACGCGTCCTGCGCGCACTTCTGTCCCCAGACCGAGGCCGAAGTGCGTGATGCCCCGCTTGGCGAAGTTGGCTAGCTCGCCTGGCCGGGTGGGGTTGGGCCCTTGCCCGATGTTCATCCCCAGTTCCGTCTGGACGAACACGAAGGCGTACGGCGGAAAGGGCCACCCGAGAACCGGGAGATCGAGCGACGCGCGGAGAAACGCGCCACGCACCCGCTCCACATCCCACCAGGCTTCAAGGCTTGGGTTGAGGTAGCGGCTGGTCGTCGACACGGACGCGAACACTTCCGTCGTGTTACGCGCCGAGCCGACGCCGCCGGTGCTTGAGTCGCCCCGGAAGGCGTAGCGCACTACTCCTGCGTGCAAGCGGGTCGGTCCGAGGACGAACGACGCCGCCCCCCAGACGTCCTGCTCGCCGAGGTGTCGACCTCCAGCGCCGGTCTCGGAGAGCTCTCCTGACGATGCGGCGTCCAGCTCGTAATGCAGGACGGCGCCGCTCTCCAGGGAGAGGCGCTGGACGCGAAGTCCGAAGGCCAGCGATGGTTGCGCGACCAGGCCTGCCGCGCGGGAGATGCCGTGCCACACGTAGCGCCCAGCGACGGACACGTCGGTACGGGCGGAGAGTTGTGCGGCGACAGGTGACGCTGCCACCAATCCCGCGAGACACGACCAGGCATGTCGCACGGGTCTAACGTACCTCTCTTAGAGAGTCTTGAGAAACGCCAGCAGTGCCGCGCGGTCCGCCGCCGGTAACGCCTTGAACAGATCGCGCGCACGCGCGCCCTCGCCGCCGTGCAGGTCGACCGCCTGCTCCGGTGTTTTCGCGCGGCCGTCGTGCAGGAACTGCGTCGCGTGTCGCAACCCCATCAACGGCTCGGTGCGGAACTCGCTCGGCGTCGCGAGTCCAAGGCAGATGTCCGCCAGATCAGGGCCCATGTCGTGCAACAAGAGATCCGTGTAGGCCGCCACCTCTTTGTGACTCAAGGCCCGGATGGGGTTGTCGCCGGTCCGCAGTGCCGGCACATGGCAACTGGTACAGCCGACCCGGGCGAAGATGTCCGAGCCGCGACGGGCCTCGCCAGTCTGCTTGAGCGGCGCGGGCGGAGCGAGCAGGCGCACGAACGCGTCGGTCAACTCGAGGCCGCGCTCGCCGAGCTCCGGGTCGGGCGCCGGATCGGTTCCGGCGGGAAGCGAGTCGCCGGTGACGGTTCCCTCCACCGGGACGGAAGGATTCGTGATGCCGATCTCGACCTGAAACGCGCCGTCATTGAACTCGCGCAGCGTCGGCACGAGCGCCTTACGGCCGAAGCGGCCCAGCCGGCCGTCGAAAAAGCGATTCGGCCGTCCGGAAATGCCGTCGCCATTGCGGTCGTCGGGATCGGCGTACTTGAGGATCTCGGAATCCGGCACGGCGTCGAGCAGCCCGAAGCCGAAGACGTCGGGGGTGCTGCGCGCGGCGACGGTTGTGACCATCGGCGGTAGCGGCTCGTGGTCGATACCGAGCGCGGTATGGAGGGCAGGCGTCACGCTGTCCTGGAACACCGGCCCGCCTTTATCGGCGAGCTCGTCGCACATGGCGCCCGCGCGCTCCGGGTGAAACACCGCTGCATGCCGCTCTACTTCGTCGCCGTTCGCGCCGACGACGGGATCCTCATGGCACTCCCCACAACCGCTGGCGTTGAACAGCGGACCGAGACCGACGGCCGGGGTGAACGTGGTAGCGAACACGACGAGACCGCTGTCGAATTGTGCCCGCTCTGCCTTCGACAGGCCGCGCAGCGGATCGCCCAGCTGCGGTGGGCGACACGCCGCCGCGCAAATAGCAGCCAGGCCGATCCAGGCCCGCGTCATGGTGTGGGCTCCACGCCCGCGTCCATCCGGCCGACGCGTTCGATGGCATATGCGACCAAACCCGTCGGCCGGCTCCCGAACGAAACGCGGATAACATCGCCGGGCTTCAGCTCGGCCAGGTTGATCGGCGCGCCCTGCGCGCTCTTCCGGTCGGTGATCGGTACGGTGGCGGGTACCTGCAGCCGCACGACCCGCAGGGCGAAGCCGACGCCGGTCGTGACCTCGAGCGTGCGGGCACGCGTGTCCACCGCGCGAATTGCGCCCCGCACACTGTCGTGCGGGGCGGCGGTCTGCTGTGCGACGAGTACAACGGGAGCGACGAGAGAAACGAGCGACAGCAGCGTGATCCGACGCATAGCTCCTCCTGAAAAAGGCTCTGGAGGAGTACCCCTATTGGATCGCTGGGTGCCGGATCACTCCCATGAACAGAATCGTCCCCGACAGGTTCTCCCGCAGCGCGAAGATGAACGGCCGATCGATCATGATGGACGGTGGTGCGCTCGTGAGCCCGACCCCGACCGAGGTCACCGCCGCGGCCACCGTTCCCTCCTCATTCACGTCGACGTACGTCTTGTGCTTCACCTCCGTGATGGACAACTCGGACGGAACATGAATGCGCGTGAAGTCGGCCCTGTTGTCGAAAGCGATACCCATGCCGAGTCCCGCGAGGGACGGAATCAGGTTGAGATCGTTGGTGAGCTTGAACTTTGGCAGAAAGACTTCGGCCTTGGCGCCCTCCAGGCTCGCGGTCCAGTCGTTCCATTGCTCGGGTGTCAGGGCATCGACCAGCTGATCGGCGCTGCCGGTGTCGTGCGGCAACACGATGGTCATCGAGAATGCGGCGCCGCCGTAGGGCAGATCCACGATGGTGGCGGATGGCCCATGCGCCACACGGACGTCAGCCTCGTGACCATGGGTCATCGTCGGCACACTCACCGTGCTGCCGTCAGGGAGCCGGAATCCTCTGGGCTGAGTGAGCTGCGGATCGAATTGCTCGGTCCAATCGCCCTTGAAGTAGATGGCATTGATCAGATAGAGCCGCTGGTAATCGGGAATGTTGTCGACGATCTTTTTGATCACGCCGTTCGTCTGCTGATTCACCCAGGCATTGATCGTGTCGGGCGCCGTCGGGGATGCGAAATCGAGCGCCGAGACGGTCGCGTCGTAATACGTGCGATTGGCGTCGAGGAAGGGCCGCTCGATCGTGTACCCTTCTTTGTACCAGATCGAGTTGGCGATCTGGAACCGGACATGGGGATCAAGCTGCCGCAGCAGCTCGATCAGGCTGCGATACGACTCGTTCACTTCCGCGACGCTCATCCCGTCGAGCTCGAGCGTCGCGCGCATCGAATCCTCCGTCGAGCCGGCCGCGCCGTTATAGGTCATGGCGAGCGCCATCGCCACCGACAGCGGCGACACGAACAGATTCTTCAGCGTATCCCGGGTATCCGCCGTCGCCTGCTTGAGCAGCTTGATCGCAAAGCGGTTGTCGGCCTGGATCAGCTGTCCTTCTTGAGTCGTGAGCGCGCGCGGCAGCGCGGTGATGCGGGGTGGGGGACCAACGGGATCTTTCGAGCAGGCAGCGGTAAACAACACCAGGGCAATCGCGAGCGGACGCATAAGCTTCATGGACGGCCTCCTTGTGTAGGCTATACCCACGCGGCCCCCCTGAGCGTCACTGGGCTTAGTCCTGTACGAATAGGGTTGTATGTTGCAGCGTCCCGCCCGTCCCTTTTTATTTGGAGGCACCTGCATGCGCGCCATCCTGGCGGCCCTCGTTCTCCTGACGCTTCCGACGGCTGATTGGGAGTTGCTGGGAACTCGCCGCGTGAGCTTCTCGCTCGATCACGACGCCATGATCATCGGGGCCCGCCAAGGCGGATTCACGGCCATCAAGATCGAGGTCGCGGGCGGCAACCTCGAGATGTACAACATCAAGCTGACGTTTGGGGACGGAGAAACCTTCTCGCCCGAGACCCGCATCCAGTTTCATCAGGGCTCCTGGAGCCGCACGATCGATCTGCCGGGCCCCGTTCGCATTTTACGGCGCGTCGATTTCTGGTACCGGAGCAGGCTGCGCCCAATCCGTGGCGCGGCTACCGTGCGGCTGTTCGGCCGCAAGTGACGGCGCTGCAGGCACTGGCTTTCGGGTACGCCATTCTCAGTCGAATGGCGTATGTGTTGTTCGTGGGTGGGGTGCTGCGGCGCGAAGATCGCGACGGGCGCTACACCAAGCGGTACGGCCGGGCCGAGGCATTTCTGCGCTTCCGGCGGACCGCGGCGATTATCATGAACCACGACGCGTTCGCGCTGGTCGTGCTGAACGTCGCGACGCGTGGAACGTGGGACCTCCCCGTTTCGGCCGCCGTCTCGATCGTCGTTGGTGCGGTGCTTGTCGTGATCGGGCTCGCGACCAAACTCTGGGCCGCGCGCACCCTGGGCAGTAACGCCTACTACTGGCACAACTTCTTCGATCCGGAAGGGGCGATCGGTCCGGTTAGGGCCGGACCGTACCGTTTCATTTCGAGCCCGATGTACACCGTCGGCTACCTGCCGACGTATGGACTCGCGTTGATCTTCCAGTCCTTCCCGGGATTGATCGCCGCGGGATTCTCCCAGGCTACGATCCTCACATTCAACTTTCTCGTCGAGAAACCACACTTCCAGCGCCTGCATCGCTCTAGCTGATCCCGGCGCGAACGCGTCTATTCTGGCGATCATGCGACGCCTTGCCTTTCTACTATATGTCCTTGCCGCTGCTTGCCACCGGAGTGGAGTTGTCTCCGATGACCAGGACATGGCGACGCCTGAGCAACATCCCGACGAACACGCCGCCATGGCCGCCGAGCATGCCATGGCCGGAATGGTGTCGAACGAGGACTTGCACATGCGGCTCACGCCGCCGCGGCCTCCAGGCGCCGGCGATTCCGCGCGCGCGGCGGAGGTCCTCGCGGTCATGCGGCGCGAGCTCGCCAAGTATCGCGACGTCCATGCCGCGGCAGCGGACGGCTTCCGCAACTTCATCCCGGCCGCTGCCGCGCCGGTCCAGCACTTCACCAAGCTGCGTTGGGCCTTCCAAGCACGGAACGGGCTCGACGCCACTCGGCCGACGTCGCTGCTCTATCAACGCGCGGCGGACGGCGGTCTCACGCTCGTGGGCGCCATGTTCACTGCGCCGCCGCAAACGACCGATGCGGAGCTCGATGTCCGGCTGCCGCTGAGCGTCGTGCGCTGGCACCAGCACATCAACTGGTGTCTGCCGCCGCTGGCCGACGCGCGGCGGCGCTGGAGCGAGACGAAAGACGGCCGGCCGGTCTTCGGTCCGAAGTCACCCATCGCGACGGCGGACGCCTGCGAGGCGGTGGGCGGGCGGTTCCGGCCGCGGCTGTTCGGCTGGATGGTGCATGTGATGGCATTTTCGGGCGACGATCCGTGGAATGCTGGCCACCATTAGGGTCGCTTGACGGTCTTGCCGGCGCGCGGTAGCACTAGTGCGAACGGTCACTCCTACAGAGGCATGATTATGCGACGAGTGAGCAAATTACTTGCAGGTCTGGCGATCCTGCCGGCGATGCTGCTGGCGCAGAATGGCGTCGTGCGCGGCCGCATCACCGACGCCGCGGGCGCGCCGCTTGCGCGGGCCGTGGTCTCGGCCGAAGGCAGTGGCCTGCACGCGACGAGTGACGATCAGGGCCGCTACGAGATTCGCAGCCTCTCCTCGGGCGCGTACCTGCTGCGGGTCCGCTTGCTGGGCTACCAGCCGCGCACGGCGCGCGTCGTCATAGACCAGGCAGCCGTCACGCAGGACTTCGTTCTCGCCGAGCAGCCGATCAGCCTCTCGCCGGTGGACGTGGTCGTCGGGTCGCGCGCGCGGCACACCGCCGCGGAGCAGCTCGCGGTACCGGTCGACGTGTTTACAGCGGAGGAGATGATCAAGCAGGGCGTGACCGAAACGGGGCAGATTCTGCAATCGTTGGCCCCATCCGTGAATTTTCCGCATCAGAGCGTCACGGACGCCACCGATATCGTGCGGCCCTTCACGCTGCGCGGGCTGTCGCCCGATCACACGCTCGTGCTGGTGAACGGCTGGCGCCGCCATCAGACTGCGCTGGTCAACACGTTTGCCTATGGCACCGGCGCCGGGTCGAGCGGCGTCGACCTCAACGCCATCCCCTCGAGCGCGATAGACCGCATCGATGTGCTGCGCGACGGCGCCTCCGCGCAGTACGGCTCGGACGCGATCGCGGGCGTCGTGAACATGGTGCTCAAGGAAGGCCAGTTCACGCCGTTCATCAATACCAACGTCGGCCGCTACCATCCGAACGACTACGCGGACGACGGCACGACCGTGAACCTGAATGGTGGGTGGGGCATCAACGTCGGGCGCGGTTCGCTGGGATTGTTCGGGGAATTCCTCGATCGCCAGCCTACCAACCGCGCCTGGGCGGACATCTACGAGGACGCCGGCACCGGCGTGGCCGATTCGATCGTCAATGGCCGAGTCATCGTCAAACGCAATGCCGTGCCCCAGCCCAATCACCACTGGGGTGACGGGCTCGAGAAGGACGTCATGACGATGGCGAACTTCCGGCTGCCGCTGAACGATCGCGGCACGACCGAGCTGTACAGCTTCGGCGGCTATAGCTTCCGCAAGGGCACCGGCAATGGCTACCGCCGTTGCGCCGTGGATTGCGCCAGCCTGGGCGGGCGGAATTGGCTCGAGATCTATCCCTTTGGATACCTGCCGGAATTCGCGCCCAACGTCACCGATTATTCCGCGGCAGCGGGTGTCCGCACGGCTACCGCCGGCTGGTCGATCGATCTCGGCGCGTCGTACGGTTTCAACAAGTTCGATTATAACGTCCGCCACACCCTCAATGTGTCGCTCGGGCCGTGTCTCGATCCCGCGAATCCGTGTGCGCCAGGGCCCGACAGCATCCCGAGCACGGGCGATGAGATCTCGAATCAAACATCGTTCTTCGCGGGCCGGCTCCGGCGGGGTGAGCTGACCGTCGGCGTGAACGCCGCGAAGACGATGACGCTCGGTCTGCCGCAACCGGTGAACGTGGCAATCGGCGCCGCCTTCCGCCGCGAGGGTTATCAGGTCACGCGTGGCGAGCTGGCGTCGTACATCGACGGCAATAATGCAGCGCCGGGTGGGGGTGACGCGCGGCCTTACTCGCAGGTGTTTCCAGGATTCCGGCCCGGCGATGAATCGGACACCCATCGCACCAACGTCGGCGCCTACGTCGATCTCGAAACGAATCTGACGCCCAAGTTGCTGACGAACGTCGCGGGTCGGTTCGAGAACTACTCGGATTTCGGATCGCTCTTCACGGGCAAACTGGCCCTCCGGTTCCAGCCCTCACCGCGGGTGCTGTTCCGGGCGGCCGGGAGCACCGGCTTCCGAGCCCCGGGCCTCGCGCAGTCGCACTTCAGCCACGTGTCTACCAACGTCATCGGCGGCGTCCCGACGGATGTGTTCACCGCACCGGTGAGCGACTCCGCCGCACGGCTGTTCGGCTCCAAGCCGCTGCGCGAGGAGACGTCGGTCAACCTGAGCGCTGGACTGGCATTCAGCCCGAACGACAACGTGACGTTTACGCTCGACGTGTTTCAGATCCAGATCGATCATCGCATCCTGCTCAGCGCGACGTTCGACGACAGCGTGACGCAGGCGGTCCTCGCCGCGAACGGCTTCACGAACATCAGCGGCCTCCAGTACTTCACCAACGGGCTCGACACCCGGACGCGCGGCATCGATTTCACCGGGTCGTTGCGGATGACCGTCGGTCAGGGCACGATCGACTGGTCGGGCGCCGTGAACTACACGAAGAACAGGATTCTCCGGACCGACTCGCTGCCCGCGGTACTCGCCAACTCGGGAGCCAGCACGGAGACGGGGATCATCGATTCGGTGACCTACATCGGCATCACGGAGGAGCGGCCCGACTGGCGCGGGACACTCACGGGCGACTACTCGCTCGGCCGGGTCCACGCGCTGGTGCGCGGTTCCTACTACGGAAAGTTTTCCTCGGCCCAGCCTGGCTACTGTGACCTGTGCCGCGACGGTTACGGTGCCAAAGCGCTGTTCGACGCCGAGGTCGGCTATCGGTTCGCGAGCATCGACCTGTCGCTCGGAGTCCGGAATCTGTTCGACACCTATCCGGACCAGCCGAAGTCGCTCACGATCGTGGACGGTGTCAACACGGCCAAGGATTACAACAACAACTTTGGCGTTTTCCCGTGGGCGGCGGCATCGCCGTTCGGCTACAACGGGCGCTATTTGTACGCGCGCGCGGAAATGCGGTTAAACCAGTAGTGACACCCATCTCGGAGGAGGGTTTTATGGTCAGCCCCGCAAGCCGTCTCCTGAGCATCGCCGCTCTCGTCGCTCTGATGTTCGGAGCCCCGGAGATGGCGCAGGCTCAGAACGGTCGGATCAGGGGTGTGGTGCGCGACGCCAGCGGCGACGCGTTGTCGG